>Ga0213872_10000347_pt1 | contig 39054 bp, 27 predicted proteins | sample VelepicomBERX_R2_FD_160071 | JGI IMG/M metagenome (GOLD analysis project Ga0213872, IMG submission 160071) | Rhizosphere microbial communities from Vellozia epidendroides in rupestrian grasslands, the National Park of Serra do Cipo, Brazil - RX_R2 | ecosystem: Host-associated > Plants > Roots >... | reverse complement strand
AGTCGTGCTGAAATATACGCCGCACCTGAACTTCAAGCTCGATGACTCCATCGAGCGGGGCAGTCGCGTACTTGAGATCATGCAGGATCTGGAAAGACCGCGCGACGACAAATGAACGCGTCCTTTCACGAGATCGCCGGTATTATCAGCCGGGCGAACCGGGTGGTCATACTCAGCCATGTGCGACCGGACTGCGATGCTATCGGCTCGCAGCTTGCACTCGCTCTCAGCCTGCAACATTTGGGAAAAGAAGTTTCTGCCTGGAACGAGGACGGTCTGCCAGATAGCTTTCGGTTCCTCAGAAAATCGGACTTAATCGTCCGTCCGCCAGTCGAACCGCAGAACTTTGAAATCGCGATCGCCTTGGACACCGCCAGTCAACAACGTTTAGGCAGCACGCGCGGCGCTATTCGCCACGCAGAAAAGTGGATCAACATTGATCATCACGCGAGCAACCCTGGATACGGTGATCTTGTCCATATCGACACTGGTGCGCCGGCAACCGGGCAGATCATTTACGAGTTTCTCCGAGCAGAAGGTCTCCCGTTGACAGATGAAGGGGCCGACGCGCTCTACGCCGCTATCTCCACCGATACCGGTTCGTTCCGCTATCCGAACACAACGGCTCGCACGTTTGAGATCGCGTCCGAGCTGATCGCGGGTGGGGTCAACGCCGGCGCGATTTCCAAAAAGCTTTACGAGAGCTATCCGAAAAGGCGGGTCCAATTATTGGGGCAGATCCTGCCGCAAGCTTCATTCGAAGCAGGTGACAGGGTCGCGAGCATGTCTCTGACCAACGAAACCAAGGAGCGGCTGGGTATTCACCCCGATGATATCGACGGTCTGATCGATTATGTGCGTTGCGTCGATACCGTGGTGGTCGCCTTATTTTTCGAGGAACTGCCGGAGGGTAGAATTCGTCTCAGCATGCGGTCGAAAGATGATCGCATCGATGTGAACAAGATTTGCAGCGAATTTGGCGGCGGCGGCCATCCACGAGCGGCAGGCGCTAGAATTCGGGGAGACCTGGAGGAGGTGCGTCGCAAAGTTTTGAAGAGAGTGTTTCATGAAATCGCAGAGTCCTTATGACGGAGTTTTGCTAATCGATAAGGCACCGGGAATGACCAGCCACGACGTGGTAGCCATCGTCCGCAACCGGTTGGCGACACAAAAGGTTGGCCATTGTGGGACGCTGGATCCCTTCGCAACGGGCTTGCTCCTGATCGTGGTTGGCAGAGGCACCAAAATCCAGGACCTCTTAATGAGCGAAGATAAGGAGTACGCGGGAACGATGAAGCTTGGCGAAGTCACCAATACGCAAGATCGCGATGGTGAAGTTATTGAGACCCACGAGATCGGTACTCTCGATAGGGCGCTCATCGAGGCAGCCTTTGCAAAATTTCACGGCGATTTCTACCAAACGCCGCCGATGGTCTCCGCTATTAAGAAAGACGGCGTGCCGCTCTACAAACTCGCTCGCGAAGGGAAAATCGTTGAGCGGGAACCTCGTTGCGTTCACGTCTACGCGCACGAAATCCGGGATGTTCGCCTGCCGGAGATCGATTTCCGAGTCATCTGTAGCAAGGGCTTCTATGTTCGCACTTACGCACACGATATCGGTCAGGAACTTGGATGCGGAGCCCACCTTTCGGCGTTGCGCCGAACGAAATCCGGCCGGTTTACCATCGACGGCGCCATAACGATCGAAGCGCTCAAGACCGGGTCAAAGGAGAGCATTGCCAGTCAAATTATCCCTTTGCCCGACGTCTCCCGGATGCGGGGAGCTTAAGTCATGAAAATTCTGCGAACCATCGATGAATTGGAGTCCGTCCCTGGACCGACGCACTTGGCGATCGGGGTTTTCGACGGCCTCCATCTAGGTCATCAGGCGGTTATCGGCCGCGCGCTGGAAAGCTCGCGTGCCACCGGCGGAAATGCCGTGGTGGTCACTTTTCATCCGCACCCGGTGCGAGTGTTGCGCCCTGAAAAAGCTCCCAGGCTCCTGACATCCACACCGCATAAAATAAATCTGATAGAGCTCTTGGGCGTAAACACCGTCCTGATCCTGGAATTCACGACGGAATTTTCGAAAACAGCCCCAGAGATCTTCATCGAGAAGCTCGCGCACGCCGCAAATCGGCTCTGCCAGATCTGCGTGGGCCAGGAGTGGACCTTTGGAGCAAATCGGTCCGGCTCGGTTCGCTTACTCGAGGAATTGGCGCCGAAATTAGGATTTCAACTTGGAAGCGTTCCACCTGTGTCAGTCGGCGAACAAGTGGTCAGCAGCACGCTGATCCGATCTGCGGTAGAATGCGGTGATCTGGAGTCTGCGCAGAAATTCCTCGGACGTCCTTTCACAATCCTGGGAACAGTTTCCGAGGGACGGCAACTAGGACGCCGTCTGGGATTTCCCACGGCAAACTTGCGTGCGCACAATGAACAGTTCCCGCCGAATGGCGTCTATGCGGCAAAAGCCTGGTTTCGAAAAAACGAGTATGGCGGGGTCGTCAACATCGGTGTACGCCCCACGATCGAGAACGAAGGTGGGGAGAGGATCCTCGAGCTTCATTTGTTCGATTTTGATCAGGAAATTTATGGACAAGACGTTGAGGTCGCGTTTCTGGACTACCTCAGGCCGGAACAGAAATTTTCCGCAATCGACGAGCTCCAGGCTCAGATTCAGCACGACGCCGCTACCGCACGCAGGATCTATGAAACTCAGAGAACGCCGGAAACGCCGTGAACGCCCGTGAACGCCCGTGAACGCCCGTGAACGCCCGTGAACGCCCGTGAACGCCGAGAACGCCGAGAACGCCGGGAACGGTGAACGGCGAACGCCTCGCTGGCACTGACACTGACACTCATTTATGAGCACTCAAGTGAACCCAACAACTGGGCTGCGGCTCGACCTCTTAGGACCAACGGTGGAGTTTCTGACATCGCCGCAAGAGCCGAATATTGATTTCTGCGTATTGAGGGGAATGCTCCCGCCCGGCGTCTCGGTTCCGCTCCACAGTCACCCTGACACGGAGGATTTTTTCGTCATCTCCGGCGAGGTGCAGGCGGTGAGGCAAGGCACGCAGGGCTACGAATGGGTTGTGGCAAAAGCGGGAGATCACCTCCACGTGCCTAGTGGCGCACGGCACGGTTGGCGAAACGTTTCCAGTGAGCCTATGGTCTCATTAATCATCACGACCAGAAGACTGGGACAATTCTTTCAGGAAGTGGGTAGACCGATAGAAGACACACCTCAACCCGTCACGCCCGAGTTTCTTGCGCAATTCCTTACGCGCTTCGAGACGGCCTCCGCTAAATACGGTTACTGGAACGCCACGCCCGAAGAGAACGCTGCGATCGGGATGTGAAACGCCGGGAACGCCGGGATCGCCGAAAACGCGCGAGAACGATAAACGCTTCGCCGTCCATTCCTTTTCGGCGTCTCCGGCGTTCTCGGCGTTCCCGGCGTTTTTAAAAGATCCCCAGCAGGGCATTCATTCCTTGGCTCGGCTGACCGGTTACTGGCAGCCTGTTCTTGACCTGGTAATCTTCGATCGCTCGCTGCGTGTCAGGTCCAAGAATTCCGTCCACCTGACCGGAATAGATGCCCAGTCGCCGAAGGGCTGCCTGAACCGATCGAACCTCGTTGTCACTGAACTGGAAATTGTACCGGTGCGATGACTGGGGCATCTGGATAAAACGATTTTGATCCAGAAGGTTTTGACGAGGCGCTAACCGATTCGGATTCTCCGCGGTCGGGATGCTGTGCAGATTTGCGTTATAAGCAGCCCACGCGTCATTGCGCGCCTTGGCGTCATTCGCCGGCGTTCGAGCCAGTGGATACGGGAGCAGAGTCGGGCCGTTGGGGAAGCCCGCGTTCCGGAAAGTTGATGGGTTCGCATTATACTGAGGAGCCAGATTCACCTGAACCCTGGGCGTGGTTTGGGCTAACAGACCTTGCGCCAAAAGAGCGCCCAACGCAGTGAGCATAGACAGACTCACAAATTTCATAACAGATTCCTTTCAACCAAACTTCACAAAGAACTATCGAGTGAACAAGCGGCTGACGCAACTGTGCGGTTCATTGGGTAGGGCGAGGCTTAAATCTCTGGTCCCTCTTTGAGCTTACGGTTGACGCACACAACCGCCTGCGGAAACTTCGTCCATGAAGATTTCCCCCTTCGTTGTGCTCAGTTGTTTGTGCGCTGTTGGCCCGCTCCTGCCGACCCATGCCGCGCATCCTGATTTCGGGCCGAATGTGATGATTTTTAACCCAAGCATGCCGACGAGCCAGATCCAGGCGGCCGTCGACGCAATCGCCAACCAGCAGATTTCCAACCAGTTCGGAACGCAGCGCAACGCACTGCTGTTCCTGCCCGGGACATATGGAAGCTCCACCACCCCCCTTAATTTTCAGGTCGGCTACTACACCACCGTTGCGGGCCTCGGCTTCTCCCCGAACGACGTTGTCATCAACGGGTCCATTGACGTGTACAACCAGTGCTTGGGTAACAACAACTGCATCGCTCTGGTCAACTTCTGGCGCTCCCTATCGAACCTGACCATCAACGTAACCAACCCAACCTTCGGCTGCCACGCCGGCGAATTCTGGGCCGTGTCGCAGGCCGCGCCGATGCGTCGCGTCCACATCAACGGGCTTGTCACGTTGATGGATTATTGCACCAGCCCGTCGTTCGCCAGCGGCGGCTTCATCGCCGATTCGGAGTTTGACGGCAACACCGTGATCAACGGCTCGCAGCAGCAATGGCTGGTCAGGAACAGCAAGCTCGATGGCTGGACCAACGGCGTTTGGAACCAGGTTTTCTCGGGCGTCGTGGGTGCGCCCAGTCAGTGTTTCCCCGCTCAGAAGAATTGCGGTGGTCCGTATACCACGCTCGCGAGCAGCCCGGTGACGCGAGAAGCGCCGTTCCTATACGTGGACGCTCGTGGGCACTACAAAGTATTCGTACCCTCGGTACAGCGCAACTCCGCGGGCACGACTTGGGGGGGTGGGTCGGTTGCAGGTTCTTCGATCGACATCGACGATTTCTTCGTCGCCAAGCCGACGGACAGCGTGCAGAAGATCAACGGCGCGCTCGCCCAGGGCCAGAACCTGCTCTTCACCCCCGGCATCTACTACCTGGATCGAAAGATCAAGGTCAAGCGCCCCGACACTGTTGTGCTGGGTTTAGGCTTCCCGACGTTTGTGCCGAATAATGGAGTCGTCGCCATGTCGGTCGCCGAAGTGCCCGGGGTCAAGCTCTCCGGGCTGCTGTTCGACGCTGGCCCGCTGAGCTCCCCGGTCTTGCTGAAGGTAGGCACCCGGCACGAACAAGAGAGCGACCGGAACGACTCGACCCGGCGCGAACAAGAGAGCGACCGGGACGACTCGACCTGGAACGAACAAAAGAGCGACCCGGACGACCCGACCTTGCTCTCCGACGTGTTTTTCCGAATCGGTGGTGCGACCGCTGGTAAGGCCGCGATCAGCCTTGTTGTAAACAGCGACAACGTCATTCTGGACGACATTTGGGCCTGGCGGGCTGACCATGGCACCGGAGTGGGCTGGACCGATAACACCGCCGACACTGGCTTGATCGTCAACGGCGACAACGTCACGGCTTACGGCCTGTTCGTCGAGCACTACCAGAAATACGAGGTAGTGTGGAACGGCGACGGGGGCACGGACATCTTCTTCCAAAACGAGATGCCCTACGATCCGCCTAGCCAAGCGGCGTGGATGGAGGCTCCTGGTGTCGACGGCTGGGCAGCCTTCAAGGTCGACAACAGCGTGACCAGCTTCAAAGGATATGGCATGGGCAGCTACAGCTTCTTCAACCAGGGCGTAAACATCTACGCCGCGAACGCGTTTGAGGTCCCCGCCACCCTGGCGCCTTCGAGCCTGAATGATCTCCTCACGATCTTTCTAAGTACGGCGGGATCCGGCGGCATCCTGAATGTGGTCAACGGCACAGGAGGGTCGTCGACCATCGCCAATCCGGATACTCCGGTCACTGTCGTGAGCTACCCTTGAGAGGAACACGCCGTCCTTCGGTTCGCCACGGTACGGACGTAGGCGAACCGTCTCGGGTTGCTTAGTTCCGAAGAGCGCAAAGCGGGACGCTTCGCCTACTTTGCGCCACGCGCCATGGCTCGGGCGGGCGCCGTCGTTCCGCGGACGCGTAACTATGGCGCCCCTGCTGGCCCGACGTAGCAAGGGGGGAACCGGGGCGGAGTCGGGAGCCTCGCCCTACCGGCAGTTGCGCATCCCGACCAGGCTAAAAACGTTTGGCGTTAATAGGTAGCCTTACGATAATAGCTGCGCCGCGGCCGACCTGGGAGCGAATGTCTAAATTAGCCCCAATTTTCTTGGCTCGGTTCTGCATGTTAATCAGCCCGAGGCTGTTCTGACTCAGCAGCTCGGCGCCAGATATACCCCGGCCGTTATCGCGGATCTGAAGTTCTAGATAGCTGCGATTGCGCGCTCGACCGGAGCCCGAGTCGAAAGTCTGCAGGCTCACGGCGATCCTGGTCGGGTTAGCATGGCGAACCGCATTGCTGATTGCTTCCTGTGCGATCCGCAAAAGCTGCTGCTGCGTTTCCGGCGACAGGGTGCCGGTCGGTGAATCATTTGCCGAAAAACTACATTCCAACCGCCCCGGAACGTTTGAACGTTCAACCAGCATGTGAATCGTTTCAGTTAAACCGATCCTATCCAAAATGAACGGATGAAGACTGAGCGCAGTGCGTCGGGCCTCCGCCAGGCCGAACCGGGCGAGATCTTTAGCCCGATCCAGATACGCAACCCCATTGCCATCCTTCGTCTTTATCACCTCAGCGGCCGCATTCAATTGCGTCGCAATGGCCACAAAGCTTTGCGCCAGGGAGTCATGAATCTCGCCGGCCAGCCGATTTCGCTCTTCGAGAATGGCAGATTGTCTCGCCGTTTGCGCTAATCTTGTCATCTGGATGGCCAGGCTGGTTTGAGCGGCCAAGGCTCGAGCTATTTCTACCTCCTCCGGCTCAAACTCTCGATGCTCCGTGAACCGAAAAGTCAAGCCGCCAATCAATCGCCCGGCTATGACCAACGGGATCACTAACAATGTTTTGACGCCGAGCCCAAGCAGGTAGCAGCGATGAGCATCAGGGATTCGTCCAGGATCGTTGACGAGGTCCACGGAGGTGGCAGGTTGTTCCAACAGGTCTAGCCGGGTCCTACTAAGCCGGAGAGAGCGCACTTGTTGCGGATAGTTTGCTTCCGCGGGAGTCATCACGCGACCGCCTTGAAAGACAAGGTCTAAGCTCAAAAAATCTGATTCGCCGTTCCGCAGGAATAAAGCAGACGATGACGCGCTCAGTTGCCGCGTAGTAGCGGCCATCACTTGGCCAAGGAACTCATCTACTTCGGGTACCAGCGCAATCGCATCAAGACATCTCCGAAGCGCTTCGTTAGCCTCCGTCAACTTGGCTATACGCCGGCGAGCGACGCGATCGTGTTCGATACCTTGTTGAATGGCTTCGAGCAAATCCTGGTCCCCAAAAGGCTTGGTCAAAAACGCCACGGCCCCGGCTTTCATCGCTTGAACGCTCATCGGGATATCTCCATGGCCGGTCATGAAGATAGTGGGAATCTCAATGGCGATCTCAGCCATTCGACTCTGCAGATCAAGCCCGCTCAGCCCTGGCAGCCGCACATCAAGCACCAGGCAGCCGGGCACATCGGGGCGGTTGCTCCGCAAGAACTCCTCAGCCGACGCGAAGAGTTCGACTCGCAGGCCAGCCGACCGAATGAGGCTCTCGAGTGATTCGCGCAGCGGCGGATCATCATCGACAACGAAAACTATGGCGTCGGCTTCAGTCACGGCTTAGCTGCTGTCTAAGACCCCCTTCTTCAACAGATTGCGTGCCAACCTTCATAATCTGTTGTCTGTGCCTCTCTATCAGCGGGTTATGCATGGAACGGAGGCCGCCGGACGTCTGTACGATATTTCGCACTTTCGGTTTTTTGTTCCTGCGAAACTGGATTTTGTATTGGAACTAGGAAACTGCCTGCTCTTGTTTCTGCCAAAGGACGAGTTCCCGATTTATCCGCCGGAGAAAGCATAGCGGCAGCGAGAGGCTATTTGGGCAGGAGGCTCATGCGTGGCGCGATCATTGCAAAACGCTTTTGCAAAAAAACCAGCAAATCAAAAATCCACAGGCGCCAACGAACTTCGGGTAAGCGTTCTTCAGTACCTGCAAGCACTGAATTTACCGCCGGCACCAGCTGAAAGAATTTCTGAGGATGGAAGAAGACCTCAGCAAACTCCTGCGTATACCACGCGGTCACAAACTTTAAGTACAAATCCATGACCCGGCCAAGGCGACGTTCATAGCGAGCAAATTCGGCCGCACGCCTTTCCGGTTGTCGCAATACCCGATCGAGCATATCGGCTACGTTTTCGCCCGAAAGAATAGCTATGAAAACGCCGCTACTCCAAACTGGATCTATAAACCCGGCGGCATCTCCCGCCAGAACCCAACGCGCACCGGTAAAGCGTTTGTTTCGAAAAGAGAAATCTCCGGTTGCGTGGACTTCGGTGACGCGATGCGCATGTAAAAGCTGCTTGGTAACTTCTGGGTTCTCCTGCAGAATCTGATCAAAAGCCTCTGTTGGCTCTAACTTCATTTTCTTGAATGTCTGTGCATCCAGGACGACGCCGATACTGGTCTTCTTGGCTGTAATCGGAATGATCCAAATCCATCGATCCTTCCCTCGGATCATCTGGGTCAGTGTGCCGTCGATACCTGCTTCGCGTTCGACACCTTCGAAGTGAGCAAAGAGCGAAAATTTCCGCAGATGAGGATAGTTCTGACGCAATTTGAAACGAGAGCCGATCAGACTGTTACGACCAGAACAATCGACTAGATATCTCCCGCGAAATCGTTTGTCAGAGGTCTGGATAGTGACCCCGTCCACGTCAAATGCGAGATCGGTTACGTGGGCACCTTGAAACGCGTGACAGCCGCTCTCGGCAGCGTGGTCCAGGAGCAATTTGTCGAACATGGAGCGCTCGACTTGGTATGCCGTCGGAAATTTACAGCGGAAGACGTCGCTGAAAAGAAAGCGATTATTCCGAGTGCCACAGGCGGAGATGATTTTGCCGCCGTATTTCACGATGACGTCAGCTTTATCGATTTTCTCCTTGACCCCCATGCGTTCAAAGGTGCCGAGGCTGCCGGGTAGAAGCGATTCGCCGATTTTGAAACGAGGAAAATGGTCCTTTTCGAAAATCGCAACATTCCAGCCGCGTTTTGCCAGTAAGGTTCCAGCGGTGCTACCCGCTGGTCCACCGCCTACGATAAGGATATCGAAGAAATCAGCCATGGTTGTGCGCAACAAGTTGCCCACAATGAATCCAGTTGCAGGGCGTCTGCCAGTCTGAAATAGCGTCGACCCCGATCAGCGGACCTGAATGCTCGGCTTGCCCACGGGCGGTGGATCCCGCGGGCAAGATCATGGCCTTGCGCCGCGAACTGAGCGGCTCCCGTGAAGGTTATTTGTTGGCTGGCCACTCCCTGGGTTGGGTCATGTTCTCCGGCCTCAACAAGGTATCCAGTGCCTCTTTGGAGAGCCACCCCTTCTCCAGCACGAGATCGTAGACCGGGCGCCCAGTCTGCAAAGCTTCTTTGGCAATAGCTGCGGACTTCTCGTAGCCCAAAACGGGATTAAGTGCGGTGACCAGTCCGATGCTGCTCTTCACCATGTTCGCGTCGCGATCCTTGTTGGCCTGGATTCCCGTTACGCAACGCTCGGTGAGTACCTGACACGCCTTGTCGAGGAGCGACACACCCTGCAGCTCATCATAAACAATGATGCACTCCACCGGGTTCAACTCAAGACTGCTGAGCTCCGCGGCCATGGTGACAGTTGTATCAAAGCCGGCCAGCTGATAGACAATCGAGGAAACAACCTCCGGAATTACCGGATTAACCTTTCCCGGCATGATCGACGAACCGGGCTGCAACGCTGGGAGCTTGATCTCATATAATCCGGTTCTGGGTCCGGAGGACATCAGGCGCAAATCGTTGCTAAGCTTTGAGATTGCAATCCCAGCCCGCTTCATCGCTCCTGACATCTGGATGTAACTGGCGCAATCCGATGAAGCACCCACCAGATCGTGAGCCGGGACAAAAGGGAACCCAGTGAGCTCACCCAGCTTTTTGATCGCAAGAGCGCTATACCCTGGCGGGCTATTGATGCCAGTACCGATGGCCGTTCCGCCCAGATTGACTTTCATAAATGCATCCCGAGCCTGGCCGAGTTGGTTCATCGCTTCGTTTATCGTATCAGCGAAGCCGGAAAATTCCTGACCCAGAGTCACAGGAACGGCATCCTGCATCTCCGTACGCCCCATCTTTATCACGTCCTTGAACTCTTCGGCCTTCGCTTCCAGGGCGCTCTTCAGCTGATCCATGTTGTGCAACGCCTCTTTCAAGCCCATAACAATCGCCAGCTTCGCAGCGGTAGGGTAAGTGTCGTTAGTGGATTGGGACATATTGACGTCATCATTGGGATGCAGAAACTTATACTCTCCTTTTGCGTGTCCCATGGTCTCCAGGCCGCGGTTGGCAATAACCTCGTTGACGTTCATGTTCGTCGACGTGCCGGCCCCGCCCTGGAACATGTCTTCAACAAATTGGTCATGTAATTTGCCGCTGATGACCTCATCACAGGCTGCGATGATCGCATCCATCTTATCTTTCGGGAGAACACCCAACTCGTGGTTTGCGAGAGCAGCTGCCTTCTTAACGTAGGCATAAGCATTAATGAAGTTAGGGAAATGCTGCAGCGTCTCGGTGTCGAAAGGGAAGTTCTGAAGGGCTCGCGATGTTTGGACGCCATAGTAAGCATTGTTTGGGATCTCGAGATCTCCAAGCGAATCATGTTCTGTACGAGTATCTGCCGCCCTGGACGGGCCAGAGTTCAGCAGAGGAGTAACGCACAGCAGGGCAATAGCAGGTAGAAGGCAATCTTTTGAGAAGTCTTTGTTAGGTCGCATTGTTGAATACCTCCTTTACGATAGAGTTCACGGCTCTATAATAAGAGAGGTCGAGCTAGTGGCTTTCCCGTTGTTGTCAAAAAGCTTGCGAATTTTGCGCTTAACGCCTTTCGGTTTAGACCGGTCGAGCAATTCGCGCTCGGACATCGGCAATCAACGGTTAGATGAAAGTCTGGAAGTTGGCTAAGTGTAGGTAATGAATATAATCGCTATGATCACAATCGCACTGCTGCCTCTTGTCTGGGCCTTGTGGCAAAACCGGAGAACGTCGGGTCGATAAACGACCTAGGAGTCGCGGCTACAGCGTTCACTGGAATCCTGACTATTAACCAGGCCCTCAGCGGCTTTGGCAATAGTACGATTTGGTTAATCGTCGTCGCCTTTTTTATTTCCCGCGGCTTTATCAAGACAGGTCTGGGCAGCCGGATCGCCTACCTTTTCATGGCAGCACTCGGCAGAAGAACCCTGGGACTCGGCTACGGCCTGATTGCGACGGATCTGGTACTCGCGCCGGCCATACCCAGCAACACCGCTCGTGCCGGTGGTATCGTGTTCCTTCTGGTGCGGGCGTCAGCAAAGGCGTTTGGCAGTGAGCCTGACGATGGTACAGCCCACAAAATCGGCGCATTTCTTGTGCAGGCAACCTTTCAAGGCAATGTCATAACCAGCGCCATGTTTCTCACCGCAATGGCCGCCAACCCGCTCGCCGCCAAGCTCGCCGGCCAAATGCAAATCAATGTAAGTTGGGGACGGTGGGCACTTGCAGCGATGGTGCCCGGGATCGCCAGTCTTGTGCTGATTCCCTTGATTCTTTACAAGCTTTATCCGCCCGAAATCAAAGAGACGCACGGGGCCAGCGAGCTCGCAAAACAAAAACTCACAGAAATGGGGAAGATGCGCTCAGAGGAATGGACGATGCTGGCCGTCTTTTTTCTGCTGCTATTCCTTTGGGTTTTCGGTGATCAGCTTGCCCAAATTGATAGCGCCACGACGGCTCTTTCGGGTCTGGGTGTGTTGCTCGTAACCGGTGTTCTGACCTGGAAGGACATCCTGGAAGAAGAAGGGGCTTGGGACACATTGGTCTGGTTCGCTGCGTTAGTTATGATGGCCAGTTTCCTCAACGAGCTAGATCCGGGCCGGCACCAGTGTTATTTGGCTCTGGCTACGTCGAGCTAAGCAATTGGTGGAAGTTCGGCGCGCTCGCGAGCGTCATAAACATTCTGATCTGGGCTGTGGTCGGCGGTCTGTGGTCGTGCCTGGAATTAGGCGAGTTTTCATTCTGCTTATTCGCCGTCGGGAAAGACGCCCTGGCCAGCGCAGCGGCCAGGGTGCCGAATTTGGTGTGAGCTTGTTCGGCGAAGCTGTTGCTAGCCTCTTATGGTGGCTGACATCCTCGAGAACTTGGAACGCATCGAGGGTTGGCAGCGGCGTCTCCGATGTCTTGCTCTGGTTCGCCAGCGCTGGCGTCGGGTCAATTGCCACGAGATCACTGCGGCTGTCGAGCAGGAGGTTACCGGCATGAAGGCCCCGTGCAGGAGCACAGGATCCGGTCGATCTACTAAAGGCTCTTGTCGGGGTCTCCTACGTGTCGACCAGCCCCGACTGGCGACAAAGCGCAAGGAGACTGATGGATACACTCATCATCGGTTCGCGCAATCAAATAGCAAGATCCTCCCTGAGGAATTCGATAATCGAGTTGACCGCTTGCCATCGGTTTTTCTCAAGAATGACCATGTGCGTGCCCTGGCCGATCTCAATCCATCGCCGATAGGGCGCCGCGGTCAGCCTGCGGAAAAAATCCCGTGTCGTGTCAAAGGTGACGTCCTCGTCCCATTCCGCATGAATCAGCAGCACGGGTACTCGGATTTCCCCGGGATCATAAAACGGGCTGCCTGCGGCCCAATATTCCCGAATATCCTGTACGGCGCCCGAAGGCGCCAGGAGTGTATTCGGAGCGCTCCCGCGTGGACCGATCTCCAGAGTGGTTTCTGCCCAGGCCTCGAACCAACCTGGTGGAATCAGGGCGTCTCGTTGATCGCCTGGAGCGGCAGCACGCCAACTCTCTTTGTATTTCCATAGATCCACTTCACGGTAAGCGGGAAGGTCGCCACCCTGGTCGATACGTCCCGGCGTTTCTCGCAGCCAGAGTGGAGCAATCAGTGCCAGCCCTTTGATCTTATCATTGTTTTTCGCGGTATAAGCACCGGCAACAGTTCCGCCCCACGACATTGCAACCAGACTAAGCTGGCCCAGCCCGCGGTACTCTAAAATATGGTCAATAGCCTTGCCCAGATCACGGATCGCAGTTTCTATTCGCACAGGCAGCGTGCTTGGGTCGAGTGCCCCCGCCACTTCTGGCGGCTTGGTCGAGGCGCCGTAACCTCGCACATCGACAGCATAAACATCAAAGCCATTCAGGGCGAGTTGATCCAAAAAAGATGCGCCTCCCACCGGAGCATCGAACAGGCTCCCGGAACAAAAAGTGGCGCCATGCATCAAAACCAACGTTCGTTCGCTGGGAAACTTTTCCACATGGGTCAACCGTTTACGTCGGAGATGTAAGTTGACGCCGGCGGTATCGCTGGAAACAAAAAAGTCTTCGGTGGCAATAGTGACACCACCCGCCTCCACAACGCCTACGGCGTGGCTGGTCTTACTTTGATTGAGAACGTTCATACGCAACTTTTGATAAACGGGACACCGCATAATAGCTCGAACTGATTCATGTCGATGCCTTGTTTTGGATCAGGCGAACTGCCATTGAAACCCGTCGGTTGCCTGCCTGATATAGCCAGCGGAAGTTTCCGCGAAATGAGAACTGAAACAGAGCGCGTGATTGTCAGAAGCATAGGAAAGGATCCATTCACGCGAAGCCCGACTAGCGTCTGGAAATTCACAGTAGCCCGAACGGAGATGGGGACGGTATACCTGCAGCGGATGATGCATAACATCACCCAGGAACAGAGCTTCCTGTCCGCCAGAGCGAAGACGAATGGTAGCATGGTCGACGCTATGCCCTGGTGTGGGTAAAAATGATATCCCGTCCAGCCATTCGGCACCATCGACATCAATCAGCTCTGCCAGTCCCGACTCGATGATGGGAGTAACACTCTGGTCGTACACAAACGGGGCGGGCTGCCTTACCGGTTTGCCTAGTGTCGTAGGCGGCAAATCGAGTGCCGGCTTTTGACCGGATAGACTTGCGTTGTACCGTTGTTCGGATCGAGAGAAGATATGCCTGGCGTTTGGGAAAGTCGGGACCCAATGTCCATCTTGATAACGGGTATTCCAGCCAACGTGGTCGCCATGTAAATGAGTCATGAGTACGAAATCGACGTCCTCCGGTTGGATGCCGGCGGCAAGAAGCCGATCAAGGTAGGGTAAATCCAGATGGTCTAACAGGAGCAGGCCCGGGTGAGTTTTACCATTGCCGACTCCTGTATCGACGAGGATGGTGTAGCCGGAGAAATGAACAAGCCAAGTATGAATGCTCTCGGTCAGCGTCCCTGCGTTACGGTCATACGAGCCGTCGGTGAGAAAACGCCCGTATTTTTCCAAAGCGCCGGCATCAAGATCGGGATAAAGCTGCGAGGGGACGACGTTGGGCAGAGGCATTTCGTCAATGCGTGTCACGGTGGCGGCACCGATTTGGTAGGTTTTGTTGAGATGCTCCATATTTAATAAAGTCTGCTAGGAATTGAATTGCCGTATGCTAGAGCCCGGTCATCACCGACTCCAATCAACCCAACTGATACGCCCCATCGATCATTTCGATCTGCGCTCGTTCGATTTGAACCTGCTCATCGCATTTGACGCTTTGATGGAAGAGCGGAGCGTTACCCGGGCGGCGGCTCGACTTAGGGTTAGACAGCCCGCGATGAGCCACAGCCTTTCCGTCCTGCGAATGCTGCTGCAAGACGAGCTTTTCGTCCGAGACGGATCGATCATGCGGCCCACGGCTCGTGCGGTAAATATTGCGCCAGCGGTTCGCTCAACTTTGCGACAGATGGAGGACATCTTACGTTGGAAAGAGCCGTTCGATCCCAGTCGAGAGAACCGGACCTTTCGATTGGGATTTTCCAGTGACCTCGAGCTACTGGTAATGCCGGATCTCACAGCCCGGCTCCGGAGTATCGCGCCGGGTATCAGCTTATTGGGGCGCCAAGCCGAGCGAGCCGAGGTTCACCGGTTGTTAGATGAAGGGGAACTGGATGTTGCCGTTGGCTGCTTCGAGCCAGGAGCATCGCGTTACCGCGGTAGGTACCTATTCGAACAGACAGTATCCTGCTGCTTTAATCCAAAATTGTTAGACTTATCCGTACCGATTGATTTAGAAGGCTACATTAGTCTGGGTCATGCGTTAGTGACCCTCAGGGATGATCTCCGCGGATGTTTAGCAGACGCGCTTTCGCGGATTAATGCGGAATTAAACGTCGTGGTCGCATCCTCGAACTTTCTAGCGGTACTGGCGACCGCCTCGCAGGCTCCGGTGTTAGCCACCTTACCGTCGAGAATGGCTCAGCGATATGCTCCCGGTTTCGGACTCACTGTTAGTCCAGTCCCCCTGAAAATGCAGGTCGCTCCGGTGGCGATGGTTTGGTCAGCCCGGGCGGACCGGGAATCCGGCGCGACGTGGCTGCGCGCACAGATCCGGCAGATTCTGGCCGGTTACGCGCAACCCGCAGACAAAGTTCTGAACGGTAGTCATCCGGCTCCAAAAGCAAGGGTTAGAGCCGCTGTTCCAAAAAAGAAGAGCTAAGGGCAGGTCCAAGAATCAAGAGACCGGCTTGGGGAGCGCCCCGGCCCGGGACCTCGCCCGCGGCGTTCAAAAAGGGACTGCCAGTTCCAGCGTCAGTAGACCGAAGCCCCTGGACATGGCCGGATTCGCTATCACGCGGGGCCAAATCTCGGCGTAAGTCATTCAGAATCAATATGGTGCACGGTGAGGGACTCGAACCCCCGACCTACTGGGTGTAAACCAGTCGCTCTACCGCTAAGCTAACCGTGCTCAAAACCGATCGACCAACCGAAGCTACCCTTATTAGATCGAATTCAGTTCGTGGTCAAACGAAGGGAGGCTGTGAGAATCTCGCGCTGGCCAAACGCCGAAGAATCGGGTATTTCTGCGCAAAATTAACCAAAAGGTCGAAATTTGATCATTTCAAGGCCGCTTGAGGACTCCGACTGCAACACCACGACCACGTGGCGAGAAAGTTTCGGTTTACCAAGTGGCACAAGCAATGCTCACACCGCCTGTGAACCCCCACAGTGAGACCTTTTCCGATGGCTACCATGGCTTTTCGAGGGAATCGGAGCCTGTGCCGTCGGGTCGTAGCCAATAACCAAAGATCGGATCACGCCTCAGACTATGCTGAATTGTTTCAGAAACACGCGGCTCCCTACCCTCCTTGGCGCCGTCGCCATCCTCTTATGCGGGGGCCCGGCGACTTTACCGGCCCAAGACACAAGTAATTCCCCCACGCCGGCTTCAGCCGCCTCGCCGGCTGCGACATCAACCGCGACTCCTGTCCCCGCAGTCGGCGCGACTCCGACACCGTCCGCCACTCAAAGCGCATCGCTTGAAGATCGCGTGGCCAGCCTGGAAGCATACATCAACAACACAGACGGGACGAAGACGCTCCCGGGTGTCCCCGGTCCCGGCCACAATGCGTGGATGATGACCTCGTCGGCGCTGGTGCTTTTCATGACCTTGCCAGGCCTGGCATTGTTTTACGGGGGATTGGTCCGAAGAAAGAACGCCCTGTCGGTGCTCGCTCAGTGCCTTGGAATCGCCGGTTTAGTCACCCTGCTCTGGTGGGCGTTCGGCTACAGCCTGGTCTTCGGCAAAAACTTTAACAGCCCTTTTTTCGGCGGTTCAGAGTATTTCTTCCTTTCGGGCGTTACTTCGGCACCGAATACGGACTACGCCTTCTGGGTATCACAAAATGTGTACGCGATGTTCCAGTTGATGTTCGCGATCATTACCCCTGCGTTGATCATCGGGGCCATCGCGGAACGCATGAAATACATGTCGGTTTTGGTCTTCATCACTGGCTGGATGTTCCTGGTCTACTTTCCGCAGGCGCACATGGTCTGGGGAATCACCGGGATGATGAACGGAATATGGAACACAAGTTCGCAGATTAAGGCGATCGACTTTGCGGGCGGGACAGTCGTCCATATGACTTCCGGCTGGAGCGCGCTCATTCTTTGTCTAATTCTGGGCCCGCGCCTTGGCTTCAAAAAAGAGCCGATGCCGCCACACAGCATGGTGTTGTGTATGGTCGGCACTGGCATGCTGTGGGTGGGGTGGTACGGCTTTAATGCCGGCAGCGCCGTTGGAGCCGATGTAATCGCCGCAAATGCCTTTACAACCACAACGATATGTACAGCAATCGCGGCTTTCACCTGGGCGATGCTGGAAAAAATTTTACGCGGTAAGGCAAGCGTTCTTGGCTTTTGCAGTGGAGCCGTGGCCGGACTGGTCGTGATAACGCCGGCCTGCGGTTTCGTGAACCCGACGGGCGCAGTGATCTGCGGCGTGCTTGCTGGCGTGGTGCCTTACCTCGCGGTCTCGGTCTTGAAGCCTGCTCTCCGTTATGACGATGCGCTTGACACGTTTGGAGTACATGCGGTCGGCGGGACTTTGGGTGCAATTCTAACCGGGATATTTGCCACGAAAGAGGTCAACGCAAATCTGAAGGACGAGCTTCTGGCGTCGCTTTTTGTGTCGCAGTTGAAAGCGGTGCTGGTGACGTTAGTGCTGGCCACGGTGGCGACCGCAGTGATAGCGTTCGTTGTTAAGCTGGTGATTGGCTTGCGCGCCTCACCGGAGACCGAAACTGCGGGCCTGGATATTTCCGAACACGGCGAGGAGGCTTACATTTCGCTGTGACCGCTTTGACCCAAATCACAACGGGCAGATCTGACATTGAATTCCAAATCGTAGTCAACAAATACCAGATGCTCGGATGCCGGGGCATTTAGCTACAACGACGAAATGAAAAAAATCGAAGCGATTATAAAACCCTTCAAGCTGGAAGAGGTGAAGGAGGCGTTATCCGACCTCGGAATCGAGGGAATGACGGTTACGGAAGTAAAAGGGTTTGGTCGTCAAAAAGGCCATACTGAGATTTATCGAGGAAGTGAATACACCGTCGACTTTCTGCCAAAGATCAAGATCGAGGTCGTCCTTGCAGACAGCATGGTAGAAAACGCCACAACGGCGGTTGTAAAGGCGGCCAAAACCGGCAAAATCGGAGATGGCAAGGTCTTCGTCTATGCGGTCGAAGAGGCGATTCGTATTCGAACTGACGAAACGGGTGAGAAAGCCATCTAGCTTCGACGAGCTCATTGCGGGCTAGGACGCGACGAAGCGCGTCCCAAACGATCCGGTAGGGCCAAGTTTCACCTTGGCCTTGCGGCCAAAGCATCCTTAGGAATTTGGGACCAATGCAGGTCGGGTTCTGTGGTAGGTTCGTTTTAGATGATCGCTATTGAGCACACCGATATCGTCAACTCGAAGATCCTCGCGGTCTCGGAGGATCAGATCAAGGGATTCGTGCGTGAACCGTTTGGGGAGATTGCCAAGCTATGCGGCGTCGAGGAGGAGGTGGTCCTCGAAAGGATCAAGGCCATGCTGAGTGCCGGGACGATCAGACGGGTTCGCCAAACGCTCCTGGCAACGAATCTCGCGCAGGGAGCGCTAGTCGCCTGGAAGATGCCGCACGATAAGCTCGAGAGCGCATTCGACTTGATGTTCCAACAAGATCCCTTTTCCGGCCATGTCGTTGTTCGGTCAACTGACTCGGAAACCGCCGGCAGCGAATACAGGTTGTGGACCACAATCAAAGTTCCGCAGGGCTTCGGGCTCAAACAGCACACGGAGATTCTTCTAAAGAAAGCCGGTGGAGAGAAAGTCAAAATTATGCCGGCAAAGGGCATCTTCACGTTGGGCGTCGGCCACGTGCGGCGGAAGACGATTGAACCCGGCTCGCGAGCTGACCGGCCTGCGGGAATGATTCGAACCGAAGTGGTTAGGCTCAACGACATGGAATGGAGGGTTCTTTCTGCGCTGAAGCGGGAGTTTGCGATCGAGGAGATCTCGCCGAATCCATGGCGCAGCCGAGCCATAGAAGCGGATTTGCCTTTAGAGCGGTTCTTCTCGGTCGCCGAGGATCTGGACAAGCGAAAAATCATCGGGCGGTTTTCAACATTTCTGGAGCACGTGAAGCCGTCGGCCGGAGGAATCCGGGTCACCCGGTTTAATGCTCTGTTTCATTGGGCGGTGCCACTTGGCATGGAAATGCAGGCCGGATCCGAGGTGGGCCGGCACGAGATCCTGACCCACTGCTACTGGCGAGAGGCCGGACCAGAATTCGGCAATGTAAATATCATGGCGGTCGCACACGGAACCGAAAAACAGCGCCTGCTCGATCACAAGGCCGCGATCGACGCTCACCTGGAAGCGTGCGGGATACCGGTATCCTATACCAACGTTTTCTGGGGTGGCCGGTCCGAGATCAAGCCGTCGGAGATATCGCCGATCGCGTACCGCGAATGGCTTCAGTCACACCAGCAACCTGGGTGATCCATGTTCATGCCTCACAATCGGTAACGCGGACGTGATCTGGAAGATTTTGGCGGTAGGCAAACCCAAACTCCGCTTTGCCGCGGCAGGCATTGACGAATACATCGATCGCATTCTCCACTATGCCCGGGTAGAAAAGCGTTTTATCCGTGCGTCAACGACCGCGCGAGAAGCCGCTGAACTCTTGGAGGCAAGCAAGAACTCGTGGAGGACGGTGTTAGATGAACGGGGCCTTCAAGTCGAAAGTCGTCAGTTCGCCAAACTCATTGAGCGCTGGGAGTCTCAAGGGATTCGCCACATCAGCCTGATCGCCGGCGGAGCCGACGGCCACAACGAAACGGTCCGAAGAAATGCCGATTTCATTCTTTCCCTGGGTCGGATGACCCTGCAGCACGAACTCGCCCTGCTGGTGGCCCTGGAACAGATTTACCGAGCCTACACCATCCTGAACGGATCACCCTATCATCGGGATTGAGGGTAGGGCGAAGCTCCCGAGACTCCGCCCCTGTTACCCCTTGCTAAGTCGGACTCGCAGGGGCGCCATAGTTCCGCGTCCGCGGAACGACGGCGGCCGTCTGAGCCGCGGCGCCCGACGTCGTCAAACCCTGGTTGGCCCAGCGTTCGGTAGGGACGCGCTTCGCCGCGTCCTGGCTCCAAGCCCAGGCCAAGGTGAAACTTGGCCCTACCGTATGTGGAGCCCAGTGTCGGGACGGAGCCTCGCCCTAGCTTGTGAATGCGGCTATGGCGAGTTACGCTCGTTGATCCCCTCGGAACACCTGCTCATGCGAAAACCCATCGCTTTACTTCTGATCGGCTTTGCCGCAACCGCCTCTCATGCCGAGGACAAATTCAACTTTTCAACCACTCCGGGCAAACTCCCGAAGGATATCGTCCCGAGGAGTTACCTGATCCATCTGGAACCCGACCCCGAGACTTTGGTTACAGATGGCTTTGAATCGATTGAGATCGAAGTATTGAAACCGACCCGTCACATTGTGCTCAACGCGCTGGCTACGGAAATTGCTGAGGCAAATATCAAGATAGGTGACCACAAGGAGGAGCTGACTCCACAATTCAATGTGGATCAGCAAACCGTATCGTTTGAATTGCAGGAGATTTTAGACCTCGGCCGATACACGCTGTCATTCAAGTTTCAAAGTAGAATTGGCGAGCAGCCACATGGGTTATTTATTCGTCATTACAACTCCCACGGCGCGCTGGAACGGCTTCTGGCAACTGATCTGGAACCAGTCGAAACCAGACGCGTGTTCCCCTGTTGGGATGAACCGGCATTCAAGGCCGCTTTTCATTTCAGCGTGAAGACCGCGAAAGAAAATACCGTCGTTTCAAACATGCCGGTGTTTGTGGAGATGCCATTTGGTGTCGATGAAAAGATCGTGGTGTTTGAAAGGACACCACCGATGGCGAGTTACCTGGCCGTGGTAGCCTGCGGAAAATTCGAGTGGCTCGAAGACAACGTCGCCGGCGTCAAGCTTCGAATCATGACAACGGCTGGAAAGAAGGAATTTGCGGGTTACGCCCTCGAGGTAACGAAGAAACTTCTGACATACTTCAACGATTATTTCGCCCTTCCGTACCCGCTGCCAAAGCTTGACCAGATCGCGTTACCTTCCGGATTCGACGGCGACGCCACCGGAAACTGGGGCGGCATCACCTACAGCGAGGATGCTGTGCTCTTTGACCCGGAGACCAACTCGGAATCCGCCAAACAAAAAATCTTCCTGACGATCGCGCGCGAAATCGCGCATCAGTGGTTCGGCAACCTGGTGACAATGGCATGGTGGGACGACCTTTGGCTTAGTGAAGGTTTCGCGTCCTGGATGGAGATTAAAGCCACTGATCATTTCAATCCCGAGTGGAAGGTCTGGTTGCACGCGGCGGATCAGAAGGAAGCGGCCATGGCCTTCGACACCCGAAAAATAACACATCCGATCCGGCAACCAGTCGCGGATGAGGACCAAGTCAGGGGCGCGTTCGATGTGATCACGGATCAGAAGGCTGCCTTTTTCCTGCGCATGCTGGAGAATTTTGCGGGCGAACGGTCTTTCCGACATGGCATCCAAGCCTTCCTAGCCGTGCACCAGCGCTCAAATGCGACCACCGAGGATTTTTGGGAATCGCTCGACTCCGGAACAGGGAAGCCGACAAAGCAAATCGGTTCTGCATGGACAGAGCAATCTGGTTTTCCATTGATCAAAGTCACCACACAATGCGTAGGCGCAAACCGGGTCGTCAGTCTGGAGCAAGTCCCCTTCATGTTCGCGGATCAGGAAGGCAAGCCGACCCTATGGAACGTTCCGGTGGGGATCCGGTCCACCCCTGATCCAAAAGAGGTCAAGTATGCCCTGTTAGAGAAGTTGTCTAACAACTTCGACTATCCTGGTTGTGACGGCGCCCTGCTGGCCAATGCCGGGGACATCGGATTTTTCCGAGTGCTGTATGAACCGGCCCTTTTCAGCGATTTGCGAAGAAGCGTCGCTAGACTTCCGGAAAGTGACCGCCTCAATCTGGTGACCGATACCTGGGCTTTCGTTGAATCCGGGAATGTACCGGCACCCTTCTACTTTGATCTGCTCGAGAATCTGCGTCGCGACGATAGTTTCGCAGTCTGGCAAAGCGCGCTGGGCGGTCCTGAAACGCTGGGCGCTTTAAAGCTAACTGATCGTCTCGAGCAGGGCCAACCTGGCCGCGAAACCTACCAGAAATACATTTGCAGCTTGTTTAGTCCTAAATTGCGAGCAATGGGCTGGGACGAACGATCCGGCGAAGATATCGAGACTCGCCGTTTCAGGGCGATGTTAATTGAAACACTCGGTTTTTTTGGGGATCGAACTATCATCGACGAGGCCTTCAGACGTTTTGAAAAGTTCCGAGATACTCCGGCGTCACTCGCTCTGAATCTACGCTCTCCGGTGATTGCCATTGTGGGTCGCTACAGTTCACGAACGGTCTACGACGAACTTTTGTCCATGGCAGACTCCGCGCCGACAGCTGAGCAAAAACGCACTTACCTGCGGGCCCTGAGTGCGGCGCTCGATCCAGATTTGGCTCGCCAGACGCTGGAGTACCTGATTTCCGATCGGATCATGCCTGGTGACTCCTACCGAGCCTTTGAGAATCTCGCAACGGAGGGGGAGCATGCGGCTATCGTTTGGGAATTCGTAACGACCCACTTTAAGGAGATGCAGCAACGATTTGGATTGGATCGTCGAAATCGGTTGCTTTCGTCGATCGCAGGCGGGTTTACGGATGATTCGCGCGCTGACGAATTAATCGCCTTTGCGAAGACTTATCTTACACCGGTCGCCATGAGAGAGATTGAGGACACCGCTAACCTGATTCGGTTCAGGGCAAAGCTGAAGGCCAAGACGCTGCAGGCTATCGATGAATGGATCAAAGCGAGAGCTGATACAGCACCGAGTGATGGCACGCAAAATCGGTGAACGTTGATTCAATCCCAAATCCCGAATTTAAAACCGCAGATTACGCAGAGTTCGCAGATTTAAAGAGAGGGACGCACGGTCTCTACTACCTACATTTTTTTCACGTGAACCCATGCATCGTTCAACGATAACCTCCTTGGCCACAATCATCTGTGGAATCTGTGTAATCTGCGGTTACCTCTGATCTTCGGTTTTCAGGTTAATTATGCAGAGCCCACAAATGCGGCATCGCGTTAGCGAACCGTCTCGGTTTGCTCTGAAGAGTGCAAAGCGGGACGCTTCGCCTACCCGGCGCTTACGCTCAGTCCTCAGGTTGGCGAGGTTCGATCGCGACCACCTGGAGCTGGTCGCTCGGGGACCGAAGCCCGAACAACAAGAACCGCTTCGAGCGCCGCCGTCTCTTGGGCGCTTCGACAGTGGTCGCCACTTCAGTAGACGACTTGAGATATCTTCCTGATATGAATTGAAGGAGAACCGGGAACAGTCTCATAACATCTTTCGATTGCCAGGCGGAATCCCGAGGTCTCCTTTGAATCTCTATTTCGGTTTCCAGAACGATTATTGAAGGAGCCCGGTAACAGTGCGCGTCAACGAGTCGCTGTGGATGAATGCCACTAAGTGAGCGATGCCATAGACGACGGCGCCGATCCCGGACACTGCGATGATCAGAAACAGGGCGGTCTCGAGCCCTCGTTTCACCGGCGATAGAGCGGGCGAAGTTAATTTCCAAAGAGGAGTTTCCGGCTCGGAAATGTACGAAATCACGCTACCTTTGCCGGCGAGAGGCTGAGCCGTCCCACGCGGCGTCCGAGGCCTCGTCAAAGTGAGTTCCAAGGTTTCAATAACGGACTCTTTCATAGTAGTTAATCGGTTAGCTGTTGCGTTGTTCCGGCCGCTTTCGACCCATTCGCGGCCCCTAACAGTTACAAATGAATTTCGGGAGGCGAGTTTCTAGTTATCAGAAGAGACGCGCAAATTTGATCGGCTTTAGCCTGCATCGCTGACGAGTCCTTCAAAGGCTGAAGCGACGATCTTCCCGTAAATTCAATGGATATGGAAATCGCGGTGATTTCCGATAATTTTAAAATTGCTACTAGCCTGCGTTGCTCAAAAACGCGGCATAGTCGTAACCAACTCGTGCTCGATCTCTGGGGGGAGTCCCTTGGGGGCTGGTAACGCTATGGCCGACAGAGACAGCTCAATGCGTCTTAAGCGTCGCCGATCTGGAACGTGACCGCGACTCCCTGGCGTTGCACGAGTCCCCACAGGCTTTGCGATGGCGGAAGCAACACCCCACCAAACCCCATTCCTAGATCCAACCTACTCTAGATCATAGATCGAGAACGACTAAAGAGCGGCATGAGAATCCTCGCAGACCAGGTCGAGACCGACAGATAGTAGACAGATGGCTTCGTGCGCCAGAGTGCGGACTAAGATTTTGGTAGCGCTAGCAGGGTGCATTTGACTTGTTAGTTGCTTGTGCCGCGCCGCCGCGTCTATCAGAGCGGCTTTTTCATCCGATTGCTTACAAATGAATCCGGAGATCGGGTCGCAGTAATTCGGAAAGAATTAGCCTGCATCGCTCTCAGAATTGCCGAATGTAGTTGCGACGAAACTAGATTCGCCTGTCCAAAGTATGCAAAAGGGAGCCAACCTAAGTTTTGACTATTCTAGAGCCGTATTCCCGTGTAAGATGGCGTAATTGCGTTCGGACCGAGAACCGAATGTGAAGATGGCTCGCAGCAGAAGTGATTGCGATCGAGGCGTGTTTAGACGGTTACACGGTTCGGAATCAGGCGGTCGATGACCGGAGCCTTCCGTAACAAAATGCTCGGAGTAGGTTCTTGTGAATGACGGCCATACGACCGGCAATGCCAGGGTGTTTGGATTCCACACCACCCGCTGGGATTTGGTGCTCAATTCCGGAAACGTCGACTCTCCTGACTTCGGCAAGGCCTTAGCAGAACTTTGCTCCATTTATTGGTACCCGCTGTACGCATTCGCACGATACAAAGGGCTTTCGGAACACGATGCGCAGGATCTAACCCAGAGCTTTTTTCTCCATCTACTGGAAAAGACATCGTTAAAAGAAGTTCATCCTGAGAAAGGGCGATTCCGTTCTTTCTTATTAGCTTCTTTTCAAAATCACATTTCTGTGTACCGGCAACGGGCCTGCGCCGCAAAACGGGGAGGTGGCTGCGACGTGATTTCCCTCGATGCGCAGCCACTTCACGAGTGGGATCGGCTTGAACCGACCGACGATCTGACAGGCGAAACCGTATTTGATGCTCATTGGGCCAAGTTCTTACTCGAGAGGGTGACGATACGATTGGCGGAGGAATACCGAGCGGCTGGCAAGGCGAACGTTTTCGAGCGACTTCGCGTTTATTTAGGCATCGGCGGGAGCGACGACGCGGATTCTTACGAAGCGGCCGCTCACGAACTTGGACTCAGCGCGGGGGCAGTAAAGATCCAAGTTTGCCGGTTACGCAAACGATTTGCCACGTTCTTGCGTTATGAGGTCGCCCAGACCGTGCTTGACCCCGACGAGATCGACGCAGAGATCCACGCGCTATACGAAGCAATCGTTGCGACTGAAGGAAGGCTGAGCACATGAACTCCGGGCTCGAACAGCAGCCGATGCAGCCGGAGGGAGAGGCGATAGCTGGGAGTGACATTGATCCAAAGGGGGCTGGCAGCTTGCGTGGAGGGGAGTTAGATGGCCCAGCGGATCGCCGGTTTGCGCATTTCGAGCTGGAGATCGGTCGGGATGGAAAACCGATCGAGCTTGGTCGAGGGGCGATGGGTATTACTTACAAAGCAACAGACGTCGCTCTTCGTCGCACGGTGGCGCTCAAGGTGATCGCTTCTCGTTTGATGGAGAACGAGTCGCTAAAAAAACGGTTCGTTAGAGAGGCTCGAGCCGCAGCTGCTCTACGACATCCCAATATTGCTTCCGTCTTTTACCTTGGTTCAACCGAGTCCTCGTATTTTTACGCGATGGAGTTCGTTGCGGGAATGACGCTGGAAGAAATCATTGCGACGCAAGGCCCCCTAAACCTGAAGTTGGCTTTAACCATTACCGCCCAGGTCACTTCGGCACTGGCTGCTGCCTATCAAGCGGGCATAGTTCACCGCGATATCAAGCCAGCAAATCTGATTGTGTCTTTCGACGAAAAGAATCATCCGCTCGTTAAGGTAATTGATTTTGGCCTTGTCCTAGTAACCGCGGAAGTTTCCATCGATGCGTCAGTCTCCGATCCCGGCGTCTTTGTGGGAACTCCGCGTTACGCCAGTCCGGAACAGTTTAGTGAGGGGACAGTTGATATTCGCTCCGACATTTACGCACTCGGTATCACCTTGTGGGAGATGCTAACAAAAACTACACCGTTTAGCGGTTCGGCGGTCCAGGTTGCGGGACAGCATCTGGAGGCACCTTTGCCAATCGCCAGATTGAGGCATTTTCCGCAGCCAGTTATTTCGTTACTGACACATCTTCTGGAGAAGGATCCGGGTCAGCGACCACAAACGCCTGAAGAAGTGCTGGCAATTCTACGAGCGACCACGAGAACACTTGGCACTCCCCAATCCATCATCCTGGAAGAGCCCGCTCCAAATAGCGGCGGATCAGACCGCACCAGGCGGGTTGCGCCATCCGAAATCCGTAGGGGAACGCGTAAGCGCGCTCGGGGGCTTGTACACGAGCCTTGGGATTTTACGCCTTTCCTGGTCGCGAAGCTTAGAGGTTTCACCGGACGAGAATGGCTTTTCCAAGAGATTGAAGAGTGGCGTTTAAAAGGCTCATCACCCGCGTTTTTGATCGTCGGCGAACCTGGCGTAGGAAAATCGGCGATACTCGCAGCACTGATCCACAGAAACCCTCGCCGCCAGGTGCTTGCCTACCACTGCTGCAAGGCTGATACGCCATCGACGCTGGAACCGGCGGGATTCGTACGAAGTCTGGCCAGTATGTTCTCGACTCGGCTGGAGAATTACGCCGCCATGCTGGAGGGGTCTTCAGTCGTCAATTTCCTCCGGCGCTCTGACACTGACCCCGTTAGTGCGTTCGAGGCGGCCATTCTCGGGCCGCTACACAAAATTCCGGCACCCGAGGAAGGCCGTTGCTACCTTCTTATCGACGCCCTCGACGAAGCGCTCGCACGGGCTCATCGACCGACGATCGTTGATGTGCTTTCCACCCGGCTTGACCGTTTGCCATCGTGGCTGGGCATCGTTGCCACCACACGGAACGGTCCAAGCGTGCTAAGCCACCTGCGCGGCTTGCACGCCCGTGTCGTCAGCGCTCAAGATGCGAGAAACCAAAGCGACGTGAGTCGCTTTATCCGGCATCGTCTCGCGGAGCCGATATTGCGCAAGCGGGCGAAAGCCGGTGGCAAAACCCTTGCCGGACTTGAGGATGAACTCTTGAGGTGCAGTGCAGGCAACTTCCTGTTTGTCACGACTGCACTCGATGCAGTTGAGAGCGGACAACTAACCTTTGACCAGATTGAAAAACTTCCGCCCGGCTTGAGCAGTCTTTATGAGATTTTTTTTCACCGGCTATTCCGCGATGCGGGGACGGACTTCAGCGATTCGCGCCGGGCCCTGGAAACGGTGGCAGCCGCTCGTGAACCGCTTACTCGGGACCAAATCGCCGCCGCCGCCGGTTTGGATGCCGAGGAAGAACTCCCGCCGATCCTCTCTCGCTTAGCCTCGTTCGTACCCGCTTCTGCGGGCCGCTATGCTTTCTTCCACAAATCGCTGTTTGACTGGTTGACGGGCTGGGATATTCGGCAGGATCAACCCTTTGCCGGACCGTACCATGTAAATCTGCAGAAGGGCTGGATCCGGTTGGCGAACTGGTGCTGGGCCGAATACCAGCGGAGTCCCTCGAACATTTCTCCATACTGTCTCCGGCATGTGGCGGCCCATCTGCATCAAGTCGGGCGTGACGAAATTTTGTGGACAGTGTTGAGGGATTTTAATTTTCTCCAAAATAAATTGGAAGCTACGGATGCGAGTGCGCTTATCGCAGACTACGAGTACTTGCCCGAGGGGACCGATTTGCGGCTGGTGCAAAAAACCATTTGGCTCTCGGCGCATACCCTGACTCGCGATCACCAGCAATTGGCGGGACAATTGATCGGCCGTTTGCTTGGCAATTCGGAACCGAACATTCAAGTTTTGCTCAAGGGCGCTGGTGAAAGCAAAGCCTGGCCTTGGCTTTTGCCTTTGACAGCTAGTCTTCCCCCGCCCGGCGGCCCGCTGATTCGCACGTTCGAAGGCCACACGTCCTGGGTCCATACGGTTAAGATAACGCCGGATGGCCGGCGCGCGATCTCGGGCTCTGGGGATGGAACGTTGCGGGTGTGGGACCTGGAAAGCAATCGACCGGCGCGCATTTTTCAGGGCCATACGGGTCCGGTCAGAACCGTGGTGATATCGCCTGACGGTCGTCGAGCCATATCGGCCTCGGCTGACACTACGCTCCGGGTGTGGGACTTGGAGAGCGGCAAATCATTGCGTTTGCTCAAAGATCACAGCAACCCGGTGCTTGTAGTGCTCGTCACCGCTGACGGCCGCTACGCTGTCTCGGCTTCGGCTGTCCGAACCCAGCGGGTGTGGAAAGGGCAGCGTGGCGAGCGAAGTAAAATCGCACATGCGCCGGCCTCGCCTGAGCGAGCACTGCGGGTGTGGGACCTGGAGAGCGGCCAACTGCTGCGCACGCTCACAGGCCATACGGACTGGGTCAACGCCGTGGCGATCACACCCGATGGCCGTCGTGCGATCTCGGCCTCATCTGATCATACACTCCGGGTATGGGATTTGGGGAGCGGCCAATCGGTGCGCACGCTCGCAGGTCATGCGGGCCCGGTCAACGCCCTAGCGATAACACCCGATGGCCATTGTGCCGTCTCCGCCTCATCTGATTGGACGCTGCGGGTGTGGGATTTGGAGAGTGGCCAATCGGTGCGCACACTCGCAGGGCATACGGGCTGGGTGACTGCTGTGGTCGTCACGCCCGACGGACGCCGGGCCATCTCCGGGTCAGCCGATCATACGCTCCGGATGTGGGACCTAGCCAGGGGCCTATCGGTGCGTGCGCTGGAGGGCCATACAAACAGCGTCACCGCTGTGGTGCTCATGCCTGACGGCTGCTGCGCCATTTCGGGGTCGCCCGACCAAACGTTGCGGGTGTGGGACCTGAAGAGCGGTCAGTCGGTCCGCACGCTCGCAGGCCATACGGACTGGGTCACTGCGGTGGCCGTAACGCCCAACGGACGCCGGGCCATCTCCGGGTCGGCCGATCATACGCTGCGCATGTGGGATCTGGATAGTCGCCAGTCGGCGCAAGCGGTCGCAGGCCAGACCGATAGTATCACTGCGGTGGTGCTGATGCCCGACGGGCGTCGCATAGCGTTGGTCTCGGATTACCATCTGCTGCACATGTTGGACTTGGAGGACGGCAAATTGCTCCGCGCGCTCGCGGGCCATGCGGACTGGGTCACGGCCATCGCGGTAACTCCCGATGGGCGCCGCGCCCTGTCAGCCTCGGCTGACCATACGCTGCGGCTGTGGGACTTGGAGAGTGGTCAAGCGGTGCGGGTTCTCAAAGGCCATACGGACTTGGTTAGCGCCGTAGCGGTAACGCCGGATGAGCGCTCCGCAATCTCGGCCTCGGCTGACCATACACTGCGCATATGGGACTTGGAGAGCGGCCGATCGGTCCGCACGCTCGCAAGCCATGCCGACCTGGTGAGCGCGGTAGCGGTAACGAAGGATCGGCGCTGTGCGATTTGGGGGTCGGACGTCGGGGCGTTGCTCGTATGGGAGTCGGAGACTGGGAAAACGGTGCGCTTCCTCGCGGGCCATAAGGACTGGGTCATTGCGGTCGTGGTAACGTGTGATCCCCACGGCGCGGTGTCAGCGTCGGCTGACGGTACCCTCCGGGTGTGGGATTTGGAGAGCGGCGAATTGGCCGGTACACTCGCAGGCCACTCCGACTTGGTTAATGCCCTCGCAGTGACGCCCGACGGGCGCCGCGTCATTTCCGCCTCCGCGGATCATACGCTGCGGGTTTGGAATGTGGAGAGCGGAAACCAGATTGCTGCCTTTACCGGCGAAGGCCCCATGTTGCGTTGCGCGGTTGCCCCAGATGGGCGGACCATTATCGCCAGAGAGAAATCAGGCCGAGCGCATTTCCTGCGGTTGGAAGGATTAGATTAACTGGCTTTTGGAATCTTCAATTGCCCTGCCAAGAAAATTTTTATGGCGACGCACTTGCCACGCTTGACGCCTTCTCCGACCGAGGAGGTCGACTATCAGGAGACCTCTTTCAGCGTCGATGCCGTCGCGCGAAACATTTGCAATACGTGGGAGGAAGCCATGACCGATCCGGTATTCGACGCGGTCGTTATCGGCAGCGGCATGTATGGCGCGTATTGTGCCGACAAGCTCTTTAGGGGGTCGAAGACAAAGCGTACGCTGCTGTTGGAGGCCGGGGCGTTCCTCATCGCGGAACACTTTCAAAATTTGCCGAACATTGGCTTGAACGTACCGGACCCCGTGGATCCCGCCAACGACAACGGACAGCCGAGGGAGATAGTCTGGAGGATGCCATGGCGAGCAAACACTAGCTTTGTCGGGAGCCCGTACTGTGTCGGTGGCAAATCTGTTTACTGGGGAGGTTGGTGCCCCAGGATGACGGAAGCCGACCTAACCGGTTGGCCGCCGACCGTAGCCGAATACTTGAAGATCCACTATGCGGAAGTCGAGATGCAACTCGGAGTGGCAGAAAGCGCCGATTTCATTCAAGGGCCGCTCTATCAGGTGTTGCTGGCCAGAGCCGAAGCGGTGCAGCCTCAGGTTCGGGGGCTCAATGCCATTGAGCGACCACCGCTTGCGGTGTTGTGGCGCAGTCCGGCTTCAGGTATCATCGCATTCAATAAATACAGCAGTTTGCCCCTGATAATCAGCGCGATCCGCGAAGCAATTTCGGAGGCCGGTGGTAGCGATGCGAAGCGCCGGCTATTCCTGGTTCCAAAGGCGCATGTGGTAAAGCTTCACACCTCGGACGGGGTCGTTCATAAAATTGAAGTTTTTGTGAACGGAAAACAGCGTTTCCTCCACATCGCACCGCGGTGCGCTGTTGTCCTCGCGCTCGGAACGATCGAGTCAACTCGGATCGCACTCGAGTCGTTTCCGACTACTCCAAACCCCGCCGACGAAAAAATGGGCCGCAATCTAATGGTTCATATGCGCTCGACGACGACGGTCCAGATCAAGCGCACGGCGCTCGAAGAAGCCGGTAATCCTCTTCCGACGGAATTGCAAACGGCTGCACTGCTGGCCCGGGGAGAGACAGCCGACGGTCACTTTCATCTCCAGATTACGGTTGCTGATGATCGCACCGGGGACGCAGACAAGCTGCTGTTCCAAATGATTCCTGATATTGATCTGCTGCAACAAATTCTCGATGCACAAGATGCGGATTTCGTGGCCATCACGTTGCGGGGTTTCGCCGAAACGAAAGGCGTCAAAGATCAGCCGATCCGCAATTTAGCGCTTCGATGGATCGACCTCAGCGAGTATGAGTTCGACGAGTTTGGGTTCAGACGCGCGTGGGTTAACCTGGCAATTAATAGTGCAGAGGGGCGGTTGTGGAACGAGATGGACACAGCAACAGTAGATTTCGTTCGCAAACTCGCCCGGGAAGATAATTCAGCGGTCCGCTTCATTTGGTCATCACGGGATGGGTTAGGTACTACTTACCATGAGGCGGGAACGCTTTGGATGGGGGATGATCCCGAAACATCTGTCACCGACGCCAACGGTCGATTCCACCATGTCGCTAACGCATACTGCGTGGATCAATCCTTATTCCCGGCCATGGGCTCGGCTAACCCGGTGCTGACAGGTTTAACTCTAACGCGTAAAGTCGCCGAGCACTTAGCAAGCTGAATTATTTCGACTGCGCGGGCGCCCAAACTTGTATTTCCATCGGAGCGAGCCCTACGGGCAGAGCCGAAATATCAGCCGTACCCGTCAATTGCGATCCGGAAAATAAGCGCCCGTCGGAAATCTGCCGGACGGTCGCCAATCCGGCCGTTCCGAGGTTGCTGTACACAATCTGCATTTGTTGTGGGCGCAGGTTCAGATCGCGTTCCTGTAACACAAGACCGTCGAATCTTTGCCCCGTATTGGTGTTTGCAACCACGACCACTTCGACTTCGCTCACGATGCGTGAGAACGCCACCAAGCCGCCCGCTCCGGATGAATTGCCGAAGTCGCGGCCGTTACCGGAGATTGGCCGGAAATACAGCCGGCCGAATCGCAACGCGGGCTGCTCCTCTCGCAGGCGGCTTAAGGCTTTGATTTGACCATAGAGAAAGTGCTGCCGGTCAAAAGCGTTCGGCTTTCCCCACAATGCTTCGCGCACCGACTCGTTGTTAAAGAAATCTGGCTTCCCTGCGCTATCTACGGTTCCCATCAACCCTTGCTCTGTCCCGTAGTAGATGGACGGTATTCCTTGCAGGCAGAACAGGATAGCCAGTCCCATGGTGATCTGCTCCTGTGGCGTTGACGGATCGTTGAATCGCCTGAACTGGTCGTGGTTATCGAGGAACGTGACAAAATATTTTCCCGCTTCGCCATGGGAACTGATTAAACCTTCTTCAACTTCCTTGCGCCGCTCGAATAACTGAGGCAGTCCCGCAACGTCGCCCCAACCTCTTGCGATGTCCGGTAGTTTGAAAAAAAGGGGATAATCGAGGGCGGCATCCACACCGAATCCATCCACGTCGGTGCTGTCTCGCCCAACGAACCGGTTGATCGTTTCCTCGTTGTCGTAAATCTCGCCGAACGTAAAAAAATTGCGCTTCCCGATCGTCTGCGCGAATTCCCGTATCTGGTTGCCGAAAATTTCCACGGCAGACGGTTCCATATGTTTAGCGGTATCGATACGAAACCCATCGATATCGAATTTTGCGATAATGTATTGATAGGCGCGGGTCAGAATAGTGAGAACAGGCCTTGAGCCATAATGGGCCCGGATGTCAGCCTGGCTGGCTGGCGTCGCGTCGTATTCGACTACCATTTGCCGTCTTTGAAAGAAGTCCCCCTTTACGAAGGCCTCGGGAGATTGCGGCAGGTCATAAGTCACCACGGCGCCGCGGCGCCGGAAGAATAGCTTTTGCTGCAGGTCAATTGGATAGACCGCGTCGTCAGGCGACGGATGCGCATCCGGAGGTATCCGATCCTGCCAATCGGCCCGAGGCATACCGTAACCGTTCAGCCACTGTATGGGGGGTTCCTCGCCGGGTGGTGCATTCATCACTTCGGAATCGACAAATTGGTCCACGACTTTCCCATGATAGAGATAATCGAAAACCCGGCCGGCGTGATTGATGACCATGTCGATAATAACGTGCATGTGCCGGGCATGGGCGTGCGTAACGAGTTCTATCAGGTCTTTCTCGGCGCTCGCTCGGGTCCCATCAGAGCCAAACCGTTCATCGACATTTAGGAAATCCTGAGTGTCGTAGCCGGGGTAAGTGTATTGCCAGTTTGGCCGCGAGTTCTTCAAAATGGGAGAGAGCCAGAGCACCTTTACTCCCAAATCTCGCAGGTAATCGAGCTGCGCGGTCACGCCTTTAAACGTGCCACCCTGCCGATACTCGAATCGCTGGTTCCAAGGGCCGTTCGGCGGCGCATGGTCATTGGCGAATCGGTCCAGCATCAGAAAGTACATCCAGCGATCCCGCCAATCGGATGGCGACGGAAATGGGTAGGGCACGTGTACAACTTTTCCATTTACGGTCACGTCTCGCGCCGTGTATTTGCTGGCTGCGGCACGCGCCTGAGCGAACATGTCGGAGATCTCGCTGGCGAAGACATCTGTTGGGCTAACCTGAGGCATCGCGGCCTTCGGCGGGAGGCGGATGTCTGCCCTTTGCGGCGGAAAAGAAGCTGATGGACTAGATCCTGGTGCCAGACCGCTTCCCCGTGCCTGAACAGAACTCGAATCAGGAGCCTCAGCCAGGGTGGCGTTTGTGCGTTCTTCAACAATGCCGGTAAGCGGCAAGCCATTGTTTCGCTGCCATTGCACAACAGCGTCACGGGTACCAGGACCGAAAAAGCCCCGGTCTATCTCGCTTGACGGAATCTCAAGTCCATGCTTGATCAGCTTCCGGTGGAGATTCTTCAGTTCTTCACCGAACGATCCGACTGCTAACTGTAGCTTTGACATGTCGGGCCTTTAACATCGGTAGATTGGCCGCTCGCTCGCAACACTGGTCGGATTTTTTCTCATCCTGAATTGTCTGGCTTTCCGGATGCCTTCAACTTTCTCCGACTATCTGCGTCGCCCGCCTGACGAACCGCGCGTTCTAGAGCTAGAATTGAAGGATTTGGAACGCCGTTCCGTCTCGCACCACCATCTGAATTCGCTCGAACACTCGGAAATGATGGTGGCCTAAAGCATCTATATATGTGAAGGCGGTCGTTGCCTCGTTTCCGACAATGATTTTGGCTGGCTCGCCGCCAAGCGAAACCAAAATTCCAATATCGGGGTTAGGCGGGGGAACGGGGAACGCCGCACCCACAGCCGCCAAACTGTTGACCATATAAAAACCGCCTGTTACCACGTTATTAATTTGGTCCCCGGGTGTCTGGAGCGCGCCCGGCGCCGCCGGAGCAAAGGTTTGAGCATAACGGTTTGGCGAAAGGAACAAAGCGTAAGGACCAGGTTTAGCCCTGACGTTTAATGCGGCCATGCCGCCTGCTACTGCCGTCAAGATGTCACCCAGCGGATTGGGGGGCGCAGGAGGGACCGGAACAACTGGGTTATTATTCGCCTCGGCGACAAACCCGGGAGGTACGCTGAGCTGATTCGTTACATTAACTACTCCCGCGGGAGGAATGAGAGCGGGAAGCGAACCCGGTCCCAAAAAAAGAAGCGTGTCCTCGCCCGCCGCGATCGCGCTTGCGGCCAACCTTGCGAACGATGAACCTAGGTGCACATTTTCCTCCCCCTCGACTTGTGCTTGGGTTAGCACAAACTCCCTTGAGATTTCGAGAAGAGGTTGGAATGCATCATCCCCAGGCCCTAAAGCTATGGGTGGCGCAGCACCAGGTCCAAAAGGCACCGCACGAGTCGTAGAGACTGGTAGCACACTGTTCACGATGATGGACGGGAAGACTTTTTGCGCGACGCGAATGCGTCCGACCTCATCGCGAACCGCCTTGTCTATCTCAGTCCAGATTTGATCATTCCAGACTTTATCTCGGCCCAGAGTTCCATTCATATAATTGCCTTAAATGCATGGTTAGTTTCTTTGTTAAGGAGCGTATTCGAATCTTTGCTAGAGAGTCGCAAGGAATGTAGGAACGCCTTCGCCGCTGCCTGAAAGTTCCAGGCAGTTTTATCACGCCGAGGCGTTGGATTTGGAGGTCTCACGAGACCCTTTTCAAGGACGACGTCGTGAAGAATTAAGGGGAGCGCATATTAGAGAAAGCTTGCCTTGTAGTCAATCTGTAAACCATCGCTCCGGCCTAAAATAATCTGAATTTGGATTGCAGTCGTTCCCGCATGACGGTTTGGCAGTGTGGCATGGGCGTCTCGCCCGTGATCTTGGCGGAAGTACGGGCGGGACGCCCGTGTCACATTGGGCTCTCTTCGGATAGCCCGGTACCTCCGCCGGCCCAAAGCCCAACAGAGCGACATTGATCGAAGCAGCGCCCGTATTCGTTGCGTTCATTGCTTGTTCCCTTATTAGAACATTCGCAACTTCTAACTAGCTAACAAATAATCGCTGATCTGGAAATTACCCGATCGGGTAATTGCTTAAATGAGGCTGCTGCGCAGTCAAAGGAGAATTTGGCAGTCTTACTGCGAGACGACGGGAAGCTATGCCCCTTCAGGCGCAGAACCCCGGAGCCGGTGGAATTGGCAAGAGCCGCAGGCCGTTTCTGGAGGGCTACGCTCCGTCGTAGCAGCCACCGCGTAACAGCCCGGCTTCATCCATTGGTTTAGTCTAGCCAGACTTTCTCGCTGTTCCAGCCGTTTACGCGGTGGCTGCTACGACGGAGCGTAGCCCTCCAGAGACCGACGCCGTATAGATAGCTGTCCAAAAGCGAATCAGGATCCCTGAGGTTGGCTCGCCGGTATAACTCTCGGAATTACCGAATCTAGAGGCACCGGAAGTAGATTCGGCCGACCATAGATACGGTAGAAAGCGGTTTTGCCATGTGACATGGGCGTCTCGCCCGTGATCTTGGCCGACGCATGGGCGGGAGGTTTTGCTTCCGCCCGCTTCAGCTCAATAATTTCCCAAGGATCTCGCTCACCAGATTCGGATTCGCCTTTCCTTTCGAGAGCTTCATCACTTGGCCCTTCAGGAAGTTAATGGCGGCAGCTTTGCCGGCCCGGTAGTCTTCGACCGATTTCGGATTCGCGGCGATGACTTCGCTGCACAACGATTCGATCGCCCCGAGATCGCTCTCCTGTTTCATCCCTTTCTCCTCAACGATGAGTTCGGGCGATTTGCCGGTCGAGAACATTTCTGCAAACACTTCCTTACCCTGCTTGCTGTTGATTTTCCCGTCGTCGATCAGGTTGACCAAATCATTCAGGTGTTGCGCCTGGATCGGGCAGTCGGCGATCGTTCGATTAGTGGAACCCAGGGCGCTGAGTAGATCATTCAAAACATAGTTAGCAATAGCCTTCGGCTTGCGTGCGCCCTTTGCGGCGAGCTCGAAATAGGCGGATAACTCCAGATCGTCAGCCAAAACTCCGGCATCGTACTCGCTGATTCCGTACTCCCTGACAAAGCGTTCTCGTTTTTCCCAAGGTAGTTCCGGAAGCCGAGCGCTGACTTCCGGCAGGAAGGCTTCCGTCTTAACCGGTAGAAGGTCCGGATCGGGAAAGTAACGGTAGTCATGTGCAGACTCCTTCGTGCGCATCAAAACCGTCTCCCCCAGACTATCGTCCCAACGGCGGGTTTCCTGTTGAAGTGTTTCGCCGCGGTCCAAAGCCGCAATTTGCCGATCGATTTCGAACGCCAACGCTCTCCGAACCCCGCTGATCGAATTGAGATTTTTCAATTCGATCTTCGTACCGAACTTGGTCTCCTCCTTCTTTCGGACGGAAACATTGCAGTCGCAGCGGAGTTGACCTTTTTCCATATCTGCATCGCTGACACCGCCGTAAATCAGTGCCTGCTTGAGCGAAGTCAGGTATGAAAAGGCCTCTTCGGGAGACTCAATATCCGGCTGGGACACTATCTCCATCAGTGGAGTGCCGGCCCTGTTGAAGTCTATCCCGCTCGTGGTGTCGAAGTGAAGGCTTTTGGCGACATCTTCTTCCAAATGTATCCGGACCAACCGGACCCGTTTGTTGGGATTCCGGATGTTCTTCTGTGCATCCTTGGGATAAGCCATGTCATAGAGTGGAACCTCACCATTGAGGCACAATGGTAGATCGTACTGAGAGATCTGATAGTTCTTCGGCATGTCAGGATAGAAATAGTTTTTCCGATCGAATTTGCAGATCGACGCGATGTGACACTTAAAAATCAAACCGGTCAGCGCGGTCATTTTCAGCGCCTCCAGGTTCATGGCCGGCAGGGCCCCAGGCAACCCGAGGCAAACCGGGCAAACATGAAGGTTTGGTTCGGCACCGTACTCCACGGCGCATCCACAGAACATTTTGGTTCTGGTCTTAAGCTGAACGTGCACTTCCAGCCCAATGGTCGCGATATAGTCACTCTTCATGCGAAGAACGTCAGCTAACCCGCAAAAATCACGTCTGTTTAAACCTAAATTCCGAATTAGAAACCACAGATTTCGCAGATTAGCACAGATTAGAACTGTCTTGAAGCACCGAGGGCTGGCAACTTTGCGATACGCACATTCAATGCTTCTGCCTGCATCTAACCCATTCAATCTGCGGAATCTGTGTAATCTGTGGTTTACTCCAATTCCCGCCGGCGTTCACTCTCGTTCGCGGTTTTCATTGTCATTTGCTGAGTTCTCAGCGTAATCCAGCGCCGCTTCCAACTCTGCCGGGGAGAAAGCTTGCCGCAGGTGCGAATCGTTCAGCAACGCGACCACTTTTCGATTGGCAAATACGCCGAGGAGATTCCCGCTTTGCATGTCCGCGAGGATCTCAGGATCTCTCTGCAGATCTACAATTTTTGGATCCTGAAGGACCCGACGAAACCCGGGGTAATCCAGCATCTTTCGAATCGCGCGCGGATTTGCGATTAGCCGGCTGCACCGGTCCAGCTCCCGGTAAAAAGCCGGTGGCGTCGGATCGACCGCGTCGACCACCACCCGGCCAATTCCGAGCTCAATAGAATTTTTCAGTTTGGCAAGGTTCAGCACTAGTCTCCCGGAAGGCTGACTCGCAGCTCTTTCCGTTTCGATCTGATTTTCCGCGATCCGGCCGGTCACGCGTACACCAATTATGAGGCACCAGATAAAGAAAAATCCGTAAACCAACCCGACCAAAGCGCCCCCAGCCCCGAAAATCATCCTTACCGGCAAAGAGTCTTGATCACGGGTTCGCTTAAATAGAATCCGCCCGAGGAGCACGACCCCGTTGTAGCCCATGATCCAGAGTAAGAGAGCGGCGATCGGGGTCTGAAAAATTCCCGTGACTTCGAGATGCAGGTAACCGGCGAAGTCGCCAGTGAAATGCAGGACGAGGAACGTTCCGACCAGAAACGCCAAGATCGCTGTCAGTTGTCTCATCAATCCGTTTGTCCATCCGCGAAGCATGCTGAAGATCACCCATAAAGCGGCCAACAGCAGAAAGGCGGTCTGCCACTGAGGTGACCCTTGAATATCTGCGCCGGCTCCCATCAAGGCTGCTAGGTCTGCGACTGCGCCCGCTGTCTCAAAAAGTGGTCACATAAGACCAAGGCAGCCATCGCCTCAACCATCGGGACGGCCCTCGGCA
>Ga0213872_10000346_pt1 | contig 39111 bp, 42 predicted proteins | sample VelepicomBERX_R2_FD_160071 | JGI IMG/M metagenome (GOLD analysis project Ga0213872, IMG submission 160071) | Rhizosphere microbial communities from Vellozia epidendroides in rupestrian grasslands, the National Park of Serra do Cipo, Brazil - RX_R2 | ecosystem: Host-associated > Plants > Roots >... | reverse complement strand
TCGGGGCTCGCCAGCGGGTTGCGCAACAACCGCTGCAGAATGAGCCCGGCGACGGCGAGCCCGGCACCGGCCGCCGCGGCCGCCAATAAGCGCGGCCAGCGCAGCCACCATAGCGCGGCATCGGGCCAGGCCAGGTGCCAGCCGCTCGGGCCATGGATCAACAGACATGCGGCCACGGCGCCCGCGATCAGCGCGCCCCATGTCCCGGCCCGCCAAGCGCGGCCGGCCCGGCTCGGCGCGGGACCGGCGCCGGTATCGGGCGGATCGCGCACGTCGCCTAGCAGCCATACCAGCGCCGGCGCGCCGATCAACGCGGCCGCGGCGCCACTGGGCACACTATCGGCCAGCCAATGCGCCGCCCACTGCGCCAAACCGTCGGTCAGCAACAGCAGCACGCCGCCAAGCAGCGCGCTGGCGGCCCACTGCGCCGGGATGCCGCGCGCGCCGGCACGGCGCGCCAGTACCGGCGTCAACACACTGATGAAACCGATCAAGCCGACCGCCGCCACCGCCACCGCCGATAGCCACAGCGACAGCAGCAGCACGGCCAAGAGCGCCGGCCACAGCGCCAGGCCACGCCCGGCGGCGGCGTCCTGTCCAAGACGCAACAACTGCAACGGCCGCGCCAGCCACGGCAGCAAAAGAAGCGGCGGCAACAGGCGCGCGGCAAGCCAAGGCAGCCAGTGCCAATCGTATTGGGCCAGATCGCCGGCGCCCCAGACGAACAGCCCAAGCGCGTATTGGTCGTGCCACAACGCCACGGCGGTCGCCAATCCGCCAAACAGGATATTGAGCGCCATGCCCGCCAGGACCAACCGCAGCGAGCCAAGCCGGGAAAACCCGGTCAACAACAGCAACAGCCCGGTCGCGAGCGCGGCGCCGCCCATCGCCAGCCAATCGGGATGATGCGCGGCCAGTCTGGGCCAGCATACGGCGCCGATCATCATGGCAAGCCAGGCGCCGGAAGCCGAGCCCAGCGTCATCGGCGATACCAGCACGTTGCCGCTCAGTTGTTGCAGCAGACAGCCGGACAGGCCGAGCGCGGCGCCGATGGCCAGTGCCATGACAAAGCGCGGCAAGGCGCCGTCATACAGCAACACGGCATCGAGCTCATCACCTGGGCCTTCGCTCACCACGCGCCACAGCCAACCGAGGCCCTGGCTGGCCGAGTGTTGCTGCGCCAAAGCCGCCAGCCACACCACGATGGCAATGAGCGCCAGCCAAGCCGGCATCTTGCATGGCAGCGTGTCGCTCATGACATCCCCCGCGCCACGGCCAATGGCAATCCGCCTGGCCGGGGCAGCAGCTCGATGGCGATACCATAGAGCCGGGAGAGCCGTTCCGGCGCCAAAAAGTCGGCTGGGGGCCCGTCAAAGGCCACGCGCCCGGCGGACAGCGCCACGATGCGGTCGGCGTAGGCACAAGCCAGATTGAGGTCATGCAACACGGTAATCACACCGCGGCCACGCTCGCGATTGAGCCGGCGCAACAACCGCAGCAATTCGTGCTGATGCCCCAGGTCGAGCGCCGACGTGGGTTCGTCCAGCAGCAACAGTGGCGCCTCTTGCGCCAAGAGCATGGCAATCCAGCCGCGCTGGCGCTCGCCGCCAGACAAAGTGTCGCTGTCGCAATCGGCCAGATGCGCGATATCCACCGCCCGCATGGCGGCGTCGACCGCGGCGAGGTCGGCGGACCGCCAGCGGCCGAGCAGGCCACGCCAAGGATAACGCCCGAGTGCGGCGAGCTCGCGCACGGTCAAGCCTTGGGCCGCAGGCAGTTGCTGCGGCAGAAACGCGAGCCGGCGCGCCAATTCGCGCGCGCCATAGCTAGCCAACAGCTTGCCGTCGAGCGCGATCCGGCCGCGGGTCGGCGTGGCCTGGCGCGCCAGGAGCCGCAACAAAGTCGACTTGCCGGAGCCGTTATGACCCAGGATCACCGTCAGCCGGCACGGATCGATGGCCAGCGCGGGCACGTCGAGCACCATGCGCCGGCCGTGGGCAACCCGCACGGCGTCAAGCGTCAACATAGCCACTCCTCGCGCAAGCGCGCCTCGCGTTCCGGCGCCGTCCATCTAGGGCAGCTGCTGCACAGTACGCCATCGGCGCGGCGGAAATGCTGACAACACACCCGGCGTTCCAAGCCCAGGCCCAGGCCGCCACCCGGCAGGCCGAACCGGCAAAGACCGCTCTGCCCGGCCAGGCCGGCGGCCGCGAGCCAGTCGCCGGCCAATCCGCACACGTATTCCGGCGTCCATTCTGGCCGGCTGCGCGCCACCGCCAGCAGCGCGGCCAACAAGCAGTCGGCCTGCAGCCGACCGGCCATCTTCGGATGAAGCCGAATCTGCAGGCCGAGATCGGCCAACAGTTGCGGACACAACGCGCGCGCCTCGACGCCGGCGGCCATGATGCGGGCATCGAGCCGCGCCTCGTCCAGCGGATGATGCGCGCCGAGCACGAAACCCGACACCCGCCCGCCGTCGACACGCTGCGCCATGCCGGCAAGCCGTGGCACTGCCTTGCAGCGGTGCGTGGCCCAGACCAACAGATAGAGCGGCTGCCAGATCAGCATGGTCCAGCTGCGGCTGGCCCAGTACAGCGGGCCAGCCTCGGGGTGCGCCTCGCGCCAATAGCCGACAAGCCGCGAGAGCGTCGCCGGCGCGCCGCCGGCGACGATCAGTTCCGGCGACGGCGCGCCGACCTGCCCGACCAGCCCGGGCTGCGCGTTGGCCACCTCGCGCAGCAGATAGCCCAGGCGCATCACGCGGCGCCCGGCCGAAAACGCGCGATCGGATTCTCGAGCGTGCCGTGGAATTGCAGGCCCTGCGACGGATCGGCCAGGTTGACCATTTGACGGTTGTTGGCCAGTTGCAGCCGGTTGAGGCACGAGCGGGTGAAGGTCGGCGCGAACAAGTCGTAGCGGGCGAACTTGTCCGCCAAGTGCGGCGTGTCCGCCTGATAGCGCTGCACGCAGCCGGCGACCTCGGCCCAGAACAGCGTCTCGGGGAAATGCCCCTGCTCGTGCAAGATGGCGGCCAAGAAGCGAAAGAAGCAATCGAACACGTCGGTCAACAGCCACAAGGTACGCAGTTCGTCGGGCACATGGGTGTAGATGCGCTCCATGGCGCCGGGCGGCGCGTTGGCGCGGTCGACCAGGCCGATCTCCTCGGCGATGTCCTTCATCAACACCCGCGCCGGCATATGGCGGTCGAGGATCAAAATCAAGTTCTCGCCGTGCGGCATGAACACCAGATCGTATTGATAGAAGCAATGCAGCAAAGGACGCAGGTAGGCCTCCAGATAGCGGCGCAGCCAGGCCTCGGTGGACAAGCCCGAGGCGTAGATCAGCGAGGGCAACAATGCCAGGCCATCGGCGTCGATGTGCAGCAACGCCGCCATCGTCATCAGCCGCTCGCCGGGCCCGAGCCGGCTGGCGGGACTTTCGCGCCACAGGGCGGCAAGCTGTTTTTTGTGCGGACCGTTGCCGGCCAGTGCCGCCTCGTAGTACGGCTGGCGATAGCCGATGGCCGCCTCCTCGCGCAGGATGTCGAAACCGCAGGCGCACAGCGTGGCGTCGTTGTGAATCAGCGCATGGAGCCACTGATTGATCGCCGGCGTGCCGGACATGTAGTACGGCGACAAGCCGCGCATGAAGCCCATATTGAGGATCGACAGCGCGGTTTTGACGTAGCGCCGGTCGGGACGGCTCAAGTTATACAGCGTACGCACCGATTGTTGCGGCGCGTACAGGTCCTCGCTCTGCCCCAGGAACACCAGCCGCGCCTCGGCAAGATCGGCGGCGAACGCCATCGCCAGGCGGTGATGCCATTGCCACGGGTGAACGGGCAGGAACCAATAGTCCGCCGGGTCGAGGCCTTGTGCGGCCAGCACCGCTTCGAAGCGCGCCACGGTCCCCTCGCCCAGTTCCTCGCGCATAAGGCGCGCGTGGTCCAAGCCGTCGACATGACTAAATTCGGCCAAGCGCTTCGTGGCGGCGAGCCAGATGATCGGCGTGGCCTTGCCGCACTCGGGCGCCCACGCGGCATAGTCGCGGTCGCTAAAGCCGATGCGGCCGTTGTTGGCGACGAACACCGGGTGGCCTTCGGTCATGCCGCTTTCCAGCGCCTGATAATCGGCCAGCGCCAGCGCCGGCGCCGGCAAACGTTCGCGCTGTAGCTTGAAGGCGGCGCCATAAAGCGTACTGCTGATTTCATCGAGATAGACCGGCAGCACGTCTTGCGACAAACCCAGCAGGTCGCGGCATTCGACAATGAAAGCCAGCGCGTCAGGCTCAGCCGGCGCGTCGCCGACCCGGCGCTCGATGCGCGCGGCGTCGATCAGCCAATGATCCAGCGCCAGCCGGCGTGCCGGAAAACGGTATTCGCTTTGCGGCGTCTCCAGCCGGTACAGGGCCCAGCCTTCGCCGCGGCTGACCGCCTGCGGGGCAAGCAGCAGTTCGTGGCTGAATTCGGCAATCGCTTTGGCAAGCAGGTGGCGATTGGCGCGCCGCCATAGCGCGGGGGTCAGGTGCGCCAGCGGCGCGCTCGATCGGTGGAGAGGAAAATTCATCGGCGGGCCTCCGCCTGCGCGGCAAAGTCTTCACGGCGGCAGAAGGCGAGCCAGGCGCGTTTGCCGGGCAGGTCGATCTGGCATTGGTAGACGAAGCCGGCATCGAGATTGATCGGGTGGATCTTGTCGTTGGCGACCGCAGGCTCGACCACGATGCGGCGCACGCCCGGGTCGCTGAACAGCCAAGCCTGAATGACGCCCATCACGGCACGGGTAAACCCATGCACCGGCCGCTCGGGCGGCGCGGTCAAGAAATGCATGCCCTTGTCGCCAGGCTGCGCCTCGTAATGCGCGGCGAGCGGGTCGTGGCGCGGATCATAGGTTTCCAGCAAGAAAACCGGCAGGCCGGCGCAGCAGCCGATCAGCGCCTGCGCGTGCCGGTTCTCGTCCAGCCGCCGGAAATAATCCGCCACCGCCTCCGGCGTGGCGGTCTGCATGCCCCAAAAGACCGCGTGCGCGCCGGTCAGCCAGCGGTGAAGCAAGGTCACGTCGCGCATCAAGTCGAGCTGGCGCAGAGAAAAGCGGCCGATACCCGGCACGTCATGGACAAACACCGTGCCGGCGGACGGCAGATCGTCAGGTTTCATGGTGGACTCCTCATACTGGGCAGGCGTGGCCTTGCGGCAGTAGCTCGCTTGGCACACCAAAGGTCTGGAAGGCGATGCGGGTTTCGACCGGATAGATCTCGCGTCCGGTCAGCGCGCGCAACAGGCAGGTGTTGCGATAGCAGGCCATGCCCAGGTCCGGCGTCGCCAGACCATGGGTATGCAGCCCGACGTTCTGCACGAAGACTTCCCGTCCCGTGACATCCACCGCGTAATCACGCGTGAGGTCGAGCCGGCCACGGTCGTCGCGCCGCAGCCGGCGCTCGATGCCCGATAGCCAGGCGGGCGGGCGGTAGGCATAGCCGGTGGCGGCAACCAGGCTGGCGGTGTCCAGGCGGAAGGTCTGTTGCTGCTCGGTCTGGGTCAATGTCAGCGTCAGTCCGTCCCGCCCGGCGCGGCAATCATTCAGCGAGGTATTGGTCAGCAGCCGGATACGGTCGATGCCCTGCAGGCGCTTCTGGTACAGCACCTCGTAAATCCGGTCGATCAACGCGCGATTGATGCCCTTGTACAGGCCGTCCTGGCTGTCGATCAGCCGGTCGCGCCGCGAGCCTGTCAACGCGTGGAAATAATCGATGTAGTCCGGCGAAGTCATCTCCAGCGTCAGCTTGGTGTACTCGAGCGGGAAAAAGCGCGGCGAGCGCGTGATCCAGTCGAGCCGGTAGCCGTAGCGGTCGATGTCGCGCAACAGGTCGAGATAGATCTCGGCGGCGCTTTGCCCGCTGCCGAGGACGGTGATCGATGGCTGCATCTGCAGCCGTAGTTTATTGGCCAGGTAGTCGGCGCTATGCACCACCCGCTCGCCCTGCCCCTCGCAGCAAGGCGGCAAAGCGGGCTGCGTGCCGGTGCCGAGCACCAGACGGCGCGCTTGCCACGTTTCGCTTTCCTCGCCATGGCGCACGCTCAGGCGATAGACGCCGTTGTGCCAGCGCACGCGTTCGACGCGGCGGTGGAAATAGAGCGTCGGCAACTGCCGCGCCGCCCATTGGCAGTAGTCGTTGAACTCCGCGCGCAACGCAAAGAAATTCTCGCGGATATAGAACGGGTAGAGCCGTCCTTGCTGTTTCAGGTAGTTGAGAAAGCTGAAGCGGCTGGTCGGGTCGGCCAACGTGACCAGATCGGCCAAAAACGGGGTCTGCATGCCGGCGCCTTCGAGCAGCATGCCCGGATGCCAGTCAAAGCCGGCGCGCTGTTCGAGAAACACCCCGTCGAGCCCATCCACCGGCTCGGCAAGACATGCCAGGCTCAGATTGAAGGGCCCGAGCCCAATGGCAATGAAGTCGTGTACGGTTTGCCGCATCGCGAAATCCCTTTTCCTGCCGGCGCCAAAGGCCGGCTGCGTTTACTCGGAAACCGCCGCGGCGCGGGGGCCGTGGCGGCATGAGACAGGAATGGGGAATCGAGGCGCCGAACACGTTGCATGCTCCATTGTTGTGTGAGTCGCGATGTGCATACCATTGTAAATGAGAATGATTATCAATACAATCCAACGCAAAACCACTCCTCGCCCAGCCGAGGCTATTGATGAAGAAAGGCAGGTATGTCGAGCAAGACAAGGGTGTCAGCCCTCAAGGGAATCAACACGCGCAAACCGCTGGTACTGGCGCTTTGCCTGATGAGCTGGAGCATTGCTCCGGCGGCGCAAGCGGACGACGCCGTGTTGCCGACCGTGACCGTCACGGCATCCCCTCCGGGGGCGCTTGCGCCAACCAGTGGCTATGCGGCGCGCACGAGCCAGGCGGCGAACAAGACCGACACGCCGCTCGCCGAAATCGATCAGTCCGTGTCGGTGATCACACGGCAGCAGATCGAGGATCAGAGCCCACGCACACTGTCGCAAGCGCTCAACTACACCCCCGGCGTTTATAGCGCGTCGATCGGATCGAGCACGCGCTATGACTACATCGTGCTGCGCGGCTTCAACGGTCACGTCAACCTCAACGAGTGGCTGGACGGGCTGCGTCTGCTGGGCGATGCAGAAGGCAATAATGCCCCGCAGATCGACCCTTGGGCGGTGGAACGCATCGACGTGGTACGCGGGCCGGATTCGGTGTTCTACGGTCAGTCGTCGCCGGGCGGACTCGTGGCGTTGACCGGCAAGCGGCCGCTGGATACCCCGCTGCATCAGGTCGAAGTCGGGTTTGACAGCGATCGCCAACGCTGGCTGGGCCTTGACCTCACCGGCCCCTTGGCCGACCGGCCGGATCTGAGCTACCGGCTATTGGCCAAGGGCCTGTCCGGCGGCACGCAGCAGACGTTCGCGTCAACCGAACGCTATTTGCTCGCGCCGTCGCTGGCATGGCGCATCGATAGCCGCAACCGCTTGCTGTTGCAGGCCTATTTGCAAAACGATCCGGCCACCGGCTACCACGGCTCGGTGCCATACGCCGGGTCGGCAACCGCGTATAACGGCCGGACGCTGCCGGTATCGTTCGACGATGGCTCCCCCTCCGACGGCATGCGCCGCCAACAGCAATTGTTCGGCTATCAGTTCGAGCACGACATCGACGACAACTGGCAGCTGCGGCAAAACCTGCGCTATCAGAAAAGCCGAACGCACTCGCAGCAGGTTTATCAGACGGGGTGGAACGGCGGCCTACTGCAGCGCGCGGCGGTCAACAGCCAAGAAAACGGCGACGGTTACGCGGTCGATAATCAACTATCGGGACGTTTCACCACGGGGATGCTGCAACACACGCTATTGGCCGGGCTTGATGCCTACCGCATGACCAATGACGGCTACAACCAGTACGGCACCGCATCGAGCATCGACCCGTTTGCGCCGTCGTACGCCGACGAGCATATCGTCTTCGGCGCGCCAGGCTATTTCCGCCACCGCGTTGACCAGACCGGTCTCTACCTCAACGACACGCTGGCGCTGCGGCAATGGCGGCTCAATCTGGGCGCGCGCCGCGACCATGCCGAAATCCTCAACCGCGACCCCATCGGCGGCAGCCAGGCGCAGTGGAACGGCGACAAGGTCACGCGGCGCGCGGGGCTCTCGTATGTCGCCGACAGCGGCCTGACCCCCTACGTCAGCTATAGCGAGGGTTTTGATCCAAGCGCCTCGTACTACAAAGACAGCAGCGGCGACATTCTGGCACCGCAGCAAAGCAAGCAGAAGGAAGCGGGGGTGAAATTCCAGCCCCGCAACAGCCAAACGTTGCTGTCGGCCGCCCTCTACGATCTGCGCCAAGAAAATGTCGCCTACTTCAACGCGGCGACCAACGCCTACGTACCCGTTGGCGTGGTACGTTCGCGCGGTCTGGAATTGGAGGCCAAGACGCGCGTCGACAAACGCTTGAGTCTGATGGCCAGCCTGACCGTCAACACGATGCGCATCGTCGAGGGCGCCAACCAAGGCAATACGCCGTTTGCCTCGCCTTCGCGTCTGGCATCGGTCTGGGCCGACTATGCCTTCGCGTCCGGTTTGGGCGTCGGCGCCGGAGCGCGCTATATCGGGCCGCAATGGGTGGATAGCGCCAATACGCTGCGGCTGCCGTCGGTCACGCTCATCGACCTGTCGCTGCGCTACGACCTTGGCCGCCTCGACGGCAGCCTGAAGGGCGCCAGCGCGCGGCTCTCGGCCAACAACTTGTTCAACCGCGCCTATGTGGCCAGTTGCTACGATAGCCAGACCTATTGCTACGACGGCAACCATCGCACACTGTCGGCCCTATTCGGCTATCAGTGGTAAAGAAGGGAGCGCAAAGCACATGGCTGCCGCCGCTGAGTTTCCTCCGCGCGATCCGCATGAACGCCGCTGGCCGGTCTTACTGTGGGTCTGCGCCGCGCATGCCGCCGGTCTGGCCTGGCTCGCCGCCGGCCGCGCCGCAGCGCCCGCGCCGGTGACGCCACCGATCGTGACGGGACGGCTGGTTGCCGAGATGCCGGCAGCGGCGCCCTCGCCGCCCCACCGGCCAACGGCCAAACCACGCGTCTCGTCCCCTGTGTCACGGCCGACGCCGCGCCAGCGCGCAGCACCGGGGCAGCGCGCGACCGAGCGCCTCATGACGCCCCTCTCTCCCGCCGCCGCGCCGGCGGATGCGCCGCGCGCAAACGCGCCAACCGCCATGGAGGAAGCGCCGGTGACGCCGCCCGTCAACAAAGCGGACGGCCTCGACAATCCCAAACCGGTTTATCCGGCGTTATCGAAACGCCTGGGAGAGGAAGGCGTGGTACTGGTATCGCTGCTGATTCTGGCCGACGGCCAAGTCACCGAGGTGGCGCTGGCGCGCACAAGCGGCTACCCGCGCTTGGACGCCGCGGCACTGGCGGCGGTGCGGCACTGGCATTACCGCCCGGCGCGCCGGGGCGGCGTCGCCATCGATTACCGCTATCTGCAGCCGGTGGCATTTTCCATCAATGACGAGTGATTCATAACGAGGCAAGGCATGACTTCGGCTTTTCAACTTGGGATGTTCTGGCAACAAAGCGATCTGGCCATCCGCGCGGTGGCGCTCGGCCTCATGGCGATGTCCGTGGCGTGCTGGTATCTGATCGTGCTGCACGGCAGGCGGCAATGGCGTCTACGGCGCGCGGCGGCGGCCATGGACGGCTTCTGGCACGCGGCCAGCTTCGAACAGGGGCTGGCGACGCTCGACGCCGCCGGTGGCGGCATCGCCAATCCTTACCGGCTGCTGGCGCTGGCATGCCGTCAGGCGGTGCAACACCACCGCGACAATCAGCAGGACCTGCATGGCCAGCTCAGTTTGGCCGACTGGCTGTCGGAGAGTTTGAGCGGCGCGATCGACGAGTGCGCCGAACAACTGCAAAGCGGCTTGTCGATGTTGGCGTCGGTCGGCTCGACGGCGCCGTTCATTGGTCTGTTCGGAACAGTATGGGGTATCTATCACGCGCTGGTGAACCTGGGCGTGGCAGGGCAAAGCACATTGGACAAAGTCGCCGGGCCCGTCGGCGAAGCGCTGATCATGACGGCATTCGGACTGGCCGTGGCGATACCGGCGGTGCTGGGCTACAACGCGCTCACGCGCGCCAACCGCCGTGTGATCAGCCGCATGCAGCGCTTCGCGCGCCAGCTGCATGCTTACTCGTTGACGGGCTCGGCCACGCAGCCGCTGACGGCGCGGGAGGATTGACCATGGCATTCAAGAACGGCTTGCAAACGCCGCCGGACGGCATACTGAGCGAAATCAACATGACGCCGCTGGTCGACGTCATGCTGGTGCTGCTGATCGTGTTCATGCTGACGGTGCCGGTGCTGACGCACGCGGTGCGGCTCGATTTGCCGCGCGCCAGCGCCGCGCCGGCCTCGCCGGATGCCCACACCACCACCCTGTCGATCGATCGCGCGGGCCAAGTGTATTGGGACCAAACGCCGCTGCCCCAATCGGTGCTGAGCCAACGTCTGAGCGCACTCGCGCGCGCGCATCCCGACGCCGAAGTACGCATCCGCGGCGACCGGCGCGTCGAATATCAGCATGTGATGACGGTGATGGCGTTGGCGCAGAAAAGTGGGCTATCGCGGCTGAGTTTTCTGACCGAGCCGGATCATTGAGCGATGTCTAGGCTAACGCTTAGGCATCGCCTACCAACCGCTGCCGTGCTGCCGAGATGGATTGTTGTAACTTCGCCTGTAGCGCCTCGCGCGGCGGCAAGACAGTCAGGTATTCGGCGACGTGAATACCGCTTTGATCCAACTCCAGTAACTCGATCTGCTCTTGCTTCTTGCCAGTACATAGGATGATGCCCAATGGCGGATTTTCCTCGGCTTCTTGTTCGTGACGGGCCAGCCAGCGTAGATAGAGCTCCATCTGGCCTTTGTACTCGGCACGAAAGTCGCCGATCTTCAATTCGATTGCGACCAACCGTCTGAGCTTGCGGTTATAGCACAACAGATCAATGTAGAAGTCGTCGTCATCGATCTGGATGCGCTTCTGCCGCGCCACGAAGGTGAAGCCGGCCCCCAGCTCAAGCAGAAATTGCTCAATTTCGCGTAGGATGGCGTCCTCAAGGTCTTTTTCCAGATAGCGGTCGTTGAGTCCAAGGAAATCAAGTAGGTAGGGGTCTTTCAGGAGTAACGCGGGGCTGGGCGGCGTTTCTTGCCGCAGCGCCTGCAAAGCGCGGCGGATAGTGTCCCCCGGCTGCGAGGAGATGGCGCTGCGCTCAAACAACATCGACTGCATGCGCTCCTGTAATTGGCGCACACTCCACTGTTCTGTCTGGCAAAGCTCGGTGTAGAAATCGCGTTTTAGCGGGTCGTCGAGATACATCAATGTACGCAGATGCGTCCAACTCAATTGTCTACTCAGTGAGTAGATAATCTGTTTGTCTGGAAAGGTCAGTACTAAACGCACCATATGACGCAGGTTGGCGGCAGAAAAGCCGCGCCCGTACTCGGCGCTTAATTGCCTCCCGAGCATGACGACAATCTCTTCGCCATAAGCAGCGCGTTGGCCTCCAAGCGTTTCGCGGTGGATACGATCGCCGATTTGCCAATAGAGCTGGGTAAGTGTGGTATTAACCGTCACGGCTGCGTGGTGGCGGGCATCGTCGATCAGCTGCCGCAGTTCGATGATCAAGGCAGGTTGGCTCGGATCGGTTGGCGATGGTTTTTTGGGCATGAGCGGGGCTCGACAGTCAAAAACTCGCATTGTCGGCAACCGCCGTCAGGTCGTCCAGGCAGCGTGGCACGCTGTCGTGGGCGTTCAAAACTTCAGACTTTACTGACAGTCATCGGATCTTGTCGAGTGGGCTTTTGCTGGATAAGGTGGGGGGTGCGGCAATGACCGCAAGAGGCGCGGCGCCGAGGTGTGACGACCCCGGCGCCGCTGACCACACCAACTCTGCTACCCTTTACGCAAGGAGAATTGATATGGCTACTGGCCATCGTACTGCAACCCACTCCATCGTTTCAAACCGCGACCTCCAACAACTGCCGCTGTTCTCTCTAATCTCGGCACTCTGCGCGCCGCGCGCGGGCCAAGCCGACCCCAACGTGTGCCGGCTCATCGTCGATAGCCGCCTGCCGTGGTCGTCGCTGCGGGTCGATTCGGAGCGATCTTGGCTCTATTTTCCGGAGGCCGTACGCACGAGACGGGTGGCGGGTTGCGTGATCTTAACCGCCGACTAAGGCGCTAACGGAGGCGGGGAGCGTCGGCTCCCCGATCCCGTACACGCTACTCCCGCCCCTACAACGCCACGCTGCGCGAGGGATCGAGCTGGAACTCGTCCACCAGGTGCGGCAGCTCCAAATAGCTTTCCGATTGCATCTCGGTCAAGCGGCTCGCGGTACGGAAAAATTCGCCCGCGTGCACGCCATCGACGTAGATCTGTTCAGGCGGCACGGCGCACGAAGCCACCAGTTTGACGCGGTGGTCGTACAGCACGTCGATCAGCCAAGTAAACCGGCGCGCTTCCGATGCTTGCGCGGCGGTCAGCGCCGGAATGCCCGACAGAAACACCGTGTGATAGTCGCGCGCAATTTCCAGATAGTCGGTCTGCGCGCGCGGGCCGCCGCACAGCTCGGCGAAATCGAACCAAATAACCCCCGGCGCATGACGTTTAAGCGCGATGCGCCGGCCGAACAGTTCGATCTCCGGCGGCAGCGCCGCCGCCTCAAGCGTCAGCCGGTGGAACATGTCGGCCATCTGCGCTTCGCTTTCGGCATTGGCCGGCACCTTGAACAGGTCGGCGCGGGCAAGTTCGCGCAAACGGTAATCGTTGCCGCCGTCAACCGAAATGACTTCCAGCCATTGTTCCATCAGGGCAATGGCCGGCAGGAAGCGATCGCGCTGCAGGCCGTTGGGGTATAGCCCGGAGGGCGGATAGTTGGAAGTCGCAACCAGCACGACGCCACGTTCGAACATCGCGCCCAGCAGCCGGTACAGAATCATGGCGTCGGCGATGTCGCTGACGTGAAACTCATCGAAACACAACAACCGGGTAGTCTGGGCAATCCGGTCGGCGACCGTCAAAAGCGGATCGGCTTCGTGCGCCAGGCTTTGCAGCTGGCGATGCACTTCAGCCATGAAATGATGGAAATGCACCCTGCGCTTGCGCCGGTAGGGCACGCACTGATAGAACGCGTCCATCAGGAAGCTCTTGCCGCGGCCGACGCCGCCCCACAGGTAAAGCCCCTTCGGCACCGGCGGATTGCGCAAGCTGCGGCCGAGAAAACGGTCGCGCCGGGTTTTGAAGTCAAGCAGCCGCTGCCACAGGTCGGTCAAGCGCGCGATGGCAGCCGCCTGGGCCGGATCGTGAAAGAAGCCGTCGCGCTGCAATGCGGCTTCGTACCAGGCTTGCGGGCTTTGCCCGCTTTCGGCCGGCGAATAGGTGTGCTGAGCCACGCGCGGTCCTTTAGGCGAACAAGCCGGTCGATAGATAGCGGTCGCCCCGGTCGCAGACGATGCTGACGATGACGGCATTTTCCAGCTCGGCGTCGAGCTGCAGCGCTACGGCCAGCGCGCCGCCGGAGGACGGCCCGGCGAGGATGCCCTCCTCCCGCGCCAACCGGCGCGCAGTGTCTTCGGCCAGGGCCTGGTTCACCAGCATGAGGCGATCAATGCGCGTGAAGTCGCAGATCTTCGGCAGATACTCGTCTTCCCAGCGGCGAATGCCTGGAATCTGGCTGCCGGGCTCAGGCTGCACGCCAACGATCTGGATTGCGGGGTTTTGCTCTTTCAGATAGCGGCTCACCCCCATGATGGTGCCGGTGGTGCCCATACTGGAGACGAAATGGGTAACCCGCCCGTCGGTGTCTTGCCAGATCTCCGGCCCAGTGCCCTCATAGTGCGCCAACGGATTATCCGGGTTGGCGAACTGATCGAGAATCACCCCCTGGCCGTCGCGCTCCATTTGCCGCGCACAGTCGATCGAGCCGGGCATCGACTGGGCTGCCGGGGTCAGCACCACCTCCGCGCCGTAGGCGCGCATGGTCTGCACCCGTTCGGCACTCGAGTTTTCCGGCATGACCAGGATCAGGCGGTACCCCATCATCGCCGCCGCCATCGCCAACGCGATGCCGGTGTTGCCGCTGGTGGGCTCGATCAGCGTATCGCCCGGACGGATATCGCCACGCGCTTGCGCATGGCGGATCATCGACAACGCCGGCCGGTCCTTGACCGAACCGGCCGGGTTGTTGCCTTCCAGCTTGACCAGCACGACATTGCCGCGTCCGGAAGGCAGGCGTTTGAGCCGCACGAGCGGGGTATGGCCGACATAGTCTTCGAGATGCTTGAACAACATCGGCTCCTCAGGCGCGCGACATCAGCCAATCGACGTAACGCGACACGCCCTCTTCCACGGTCAGCATCGGCGCGTCGTAGCCCGCGGCGCGCAATTTGCCGATATCCCCCTGGGTAAAGCTCTGGTATTTGCCCTTGAGCGCATCCGGAAACGGCACGTACTCCAAAATACCCTGACGCACCATTTCTTCCAGCGACAAGACCGGCTTGCCCTCGTGGCGCCGGCAGGCATTGACGGTGGCGTGCGCCACATCGTTGAACGGCTGCGCGCGGCCGGTGCCCAGGTTGAAGATGCCGGACAGCTCTGGATGATCGAGGAAATGCAGGTTGACCTTGACCACGTCTTCGACCGAGATGAAGTCACGGCTCTGCATGCCGTCACCCCAGCCATCCCAACCGCCGAACAGTTTGACCTTGCCCTCTTTGCGGTACTGGTTGAAATTGTGGAAAGCCACCGAGGCCATGCGCTCCTTGTGCTGCTCGCGCGGGCCGTAGACGTTGAAATAGCGGAAACCGGCGACCTGAGCGCTCAAGCCTTCTGCCATGCGCCGGCGCAGCACCTGGTCGAACAGAAATTTCGAATAGCCGTAGACGTTCAGCGGCGACTCGTGCTCACGCTGTTCGACGAACGTGGTGCCCGCGCCGTAGACGGCGGCGCTGGACGCATAGAGAAAGGGAATAGCTTCGCTCTGGCAATGGTTGAACAACGATAGCGTGTACTGATAGTTGTTCTCCATCATGTACTTGCCGTCGTGATTCATGGTGTCGGAACAGGCGCCTTGATGCAGTACGGCGCGCAGCTCGCCATCCAGCTCGCCCTCCGCCAACATCAGCAGGAAATCGTGCTTGTCGAGATAATGCGCGACATCGCAATCGACCATATTGCGAAATTGATCGCCATGGGTCAGGTCGTCCACGGCGATGATGTCGCGTTCGCCCCGCGCGTTGAGCGCCTTGACGAGGTTAGAACCGATGAAACCGGCGGCGCCGGTGACCACGATGGTCATAGCTGCTCCTTATGCTTGCGCAAAAAGTTCTTCCTGACGGCACACGGCGGTGCCGAGTTTGCCGACGACGATGCCGGCTGCGGCATTGGCCAGCGACATGGCGTGCGGCAAGGGCAGGCCCGCGGCCAGCATCAGGCCCAGAGTGCCGATGACCGTGTCGCCGGCGCCGGAGACGTCGTACACCTCGCGCGCCAACGTCGGTTGGTGCAAGGCGCCCGCCTGCGTGAACAGCGTCATGCCGGCTTCGCTCAAGGTCACGAGCAGCGCGTCGAGATGGAGCCCGCTGCGCAATGTCTCGGCCTTCTCGGCCAGCTCGGCGTCATCGCGCCAGCTGCCCGCCACTTGGCGGAATTCGCTGCGGTTGGGCGTGAGCAAGGTGGCGCCGGCATATTTGCTATAGTCGTCGCCCTTAGGGTCGATCAGCACCGGCTTGCCATGCGCGCGCGCGCATTCGATCATCTTGGCAACGTGGGTCAACCCCCCTTTGCCATAGTCCGACAGGATGACCACGTCGTGGCTATCGATGATCCTTTCATACTCGTCGAACTTGGCCGCCAGAATTTCATGGCTGGGCATGTCTTCGAAATCGAGGCGGATCAGTTGCTGCTGGCGTGCCACCACGCGCAGTTTGATGGTGGTGGCGATGCTGGCGTCGCGTTGAAACGAGGTCTGAACGCCTTTCTCGACCAGCAACCGCTCCAAAGCGCTCGCCGCCTCGTCATCGCCCACCACCGACAAGATGGTCGACTGGCCGCCGAGACTTACGATGTTGCGCGCCACGTTGGCAGCGCCGCCGGCACGCTCCTCCATGCGGGAGATGCGCGCCACCGGCACCGGCGCCTCGGGCGAAATGCGCGAAACGTCGCCGAACCAATAGCGGTCGAGCATGACATCGCCAACCACCAGCACGCGGGCGCGCGTGAGCCGCGCGACCAAGTCGTCGGCATCCAGAGACAATTGCTGCAACAAACTCATGGCGCCCTCTTACCGGCCGATGGCCTGATAGTCGAAACCTTGCTGCCGCACCCATTCCGGATCGTACATGTTTCGGCCGTCGAAAATGGACGGCGTCTTGAGCGCCGCCTTGATCTGGTCAAAGTCCGGGCTACGGAACATTTTCCATTCGGTCACGATCAGCAAGGCGTCGGCGCCGGCGAGCGCGCTCATCATATCGGGCGCGAAATGCAGGCGCGGATTGTCGCCGATCACGCGGCGCGCTTCCTCCATGGCCACCGGATCGTAGGCGACGACCTCGGCGCCACGTGCGGCCAGCTCGTGAATGATGACGCGCGAAGCGGCCTCACGCATGTCGTCGGTATTGGGCTTGAACGCCAGCCCCCAAATGGCGAATCGACGACCGGTCAGATCGTCGCCAAAGCGTTTGGCCACCTTCTCCACCAGGCGGTGCTTCTGAATGTCGTTCGCTTCCTCCACCGCTTCGAGTACGCGCAGCGTATGGCCGTTGTCCTGCCCGGTGCGGATCAATGCCTTGACGTCCTTGGGGAAGCAGGACCCGCCGTAGCCGGTGCCGGGGTAAAGGAAGTGGTAGCCGATGCGCGGGTCGGAGCCGATGCCCTTACGCACGAGTTCAATGTCGGCGCCCAGTGTCTCGGCCAGATTGGCCAGCTCGTTCATAAAGGAAATACGCGTGGCCAGCATGGCGTTGGCGGCATACTTGGTCAGTTCGGCCGAGCGCACGTCCATGAAGTACAAGCGCTCATGATTGCGCTGGAACGGCGCATACAGACGGCGCATGGTGTCGATGGCGCGATCGTCTTCGGCGCCGACCACGATACGGTCCGGCTTCATGAAGTCCTCGATCGCGGCCCCTTCCTTCAGAAACTCGGGGTTGGACACCACGCTGAACGGCACGGTCTGCCCACGCGCGGCCAGTTCCTCCGCCAGCACGGCTTTAACCTTGTCGGCGGTACCGACCGGCACGGTCGACTTGTCGACCACGACCTTATAGTCGGTCATGTGGCGACCGATGTTGCGCGCGGCGGACAGCACGTATTGCAGGTCGGCCGAACCGTCTTCATCCGGCGGCGTGCCCACGGCGATGAACTGTACTTCACCAAAGGCCACCGACTCGACCACGTCGGTGGTGAAGATCAGACGCCCGGCTTCGACGTTGCGGCGCACCATGTCTTCCAGGCCCGGTTCGAAGATGGGGATGCCCCCCTTCTTGAGCGTGTCGATCTTCTTGGCGTCCAGATCCAGGCAGCAGACATGGTTGCCGACTTCTGCCAGACAGGTGCCCGTCACTAGACCCACATAACCGGAACCGATAACTGTGATTTTCATGATTGTTTCTTTCGGAAAAGCTCAATGTCGTGATTGATCTTGTGCAACACATCCTGCGGATGGTCGGCACGGGTGATCGGTCGGCCGATCACCAGGTAATCCGCGCCGGCGGCCAGCGCGGCCGTCGGCGTCATGACGCGGCGCTGGTCGTCGGCGGCGCTGTCGGAAAGGCGAATGCCCGGGGTCACCAGCTTAAAGGCGGCGCCCAATTCGCGCTTGAGCAGCATGGCTTCCTGCGCGGAACAGACCACGCCGTCCAGACCGCAGTCGCGGCTCAGACGCGCCAAGCGCAGCACGTGTTCCTCCGGCGCGGTCTCGATGCCGATATCGGCGAGATCGGCGGCTTCCATGCTGGTCAGCACGGTGACCGCGATCAACAGGGGACGCTGGCTCAGATTGGCCAACGCTTCGCGCGCGGCCGCCATCATGCGCCGGCCGCCGCTGGCGTGGACGTTGACCATCCATACGCCGGCATCCGCCGCTCTGACGCAAGCTTGCGCCACGGTGTTGGGGATATCGTGGAACTTCAGATCGAGGAAGACCTGGAATCCGCGCAGCACCAAGCTCTCGACCAAATCCCGCCCTGAGGCGGTAAAGAGTTCCTTGCCGACTTTAACCCGGCACTCGGCCGGATCCAGCCGGGCAGCGAAGTCGAGCGCCCCGTGCGCATCCTGGAAATCGAGCGCGACGATCACCGGCGAGCGGGTTTCCAACGCGAGTTCGGCGGACAGCAGTGGGTTCATATCGTCTCCGTGATGTTATTGCGCCTCGGAACGGTTGGGCGTAAAGCTCTCCCATTCACCGCAGGCGGGGCAATGCCAGAAGAAGGCGCGCGAGCGGAAGTTGCAGCACTTGCAGCGGTGGACGGACAGCCGTTGCGCGTGCTTGGCGATCAACGCACGCGCGAGTTCCGCGTCCATGCGACCTTCCGGCGACAAGGCATCCATTTGCGCCTCGATCAAGCGATACACGCCCGACAGCGAAGGCCGCGCCTGAACCGCGTCGCGCACGGCATCCAGCGCCTGCTGATCGCCTTCGTAATTGCATAACTTCTGATAAAGCAGATCGGTCATGTCCAGCTGGGGGAAGGTCTTCTGATAACCGCGCAGCAGCGAAATCCCCTCCAACGGCCGTCCGAGTTTTTCATAGGCGTCGAACAGCCGTTCCGCCGCCATCGTCAGATATTCGTAATTCTGTTTTTCGATGCTCTGCCAAGCCGCGATCGCCGCCTCGGTCCGGCCCTCGGCGAACTCGACATCGCCCAAGAGCAGACTTGCGCGCACGCACTTGCGGTTGACCTTCTGCGCTTCGAGCACATGCGCTCGGGCTGCGGCATAGTTGGATTTGAACAACTCCCCTTGCGCCATCTCGCAGTGGAACTGCGCCACCTCGTGCTGGAAAGAGTGCAGATCGCTCTGCAACTCGTGCGCGGTAGCGATCGCTTTTTCCCAATCCCGGTCCTGCTGATAGATGTCGAGCAGTTGGCGGCGGGCGGCACGCCCCATATTGCCTGGCAACAGTTTCAGCAGAATTTCCTCGGCGCGGTCGACCAAGCCCGCCTTGCGAAAATCCTGCGCCAATTCGAAACGCACGGGATCACGCTGATCGGCCGGTAAATCGGCCGCGTCGAGCAGCCGCTGATGCAGGCGGATGGCACGGTCGTTTTCACCCCGCTTGCGATACAACTTGCCCAGCGTCAGCTGCAGCTCCAGCGCCGCGGGTTGTTCGCGCGCGACTTCGGTCAGCGCGCGCGCGGCGGCATCGGTGCGATCCTCCACCAGCGCGTCGACCCCACGGAAAAAACCGACGGGCACCTGCCGCGCTTGTTTCAGCACCGTACGCATGTCCACACGGGCGGCCAGCCATCCCAAGGAGAAAAAGACAGGCAGCAGCAGCAGCCACCAGAGATCGAGTTCCAAACAGCTTCCTTTCCTAATGCGGGGAGTCGCGCCGGAATACGGGGATTATTCCACCAGCGCGTCGCTCGGGTCCGACTCGACCTGGCTTTGCGGCCGTTGGCGCAGTTCTTTTTTCAGATGCGACAGTTCGCGCCGCATCCGCAAGTAATAGGTAAAGGTCGCCAAAAGACCTACGGCGGCGCCCGCAATGAAGAAGCCCAGCAGATAAACGATCAACGGCGCATGCCAACTTTGGCCGAAGAACAATTTGAATTCGACGATATGGCTGTTTTGCACGGTGATGGCGATCAGCAACACCAGCAAGGCCAATTCGACGATTCGAAGTAAATAGCGCATGCTTTTCCTTTGCGGAAAGAGACTAGACCGCAAGTGTAAACGATCGTGTGACGAGACCCAAGTCCATCTAATCAAAGAACATGCCAAAGACGCGCCGCCAGCCCCGGAATGACAAACCCCGCGCGAGGCGGGGTTTGTATTTCGATCCTTCCGGATCGGTTGTGGCAATCCTAGGTGGATTCCCGAACCGGCGTTTGCAATTCCAGCGACAGGTCGACGCGTTCCCGCAGTTCCTTGCCCGCCTTGAAATGCGGGACATACTTCTCAGGAACCGAGACGCTACTTCCCGACTTGGGGTTGCGCCCGACACGCGGCGGACGGTAGTTCAGGTCGAAGCTACCGAAACCACGAATCTCAATGCGCTCTCCCTGTGACAAGTTGCTGGCCATCGCATCCAGGATGGTTTTGACAGCCAGCTCAGCGTCTTTGTAGACCAACTGAGAATTGCGCTCAGCCAGGCGTTCTGCCAGTCTCGCAATCAGCTCAGACTTGGTCATTTTGCCGCTTACTCCGCGTTGTTACCGGAAGACAGCTTAGCCTTCAGAAGCGCGCCCAAGTTGGTGGTGCCGGCAGTCACGTTTTCGGACTGCAGACCCTTCAGGGCAACGCTTTCGTCCTGAGCGTCCTTCGCTTTGATCGACAGGCTGATCGAGCGGTTCTTGCGATCCACGGCGATGATCAGCGCTTCGAGTTCGTCACCTTCCTTCAGGTGGGTGCGAATGTCTTCAACGCGGTCACGCGACACTTCGGAAGCGCGCAGGTAGCCTTCGACGTCTTCATCCAGAGCAATCACTGCGCCCTTGGCGTCGATCGACTTCACGGAGCCCTTAACCAGCGCGCCCTTGTCGTTCATGGCAACGTAGTTGTTGAACGGATCGCCTTCCAGCTGCTTGATGCCCAGCGAGATGCGTTCCTTTTCAACGTCGATGGACAGAACAACCGCTTCGACTTCGTCACCCTTCTTGAAGCGACGGACGGCTTCTTCGCCGGTATCGGTCCAAGACAGGTCGGACAGGTGAACCAGGCCGTCGATGCCGCCCGGCAGGCCGACGAACACGCCGAAGTCGGTGATCGACTTGATCGCGCCCTTCAGTTTGTCGCCCTTCTTGAAGTTCTGAGCGAATTCGTCCCACGGATTGGCCATGCACTGCTTCATGCCCAGGCTGATGCGGCGGCGGTCTTCGTCGATCTCGAGGATCATCACTTCGACTTCGTCGCCAACTTGAACCACCTTGGACGGATGAACGTTCTTGTTGGTCCAGTCCATTTCGGACACGTGTACCAGGCCTTCGATGCCTTGCTCGATTTCAACGAACGCACCGTAGTCGGTCAGGTTGGTCACCTTGCCGAACAGGCGGGTGCCAGCCGGGTAGCGGCGGGAGAGGCCGACCCAAGGATCTTCGCCCAGTTGCTTCAGACCCAGCGAAACGCGGTTCTTCTCTTGATCGAACTTCAATACCTTGGCTTCGACTTCGTCGCCCACGGCCAGAACTTCGGACGGGTGCTTCACACGACGCCAAGCCAGGTCGGTGATGTGCAGCAGGCCATCGATGCCGCCCAGGTCGACGAACGCACCGTAGTCGGTGATGTTCTTGACGATACCCTTGACGACAGCGCCTTCCTTCAGCGTTTCCAGCAGCGCCTTGCGCTCTTCGCCCAGCGTCGCTTCCAGCACGGCGCGGCGCGATACAACCACGTTGTTGCGCTTGCGGTCGAGCTTGATGACCTTGAATTCGATTTGCTTGTTTTCGTACGGGGTGGTGTCCTTCACCGGGCGAACGTCCACCAGGGAGCCCGGCAGGAAGGCACGGATGCCATTGACCATGACGGTCAGGCCACCCTTGACCTTGCCGCTGATCAGGCCGGCCAGGATAGTACCGGCTTCCAACGCTTCTTCCAGTTCAACCCAGGCCGCCAGGCGCTTGGCCTTCTCACGCGACAGCTTGGTTTCGCCGAAACCGTTTTCCAGCGCGTCGATCGCGACGGTGACGAAATCGCCGACAGCGACTTCGACATCACCCTTGTCGTTCTTGAATTCGTCAACGGGGATCAGGGATTCGGACTTCAGGCCGGCGTTCACGGTGACGAAGTTGCCGTCAACCGCAACCACTTCGGCGGTGATCACTTCGCCTACGCGCATGTCGTGAAGAGAAAGGCTTTCTTCGAACAGCTGGGCAAAGTTTTCCATGGAGAGGGTGGTCATTAACAGATACTCACATTTGCATGCCTCACGGCATGCGGGTTAGGGTTCAACACAAACGCCGTCGCGACATGCGCGGCGCGGCCTGCAACAAAACAGCAATCATCAGCAATCGGAGGACTTGGCGGCGAACCATGACAGCACCGCTTCGACGGCTTGGTCGATCGTCAGTGCGGTGGTGTCGAGCAACAAGGCATCCGGCTCCTGTCGGAGCGGGGCCACCGGTCGCGCGGCATCACGCTGGTCACGGTCGATGATATCCTGCCGAATCTGCGGGAGGTTAGCAGATTCTCCCTTGTCGATCAACTGCTTATAACGCCTAGTCGCCCGTTCGTCGGCACTGGCCGTCAGAAATATCTTCAGATCGGCATCCGGAAACACCACCGAGCCCATGTCCCGCCCATCGGTCACCAAGCCAGGCGCAACGCGAAAATCCCGCTGGCGCTGCATGAGCGCGGTCCGCACCGCCGGCAGGGCGCCGACGCGAGAGGCGCCGATACCAATATGTTCGGCGCGAATCGCTTCAGTCGCCTCGTTGCCATCGAGCAACACACCGCCGTCGCAAAACGCGACCGGCAAGGTCAACGCGGCGCGCGCGAGCGCCGGCTCGTCGTCCCAGTCGATGCCAACCCGGTCGGCGTAAAGCGCCACCAGACGGTAAAGACTGCCGGAATCGAGGTAGTGGAAGCCGAGACGGGAGGCCACGCACGCCGCCACCGTTCCCTTGCCGGAAGCGGACGGACCATCGATGGTGATGACGGGAACTTTCATACGGGCGGCTCCAAATAAAGCGCGACATTATACAGACAGCCCGCCGCGACAGCGAGGCTCGCCTATCTACATAAATAATATTTCACCATGTCAATCAATACATTTGTCATGAGATGAACCGCGTCCCCCCGGTCACAATGCGGGCCTTAACCTTACTCAAGGAACCGCCATGCATGCCTCATCCCCCTATCTGACACTCGACGTCAAAACGCTGACCGACGAAGAAGCCGATCGGCTGGTCGAGCTGCTATTCCCCGTGCATCAACGCATCTTCGACGGCACCGATCCGCCGCTATTCAAACAGCAGGTACTGAGAAACCGCGCCGAGCACAGTCGGTTGCAGGTGCGCTTCAACCGGTTGGGGCAGGTGATCGGCTACTGCGCCGTGCACTTCTTCCCGATCGACTACGCCGACCGGCCGGCCAGCGTCATGCGCGCGCAGGCCGGCTTCCTGCCGGAATACCGGCGCGGCAATCGCACGGCGCCGTTCATGTTGCGCACCCTCCTCGCCTACCGTCTGCGCCACCCCTGGCGCCGCATGTATTTCTTCGCCACGCTGGTTCACCCGTCCAGCTACCTGGTATTCGACAAGTACGCGCGCAAGCTGTGGCCACGCCCGTCACACCATCTCTCCAGCGATGGCTGGCACTTTTTGCAGCGCTGCCTGGCGCATTTCGGCCATCCGGCGCCCCCCGAGGCCGCGCCACAGGTGGTACCGGTCGGCTGGCGCACACTGGACCGGGAAGACGACCACGCTTTCTGGCAGGCGTCGGACCATCCGTCGGTGCGGTTCTTCCTGCGCCACAACCCCGGTTATGGCGACGGCCAGGGACTCGTCACGCTGGCGCCGGTATCGCTCGCCAACCTGTTCTCGGCGGTCGGCAGGCTGCTGGGCAACCGGTTGCGCAAACGATGGCGGGATGGGCGAATCAAAACACAATGCGTGTGACATTTGCGATCAGCGGGCTGACGGGTTAGAGTGGACGACCACATTGTCATGTTTACCTCGAATTCACACCGATGGAACAGTTGTCTCTTGCACCGATCCCCCGTCTAGCCGGGCACCTTAAACTGCCGGGCTCGAAAAGCATCTCCAACCGGACCCTGCTTCTGGCGGCGCTGGCCGAGGGCGAAACCCTGGTACGCGACTTGCTCGACTCCGACGACATCCACCACATGCTCAACGCGCTGCAGCTGCTGGGCGTGCGGGTTGCCCAGATCGGCCAAACGCGCGATTTTTCCGTCGACGGCACGGGCGGAACCTTCCCGGTCAAAGCAGCCGACCTTTTTCTCGGTAATGCCGGCACCGCCTTCCGACCGCTCACGGCAACGCTGGCGCTGATGCAAGGCCATTACCGGCTCTCCGGCGTGCCGCGCATGCACGAACGGCCGATCGGCGACCTGGTCGACGCGCTCGCTCAGGCCGGCGCCGACATCCGCTACCTCAACGCCCGCGGCTATCCGCCGCTGGAGATCGCGCCGGCTCAGATCGACACGGGACGCGAGATCGTGATCAAGGGTTCGGTATCCAGTCAGTTCCTGACCGCATTGTTAATGGCACTGCCGATTACCGGACACGAGGCGACGATTCGCGTGGATGGCGAGTTGATTTCCAAGCCCTATATCGACATCACCCTCAATCTGATGCGTCGCTTCGGCGTGACGGTGGAGCAGCGTGGCTGGGAAACCTTTACCGTTCCGGCAGGGCGGCACTACCTGTCGCCGGGGGAGATCGTGGTCGAGGGAGACGCTTCCAGCGCTTCGTATTTTCTAGCCGCCGGGGTGCTGGCGGGAGGCCCTGTCCGCGTCGAGGGCGTCGGCGCCAACAGCATTCAAGGCGATGTGCGCTTCGCAGAAGTGCTTGCACAGATGGGCGCCGAAGTCTCGTACGGCGACAACTGGATCGAGGCGCGCGCAATCGGCGCGATTCGCGCCGTGGACATCGATCTCAACCACATTCCCGATGCCGCCATGACGGTGGCGATGCTGGCGCTGGCCGCCGACGGTACGAGCAGGCTACGCAACATCGGCAGCTGGCGCGTCAAGGAAACCGACCGGCTTGCCGCCATGGCCGCCGAACTGCGCAAAGTCGGCGCCGTGGTGGAGGAAGGGGCCGATTTCATCGTCATCACGCCGCCCGCGGCGCTCACGCCGAACGCCGTCATCGACACCTACGACGACCACCGCATGGCGATGTGCTTCTCGCTGGTTGCATTGATGGGCGTGCCAGTGGTGATCAACGACCCCCAATGCGTCGCCAAAACCTTCCCCGACTATTTCGAGCACCTGGCGGCATTGGCGGAGCGCGTGGCATGAGCGACCTGTTCGCCATGCGGCGCGAATTCATCGCCCGCTTCGACATCCCGGCGCCAACCGCGCCGCGCTTCACGCCGGAAAATCTGACGATGTGGGAAACCATGCTCGGCGAAGAGTGGCAGGAGTTTCAGCAAGCGCTCGCGGACTATAAGGCGCACGATCCGGCCGACACGGCGATGAGCACGCGACTGATGGCAGAACTAACCGCCGAGGGCGTCGACGTGCTCAACGTACTAGTCGGCCTGTTGCTGTCGCAGGGCCTGCCGATCGAGGCGATGACCCGCGCCATCCATGAGGCCAATCTGAAGAAATGCGTCGATGGCCATGTGGTGCGCCGTGCCGACGGCAAGGTGTTGAAGCCGCCAGGCTGGCAGCCGGCCGACAAGGAGAAGGTGATCCGCCAGGCAAGACAAGATTGAACGATGGGGGCGCAAGCCTCCTTGTCATTTACGCAGGAATTTCTGATACCACGCCGTGCGCACCTGGCGCGCCCGCCCAAAGCGGTTGGTCAGCGCCGTTCCATCCTCTCCCTCCACCTCGCCGATCAGTCGGTCCAACTCCGCTCGGTAATCATGCAACGCGGCCAAGAGCGCCGGACGATTGGCCAGAGCCACGTCGCGCCACATCTCCGGCGAGCTGCCGGCAATGCGGGTGAAATCGCGAAAGCCCGTGGAGGCGAAGTCCAGGCAGCGCTCGGCATTGTCTCTGTCCGCAACCAGGTTGACGTAACTGAACGCCAAAAGGTGTGGAAGATGGCTGACCGCGGCAAAAACGCGGTCGTGCTCATCCGGGTCCAGCACGGCGATATGAGCGCCACAGGCGCGCCACAGCGCGGCCAGCGTCTCGACAGCGGACGGATCGGTTTCCGCCATCGGCGTCAAGACGACATCACGGTTTTCATAGAGGCCATACTGCGCGGCGGCGGCGCCGGACAGCTCGGAGCCTGCGATCGGATGAGCCGGCACACAGCGGGCGAGCCGATCCGGCAAGGTTTCGCGCATGATCCGCACCACATTGCCCTTGGTGCTGCCAACATCCGTTATCAGCGCGTGCGGCGGCAGCGTCGGCGCCATGGCGCTCAGGCAGGCGGCCATCTGCCCCACCGGCGTGGCGAGCAGCACCAAATCCGCCTCGGCCGCGGCCAAGGCCAACGCGTCGCAGGCCACATCCACCACGCCGAGCTCCTGCGCGCACCGCAGGTTGTCCGCCGAGCGATCGACACCGATGACGCGTTCAACCAGACCGGCGCGCTTGAGCGCCAGCGCGAACGACCCGCCGATCAAGCCGACGCCGACCACCACCAAGGTCCGGATGCCTTGCCGTCCCATGTCCTCCTCCGCTTCAGCACAATTGCATGAACCAGAGCACATCATAAGCGATTTTGTGTCGCCGCCACGGCGTATTCTTGCGCCAACGCCCATTGCAGCGGACGCAACGGCTGAAAGTCGCGCCAGCGCCGTCCATCCAGATCCGCCACCGGCCAGATGCCGGCCAGGCTATTGCAGACGAACAGCAGATCGGCCTCCGTCACGTCCGCCGGCCGCAGCCTCGCCTCCTCCACCGGCAATCGCGCCATCACCCAGGCGCGCATCGCCCCCGCCACGCCACAACGGTCGAGCTGCGGCGTGCGCCACTGGCCGTCGCGCAGGACGAACAGATTGGAGAGCGTGCCCTCGATCACCAAGCCATCGCTATCGCAAAGCAACCCCTCGACGCATGTATCGCTCAGATCGCTTCTTGCCAGTACGTTTTCCAGCCGGTTCAAGTGCTTGATGCCCGCCAGGCGCGGCTGCAATCCCAGCCGCAGCGTGCACCAGGTCAGCGCCACCCCGTCTTGCGCGTAGTGTTCGGGATAACCGGGCCAAGCATGCGCCGCCACGATGCGCGTCGCGGTCGCATCCGCCGGAATGGCATAGCCGCGCAAACCGCTGCCGCGGGTGAGCGTGATTTTGGCGACGGCGCGCGGCAGCCCGGTGCACGCTTGACGCAACTCAGCCAGCAGCAACGCCTCGCCGGGCACCGGCAAACCCAGACGCGTCGCATCGCGCGCCAAGCAGGCATACTGCCAGGGCCACAGGCGGGGTGCGCCATCGACGCACGCGAGCGTGCGGAACACGCCATCGCCGAATGCCAAGCCGCGGTCACCCGCCTCTAGACGATCATCCGCGGCGCCGTTGATCAGCATCATTGGTCTGCCACCCCCAGCGCGCGCAGCAAGCCGCGCGCCTTGTGACGCGTCTCCATCAGCTCTCGTTCCGGGTCCGAGTCCGCCACAATGCCGCCGCCCGCGCGAAAACGCAGCACGGGACCTTGGCGCATGAAAGTGCGGATCAGAATATTGAAATCAAGGCTGCCGTCGTGATTGATATAGCCAAGGCTGCCGGTATAAGCCCGACGCGCTCCGTCCTCCAGCTCACGGATAATCTGCATGGTGCGCACCTTGGGGCAGCCGGTGATGGTGCCGCCGGGGAACAGCGCGCGCAATATGTCCGCCGGCTGCACGCCCGGCCGCAACCTGCCGCGCACGTTCGACTCGATGTGGTGCACATAGGCATAACTGGCGACAGCCATCAGCTCGTTAACCTCGACGGTGCCCGGCACGCATATCCGTCCCAAGTCGTTGCGCTCCAGATCGATCAACATCACATGCTCGGCGCGCTCTTTGACGCTGCCGATCAATCGCGCCTTGAGCGCCTCGTCCTCACGCGGATCGGTCGAACGGGGATGGGTACCGGCGATCGGCCGCGTTTGCACCCAGCCATCGCGCGCCTCGACCAGGCGTTCGGGGGAGGAGCTGACAATCTGCGTCTGACCAAAATCGGCCAATGCGGAAAAAGGCGCCGGATTGGCGCGGCGCAGTGCGGCGAACAAGTCGGCAGCGCCGCAATCCGGCGCCAATTCCGCGCGCCAGCCGCGTGAAATGTTCACCTGAAAGACATCGCCCTCGCAGATGTAGCGCTTCAGTCGCACTACGGCATCGGTATAACGTGTTGGCTCATCCTCGCCAAGCGACAACAGCTCGGGGCGGATGGGCGAGAACGGGGCCGGCGGCTCAGCCAACACGACGTTCAATTCCGCCCAGCTTTCCGCGTCCTCCGCCACCGCCCAGGCGCGGCCGGCACCGCGTTCGACCAGCACCGCGGCGGGAATGCGCGCCAGCGCCGCCAGCGGAAAATCGTCCCCTCCGCGATCGGCCACCTTATCCTCGAACGCCTGCAGCATTTCATAGCCGAGGAACACGAACCAGCCTCCGGCAAACGGTATTTCCGCCGGCCGGGCGATATCGGCGCGGCGCGGCAGCGCGCGCAGATCGGCCAGACAGCGCGCCGCGTCGTTCTCGGCGTACAACCGCAGCTCGCGAGGCAGCGCGAACAGAATATCCCAACCCGCCAGGGCGTCGGACATGAGCAGATAGGGGAAACGCCGTCGGTCGGCGGCGTGCAGGGCCAGCAGATCAGGCAGATCGGCGAGGGCTTCGACGTGCATCAGAAAGATTCCGGCTTAGCGGTGGAAAACGCCTATTCTACCGGACATGCGGCGCGCCTCGCAGCGCACCCCGCCTCAGACCAGAGAGTGCTCGGCCAACGCCAGCGAATGCTGGATTTCCGACAGGGTTTGCGGCAGGCGAATAAACGATAGCGCCATGCCGAGGCTGCGCGCTATCTGCGTCGTGGAGAGCAATCCGCGCAACAGGGGGCGGCCATTGTCGGGGTCGATCTCCACCACCAGCGCATGTTGCCGCCCCAAGTGCTTCATGGTCGCCACCAGTTCGCCGACACGGGCATGGGCCACCTCGTTCAGATAGAGCGCATCGAGCTGGTCGCGCGGCGTCATCACATCTCGCACCAGAATATCGGCATGCGGCTTGCCCTGCTCGTGCATGCACTGAATCGGCCGTTCCCCCAGCAAATCGACGGCGGTGACGAGGCCGGCCAAATAGGGGCCGGCCTCTTCGACGAACAACAGGCGCACGCCGCTGCAGACCATCAACCGATGCGCGTCGCGCACGGTCGCGTCCGCATCGATACAGACCGGGCGTACGTGGCGCAGGTCGGTCATCACCGACAGCGCCGGGCTCTCCAGCGTTACCGCGGTTTCCGGGCGCTGGTCGGCGCTACCCAGGGTGGTGATGGATGGCAGGGGGTGAATCGGCAGAGGGCGGAATTCAGCAGTCATGGCGGACTCCTGGCGAGAAAACAGGGATCATGCTGTTTTCAACTTAGCGGATAATCCGCCGCCCGACCATGCAATCTGTTAACGAGCCTTGCTCGTGCGGCTAAAGAAAAAGCCGCTGCGTATGCAGCGGCTTTTCGAAACGAGCGAATCGTCGTCAGACGCGCTTGAACACCAGCGTGCCGTTGGTGCCGCCAAAGCCGAACGAATTGGAGATCGCCACATCGATCTTCATGTCGCGCGCGGTGTTGGCGACATAATCCAGATCGCAGCCGTGCTCGAAGTCCTGCTCGGCGAGGTTGATGGTCGGCGGCGCCACCTGGTTGTGAATGGCCAGGATGGTGTAGATCGCCTCGACACCGCCGGCGCCGCCCAGCAAATGGCCGGTCATCGACTTGGTCGAATTGATCGCCAGCTTCTTGGCGTGGTCGCCGAACGCCAGCTTGAGCGCGGTGGTTTCATTGGCGTCGCCCAGCGGCGTCGAGGTCCCGTGCGCGTTCACGTAGCTGACCACATCACCGTTGATGCCGGCGTCGCGCAGCGCGTTGGCTACGCCACGCGCCGGGCCTTCGGCGTTGGGCGCGGTAATGTGGTGCGCGTCGGAGCTCATGCCGAAGCCAATCAGCTCGGCGTAGATCTTGGCGCCGCGTTTGACAGCGTGATCATACTCTTCCAGCACCAGCACGCCGGCGCCCTCGCCCATGACGAAACCATCGCGGCCAGCGTCCCACGGACGCGACGCCGTGGCGGGATCGTCGTTGCGCGTCGACAGCGCCTTCATGGCGGCAAAGCCGCCGATACCCAGCCGGGTGATGGCGCCTTCGGCGCCACCGGCCACCATCACGTCGGCATCGCCATACTGAATCATGCGTGCGGCGTCACCAATGCAATGTGCGCCCGTGGTACAAGCGGACACGATGCCATAGCTCGGCCCCAGGTACCCCTTGATGATCGACACGTGGCCGGCGATCAGGTTGATCAGCGAGCCCGGGATGAAGAAGGGGCCGATCTTGCGCGGTCCGCCTTCCTGCAGGGCGACACCGGTTTCCTCGATCAGCGGCAGACCGCCGATACCGGAGCCGATATTCACGCCAACGCGGGTCTTGTCTAGCCCGGGCACGTCGTCCAGTCCGGCATCGTTGACCGCTTGCAGCGCGGCGGCGATGCCGTAATGGATGAACACGTCCATGCGGCGTGCTTCTTTCGGCGACAGATAGGCGCCGATGTCGAAATCCTTGACTTCCCCGGCAATTTGGCAAGCCATGTCGCTGGCGTCAAAACGGGTGATCCGGCCAATGCCGGACTTACCGGCGATCAGGTTGGCCCAACCGGTGGCGACGTCGTTTCCGATCGGGGACACATGCCCCAGGCCGGTAATGACAACTCTTCTCTTGGACACGGGACTTCTCCGCGTTATACGGGAACACCATGCAGGTCGGACACGCGCGGTTGGCGCGTCGTTCCGCCTCCTCCTGCCGAAGGGTTGGTGCTGCCCCGCCACCGCGTGCGGCGGCGTTCAAAAAACGGTAACAGGAGCGCGAGCAAAAAGACCTCTGCAAGCGCATGGGCGCTAAGAGCAGAGGTCTGAGGAATACGGCTGCTTACTTGCTCAGATGAGCGCTCACGTAGTCGATAGCTTGCTGAACGGTCGTGATCTTTTCAGCTTCTTCGTCCGGGATTTCGCACTCGAACTCTTCTTCCAGTGCCATCACCAATTCAACGGTATCCAGGGAGTCAGCGCCCAGGTCGTCGACGAACGAAGACTCGGTCTTCACTTCGGCTTCGTTTACGCCCAGTTGTTCGGCAACGATCTTCTTGACACGCTGTTCGATGTTTTCCATTTGGTAAAAATCCTTTCCCATTCATGTCGGGATTACAAAACCCGACTATTCTACAAAAAAAAATTAGAGTAGCCTACCTAATTCTACTTGACCTTGTTACTGCCTTAGGGCATCAACATACCGCCATTGACGTGCAGCGTTTGCCCCGTGATATAGGCTGCGCGGTCCGATGCCAGAAATACCACGGCATCGGCGATGTCCTTCGCCTCACCCAAGCGGCCCAGTGCGATTTGATCGACCAAGGCCGCACGTTGCGCTTCCGGCAGCGCGCGCGTCATATCGGTATCGATAAAACCCGGCGCCACGCAGTTGACAGTGATGTTTCGGCTGCCCACTTCGCGTGCCATCGATTTGGTGAAGCCCATGATACCGGCCTTGGCGGCCGCGTAGTTGGCCTGACCGGCATTGCCCATCGCGCCCACCACCGAAGCAATGTTGATGATGCGGCCGACGCGCGCCTTCATCATGCCGCGCAGCACGGCTTTGGACGCCATGAACACCGACTTCAGATTGGTGCCCATAATGGCATCCCAATCTTCTTCGCTCATGCGCAACAACAACGTATCGCGCGTAATACCGGCGTTATTGACCAAAATCGCCACATCGCCGAAGGTTTTACCGATTTCACCCACCAGCGCCTCGATAGCGCCTGGTTGAGCCACGTCCAGCACACGGCCGGCACCGCCAAGCGGCGACAACCGGGCCGAAATGGCTTCCGCCCCCGCCTCGGACGTGGCGGTACCGATAACGATGGCCCCCTCGGCGGCCAGTGCGTCGGCGATCGCGGCACCGATGCCGCGGGAAGCGCCGGTCACCAGCGCGACTTTACCTTGCAACAACATGCGCAATCTCCTCTTACAGCAATTCTGTACGCGCGGCGTCGAGCGCGGCGGCATCGGTCAAGGCGAAGCACTTGACGTTACCGTCGATGCGCTTGGCAAGTCCCGCCAGCACCTTGCCCGGGCCGCACTCGGCCATCAGCGTGATGCCGTCGTCGGCCATGCGCGCCACGGTTTCCGTCCAGCGCACCGGGCTATACAACTGGCGCACCAGCGCATCGCGGATTTGCGCCGCGTCGGCGTAGGCCGCGACGTCGGCATTATGCAACACGTCGATCGCCGGTTTTTGGATCGCCACCTGCGCAAGCGCCGCAGCCAACCGCTCGGCGGCCGGCTTCATCAATGCGCAGTGCGACGGCACCGACACTGGCAACGGCAGCGCGCGCTTGGCGCCGGCAGCCTTACAAGCCGCCATGGCGCGCTCGACAGCGCCGGCATGGCCAGCGATCACCACCTGCCCCGGCGAATTGAAATTGACCGGCTCAACCACCTCGCCCGCCGCCGCGCCCGCGCAGGCGGCGCGGATCGCTTCATCGGACAAGCCGAGAATCGCCGCCATGGCGCCCACGCCCTCGGGCACGGCGGCCTGCATGGCTTCGGCGCGCAGGCGCACCAGGCGCACGGCATCGGCGAACGGCAACGCCTCGGCGGCCACCAGCGCGGAATACTCGCCCAAGCTATGGCCGGCAAGCCGCGACGGGTGCGCGCCGCCACTGGCGAGCCAGGCGCGCCAGGTGGCGATGCCGGCCGTCAGCATCAAGGGTTGCGTGTTGACGGTGGCGTTGATGGCATCGGCCGAGTCGGCCTTGAGCATGGCCCACAGGTCCTGCCCCAAGGCGTCGGACGCCTCGGCAAAGGTTTCGCGCACCACGGGAAGCGCGTCGAACCCGTCCATCATGTTCAGGCTCTGCGAGCCCTGACCGGGAAAAAGGAAGGCAAACGCCATAAATCCGTCTCCGGAAAAAAGATTGCAATGATGACGCAAGCCGCGACGTTCAGAACGTCAGCAGCACCGCGCCCCAGGCAAAACCGCCACCGATGCCTTCGAGCAGCACGCGCTGGCCGCGGCGGATGCGTCCGTCGCGCACGGCATGATCGAGCGCCAGCGGAATCGAGGCGGCCGAGGTGTTGCCGTGCGTGGGCAGCGTCACCACCACACGCTCCATCGGCAAGCCGAGATGCTTGGCGGTGGACTCGATGATGCGCAAATTGGCCTGATGCGGCACCAGCCAATCGACCTGCTCCTGCGCCACGCCCGCTTGCGCCAGCGTGATGGTGGCGATCTCGGACAATGCTTTGACGGCGAATTTGAACACGGCCGGGCCATCCATGTTCAAGAAAGGCAGGCCTTGGATTTTGCCGGCGGAGATTTGCGCCGGCGTATTGAGAATCTTGTTGTAGCGACCGTCGGCGGCCAGACAGGCGTGCTCGATACCCGGGGTATCGGCGGCGCCAAGCACGACAGCGCCAGCGCCATCGCCAAACAGCACGCAGGTACGGCGGTCATCCCAGTCGAGAATGCGCGAGATGATCTCGGCGCCCACCACCAGCGCCTTCTTCGCCATGCCGTTCTTGATGTAGCTATCGGCGGTCACCAGCGCGTACATAAAGCCGGCGCACACCGCCTGCACGTCGAAGGCCGGACAGCCATGCACGCCCAACTTTTCCTGCAATAGACAAGCGGTGCTGGGAAATACCATGTCGGGCGTGGTGGTGGCGACGATGATCAGATCGATATCGTCAGGCACGAGACCCGCGTCGGCAATCGCCGCGCGCGCGGCGCAAAGCGCCAGATCGCTGGTCTTTTCATCTTCGGCGGCGATGTGGCGCGCGTGAATGCCGGTGCGAGACACAATCCACTCGTCACTGGTATCCACCCGTTCGGCCAGCATCGCATTCGTCACCACGTTGGACGGCAGATAGCTGCCGGTACCCAGAATGCGGGAATAGACCATGTTGTTGTCAGTTCGCCTCTGTCTCGGATTGCTTCAGATTCGCCATCTGCTGCACGACCCGGTCGGTGATGTGACCAATGACATTGGAACGCGCCTCTTCCCATGCTTGATGCAAGGCGAAGCTGAACCCCAGGGCGTCAGTGCCGCCATGGCTCTTGACCACAGAGCCCTTGAGGCCGAGGAAGCTCGCGCCGTTGAAGCGGCGGGGATCCAGGCTGTTGCCAAACCGCCTAAGCACCGACATCGCCATCAACGCGCAAAGGCGCGTCCACCAATTGCGCGAAAACTCGCGGCGCAGGAACGTCACGACCATGTGCGCCACCCCCTCGGAGGTTTTCAGCGCCACGTTACCGGTAAAGCCGTCGCAGACCACCACGTCCACCGTACCGCGGTAGACGTCATCGCCCTCGACGTTGCCGTAAAAATTCAGGCCGGAGTCTTTGAAGAGCACCGAGGCGCGCTTGACGATCTCGTTGCCCTTGATGTCCTCGGAGCCGATGTTCAACAGGCCGACGCGCGGATTCTCGCGCCCGGCGATACAGGAAACCAGCTCGGAACCCATGATGCCGAACTGCAACAACTGTTCCGCGGAACAGTCGACGTTGGCGCCCAGGTCGAGCATGCAGGTATCCCGTCCCTCGATCGTCGGCAGCAATTTGGCGATAGCCGGCCGGTCGATGCCCGGAATGGTTTTCAATACGAAGCGAGCGGTCGCCATCAACGCCCCGGTATTGCCGGCGGACACGGCTGCTTGAGCCTCGCCGTCCTTGACCAGGTTGATCGCCACGCGCATCGACGAATCCTTCTTGTTCTTCAGGGCCAGCGGCGGCGGCTCGTCCATGCCGACCACTTGCGTGGCGTGGCGAATATCCAGACGACCGCGCGCGCTCGATGCCCTTCCGGACAGTTCCGCCGTGATGGCATCACTGTCGCCGACAAGGATCAGGCGTGCTTCGGGGTGTTCTTCAAGAAATCGGAGCGATGCCGGGACGGTGACCTTGAGGCCAACGTCGCCGCCCATGGCATCGACCGCTACGGTGATTGTCATCAACGAATACGGTAGTTGTCCTACCTGTTCTTGGCGCCGGTCATCCGGCCTAGGGAAGGCAGGTACGGGTAGAGAAAGATTACTCGCCCTTGGCCTTCATCACTTTGCGGCCACGGTACATCCCGTTCGGGCTGACGTGGTGACGCAGATGCACTTCACCGGTAGCGGGGTCCTTGGCCAGACCCGGCGCGGTCAGAAAATCGTGGGCGCGGTGCATATTGCGCTTGGACGGGGACTTCTTATTCTGTTGAACAGCCATGTTCGACTCCTGAAAAATTCAATTACAGATTCATTCGGGCTTGCGGCCCTTCAGCGCCGCCAACACCGCGAACGGGTTGGGCTTGTCAGCCTTGGCACGTTCCAGATGTTCCGTCCCGCAGTCGTCGTGCAACGGCGACAACGGTAAGCCCATGATGATTTCGTCTTCGATCAGCGCCAGCACATCCAGCTCGGGCTCGGCCATGATGGCGTCCAGCGTCTCGTCGACCTCGACCGCCGCTTCCAGTTTATCCTCGCTGTTAAACAGCGTGATAACCGAATCGGCCGCAAGGTCCACCGCCAGAGGCTGTACGCAGCGCCCGCAGGGCACCGACACAGCCACCGACAGCACGATACGCAACGCCGGGCGACCGAGCGCGTCGATGAAGCCGGTCAGCGCCCAGTCAACCTCTCCAGAGGCCTCGGCGAGTTCCGACAACACGCGCTCGTCGAGTTCGGCCACCGGCAATTTGCCGGCGATACGCCGTCCCTCGAAGGCATGCTTGAGCGGATCAATCAAAATCGGGTTAGACATAAACCGTGCATGATATAATCCAGGCCGCTGATTTGTCAAAAAATTACCACTTACACCACCATGCAACTCGTTCTCGCATCCACATCGCCCTTTCGGCGCGAAATCGTCGCCCGCCTCGGCCTGCCTTTCACTCACTGCGCGCCACATTGCGACGAAACGCCGCTCGCGGGCGAATCCGCGTTCGATACCGCCCGCCGGCTCGCGCGCGTCAAAGCGCAATCGCTGGCGGAACGCTATGCGGACGCCCTGATTATCGGCTCCGATCAAGTGGCCTTGCTCGACGGCCGCCAGATCGGCAAACCGGACGACATGGCCGGCGCGGTGGCCATGCTGCAATTCATGAGCGGCCGCACCACGGTGTTCCACACGGCGCTCGCCGTGTACAACAGCGCCACCGGCGCGCTGGAAGAAAGCGTGGACCTTACCCGCGTGACCTTGCGCACGCTCGACGAGACGCAGATCCGCCGCTATCTGACGCGCGAACCTGATGCGCTCTTTTGCGCCGGCGCAGCCAAGAGCGAAGGCCTGGGCGGCGCGCTGATCGAATGCATCGAGACCACCGACCCCAACGCGCTCATCGGCCTGCCGTTGTTCGCGCTCGTTGACATGCTCGCCCGGCAGGGCATGGCGGTGCTGTGATGGCCACGCTCTTCCTCATCCCCGCTCCGCTGGGCGACGCCGACACCCCGTGGCTGCCGGAGCCGGAGCGCCTTCGCGTGCGGCATCTGACCCATTTCGTCGTCGAGGCGGAAAAAACCGCGCGCAAGCACCTCAAGGCCCTCGGCGTGACCACGCCGATTCGAGAATTGTCGCTGCAGACGCTTAACGAGCACACGCCGCCGCAAGACGTGGCAGCGCTCCTCATGCCGCTGTTGGCGGGTCAGGACGTCGGACTCATCTCGGAAGCGGGTTGCCCGGCGGTGGCCGACCCCGGCGCGCAACTGGTGGCACTCGCCCATGAGAAAGGCATCGCGGTCATGCCGCTGATCGGACCGTCGTCGATTCTGCTCGCGCTGATGGCCTCCGGCGCCAACGGCCAGCGCTTTGCCTTTCATGGCTATTTGCCGGTGGATGCCGGTGAACGCGCTCAGGCGCTCAAGCGCTTGGAGGCACGCTCGCGCGAGCAAGACGAGACGCAGGTATTCATCGAGACGCCCTACCGCAACGACGCGCTGCTCACCCAACTGCGCGCGCAGCTTGCGCCTGACACGCGGCTCGCCGTGGCGTGCGATCTGACGCTGCCGACGCAAACCATCATCAGCCGCCGCGTGCGCGACTGGCCGGCGCAAGCCCCAACGCTACACAAGCGGCCGACGATCTTCGTGCTGCACGCCATGCCGGCTCGACCGAGCCGCTGATACTCAGCCTGGCGGCAGCCGCCGCCAGGCTTTTTCAGTTTTTTCCTAAAGCTTGTGGGGCATGTCCTGCGCACAATCGAGCGTCAGTCATTGCCATCTTTCCGTCACGCCCCATGCAAGACCTCACTCTGTCCGATCCGAATAGCGTCAGAAGATTCTGCCGCCGCTGGCTGCTATACCGCCTGCCGCAAGAACTGATCATCTGTGTCCTGCTCTACCTCGCCGCGGGCCGCAACGGCCTGGCGCGCGACCTGCAGATGATGACCATCCTGATGGCCACGGCCGTGCAATTGACGCTGGAAACGCTATTGCTGTCTCACATGCTGAACAAGGTGCAAGCCAGCCTCAGTCATGCGCGGGCGTCGTCGCCTCCGGCGGATCCGCCAGCACCCGGCTGAGCCGCGACCAACGTTCGCCCTGGGCGCCTCGCGCCGCCAAATCGAGCGTGGCGCGCCCCAACGCCCGGTAGAGCATGCGCTCGGCCGGCGCGCCCAAGACGTTCAGGTGCCTCTCCACCGTCGCCACGTCGCCGCGCGCGATCGGCCCGGTCAAAGCAGCGGCGGCGCCAAGCGCCAGCGCGTTGTCGAGAGACTGGCGCATCAAGCCGCCCAACAACTCGCGCGCCGCTTCGCCTTCAATGCCGGCTTGCGCCGCCACGTTCTGAGCAAAGCCGCATAGCGTCACCAGGAAATTCGACGCAATGGCCAAACTGGCGTGATAGGCCGGCTTGCCACCCGGTTTCAACGTAAAAGGCCTACCGCCGATGGCCGCGGCGAATGCCGACAACGCCGCCTCGGCCGTCGCGTCGCCCTCGAGCGCGCACAGGGTGCCGGCAAAGCCGGCCACCGCGCGCGCCGGGTCGGCAAAGGAAAAGGCGGGATGCAGACTGCCGCAGGCCACGCCGGTGTCGGCCAATGGCTGCAGCACCGCACGATCCAGCACGCCGCTGGCATGAAATGCCAACGCGCCCGGCGTCGGCGAGACGGCCGCCAGTTGCTGGGCGAGCCCTGCCAACGCGTCGTCCGGTACCGACAACAGGTTCACCTCGGCCAGCGTCGCCGCTGCCGACAACACGGCAGCCTGCCCCGCGCCGACGAAATCGACGGCTCGCAGCGCCGCCGCCTCCGTACGGCAATACACCGCAACCACCCGATAGCGGCCCGACTGCTGTGCCAGTCTGCCCCAGCTTTGCCCCAGACGCCCGCCGCCAAAAATCGCTAATGTACGCATAGTGATTCACTGATATCGACATTTGTAGCGGCCATTATAACTTTTGCCGTACGAGTCAACTGGCATTGACTGGCAGATTATGTATAACCGTAATTGAGATGCATATTTTTGCAATCCACAGGACCCTGCGTGATACGCCTGATTTTTAGCGGCAGCTTGTCCGCCGTTCCCTCCCCGGCCCAGCTTAATGCGTTTCTGGGCGATAGCCGTTCCCGCAACCGGCGGAACGGCCTGTGCGGCGCCATGGTGCTGATGGGGCGGGATTTTCTGCAGATCATCGAGGGGCCCGAAGCCGCCGTCGAACAGATGTACGACCAACTCAGCAGCCAGAGCCACCGCTATGGCCTGGTGCTGGTGGCGCGCCACCTCATCAACGCCCCCCTGTTCGGCCAATGGCATCTTGGACTGATCCAGCCACCGCCACCGGGTGAGGAATCCGGCCAAGGCATGCCGCCGACAATGGCGGAAGTTCAGAACATGACCGGCAAGACGGCCGACGAAAGCTATACACTGAAAGTGATCAACGACTTCATTCGCGGCAAATGGCACCGCAGTCAGATCGACCCCTCCCAGCCAGTGGTGTTGCGCCGCCAGCGCCCCGTCTTCTAGATGGGCCAAGGCGTACGGCACTCGCTCTAACCGCAG
>Ga0213872_10000345_pt1 | contig 39156 bp, 42 predicted proteins | sample VelepicomBERX_R2_FD_160071 | JGI IMG/M metagenome (GOLD analysis project Ga0213872, IMG submission 160071) | Rhizosphere microbial communities from Vellozia epidendroides in rupestrian grasslands, the National Park of Serra do Cipo, Brazil - RX_R2 | ecosystem: Host-associated > Plants > Roots >... | reverse complement strand
GAAGTGTTGTTTGAACAGCTCAACGATCTGGGTGTAGCCGCTGCCGTGGAAGACCTTGGCCACCAAGGCCCCCTCGGGTCGCAGGTGGTTCTGGGAGAAATCGATGGCCAGCTCGATCAGGTTGGCAATGCGGGCGCTGTCCAGACTTTCAACGCCACTGAGATTGGGAGCCATGTCCGAAACCACGACGTCCACGGGGCGCCCCGCCACCGCTGCCTCCAGTTGCGCCAGCACCGCATCCTCCTGGAAGTCGCCCTGAATGAACTGCACGCCCTCGATGGCCTCGAAGTCCAGCAGGTCCAGCGCGATGATGGTGCCCTTGAGCTCGCCGACCCCAGCGCCGTCCGGCGCGAATTTTCGACGCAGGTACTGGCTCCAGGCTCCCGGCGAGGCGCCCAGATCGACGACGATCTGACCCGGTCGAATCAGGCGCAACTCCTCGTCGATCTCCTTGAGCTTGTAGGCCGCCCGTGAGCGATAGCCCTCTTTTTGGGCCAGCTTCACGTAGGGATCATTGATGTGGTTGTGCAACCAGGTCTTGTTGACCTTCTTGCTCTTGGTCTGAATCTTCATACTGCGGAGATAATAAGGGTTATGCCTATGATTCAACTGACTCCTGCCCAGCGCAAGGAACACCGCGCCGAAGCCCATCATCTCGATCCCGTCGTGATGATCGGCGGCGACGGCCTCACACCTGCTGTGACAAAAGAGGTCGACGCCGCGCTGAGGGCCCACGGCCTGATCAAGGTCCGCGTGTTCTCCGACGACCGAGCCGCTCGCGAGGAAATGTTGGCCACCCTGTCCGACAAGCTCGACGCCGCGCCGATCCAGCACATCGGTAAGCTGCTGGTGCTGTGGCGCCCGATTCCCGAGAAGATCGTGGCTCGCGACGAAGACGCGAAACCGGGCCCGCGCACGGTCAAGATCGTCAAGTTCTCCAAGAGCGGCAATGGCAAGCCGCAGATCAAGAAGGTCAACGTACTTGGCAATCAGCGCGTCGCGCAGGGCGGCGAGATCAAGCGCGCCAAAAAACGCATCACCAGCGTCAAGAAGAAGGCGCTCGACTGAGCTTCCACGCCAGGGTCAGTACGGCTCCGGTCTTGGCTGCGAAAAAAGCCATGGAGGCCAGATGCAGCTTCCAGGCCATCGGCGTGCCCATGGCCGCCTCCATCTGCGGCTGCAGCACGTAGTAGCCCAACACCGTGCACAGCAGCGCACCAGCCGGCAGCAGGAATTCCGTCGTGGCGCCCTGCCCGCCTGCGTCGCGCGCATGGCGACGGTCGATCACCATCAGCACGATGCCAGCAGCCAGGGCGAGCTGGGCGTCAAGCTCGAAGAGCCGGCGCACGTAGCTGATCGCTCCCGCGCGCTCCAGCACCTTGAACGCCGTCGGCGCCGCCACTCCCGCCACACATAGCAAAAAGCCGCCCCAGAGGGCGGCCAGCAAGAGTTGGACGCGGCGCAGCATCTCAGACGTAGCGGACTTCGACGATCTCGTAGCGCTTGACGCCGCCCGGCGCCTGCACCTCGGCCACGTCGCCGGCTTCCTTGCCGATCAGCGCACGGGCGATGGGTGAGGAGATGGAGATCAGGCCCAGCTTCAGGTCGGCTTCGTCGTCGCCGACGATCTGATAGGTCACTTCCGCGCCGCTGGCCTCTTCTTCCAGGTCCACGGTCGTGCCGAAGACTACGCGGCCGCCTGCGTCCACGCTGGAGGGGTCAATGATCTGGGCCGCTGCCAGCTTGCCTTCGATCTCCAGGATGCGGCCTTCGATGAAGCCCTGCTTGTCCTTGGCGGCCTCGTACTCAGCGTTTTCCGACAGATCACCCTGGGCGCGCGCTTCGGCGATGGCCTGGATCACGGCGTGACGCTCCACGGTCTTGAGCTGATGCAATTCGGCCTTGAGCTTCTCGGCGCCGCGCTTGGTCAAAGGGATGGTGGTCATGACTGGTGAAATATCCGGGGAAAAAGCAAATCCGCCGCCGCACGGGGCATGCCCGAGATGCGGCGGCGGAATATGGTCTAGATTTTAGGCGAGTTCGGCGTGCAGTTCTTGCAGGGATTGCACCAGCAGACCGTCGCGGTGCTTCATACCCTCAACGGCGGCCTCGCAGCCGGCCATGGTCGTGTAGTAGGTGACACGGTTGGCCAGCGCCGCCTGGCGGATGTGACGGCTGTCCGCAATGGCCGTGCGGGTCTCATCCACCGTGGTGAACACGAGCTGGATCTCTCCGCCCTTGATCATGTCCACGATGTGAGGGCGGCCATCCTTGACCTTGTTGACCACGGTCACCGGGACGCCGGCCTCGGCGATCGCCGCCGCCGTGCCCTTGGTGGCCACCACGCCGAAGCCCATGCCGTGCAGGTCCTTGGCCACCGCCACGGCGCGCGCCTTGTCACTGTTCTTCACCGTGATCAGCACATTGCCCTGGCGCGGCAGGCGGCTGCCGGCGCCGATCTGGCTCTTGAGCATGGCCTCGCCGAAGGTCTTGGCCGCGCCCATCACCTCGCCCGTGGAGCGCATCTCGGGGCTGAGGATGGGGTCCACGCCGGGGAACTTGTTGAAGGGGAAGACGGCTTCCTTGACGCTGAAGTAAGGCGGCACGACCTCGGCCGGCTTGCGGCCCTTGCGGTCCTTCTGGTCGGACAGCTTCACGCCGGCCATGCAACGGGCCGCGATCTTGGCCAGCTGCTGGCCCGTGCCCTTGGAGACATAGGGCACGGTGCGCGAGGCGCGCGGGTTCACTTCGAGCACGTAGATCGTGCAGGCCGACAGGCCCTTCGTCACGTCACCCTGGATGGCGAACTGCACATTCATCAGGCCCACGACCATGAGGGCCTTGGCCATGGCAGCGGTCTGGCGGCGCAGTTCGTCCTGCACCTCGGCCGCCAGGGTATACGGCGGCAGCGAGCAGGCGGAGTCGCCGCTGTGGATGCCGGCAGCCTCGATGTGCTCCATGATGCCGCCGATCATCACCTCGGTGCCATCGCTGATGCAATCCACGTCCACCTCGACAGCGTCCTGGAGGAAGTGGTCCAGCAGCACCGGAGACTTCTCAGACACGCGCACCGCCTCGCGCATGTAGCGCTCAAGGTCCTTGTCGCCGTGGACGATTTCCATGGCGCGGCCACCCAGCACATAGCTGGGGCGTACGACCAGCGGGTAGCCGATCTCGTTGGCCAGTGCAACGGCCTGGTCTTCGTTGCGTGCAGTGCGGTTCGGCGGCTGCTTGAGATTGAGCTCGTGCAGCAACTTCTGGAAGCGCTCGCGGTCTTCTGCCATGTCGATGCTGTCGGGGCTGGTGCCGATGATGGGCACGCCGTTGGCCTCAAGGTCGAGCGCGAGCTTGAGCGGGGTCTGGCCGCCGTACTGCACGATCACGCCGACGGGCTTTTCCTTGTCGACGATCTCGAGCACGTCTTCCAGCGTGACGGGCTCAAAGTAGAGACGGTCGCTGGTGTCGTAGTCGGTGGAGACGGTTTCAGGATTGCAGTTGACCATGATGGTCTCGTAGCCATCCTCGCGCATGGCGAGGGCGGCATGGACGCAGCAATAGTCGAACTCGATGCCCTGGCCGATCCGGTTCGGACCACCGCCCAGCACCATGATCTTCTTCTTGTTCGTAGGCTCGGCCTCGCACTCCTCGTCATAGGTGGAGTACATGTAGGCCGTCTCGGTGGCGAACTCGGCCGCACAGGTGTCCACGCGTTTGTAGACCGGGCGCACGCCCTGGGCATGGCGGGTCTTGCGGACCTCGTGCTGGTTCGTGCCCAGCAGCTTGGCCAGGCGCTTGTCCGAAAAGCCCTTCTTCTTCAGCAGGCGCAGCTCGTCGGTTGAGAGCGAGGTCAGCGTGCGGCCGGCGAGGCTCTGCTCGATCTTCACGAGCTGTTCGATCTGGGCCAGGAACCAAGGATCCACGGCCGTCTCGTCGAACACCTCCTGCAAAGACATGCCCACGCGGAAGGCGTCGGCCAGGTAGAGGATGCGGTCAGGGCCGGGCTCGCCGATCTCCTGCACGATCTCCTCGCGGTCGGTCGAGATCTCGTCCATGCCCGAGATGCCGGTTTCTAACCCACGCAGGGCCTTCTGGAAGGATTCCTGGAAACAGCGGCCCATGGCCATCACCTCGCCGACCGACTTCATCTGCGTGGTCAGGCGCGAGTCGGCCATCGGGAACTTCTCGAAGGCAAAGCGAGGGATCTTGGTGACGACGTAGTCGATCGAGGGCTCGAAGGAGGCCGGCGTCACGCCGCCCGTGATGTCGTTGCGCAGCTCGTCGAGGGTGTAGCCCACGGCCAGCTTGGCGGCGATCTTGGCGATCGGGAAACCGGTGGCCTTGGACGCCAGCGCCGACGAACGGGACACGCGCGGGTTCATCTCGATCACGATCATGCGACCGTTCTTCGGGTTGATCGAGAACTGCACGTTGGAGCCGCCGGTATCGACGCCGATCTCGCGCAGGATGGCGATGGAGGCGTTGCGCAGCAGCTGGTATTCCTTGTCGGACAGGGTCTGCGCCGGGGCCACGGTGATGGAGTCGCCCGTGTGGATGCCCATGGGGTCGAGGTTCTCGATCGAGCAGACGATGATGCAGTTGTCCGCCTTGTCGCGGACCACTTCCATCTCGTATTCTTTCCAGCCGATCAGGCTTTCCTCGATGAGCAACTCGTTGGTCGGGGAAAGGTCGAGGCCGCGCTTGCAGATCTCCTCGAACTCCTCCGGGTTGTAGGCGATGCCGCCGCCCGTGCCACCGAGCGTGAAGCTCGGGCGGATCACCATCGGGAAGCCGGAGCCGCCGATCTCGTGCTGGATGCGCTTTTGCACCGTCCATGCCTCTTCCATCGAGTGGGCGATGCCGCTCTTGGCCGAGTCCAGACCGATCTTGGTCATCGCGTCCTTGAACTTCAGGCGGTCCTCGGCCTTCTCGATCGCGTGCTCGTTGGCACCGATCATCTCGACCTTGTACTTCTCCAGCACGCCGTGGCGGTGCAGTTCGAGCGCGCAGTTCAGCGCGGTCTGGCCGCCCATGGTGGGCAGCACGGCGTCGGGGCGCTCCTTCTCGATGATCTTCTCGATCACCTGCCAGGTGATGGGCTCGATGTAGGTAACGTCGGCTGTGTCCGGGTCCGTCATGATCGTGGCCGGATTGCTGTTGACGAGGATGACCTTGTAGCCCTCCTCGCGCAGGGCCTTGCAGGCCTGGGCGCCGGAGTAGTCGAACTCGCAAGCCTGGCCGATGATGATCGGGCCGGCGCCGATGATGAGGATGCTCTTGATGTCTGTGCGCTTTGCCATGGCGGTATGTCCTTATGCCTTCGCCATCAGGCCGATGAAGCGATCGAAGAGGTAAGAGATGTCGTGCGGGCCAGGGCTCGCTTCCGGATGGCCCTGGAAGCAGAAGGCCGGCTTGTCGGTACGGGCCAGGCCCTGCAGCGTGCCGTCGAACAGGCTGATATGCGTGGCGCGCAGGTGAGCGGGCAGCGATTCGGCGTCCACCGCAAAACCGTGGTTCTGGCTCGTGATCGAGACGCGACCATTGTCCAGGTCCTTGACCGGGTGGTTGGCGCCATGGTGGCCGAACTTCATCTTGAAGGTCTTGGCGCCCGAGGCCAGGGCCATGATCTGGTGGCCCAGGCAGATGCCGAAGGTCGGGATGCCCGCGTCGATCAGCTTGGCCGCGGCGTCGATCGCATAGGTGCAGGGTTCCGGGTCGCCGGGGCCGTTCGAGAGGAACACCCCGTCGGGTTCGAGATCGAAGACGGCCGATGCGGGCGTCTGCGCGGGTACCACAGTGATCTTGCAGCCGCGGCTCGCGAGCATGCGCAGAATGTTGGCCTTGACGCCAAAGTCGTAGGCGACGACATGAAAGCGCGGGTGGGCCTGCTGGCCATAGCCCGTGCCCAGCACCCATTCAGTCTCGGTCCAAGGCTGGATTTCGGTGGCGCTGACAACCTTGGCCAGGTCCTGCCCCGCCATGCTCGGCGCGGCCTTGGCCTTGGCAATCGCGTCGGCGATGTGCGCATCGGTGATCTTCTCGCCGGCGGCCAGCGCGAGGATGCAGCCGTTTTGCGCCCCTGTTGTGCGCAGCACGCGCGTCAGGCGGCGCGTGTCGATGTCGGCAATGGCGACGGCGCCCTCGTCATGCAGGTACTGCGACAACGTGCGCGTTTTGCGGAAATTGGAATCGAGGACGGGCGCCTCTTTGATGATCAGGCCGGCGGCATGGACCTTCTTGGCTTCGACGTCCTCGTCGTTGACGCCGTAGTTGCCGATGTGCGGATACGTGAGCGTCACGATCTGCCGGCAGTAGCTCGGGTCGGTGAGGATTTCCTGGTAACCGGTCAGCGCGGTGTTGAACACCACTTCGCCGACCGTGTGGCCGGCAGCGCCGATCGATGTGCCTTTGAAGACCGTGCCGTCTGCCAGGGCCAGAATCGCGGGGGGAGCGGAAAGCAGATCGGGCAGCACGGGAAACTCCATCATTGTTCGCGCGCCCAGCTCCGCTCTCACCGACGTCTTTGGACATCGACTCGGATCGGATTCCGGTGGGGGAAACGGTGGAGTTTCGCTAGGGGCGGTGAGGTTGCAGGTAAACCGAACGAGTATAACCCGACCAGGGTTATCCCGCCCCTGTTTTTCAAGCGCCGGTCACTATTTTTTTGCCCGGATCAAAGCGCCGCGATGCCCGCCTTGGCGATCTGCGCGTCTTCCACCGACTTGACGCCGCTGACACCCACCGCACCGATGTGCTGACCGTCGACAACGATGGGCACACCGCCTTCGAGCATGCCCTGCAAGCCGGGCGCGCTGAGGAAGGACTGACGGCCCTGGTTGATCATGTCCTCGTAGCCCTTGGATTCGCGCCGCCCCAGTGCTGAGGTGTGGGCCTTGGCCATGGCGATCTGCGCGGAGATTGGCGAGGCGCCGTCCAGACGCTGGAACCACAGCAGATGACCACCGTCGTCGACGATGGCGATGCTCACGATCCAGCCGTTCTTCGTTGCTTCCGCTTCGGCCGCCGAGGCGATGCGGCGGACGTCTTCAAGGCTCAATACGGGTTTGGTCTTCATAGCCGCCAACCATAACCCAACTGACTACTTCGCCGGCTTGTAATTTCGCAGCACGTAAGGAGCGCTGAGCACCACGGGCTGGCCGACCTGACCCAGTTGCAGCGCCAGATTGACCGTCCCTCCGGCAAAGCTCTCGGCTGCCACGCCGCCGATCATGACCGGCTCCAGTTTCGTGCTGAGGGTGACCGAACCCGAGACCACGCTCGTGTAGGGCGGCGAGCCCATCTGCAGGAGCATGGGCACAACTGCCGTGGCCTTGGGATCGTCGCCGTCGATCCGGGCCCAGACCATGGCCTGCAGCTTGTCGCCCTTGCGGATGTCGGCCTGCACCGGCACCACCGCACCTATGTCCCAGGCATTGGCCAGGCGCTGCTGCAGATCGACGCGCAAGCAGGCCTTGCCGCTCATCTCGCAGGCGACTTGCAGATTGCTCTGCTTGTCGCCGTACACATTCCACGCCGAAATCCTGGGGCTGTTGATCACGAACTCCAGCGCCGGATCGACCGCGCGCGCCACCGCCGCTGTGATCGCAGGGTCAGCCTGCTCGGGAATCAGCGCACCATGGATGGCCTTGACCCAGCCGTCCTTCTTCATGTCCCAGACCACGAAGTTGGAGTCGAACTGCCAGTAGGACCAGCCAAATCCGCGCGCCTCGGCCGCACGTGCAATGGCGTCCGTCCACACCACGCGCTGCGCCACGCCTGCGCTTTCCAGAGCGCCGAACTCACCCATGAGGATGGGCCTCTTGTTGCGCTCGGCCCAGTTCTTGATGAGGTCGAAGTCCTTTTGCAGCCGCTCCCGGTCATAGGCTGAGCCCCAGGTGTTGCCCGAGAGCTTGCTGAACTCCGGCGTCCACGAGGCGCCCTGATGGGTGAATTCCATCGGCGTGTAGTAGTGGAAGGTCACGAGGATGTTGCGGTCTGCTTCCGGCAGGCGCAGGCTGTCGAGTCGGCTGAGCGAGTTCCACTGCGTAGGCCCGATGACGACGCGGCGAGTCGGATTGGACTCGCGGATGATCTGAAGATTCTCGGCCAGCACATCGTTCCAGGCCTTGTCCAAGTCGCCGTGCGGCTCGTTGAGGATCTCGAACAGCACCGCCGTCGGCGCATCACGATAGTGCGCGGCGAGCTGGCGCCAAAAAGCCAGCAGCTTGGGCCGACATGCCGGCACGTCCTTGGAGCATTCCTCGAAGTTGTGCTCGTCGAGGATGACCTGCAGGCCCGCCTTCAGGCCGGCATTGACGAGCCCGTCCAGCGTCTTCAGCCATTCGGGCGAAAGCCGGTATTCGGCATCCATGTGGGCGAAGGCGTGCAGGTTCATCCGCACGTGGTCGAAACCTCCGTCCTTGATTGCCTGCATGTGGCGCAACTGGAAGCGCCCCTGGGCCGGGTCGGTCCAGAGCGCGTCGTAGCCAACGATGTTGACACCCCGCTTCAGCGCGGGCGGGGGATCCGTCTGCGCATTGGCCGCGCCGCAGAACAGGCTTGAGAGTGCCAGGCACAGGGCCGGCAGGCGAAATGACCGCAAGAACATGGCTGTCTCCTGGAAGAATAACTAAACATCTTTTTGTTTACTCATTCTTGCCGGAGCCAAGCCTCCCGCGCACCCGGGCTAACACCGAAATTCGAGGGCGTCGGTGTCCTCAGCTGGCGCGTTCGAAGACCGCGATCGACTCCACATGGGCCGTGTGCGGGAACATGTTCACCGCGCTCGCCGCCGTGCATTGGTAGCCGGCCACGTTGACCAGCAGCCCGGCATCGCGCGCCAGGGTGGCAGGGTTGCAGCTCACGTAAACGATGCGTCGAGGGGGCGTCCAGCCCGGCGCCAGGCTCGGGTTCTGGACAATGTCGGCGATGGCCTTGGCCAGAGCGAACGCACCCTCGCGGGGCGGATCCACCAGCCACTTATCGGCCGTGCCGTCCGCGGCAAGCAGCTCAGGCGTCATCTCGAACAGGTTGCGCGCGACGAAGCTCGTCTTGGCCTGCAGGCCGTTGCGCACCGCGTTCTCGCGCGAGCGCTGCACCAGGGCCTCGCTGCCCTCGATGCCCAGGACTTCGCGCGCCTGCGTGGCCAGCGGCAGGGTGAAGTTGCCCAGGCCACAGAACCAGTCGATCACGCGCTCCTCGCGCTTCACGTCGAGCAGCCGCAGGGCGCGGCCGACGAGCACGGTGTTGATGTGCGGATTGACCTGGGTGAAGTCGGTCGGCTTGAAAGGCATGAGCACGCCGAATTCCGGTAGCGTGTACGCCAGCTCGGGGCCGCCTTCATCGAGCAGATGCACGGTGTCCGGCCCCTTGGGCTGCAGCCACCACTGAACGCCATGCTCGCCCGCGAAGGCGCGCAACAGGGCCTTGTCGCCTTCGGGCAGCGGGTTCAGATGGCGCAGCACCAGCGCAATGACCTGGTCCCCCATGGCCAGTTCGATCTGTGGCAGCCGGTCGCGCTCGGCCATGCTGCTGATCAGCTCGCGCATCGGCATTAGCAGATCACTGACGACCTTGGGCACCACCTTGCAAACCTGCATGTCGGCCACGTAGCGGCTCTTGCGCTCGTGGAAGCCGATCAGCACCTGGCCCTTCTTGGCCACATAGCGCACCGAGAAGCGCGCGCGGTAGCGATAGCCCCAGGCCGGCCCCTCGATGGGGCGCAGCAAGGTCTCGGCCTTCACCTTGCCCAGGTGCCAGAGGTTGTCTTCGACCACGCGCTGCTTGACCGCCACCTGGGCGCCCGGGTGCAGATGCTGCATCTTGCAGCCGCCGCAGGCGCCCGCGTGAAGGCCGAAGTGCGGGCAGCCGGGCTTCACGCGCTGCGAACTCTCGCGGCGCATTGCAACCATGGTGCCCTGCTCCCAGTTGTTCTTCTTGCGGCCGACGGTGACCTGCACCTCTTCACCGGGCAATGCACCCTCGATGAATACCACCTTGCCTTCTTCGCTGTGGGCCACGCCCTGGGCTTCGAGGTCAAGCGACTTGACCTTCAGCCATTCCGATACTTGCGTCATAGCCCGCCATTATCTCAATGGCTTGCGGCAAGGCCTTGCGTCAGAAGATCGAATCGCGGTCAATGCCCTTGCGCTGCATATTGCGCTTGAGCTTGGCCAGCGCCTCGAGCTGGATCTGGCGGATGCGCTCGCGAGTCAGACCAAGGCGCACGGCCAGCACGTCAAGTGTCTCGGGCTCGCGATCCGAAAGGCCGTAGCGCCCCGCCAGCACCTCGCGCTCGCGTTCGTTGAGCAGCGACATGCCGAGGTCGAGCAGCCTCTCTAGTTCATGGCTCAGACGATGCCCCACAGGATCCACGGCCTGCTCGTCGGCCACGAGATCCATGAGCGACTCGCCACCCTCGGCCGTGCGGTCCACGGGCGAGTCGAGCGAACTCGGCAACTCCGCGTAGGCCAGCAACTCCGTCACCTCGGTCAAGGGGCGTTGCAGATGGTGGGCGATGTCTTCCGCGCGCACCTGCGCGTCTTCGCCCCGCTCGCTGGCCTTGGCCTCGAGCAGTCGCCTCGCCTTGATCACCTGGTTGAGCTCGCGCACGATATGCACGGGCAAGCGCACGAGCCGTGCCTGGTGCATCAGCGCTCGTTCGATGCCCTGGCGGACCCACCAACTCGCGTAGGTTGAGAAACGGAAGCCGCGCTCGGGCTCGAACTTGCTGATCGCGTGCATGAGCCCGAGATTGCCTTCCTCGATCAGGTCGCTCATCGGTAGGCCGCGGCCCAGGTAGTTCTTGGCGATGCTGACGACCAGGCGCAGGTTGTGCTGGATCATCGCCTGGCGCGAGGCGAAGCAGCCGCCCCGCGCGGCCTGGGCGGTGGCGTATTCCTGTTCTGGGTTCAGCAGCGGCGTGCGCCGGATGTCGCGCAGATAGGCCTGCAAGGCATTGCCCAGTTCGATGTCGCCGTGCGCACCGTTGCGCACAATCTGACCGTCATCGTCTAGCGGCGCACCCTCGCTCTCGGCGGCCCCGTCCATCAAATGGCCGTTGCTCCCGGCCAGCCAGGCAGGCGGCACGGTGCCAGCGGTATCCATCGATTTGGGCGCAACGCGTTTCATGGCTTGAACGAGCTGTCCCCATCGAGGTTCTAACGATTCGGCAGCACACGCGCAGGATCAATCGGCTTGCCCTGCTTGCGCACTTCGAAATGCAGCTTGACTTGATCGGAGTCGGTGGAACCCATCTCAGCAATCCTCTGCCCCTTGCGCACGACCTGCAGATCCTTGACCAGCAAGGTCTGGTTATGTGCGTATGCACTCAGGTACGTGTCGTTGTGCTTGATGATGACCAGATTGCCGAAGCCACGCAAGTCATTGCCAACATAGACCACTCGGCCATCTGCCGCGGCATAGACAGGATCGCCGGCTTTGCCTCCCAAATCGAGGCCCTTGTTGCGCGGATCGTCAAAGCCTGCGATGACCGGCCCGGCAGCCGGCCAGCTCCAGGGCAGTTCATCATCGCCACGCGGAGCGGATGCTGCGGGAGAACTCGCCGCTGCAGGCGCCGAGGCCACCGGCGACGGAACCGGCCGCGAATCGGGTTTGACATCCAGGGGCCGAGGTGCATCGCTGCGCGCCATCGCGACGGGCTTGGTGCTCACCGCGCCGGCATCCGCCGTCGGAGGCACCACGCGAAGCACCTGGCCCACCTCGATGCGATCCGGGTTGCCGATGTTGTTCCAGCGAACAATGTCGCGCCAGTTCTGCCCGTTGTCGAATGCGATGCGCAGCAGACTGTCGCCGGGCTTGACCGTGTAGAAGCCAGGCTGCGGCTTGACCTCGGCCGCAGCCGCGCTGCTCTCTGCGGAAGCCGCAGATGCCGGCGCCGATGCCGCGGCCGGTACCTTGCCGACTTGGCGTTGCTCGACCGGCGCAGGCTGGTGCAAGGAAACATGCGTGCAGGCCGCAGTGGCCAAAAGCACGGCGGCGGAAGCAATGACTCGAAGAAGGCGTGGTGGGCTCATGCGTCGCTTTGTTGGTCTGTTGTCGGGAGCTGGCGCATAGGACATGCAGGCGGCACCAGCGACCTCACACGACGCCGGATTTTAGAGGGACGAAAAGAACGCCCTCGTGTTCGCTGCGAATGAAGTGGCTCGCACCTCCCACGCTCTGGTGATCGATCACGACCAGCACCTGCGTATTCGCACCCGGCACGGCCATCGGAGCCACCAGCCTTCCGCCCGGCGCCAGCTGTTCGAGCCAAGCCGAAGGGATGTCTTCACCGCCTGCCGCGGCAACGATGCTGTCGTAGGGAGCGCCGGGCGCGTGACCGAGCATGCCGTCTGCGAACACCAGGCGCGCGCGCGTCGCCATGCCGATGGCCTCGAGATTGCTCAGGGCTCGCTCGTACAGCAGGCGCAGGCGCTCGACCGTCACGACCGCCTGACCCAGTTGCGCCAGAAGTGCCGCCTGATATCCACAGCCCGTGCCGATTTCCAGCACCTTGCCCAGATGCCCGCGCGCACGCGCACCCTGCGCCTGCATGAGCAAGGCCAGCATACGGCCGACAACAGAAGGCTTGGAGATCGTTTGGCCCAAGCCGATCGGTAGGGCCGTGTCCTCGTAGGCCTGGATGGCCAGCGCACTGTCCACGAAGGCATGGCGAGGCACGTGACCGAAGGCGTCGAGCACACGCTCATCCGACAGACCCTCTGCCCGCAGCCGCTGCACCATACGGGCACGCACCTGCGCCGAGTCCAGCCCCAGCCCGACCGGTGCCGCGCTGCGCTGGGCGTCGAGTGCCGCCTCGCGGAGATGGCGCTGGGGCATCAACACGCTGCGCGCCGGGGCGTTCGGACTCTTGCCAACCTTCTCCAGCGGCAGCGGGAAGCGCCGGGACTTCTCGCTCATGAAGCGAGGCCCAGCCGCGTTTGCCAGGGGGCGATGCCTGCGTGGTCGCTCAAGTCCATCTGCAGCGGCGTGATCGAGATCTGGCCGTGGGTCGTGGCATGGAAGTCCGTGCCCTCGCCGGCCTCGCGCGCGTCGCCGGCCGGCCCAATCCAGTAGATGATGTCGCCCCGCGGGCTCTCCTGCCGAATGGCCGGCTGGCTCGCATGGCGGCGGCCCAGGCGCGTGATACGGCGCGGCAACGTCAGCGCATCGGCCCGGTTGGGAATGTTCACGTTGAGCAAGAAGGGCTGGGCAAGCCCGCCCGCGATCACCTGCTCGACGACGGCGCGTGCAGCGGCCGCGGCCGCATCCAGTTCACCCCAGCCCTTGTCCACCTGCGAGAAGGCAATGGACGGGATGCCGAAGAGATAACCCTCTGTTGCCGCGGCCACGGTGCCGGAATAGATGGTGTCGTCACCCATATTGGCGCCGTTGTTGATACCCGAGAGCACCAGATCCGGCTTGCGCCCCAGCACGCCGGTCAGTGCAAGGTGGACCGAGTCCGAGGGCGAACCGTTAACGAAGCGAAAACCGTTCCCGCCTCGATGCACGGTCAGCGGCCTGCTCAAGGTCAGGGAGTTCGATGCGCCGCTGGCGTTTTGCTCCGGCGCGATCACCTCGATTTCACCGAGGCCCTCGCACGCCTTGACCAGGGCCGCCAAGCCCGGGGCCAGGTACCCGTCGTCATTCGATATCAGGATTAGCATCCGGGCATTGTAGGCAGCCGATCCGGTCGAGACAGCGCACAATTCAGCCATTCAGCTTGCGGGGGCAATCACCAATTCCGCCGGACGTGCCGACGTCCACTGATCCAGAGCAAGTGCGCGGTGATTGAGACTTGGCACTTTCACCAAGCTGGGTGTGCTGCCGATGGGAGCCGCAAAGCTTGTGCGCTAGTATCGAAAGAGAAATTCCTGGAGTGGAGCGCGATGGCCGTCAATGTCCTGATCGTCGAAGACAACCCGGTCGCCCGTAGCTTTCTGTGCCGCGTGGTGCGGGAAAGTTTCAGTGACGAGATGCAGATCACCGAGGTCGGCGATCTGGAAGGAGCGCGCCGGCAGGTGGCGGAGCACGGGGCCGAGAACGCCTTCAAGCTCGTCCTCGTCGACCTGGAACTGCCGGACGGCAGCGGCATGGAATTTTTGGCCGAGCTGGCCAATACGGCAGCCACCAAAATCGTCACCACGCTGTACTCAGATGACGACCACTTGTTTCCCGCCCTGCAATGCGGCGCTGACGGGTATCTGCTCAAGGAAGACCGCTTCGAGGTGTTGGTGGAGGAGTTGCAGCGCATCGTTCGCGGCCAGCCTCCGCTCTCGCCGGCGATTGCCCGGCGCCTGCTCTCGCATTTCCGCCCAGGCTCCACGGGCGACAGCGGCCCCATTCCGCTGCACTCCGGCTTCGGCGGCCTCTCTTCGAGTGCGCAATTCGCGCCGAGCCGCAGCGGCGGCGTGGTGCTGGACCCGCCGCCCGAATGGGAACGCCTGACGCCACGAGAGAACGAGGTACTCACCTACCTCAGCAAGGGCTTCACGATCAAGGAGATCGCCAACCTCATGGGCATCAAGTGGTTCACCGTGAACGACCACATCAAGAGCATTTACAAAAAGCTCAATGTGTCGAGCCGCGCGGAAGCCGCCGTGCTGGCGAGCAAGCAGGGGTCGGTCTGATTCTCCCCTGAAGGCCGCTCGCGTCCGTCAGGGTTCGCCAGTCTCCCAACCACCGCCCAAGGCCAGGAAGAGCCGCACCTGGTCCAGCGCCAGTTGCTCGTCGTTGCTAGCCAGGGTGGCCTCGGCATTGGCCAGAGTGCGCTGCGCATCGAGGCTACTGGCATAGGGATGCCGCCCCGCTTCGACAAAGCGCTTTTGTTGGTCCGCAAGAGCCGCGGCCTGATCGCGCGCTTCGTGCAACGAGGCCTGACGTTCGAGGTCGTGGCGATAGCGGCTCAGCGCGGTCTCCGTCTCGGACATGGCCTGCAGCACCACCCCGTCGAACTGAGCCAGAGCCGCCTGAGCGTCAGCCTCGGCCATCTTCACCCGAGCCTTGGCGCCTGCATCGGGAATGTGCCAGCTCAGCAGTGAGCCGAAGCCGAAGCTCTGCGTGGCCGGCCGGCCCAGGTGCTCGGCGATGCCGACCAGGCCCAGCGAGGCGCCCAGCCGGATGTCGGGATAGAGCTCGGCCGTGGCAACGCCGATGCGCGCGCTGGCCGCAGCCAACTGGCGCTCGGCCTGGCGCACATCGGGGCGGCGCTTGAGCAGGGCCGTGCCGTCGCCCACGGGCACAGCTTGGACGAGCTGCAGCGGTGTTGCGCAGGCCACGGCCGACGCAGGCAGATCCTGCGGCAGGCGGCCCAGAAGATAGGCCAGGCGATAAAAGGCCGCGTCACGCTCGGCATCGAAACGCGGTAGCGAAGCGCGCTGGGCCTGCACCAGACCCTGGCTGCGCAACACCTCGCTGCTGCTGCCGCGGCCGACCTCCAGCATGCGTTCGGCCAGGGCCAGGCTGCGCTCCTGCAAGTCCAGCGCGTGGGCCGCCACAAGTTTCTGCGCTTGTGCATGGCAGATCTGCACATACGCCTGCACCGTCTGCGCGACCACGCTGACGCGGGCCACGTCCTGCGCGGCCTCGACGGCCTGCAGATTGGCCTCGGCGGCCTCTTCGCCGCGCTTGAGCTGGCCCCATAGATCGAGCTGATAGGACGCCTGCACAGCCAGCTCGCCTTCGTTCACTACGGGCAGCCGTTCGGGCAGCAAGAAGGCCTCGCCGGATTCACGCGCGCGTTTGACGGCCACTACTGCACCGACATGCGGATCGTGTTCAGCATCGACGCGCGCCACCCACGCCGCCGCGCTGCGCAGATGCGCGTCGGCCGCGCGCAGCGATGTGTTGGCCGCTATCGCCTGCTCGACCAGGGCGTCGAGCTCAGCGCTACGGTAAAGCCGCCACCACTGCGTAGGCAGCGGGTCGAGGCTGATGGCCTTGCCTTGCGCTTCGACAAAGCCGGCTTGCGCCGCAGGACGACGCGCAGCGGCGTTGTTGGGTACGGTGTAGTTCGGACCGACCGTCGTGCACGCGGCCAGGCCCAGCGCAGCTGCAAGCGCAAGGCTGCGCAGGATGGAGCTTGGCTTCATGGCTGACCGCCCTTGGCTTGCTGCGCATCTTCGACGACCGACACTGTGACGGTGCGCCCGACGATCGGCCGCTGACCGGCGGGCCAGGCGTCGATGGCGATGCGCACCGGGATGCGCTGAGCCAGGCGCACCCAGTTGAAGCTCGGATTCACGTTGGGCAGCAGATTGCTGCCGCTGCTGCGGTCGCGGTCCTCGATGCCGGCGGCCAGGCTCTGCACATGGCCGTGCAGGCTCTGATGCTGTCCCATGATCTGCAAGCGCACCGCCTGGCCCGGCCGGATCTTGTCAAGCTTGGTTTCCTCGAAGTAGCCATCGGCATAGACGGTGCCGGCATCCACCAGGGAGAGCACCGGCCGGCCGGCGCTGACGTAGTCGCCCGCGTGCGGGGCGCTGTCGTTTAGATAGCCATCCACCGGGCTGCGCACGACGGTGCGGGCCAGATTGAGTTCGGCGGACTGCACGGCCACTTCCGCAGCAGCCTGCGCAGCGCCGGCCGCGGCCAGCTGGGCCTGGGCCAACGCCAGCGTGGCCTCGCCCTGACGGACCTTGAGCTCGCCCTGCTCAATGCTTTCACGCGCCACGAGATCGGCCAGGCCGTGATTGCGCTCGGACTCGCGTCGGGCCTGCGCCAACTGCACGCGCTGGTTGGCCAGCGCCGCCCGCGCCTGCCCCTGGGCGGCACGTGCCTGCGCCAGCGTCGCGCGCGCCTGCCCCAGGGCGAGTTCGTAGCGCGCTGGGTCGACCTGAAACAGCGTATCGCCGCGAGCCACGCGCTGGTTGTCGTGCACCCAGACCTGGGTCAGCAGGCCCGAGACGTCCGGCGCGATCTGCTGCACGCTGGAGCGGATGTGCGCGTCGCGCGTCCAGGGCGAGTCAGAGTAGTGCGCCCAGACCCGGCGGCCCGCCAGCAACGCGAGCACGGCGAGCCCCGCCGTCAGGGCAATCGGCAGCGCCTTGCGCGCCAGCGGCGCCCATGCGCGGGATGAAGAGGCAGAGGGATTGGATTTCATTGCAACCATCCTGTGGTCCAGAGAACCATGCCGTACAGCACGATCAGATACAGCGAGACATTGAAGAGCGAGCGATGCCAGACCCAGCGGTAGACGCCCGCCCGGCTCAGCAGCCAGCGCGCGGGAATGAGCGCGAGATAGGCCAGCAGCAGCGGCAACGCCATGGCCGGCACGTAGACACCGTAGAAGACGAGGTCGCCGATCATGCGAGTGCTCCTTGATCGGGTTGGAGGGCTTCGGCTCGCGTGGAGCCGAGACTCAGGCGCAGTTCGGCCAGTGCGTGCAAGACCTCATGCGCATCGACCCGCCGGGCGAACGCCGCCTCGTCGCCTTCGGCAACGGCAGCGATGGCCAAGGGGCCAATCGTCGCGACGGCGTGATCCAGCCGACGGTGCAACTGCCTGGAAGGCTGCAGCTCTTGAGCCATCGGTAGTCGCTGGCGGCGCCGGTAGTGCAGCTCAAGCGCGTCGAGCACGGCCTGCACCTCACGCGCCGCCTGGGCAGGCAACTGCAATTGCTCGCGCTGCAACAGTGCGGCGCTGAGTCCCACGCGCAGTTCGGACAAGCCGTCGGTGCCTTGCCGACCGGTGGCCGCGGCCAGGCGTGGCATCAGCTGGGCCAGGCGGTCGATCATGCGGGCACGCAGCCGGCCCAAGTCGCCACGGTGACGGCCCGCGGCCGTGTGGGCCAGGTCGGTCCAGGTCGAGCGCAGCAGGCGATGCAGGCTCAGGCTCGCGCCGAAGGGGCGCGTCAGCAGCGTCCACAGCAGGGCCAGCAGACTGCCCGCGACACTGGCTAGGGTGCTGTTGACGAAGACGCCGAAGTCAGCGCTGTAGGCTTCGCTCAATCCCAGGCTGGACGCCAGCGAGACGGTCAGTCCCAGCGCCATGACCGCGAAGTTGGGCCGGGTCATCAAAGTTCCGAGGACCAGGAAGAAGGGAGCGAGCCCGAGCACAAGGGTCTGGAACTCGCGCGCGGCCGGCAGGATCAGGAAGAGCAGCAGTAGGCCGATCAGCAGGCACAGGGCATTGGCGTAGAAGAAGCTCAGCTGCGCCCTCGCCGGCTCGTCCTGGGCCGCGAAGAAGCAGGAGGTCACCGCGCACATGATGACGGCGCCCACGCCGTCGCTCCAGCCGCTGAAGATCCAGATCAGACAGGCCAAGAAGGTGACGGTGCAGGCCGACGCGGCCGAGAACAGCTGCATGCCGTGGTCGTGATGGCGCTCGGCTGGGCTGAAGGTCCAGCGTTCGTAGGCTGGCGTCCAGCCGGGCGTGAGACGGCCCTGCGCCATCATCAGCTGCAGCGCACGGCCATCGCGCCAGAGCTGGACCAGGCCCTCAAGGCGTTTCAGCACGTGGCGGCGAAGCAGGTCATCCCAATCGGTGCGGCCTGGCTCGTCGCGACAGGTCTCGGCCAGTGCGCGTAACCGCTGCTGCAGATGCAGGCCTCTGGCATCGACCTCGCTCGAGGGCGGCGCAGCCACCCAGTCGGCGATCTCATCCATCCTCTCGCTCAAGGCCGCGGACATGCCGCCAGCCGAGCCGCGCAGCGCCTGTACAGCCGAACTGAGGGACGAGAGCGTAGGAAGCAACAGTCCCAGGCGCATGCGCAGTTCGCGCGAAATGCGCACAAGGTCCTGGCTGTCGGCGTCGTAGCGAAGGTGGCTGATGAACTGGTCCAGTGCCAGCACGTCCGCGGCAAGCCGGTGGCTGCTGACGAGACTGGCGGCGTCGCGCGGCCGACCGGCGGACTCGCTGCGCAGCAGGCCTGTGGCCCAGAGCGCGGCGTCGTTCAGCCAGGCGTGGAAGCGCGCTTCCAGCACGGGCGCCGCCCGGCCCGGCAGCACCAGGGAGGACACGAGGGCCGCACACACGATGCCCAGCAGGATCTCCTCACTGCGCGCGACCGCGAAGTTGAACACCCCGTCGGGCGACTGCACCATCGGCAAGGCGATCATCGGCAGCGAATAGGCCGCCAGCAGGTAGACGTAACTGCTGGGCTGCCGATCCAGGAAGGACAGATAGAGCAGCGTGCCCGTCCAGACGGAGAGAAACAGGCTCAGCAGCACCGGCGTGTCCACCAGCAGCGGCAGCACCAGCACGGCCGCACTGGCGCCGATCAAGGTACCCAGCACGCGGTAGACCCCTTTGGAACGCGTGGCGCCCGTCAGTGGGTTGGAGACGACGTAGACCGTGGCCAGGGCCCAGTAAGGACGCGGCAGGCCTGCGGCGAGCGCCAGATAGAAGGCCAGCATGGCGGCGGCAAAGGTCTTGGCCGAGAGCAGCCATTCGCGCGCGGTGGGCAGGTGCGCCTGCAGCCGGTCGAGCCAGTGCTCGATCCGCGCGGCAGGGACGCTGGCAGCGGACTCTTGCATCACGGCGCTCCTCAACGGCTTGCCCGGCCGCTGAGCCAGGGGTCGCTGTCATCGTCGGGGAAGACCTCGAACAGGTAATCCAGGAAGGCGCGGGTCTTGGCCGGCACGTATTTGCGCGAAGGGATGGCGGCGAACACCGCAATCTCGAACAGATGCCAGCCCGGCAGCACGCGTTCCAACCTGCGCTCGGCGATACCCTGCGCGACAGCGTAGCTCGGCAGCGAGGCGATGCAAAGACCCGACTCGGCAGCGGACAGCGCCACGTCCATGTTCGCGGTGCACAAGGGTGGATTCAGCGGCTTGAACTGGAAGGCCTGCCGGCCCGGCGGCGAGCCGCGATCTGGCAGCAGCCTCATTTCCTCCGCCAATGGGCTGCTCATCACCTCATGCTCGTGCAACTCCACCGGAGAATGCGGGCGTCCATGGCGGGCCAGATAGCCCGGTGAGGCGCAGAGCACGATGTGCGAACACGCCAGCCTCCGCGCCACGAACTCGCCCTCTTCCAGCGCACCGCGCGCGGTGATCAGGCTGACGTCGAAACTCTCGTCCAGCGACTCGACCGGGCCCCGCGAGGCAAGGTTCACCGTCAGCTTGGGGTAGCGGCGCCGAAAGCCGATCAGGAGCGGCGCGAGCAGGTGGGCGGCGAACGCCGGAGGCGCCAGTACCCTCAGATGACCGCTCAGGGAGTGGCTGGTGGAGCGCACCGAGGCGTCCGCATCGGCCAGATCGGCCAAGATGCGCCTTACCTGCTCCAGGTAGGCCTCGCCGGCCTCCGTGAGGACCAGGCGGCGCGTGGTGCGGTTGATCAGCCGCGCGCCGACATGCGCTTCGAGATCGTTGATCAGCCGCGTCACGATCGACGGCGAAAGCCCCAGGTCGCGCGCGGCCGCCGCGAAGCCCTGCTGGTCGATGACGCGGCAGAAAACCTGCAAGCTGTGCAGACGGTCCATGAGCGGTCCAGGGGGTCTCGTTGTGCGGTTGATGGGCTGGAAATTGCCATTCAGGCAATAACTCTTCGCTTCCATGCAACTTTATGCAGAGAAGCCCCAGAGAACAACGAGAGCCGCCAGAATGAATAGTTGCTCTATATGCAACTATCAAGCCATTCCAGTGTTGGACTGGAAGAATGTCGATCGATGAAAGGCTTGGGGAGCCTAGGCCTTGATGTCGAGCACCGTACCTTCGGCACGCAGCTGCGTTTCCAGCACCTTCAGATTCGCAACGTAGGAGTACGTGGCGGACTGCTGCTCAACCAGTTCGTTCGTCGGCTGGATGGTCTGGTCGGTCATGACCGTCTCGGCCTGAACACCACCGCCAGCCACCGTGCTCAGGTTGACCTGGGCGCGTTTTTGGTTGGCATCGGCGAGGTTGGCAATATTGCTGGCAGACGCGCGCAGCCGCTCGTTGGCGGCAGAAATGCCAGACAGGGCCGTGGAGAGGTCTGCAGTCATAAGGTGAAGATTAGACGCGTTTGTTCGCCTTGTCACAAGGGGCCGGCTCCAATCCGGCGAAAAGCGGGATTTATCCGGCCAATTCCTCGAATTTGCCGGCCGAAATGAAGACCCGCACGCTGTCGCCCCCTGCTGCCTTGGCCTCGGCACAGGCATGGCTGGCAGCGCCCATCACGGCGTCCACCGTCTCGAGCGTGCCCTGCACCTGGACCACGCCGACACAGGCCTTGACCCGCGCCCGGTGCAGGCCCCAGCGCAGGCGATAGGCGGCAATCGCCGCGCGTGTCTTCTCCGCCACGATCTCCGCGAAATGCTGGTCGCAGTCGGGCAACAGCACGGCAAAACAGTCGTCTTCCAGGCGGGCAACGATGTCGGACGCACGGACCTTGGTGATCAGCATCTGGCCCAGTCCGTAAAGGAAGTGGTCGCCGACCTCGGTACCCATGGAGCGCACGACCTCGCTAAATTTGTCCACGTCGATCCAGAGGACGGAAACCGGCTGATGGCGCAGGCTACCGACATGTTCGGCAAGTCGGCGCTCGAATTCGCGGCGATTTGCGAGCTCGGTCAGGCTATCGTGCTTGGCGGTCCAGGTCGGCTGGCTGCGCTCCTTGCGCGTGGCCGTCACGTCGTCCACGATCCACATGCTTTCGCCGCCGGGCTGCTCCCAGACCAGGGGCGTGGCCTGCAGCCGGCCCCAGAAGCGCCCGCCGTCAAGCCGAACGTATTCGATCTCCTCATCCAAGGGAAGACCAGCCGCGAAGGCCTGTGCCATGCGCTCGGCCACGGCCGTCTGCGCCGCGGCCGACACATGGATCGACTGCGTACCCTGGCCGACGAGGTCCGTATCGTCCCCATGGCCGAACAGCGTGTTGAAGGCCTCGCTGACCTGCTCGAAGCGCCCCTGGCTGACAAAGGCCACGGCGGCAGGAATGCGCTGGAGCATGGCGCGCATGCGCGCCGCCTGGTCTTGCGATGCGGCGCTCGGCTGCTCGGTATTCATCTGCTTGACTCCTCTTGGAATTCTCGATGGTGTACCCGTTTTGAGGGTCGAAGAAAACCCCGTCCGGCCCCGCCTTGCCATGGGCCGTGCACAAAGGCCTGACTCGCGTCGCCTACTTGCAACCTAAAGGCCTTCGCAGCCCTTGCCGGGCGCTGGCGGCTTCACGCGTTCAGCGTCGCTCAGCGGCACACCGTGGTCGATGACGATGCGCCAGCGGCCCGGCGCTTCCTGTCGCCAAACCGAAGCGAAACGCCCGATCAACTGACCCTGGGGGTCGAACACGGGGCCGGTCGAATAGGCGAGGCTGCCGTCGCTCACGGCAACAACTTCGTCAGGCTCCCAGGAGAACGGTGCCTTGGCACCTTCGTAAAAGCGCTTCCAGCGCGCCACGACGGCAGCGCGGCCCTGCAAAGGCCCTTCGCCGCTGAAGAACAGGGGCGCGTCAGCCAGCAGGCTCTCGAAGGCCTTCAGGTCGCGCTTGGCCATGCTGTCGGCGAAGACGCATTCGGTGGCACGGACCTGTCGCTGCCAGGTCTGCATCTGGGCCTCGTCTGCGTGAGCGAAGGCCGCGCTCGCGAGCAGCAGGGGCAAAAGTGACTTCATGGTCTCCTCCTCACTCGGGGGCTTCACTCGGGGGCAATAGACTCCGCATAGTCGTAGAGCGCGCCGAGGATCTCGGCACTGCGCTCGTCGTCTTCGGCCAGGGTCTCGCCCAGGGCATCGATGCTCTCGAAATACGCGGCCAGGGCCTCGCCGCTGAGCCGCTCGGCGCGATGCGCCTGCCAACGCTCGGCCTCCTGCGCAGACAGGGTGCCCGGGAAGTTGCGTGCCCGCCATCGGAACACGAGCTCCTCCAGCCGGTGGTCGCCGAATGCCAGTTTGCCCGCCGCGGCCCGTTCGGCCAGTTGATCAGGCGTGAGGCCGCGGACTCGCTGCAGGGCGCGGCGGTCGTCGTTCGAGACGAAACCGCCGTAGAGGTCCTCGTCCACGTCGAGCGGCGGCATCGGATCGCGGCGGAACACCTCGGTCCACAGGCCGTCGAGCAGCCGGCCTTTTTGCATCAGCACTTCCGCGTGGCCCAGGCCCTTCTCGATGTCCAGTCCCCAGCGCTGCGCCATGGCTGGCGAGAGGGTCTTGAGGTTGCCGATCACGATCGGCGACTTGTTGACGTGCACGGTCTTGATCGGCAGGCGGCTCACGCCCTCGGGGAGTTCCTCGTGCTTGACGAACATGCGATCGCGAATGGCCTGGGCATCGAGCGTCAGCAGTTCGGACGGATCGCTGGCCAGATCCCAGACGATGAGCTCGTTCTTGTTCGTCGGGTGCGGCGCCAGCGGCCATACCAGGGCAATGCAGCCGCGCTCGACTCCGTACATGCCCGAAATGTGCAGGAACGGCCGCCCCACGCCGATCTCAGCCCAGACCGCCTCCTTCTTGCGAAGCCGCAGGCAGAACTCGAAGAGCTTGGGTTGTCGGGCGCGGATCAGTCGCGCAAGCGCGATGGTGGCGCGCACGTCGGAGAGCGCATCGTGCGCGGCCTCGTGAACCAGGCCGTTCGCGGCGCTCAGGTGCTCCAGCTTGAAGGAAGGCCGGCCATCCTCGTGCCGGGGCCATTCGATGCCCTCGGGTCGCAGCGCGTACGCACAGCGCACGACGTCGAGCAGGTCCCAGCGGCCACAATCGTTCTGCCACTCGCGCGCATAGGGGTCGATGAGATTGCGCCAGAAGAGGAAGCGCGTGACCTCGTCGTCGAAGCGAATCGTGTTGTAGCCCAGGCCCACGGTGCCGGGCCGGGCGAGCTGGTCCTCGATGGCCTGGGCGAATTCGTGCTCGGGGACGCCTCGCTCGAGACAGGTCTGCGGCAGGATGCCCGTCAGCAGGCAGGACTCGGGCGAGGGCAAGAAGTCGGGGGCCGGCTGGCAGTAAAGCATCAACGGCTCGCCGATCTCGTTGAGCTCGGCGTCGGTCCGGATGCCTGCGAACTGCGCCGGGCGGTCGCGCCGCGGCACCACGCCGAAGGTCTCGTAGTCGTGCCAGAAAAAGGTGAGGTCGCTCATGGCGGGCACGATAACCGATCCCATAATCGCGGCACCCCTGCCCCCCCGTCCTCATCCATGACCTTGACCTCTGCCCTGCGCAAGAAGATCCTGTTCATCAGCGCCGGCTGCCTCGTCCTTGTGCTGCTCATCGCCGGCGTGGCCGCGGCCCTGATCTACCCGACCCTGCCCGACCTCGCCGAGCTGAGCGACTACCGGCCCAAGATGCCGCTGCGCATCTACACGGCAGACGGCCAACTGATGGCCGAATACGGCGCCGAGCGGCGCGACTACCTCCCGCTGGACAAGATCCCCAAGCGCATGCAGAACGCCCTGCTGGCGGTGGAGGATGAAGGCTTCTACGAGCATGGCGCGGTGTCCTACTCGGGCATGGCTCGGGCTGCGATCAACGACCTGATTGGCCGGCACTTGCAGGGAGCGTCGACGATCACCCAGCAACTGGCGCGAGACTTCTACTTGACCAAGAAGCGCGGCGACTGGAGCCGCAAGTTCGTCGAGATCTTGCTCTCGCACAAGATGGAGGCGACGCTGTCCAAGCAACAGATCCTCGAGATCTACATGAACCAGATCTACCTGGGCAGCCGCGCCTATGGCTTTGCCGCCGCTTCGCGCATCTATTTCGCCAAGCCGCTGGAGCAGCTCAGCATCGCCGAGACGGCCATGCTTGCGGGTCTGCCGCAGAACCCCTACTACGTGAACCCCATCAGCAATCTGCGTGCGGCCACGCGCCGCCAGCATGTGGTGCTCTTGCGCATGCGCGAGACGGGCATGATCAGCGAAGCTGAAGAGAAAGCAGCCCGCGAAGAGCCGCTGCACGTCCGCAGCGGGCAGGACGCCCGCATGCATGCTGAGTACGTTGCCGAGATGGCGCGTCAGGTCGTCGTCGCGCAATACGGCGAGGAGAGCTACAACAACGGCCTCAAGGTCACGACCACCGTGGTCGCGGCCGAACAGGAGGCCGCTTACCGCGGCCTGCGCCGTGCCCTCATGGACCTGGAGCGCCGCAAACCCTATCGCGGCCCTGAGGGCACTGTGGACATGCCCGATGATCCCGAGGACGAGGACGCCGCCATCAGCAAGGGCCTGGCCGAGCATCCCGACAACGACGAGCTACGCGCAGCCGTCGTCACCCAGGCTGCCAAGGACAAGATTCTCGCCACGCTGCACAGCGGCGACGACATCGAGATCACCGGCGAAGGCCTGCACAGCGTGCAGGGTGCGCTCTCGGCCAACGCCAAAAAGGAAATTCGCGTCGCGCGCGGCTCCATCATCCGCGTGCTGAAGTCCGGCTCGCACTGGGTCGTTGCGCAGGCGCCAGAAGCCGAAGGCGCCTTTGTATCGATGGAACCCGGCACGGGCCGCATCCACGCGCTGGTCGGCGGCTTCGACTTCGCCCGCAACAAGTTCAACCACGTGATGCAGGCCTGGCGCCAGCCCGGCTCGAGCTTCAAGCCCTTGGTCTACTCGGCCGCGCTCGAACAAGGTCTGACCCCATCCACCATCGTCAACGACGCCCCCATCACCATCGGCGACTGGGAGCCCAAGAACTACGAGAACACCTACGACGGCCCGATGACCGTCCGGGCCGCTCTGGCCAAATCCAAGAACCTGGTGACGGTGCGCGTGATGCAGATGCTCGGCGCCGAGCGCGCGCGCGCCTGGGCTGTGCGCTTCGGGCTGGATGCCGACAAGCTCCCGAACAACCTGACACTGGGCCTGGGCTCAGGCTCGGTGACACCCATGCAGATGGTCGCCGCCTACTCGGTCTTCGCCAACGCCGGCTTGCGGACCTCGCCGCTCCTGATCACGAGGATCACGGACGCCGACGACAAGGTGCTCTTCGACGCCGAAACCGCCAAGCCTGCTGCGTCGGCCTCTGATGCCGCCAGCGATGCGACCGGTGCCACGGACGAGCGCCGCGCCATTTCCGAACGCAATGCATTCGTCATCGCCAACCTGCTGCAGGAGGTGGCGCGCAGCGGCACGGCCGCACGTGCGCAGGCCACGCTGCATCGCCCGGACCTGTATGGCAAGACCGGCACGACCAACGAATCGGTGGACGCCTGGTTTGCCGGCTTCCAGCCTTCCTTGGCCGCCGTGGTGTGGATCGGCTACGACCAGCCCCGCAGCCTCGGCGACCGCGAGTCGGGCGGCGGCCTCGCCCTGCCCGTGTGGATCGACGCCATGTCCGTCGCGCTGCGCAACGTGCCGGTGCACGAGATCCAACCGCCCTCCGAGGGGCTGGTCATGTCCAACGGCGACTGGAGCTTTGAGGAATTCGCCGGCGATGCCGGTATCCGCAGCCTCGGGATGGACTCGGCCCCGCCTGCACCAGCTTCCAGCGCTTCGCAGTGACCCGGACGGTTCAGAGCTTGCGGACGATGACGCTGCCGATCGAGTAGCCTGCGCCGAAGGAGCAGATCACGCCGCGGTCGCCGGTCTTGAGGTCCGCGCGATGCTCGTGGAAGGCGATGATGGAGCCCGCGGAGGCCGTGTTGGCATAGCGGTCCAGGATCAGCGGCGCGACGTCGGGGCCAGCCTCCGCGAGGTCCTGACCGATCAGCTTCTTGATGACGAGCTGGTTCATGCCCAGGTTGGCTTGGTGCAGCCAGAAGCGGCGCATGCCGGCGGGTAGATGGCCCAGGGACTGCAGATGGGCCTCGATATGAGCCGCGGCCATGGGCACGACTTCCTTGAAGACCTTGCGGCCCTCCTGACGGAACTTCTTGTCGCGTGCCTGCGCATCCGCGTCCTCGGCCTGGTTCATAAAGCCGAAGTTGTTGCGGATGTTGTTCGAGAAGACCGTGGCCAGGCGCGTGCCTTCGATGGCCCACTGCTCAGTCGAAACGGCCGTGTCGGCACGCTCGATCAGCACTGCCGTGCACACGTCGCCGAAGATGAAGTGGCAGTCGCGGTCCTTCCACTCGAGGTGGGCCGATGTGATTTCGGGATTGACCATCAGCACGCACTTGGACTGGCCGCTGCGAACGGCGTTGACCGCCTGCTCGATGCCGAAGGTGGCCGATGAGCAGGCCACGTTCATGTCAAAGCCATAGCCGCCCGCACCCAGCGCCTGCTGGATCTCGACGGCCATCGCCGGGTAGGCGCGCTGCATGTTCGCGGCCGAGCACAGCACCGTATCCACGTCCTCCGGCTTGCGGCCCGCAGCTGCCAGCGCCTTGCGGGCAGCATCAACAGCGATCTCGGCCATCAGCGAGAGCTCGTCGTCGCCACGCTTGGCGAAGCGCGGATACATGCGGGTCGGGTCCAGCACGCCTTCCTTGTCAATCACGAAGCGCTGTTTGATGCCCGAGGCCTTCTCGATGAATTCCACGCTCGATGGCGTGAGCGCCGCCATCTCGCCCGCGGCGATTGCGCTGGCATGCGCCTCGTTGTGCAACTCCACGTAGCGGTTGAAGGATTCGACCAGCTCGGCATTGGTGATGACGTGGGGGGGCTGGTAGAGACCGGTGCCGGTGATGACGGCCTGGAATACGCTCATGGAATGTCTCTTGTGCAAAAAACCCGCCTCGGTGACTGCTCGGGGCGGGCTTATGAAATGGTCAGCGGCTGATTTTAGCGATCCGCGTAGAATCAATCACCGGGCCCAAATTTTGGGACCCGGTATTTTTTTGACCGGGTCTCCAAGTCAAGCGCTCGCAGCCCAGGTGGTGCACTGCATGCAACGCACCCCGCATATGCGAACTGACTCATGGAAATCTTCGACTACGACAACATCCTGCTGCTGCCGCGCAAGTGCCGCGTGGAGAGCCGCAGCGACTGCGACACAGGCATCGAATTCGGCCCCCACCGCTTCAAGCTGCCCGTCGTGCCCGCCAATATGAAGACGGTGGTGGACGAGTCCATCACCGAATGGTTGGCGGCCAACGACTACTTCTACGTCATGCACCGCTTCGACCTGGACACGGTGGCCTATGCCCGGTCCATGCGCGAGAAGGGGTTGATCGTGTCACTGAGCGCGGGTGTCAAGCCGTCCGACTACGAGACGGTCAATCAACTGGCCGCCGAAGGCGTGGGCGCCGATTACATCACCATCGACATCGCCCATGGCCACGCGGAGAGCGTGCGCCGCATGATCGAGCACATCAAGCACAAGCTGCCCAGCACCTTCGTGATCGCCGGCAACGTCGGCACGCCCGAAGGTGTGATCGACCTCGAGAACTGGGGCGCCGACGCGACCAAGGTCGGCATCGGCCCGGGCAAGGTCTGCATCACACGATTGAAGACCGGCTTCGGCACGGGTGGCTGGCAACTCTCGGCGCTCAAGTGGTGCGCCCGTGTGGCGACCAAGCCCATCGTGGCCGACGGCGGTATCCGCCACCATGGTGACATCGCCAAGAGCGTGCGCTTCGGCGCCTCCATGGTCATGGTGGGCTCCCTGTTCGCCGGCCACGAGGAGTCGCCCGGCAAGACCGTCGAGGTCGATGGCAAGCTCTACAAGGAGTACTACGGCTCGGCCTCGGACTTCAACAAGGGCGAGTACAAGCACGTGGAAGGCAAACGCATCCTCGAGCCCGTCAAGGGCAAGCTGCGCGACACGATGCGCGAGATGCAGGAAGACCTGCAGAGCTCCATCTCCTACGCGGGCGGCCGAACGCTGGCCGACCTGAAGAAAGTGAACTACGTGATCCTCGGCGGAGAGAACGCCGGAGAGCATCTCTTCATGTGATCGGCAGGTCCAACCTCACCTCCAGTCCCGGGCTGGCGTTGCGGATGTCCATGCGGCCGCCCTGTGCGGCCGCAAACATTTTGAAGAGATTGAGGCCGAGGCCGCCTTGCGCACGCGCACGCGCCTCTCGCCTCTCGCCTCTCGCCTCTCGCCTCTCGCCTCTCGCCTCTCGCCTCTCATTTGGCCGATAGAAGCCCTCGCCCAGGCGCGCGATCGCCTCTTCAGGAGCTCCGTGGTCATGGTCTCGCACGGTGAGCCGCGCGACGAGCTTGTCCTGCTGGGCCGAGTTGAGATCGAGAGGGCCCGACACACAGTGGGCGATGTGCTCGATGCGCGACGCCTCGTCGCCTTGTCGCCTCGTCGCCGCCACGGTGGCAAAGCAAACGATGGTGGCCGTGATGACGACGGGCCAGACGGTGGAAGAGTCCCATGAGGACTCCTTTCAAGTTGAACATGGGCTCATCGCGCCGGGCGGCCGGCCAGTGCGGGTGTCGGGGTCGTATTGCCGTGTATCGATAGTTGTCGATGCTGGCCCGGCCGTGGCCCATATGCCTGCCAAGTCGGCTCGTGCAATTCGGGTTTCCCGGGCCATGGCCTTGTCCTGCCTGCGCAAGACTTCCGACCATGCTGATCGTCGACGCCGAGCGGGCCCGCCAGGCCCTGCCCTTCCCTGCATTGCTCCAAGCCCTGGCAGCCATGTTCCGTCAGCCCTGCGAAGTTCCACAGCGCCATGTCCACCATCCCGGCGAGGCGCTGACCACTTTGCTGATGCCAGCCTGGACAAGCGGGCGCTACCTAGGCGTGAAGATCGTCAACATCGGCCGCGACAACGCGAAGCGCGGCCTTCCCGGCCTCCATTCGACCTACCAGCTGTTCGATGCGGAGAGCGGCGTCCCACTGGCCCTCATCGACGGCAACGAGATCACCTCGCGCCGCACCGCTGCCGCCTCCGCCCTGGCTGCCGCGAAGCTCGCACGGGCCGATGCACAGCGGCTCCTGGTCGTGGGCTGCGGGCGTGTCGGCGGCCTGCTGGCCGAGGCCTACCGTGCCGCGATGCCGATACGCCAGGTGCGGGTCTGGGACCAGCGGCCCGAGGCAGCGCGAGCTCTGGCGCTGAGCCTGCGGGCACAAGGCATGGATGCCGAAGCCGCGGATGAGCTCCCTACCGCCGTGCGTGCGGCCGATATCGTCAGCTGCGCCACGCTGGCAACCGAGCCGCTGATCCGCGGCGACTGGCTCTCCCCGGGCAGCCATCTGGATCTGATCGGCAGCTTCACGCCCGAGATGCGCGAGGCCGACGATGCGTGCTTCCGCGACGCGGCGTTATGGGTGGACACGCGGGAAGCGCTGATAAAAAGTGGCGAGTTGCTGGCCCCTTTGGCGAACGGTGCGTTGAGCCTGGATCAGTTGCAAGGCGACCTCGCCGCCATCTGCCGCGGCGAGACTCGGCGCAGCAAGGCCGAGCAACGAAGCATCTTCAAGTCCGTTGGAACGGCGCTGGCGGATTTGGCGGCGGCCGTCCTGGTCTACGAGCAGCTTCACGGTAGCTAGCGGCTCGTCTACGCTCCCTGGTCCGCTGATCAGCCGGCCTGCGGCTATAGAGCTTCGATTTCCTTGGCGATCGCCTTGGCGGCCAATTGAGCGCGCAACGATACACACGGGACCAGCCTGCCCCGGGGAAACGCTCAATCTGCTTGGGGCGCCCAACGGCGCCGGGCGTGCATGGTGTGCAACCACGCGTAAGGTGACGCACCGACTGCCGGCCGGCGAGGGACTTCTTAGACTTTTCGGCACGCGCGCCGCACGTCGCGACGTAGCGTAGTCCTCGCGTCTGGACACTCACTCTGGGAGGCCCATGAAACCCTCAACCTACTTCACCGCCGCCGGCATCCTCGGCGCGGCATTCGGGATGGTCTTCGCGCTGTTCGCCGATGAGGCGCTGCCGCTCTACGGCCTGCCCGTCACGCCGAGCATGGTACTGGAGGGGCGCTACTTCGGCAGTGCGCTCTTCGGGCTGGGCGCACTCGGCTACGTCATGCGCAATGCGCGCGACGCAGCCCTGGTTCGCAAGGCTCTACTGGCCGTCATGCTAGGCGCGACCGTCGGCGCGGTGGTGTCGCTCATGGGCATGCTGACGCAGGTGCTGGGACCGCTCGGCTGGTCCTCATTCGCCATCTACGTGCTTCTGATCGCCTTCGGCGCCATGAGCCTCAAGTCCGAGAACTGAGGCCCAAACCGCGGTGAGATGGTGGCTTGGGATGCAATGGCCCGTGTGGTCTGCGCTACCCCCGCGCTCCTAGCGCCCCTTGATGATCCCTCGCGGCATGAAAAAAGCCCCAAGTCGTTGATTAACTTGGGGCCTTTGATGCTTCATGCGTGAACATGAATTCTTGTCTTGGGGCTAATGGACCCTGAACAGTTGCTCACAAGCCGCGCCAATGCTTGATCTCAGCATTTCGGCTGTCGTTTGTTCCCCCATTTGTTCCCCTACAGCTCTGGACAGAGGCCGCCCAGAGCGCCTTACGCAGCCCGCTTACGCGGGCCCGGGTGGTCCTCTTCATGGTGAGACTTCTGCTTGACGGCCTTCGCATGCTTGGTTTGCGCGGCGCCCGCGAGCAGGCGCTTCATCTCCGATTCGGCAAAGCGGCAAAGCGCGTCACGCATCAGGGGCTGATAGCCGACCCCATGGATGCTCGCGAGATCCTTGTACACCTTGATGATGCTGCGAGGGATGCGAATTGAAATCGCCTGCATGGCAATCGCTTCCTCGATCGCCTGTTCAAGCTCGGCGGGGGCCTTCTTGGCGTGCTTCTTGTCGGTTCCGAGCTGACCAGACTCCCAGGCTTCAGTCGTGCTGGGGATGGTGGTCTTGCTGCTCATGATGTTCTCCACAGGTTCACTTTGCGATGTCTTCATAAAGGGCGATAGCGTCGCCATCTGCTTCGTAGGCGGACTTCAGATGGATGTTGCCATCCAAGAACATGAAGATCACCTTCAGCAGCCGGTCGCGATTCGTCGGGGCCACGAACCAGAGCGTCGGCGGATCGGTCTGATGATCCTCCCGGTCATCAACCAAGAAGTTGCCGCACTTGTTCTCGAAGGCTTGCTCCACTTCACGGAGCTCGACATCGTGCTTGTCACGCAGCTTCGCGAGGACAGCTGCAGAAACGATGATTGGACGCATGTGCTCAGTGTATATACAGTTTGCAGGGCCTTTGCACTGGGGTTTGCGTAAAAAAGCACTGTGTTTTCGACTTTCGTCGTATATACGCTCTTGTCCTACGTCATTTCGAACGCAGTCAGGGCCCCAATGCGAGCAGAAACCGGCCGATAGACTCGCGCCAGTACGGCGCTCAGCGGTTTTGGCATCCGGGCACTCAAAAGGGCGATTTATTGGGCCGGTTGCAAGGGGTGGGATGCTCACATGCGGACGCATGATCTCCAGATCGACTGAAGGAGGACTACATGCGCGGCGTCAGGAAGCTGCTTAGGGCGATTGGCACCTTGGCAACAATCTTCGAGACCAATCCAGCAGGGGCGTCGCAGGTGATTCGCCTTGTGGCGGTCCTGGGGCGAGTCCTCGTCGCGGTTGCGTTCGTGCTGAAGGCCTGACCGCCTATATGGGCACTGGCTGGGTAGCTTCGGCGTTGGTCGATGCGGAATCTAGGTCACGAAGATAGCGCCCGTACGTGACCGAGCGGCCGATCACAGCCAAGCAGCGACGCCACCATGATGTGAACAGGTCCCTCGGCGGTGCTGGCTGAAGCTGTACGAGCCATCCCCGCATTGGGCCGTGGCTCCTTGGGGTGCCTTGCCACTGACGGTGTGCGCCGGTGAGTGCACGACCTGGCCCGAGCTGTTGACGTATGACCGATGCTCGACCAGCTGACTCTCGTTCCAGGGCGCGCTTGCTGCCGGGTGAGGTGCGCTTGCTGGCACCGAGGGCTTCGCAAAGGCGCCCAACGCCAACAGGAGCAAACCTACCGCGACGACGCGTTTCATATGGCCTCCCTCAGATTCATGCCGGCGAGGCATTTCGTTAGTATTGAAGCTCAGGATACTGCCCTGCGCGGGTGCATCACAGTAGGTGGAAGCCTGGCGTGGCGTTGACGGTTGGGCCGGCAAAGCCTCAGGCCAGCAGTTGGTGGATCGCCGCCAGGACTTCCGGGCGCGTTGCCACTGTCGCCAGCGCCGAGCCGGCCGCGTTCTCGAAGATGCTGCGGATACTGCGCAACGAATCCTTCACCCAGGCCGCGCGCGGCTTGTCCATCGCCATCAGCGTTTTGAGCTCGTCCAACTGAACCGCCAGTTGAGCCAGTCCAGCATCCAGAGGCTGGCCCGGGTCCGGCGTGCCTTTTGAGCGCAGCAGCTCCTCCAGCAGATCCGTCAGCCCCTTGACCGCGGCCGAGTCCACCACCTCATGGTGCATTGCAGACGAAGTCGCCGCCGGCGACTGAAACACCACTGACGAGTGATTCGCCGTGATCGTGACCCCGCCCTTAGCAATCAATGGTGCCAGCGGAGGCCCGTCGGCTTCAGTCAGGGATGGTGCGGGGGCTGCGACAGGGGCTGGCACGTCCGGTAGCAGGCCGGCCAGGCTCACCCCATCCGGGCATGACATGCCCTGCTGGATCATTTCCGTCGCCCAGTCGAACACGGATTGACGGGCCGCCTCCAACACCAGCGCGAACTGGGCGACCTGAATCGACCGGAATACGCGAACTGCGTCAGGTATCGCTCGAAGCATCGACTCATGGCCCTTTGGCGCGAACTCTGCCTCAAACACCCCCGTCGGCGACCGATCACGTAACAGCGTCTCGAGCGCACCCAGCCCATGCGCCACCGGCATAGCGCTGAAGATAGCGTGCGACGCCGCGTCCTTGAAGTGAACCGGCACGCAACGCCCCCAGCGATCGTCTGCCATCAGCCGTACATGCACCATCCTGTGTTCCGGCACTTGCGGGTCCGCGCCCGCTGTTTCGTAGCCAGAGGCCTCCTTGCGAAAACGCGTCAGCGCCTCGTGGTCCTGTACCGCGCCGGCCAGTACGATCGCTGCGCGCATCACCTGCGACGCTGGGACATCCTGGCGATGGCTGGCCGACTGGAGGTGATGGAAAGGCGTCGAAATCATCGGTGCAGGAGCCCTCCCAGCGGGCCTTGGAGTGGGTGCGCCGGGCAGTATGTCACGCACCGCCCCGAGCCTCGGCTAGCTCAGCCGCAAATCGTCAAGACCACCGGCCACCCTCAGCCCTACCCGATCCGGTCACCATGCTCTGCCGCGAGATCGCCGAGCATTTCCAGCGACGTGATGCACAGGCGCATGAGACTGCCCGAGTGGCCGCTGTCGATCAGGCGCGGCCACGGTTTGCCATCTACATCGCCGCAACCGCTATCGATTTCGTCGCGTTCAAGGATGGCAAGGATGGTTTGCACACCGCCAGCGATGTCGCGCACTTTCCCTGCGAAATCGAGATTGGCCGCGTCCTTGTGGCCGACCTTGCCGTAGTGCCACTTGAACGGCTCGAACAGCACCTGGCGCTCTTCCACGACGACTTGGTCTTCGGCGCTCATGCTGCTTCTCCTTGCAGAGAGTCCGGGGTGCGGGCGAGACGGCCTTCGATGACCTTGACCAGCATTTCGTCAGACCAGCGCTCGTCGGCATCGCTTTCGATGCACTCGCCAGCAGCATCAGCCAGCGACCGCATGCGGGCCAGCATGCCTCGAGCGACGTACTGGACATCGCCAGAGGCGTCGCGCTCGGCGATGAACCCGCGCAGCACATCGACGAGCTGCGAGAGCTCATGAAGCGCCTCCTTGGCGAGCTCAATTCTCGATGCGCTCAGCTGTTGCGTGTTGTTCATGCAGACCTCCCGCCAATTGCATTGAGCGCCAGCAGCGCGACGCGGGCCGATAGCTGGCCGCGCAGGGCGGCCCGCATGACCAGGAAGCGCGCCAGGCGGCGCAGAGGATTGCGGATGGTGCGCGTGCGCACAGCAAGGCCCGAGCGGGCGATGATGATTGTGTCAGCCATGTATAGCTCCAATTGGACAGGTCGCGAACCCGCCGACCCTCCCGCCAAGAAGGGGTGGCAGACCGTGCAGGGTTGGCGGACCGGCAATTGGAACCGGCAGGGGTTGCCCCCTCCCCGCACGGCCCGCCGTTGAGCTGACCATGCCACGCAGCATCACGCGAACATGAAAAAGCCGCATCCCCCAAGATGTGGGCGGCGCGGCTGCTGCGCCAATTGTCGGGCCGCCAAGCCCGCATCGCTGATGTGCAGCGACGGGGCTAGTGTGCCAGCCTTTGACTTTGAGAGCAATGGCGGAGCCAATGCCAATGGCAGACTCCTCCTTGGAAGGACGCATCATGCTGACAGCAAAGCAAATTGCCCAGCGCCTGAATCTCAGCCCCCGCTTCATCTACGATCTGGCTGCCCGTGGCGTACTACCGTGCCATCGCTTCGGAGGCAGCGTTCGCTTCGCGGAAGCTGATGTGGAGGCCTATATCGCCTCTTGCAAAGTTGTCGTGCGGCAATTTCCCAAAGTGGCGGGGAAGCCAGCTGTGATGTACTACCACGCAGGGCTAGACCGCTTCGTTGAAAAGCGCGCCCTCCCAAAGCGAGGGGAAGGCACATCCTCGACGAAATGAAGTCTGCACGGCCGCTGTTACCCGACCCCAAATGCGCTGGTGCGAACGTGAACGCGATGGGGCTGGTCAACGCGAGTCCTGCATCTTCGCTTTCAGACATTGAGCCACCGCCCTCTCAAAGTGGCGGCGTTGGCGCTCGCTGCGCTGCATAGAATCGGTCGCTCTTTTCATGGAGGCCACAATGGAAGTTCGCCACGTTGATGAGATCGGCGGCTACTACATGCGCCACTGGGCGGAGTTCGACGAAGAACGGCAGCAATGGCGTCCCGTCGCATCCTTTGAGCGTGTCGCCGACTATCGCAATAGCCTAGTGCCTGGCATGCGGCACAACTTCGTGGTGTGGTTCGATACTAAGGCGGAAGCAACCGCCGTCGCTTACGAGCAAGGCGTCCGACTCATTCGGGACGGCGAGGTTGGTCTGTGAACGCTCCGGCCAACTTGATCGACCGATTGATGCAGCGACGGATCTTGGAATTCTTGGCCGAGCTAAGCCCGTATCCAGCAAGCCCTGAAGATGGCAAGTTCAACGGGCGGAGCATGCACACGCTACGGCAGTTCTGGTATCTCGATCAGCACGGCCTGATTAAGGGGACCTTCGGGCCGGGGCAATACGAGAGCGCACTTCGCTGCTGGGAAGCAAGCATCACTGCGAAGGGGCTCGACTTCTTGGCCAACGATGGCGGCCTATCTGCCGTCCTGAACGTGCTTACGGTGCGTTTCGACGCAGACACGCTGAAGGCCCTACTGTCGAAGCGTATCAACGAAAGCCAGTTGCCGGTCGAGAAGAAGGCCGGCCTGCTGAGTTGGTTGAGAAGCGCCGGCGAGGAAGCACTGAAGTCAGCAACTACGCGCCTGATAGATGCCGCTTTGGACAAAGCACCGGAAGCTCTTGAGGCGATCTGCGACGTAGTCGGATAACGCTATAGAGCCACGGCTCGGACAGAACCCATGATCACTCGGCAGACAACGCTCGTCCTCGGTGCCGGCGCGAGCAAGCCATACGGCTTTCCGCTCGGCAGCGAGCTCCGCGAAAGCATCATCGCGCTGACGAGGCCAGGCGACGAGATCGCTGCCATGAGTGGCCTCGCGAAAGATGAATTGTTGAAGCCGTTCGTCTTTGCATTCAACGCGTCACGGTTGTACTCAATCGACGCATTCCTGGGAATCCGTACTGAGTTCGCGGACATCGGAAAACGTGCGATCGCTGCTGTTCTGCTCCACGCCGAAAGAAGGTCGGGGCTAGGCAGCATGCAGATCAAATCCGACTGGTACGACTATCTCTGGAACAAAGTGACGTCAGGCTGCTCGTGGGAGAGCCTGAGCTTTGACAAGCTCTCCATCGTCACGTTCAACTACGACCGGTCGCTCGAGATCTTCCTGATCCAGGCCATGATGAACACCTATGGGGTGAACGAGCAGGATGCCATCACCAAGTTGGATTCCCTACGCATCGAGCACGTTTACGGATCTCTGGGTGCGCTGTGGATGGGCACCGAAAGGACGTTCATTCCGTTCGGGCAACAGTGGCAGTCGTCGATCGTTGAGCAAGCGGCCAAAGGATTGGTGGTGATCCCTGAAGCCAGGCACGACGCGCCGTCGTTTGTCGCCGCGAAAGAAGTGCTCTCCAACGCATCAGCGATCGGCATCCTCGGGTTCGGTTTCGATGAGCAGAATTTGATGCGGCTCGACTCTACCCACACGTGTTCTGACCGGCCCTCGGAAGCCGTCATTCGACCAGTTGTCGCCACCTGCTACGGGCTCACTGAGCATGAGCGCCTCGCGGCGACAAATCGTTGCGCTGTGGGTCTACATACCTCGTTCATCAATGCCGATTGCTTGGGACTGCTTCGCCAGACTTTGCTGCTCGGATAGCTTGCCCGATGGAGGACAATTCGGCTGAACACGCACCTTCATATGCACTGGCTCTTGGCCCTCATCCTCAAGCCGTTCTTCCTGTTCGGCTATCTGATCGCGGTCGCCTTTTCCGAGGTGGCCGTGAGCAAGTGGCTGCCTGAGGGCCGCCTGAAGCGCCTATTGCTGCGGAAGTGGTAGCGGCGCCGTGAGGCCGGCCGCGGGCATGCGCGTCAGTGCAGCGGCCAGGGCCTCGTTCTTCGACGCAGCCTCCAGCGCAGCCCGCGCGGTCGACGATCCAACGCTCTGCGAGAGCAGCTTCACCGAGCCTGGATGGTTGAGCAGCATCTGCGCCAGCTTTGGTGCCGCGATCGTGCCGCCCGCGAACTTCAGCGCCTCCACCGGATCGCCGCTGGCCGCATAGGCTCCCGCGCCCGTGACCATCCCTGGCAGCACGCCCATCAGCATGCGGGCCGCGGTGCCGCTGTTCGGCAGCTTATCGGGCAGGAGCTGCGCGCCAGCGCGGGCCAGGTCGTTCAGTTCCTGCGGGCCGTAGCCGTAGACCGAGGCCGAGCGGTTCTTCGCCGTGCCCAGCGCGGCCGCCAGCCGCATGGGGCTGATGTTGCCGGTGCCGGCTTTGTCGATTGCAGGCTCCACCGCGAACATGTTGCGCATCTGGCCGCGCGCCGTGGCGAAGGCCTGCTGGTCCTCGCCCGACAGCGAGCCGTTGACCGCGTCCATGACCGCCGACCGCGTGTCGCGCGCCAGCTTGGCCAGCGTGCTGTCCGGGCTGCTTGCCATCATGTCCAGGTCCTTCTTGATGCCGTAGGCCACCTGGCCGGGAATGCTGCCGTCCGGGCCGATGGAATCTGTGATGCGGTTGATGATCTTGGCCACGGGGCCTTTCTCGTTCTCCAGCGCGCTGCCCTGGATCGAGGCCAGCCGGCCCAGCGTGTCGTCCGAAACCTGCGCCGAGTTGCGGTCGAGGATGTCGGCCATGACGTCGTTCAGCCGGTTGCGCGTCGCGCCCATCACGTCAGGCGTCGCCGCGCTGCCGTCGGCGCCCATGGTCTTGAGCACCGCGGTGTTGAAGGCCTGCTGCTGCGTATCGCGCATCTCCTGCTGCGCACCGGACGTGAAGACGTTGTCGCCGAGGCTCGATCGCACGCGGTTCCAGAACGGAGAGCCTGTAGCCTGGGCCAGGTCGAGGGGGACACCGGCACCGCGCAGCGTGTCGACGGCCTTCTGGGCGATCGGCGCCAGCGTGTTCTGGACCGGTGCTGCGATGCGACCCAAGGTCGCTGCGAGCGCCTTTCCGCCCGTGCCGCCGGCCGCTCCCCAAAGCGTGTTTTCGAGGCGGGACTCATCGGAGGCTACTGGCTGCAAGTTCGCCAGCGCCGCACCGCTCGCCGCCGCGGCCTTGTAGGTGCTCGGATTCATGAGCTGGTCGGCGATCATCGCGCCGCGGGTCATGTTCGCCGCCTGCGCGCCCTTTGCGACCAGGCCCAGGGGAAGCAAAGTCGCCGCGAGATTGCCGCCGATGTAGCCAACGGTCCCCGCACCGGTCCGCATCAGCGGAGCGTCGAGCCGCTTGGCGTCGTCGATGTCCGCCTGGGTCGGCAGGCCCAGCGTATCGGCAAACGAGTGCCCGGGGCCTCCAACCACCAGATTCGTCAGCGTCTTCTGCGGCGGAGCCACCGCCTCGATGCCCTTGCGCAGCAGCATGCCGCTGCCTCGGCCGATGTCATAGACCGCCTTGCCGGCGCCGGCCATCAGCTTCTCCCAGGTGCTCATGTCCGCCGTGGGGTCATAGGGAGCCGGCGCGGCGGCCTGCGGATGCTGGCGCGGTGGCTGCGCCGGCCCGCCGCCGTTTCCCATCAACGCGGCCATCACCAATGGGATGGACGCCCCCACCCGTAACGGCATCAAAGTGCCAAAGTGGAAGTGTCATCAACCACTTGAACCGAGAGGGGCGTCCACCATG
>Ga0213872_10000344_pt1 | contig 39221 bp, 43 predicted proteins | sample VelepicomBERX_R2_FD_160071 | JGI IMG/M metagenome (GOLD analysis project Ga0213872, IMG submission 160071) | Rhizosphere microbial communities from Vellozia epidendroides in rupestrian grasslands, the National Park of Serra do Cipo, Brazil - RX_R2 | ecosystem: Host-associated > Plants > Roots >... | reverse complement strand
TGACGATCTGTGAATCCGCTAGCCTCCGTGGGAGAGGGTCGGGGTGAGGGGGCGCCAACTATAGCTTTTTATAGCCGGCCGGCGCATGCTGGCCCCATGGCCAAGCAGAAAAAACCCAATCCCACCCCGCCCGCCAAGAAGCTCAGCGCCACCGAGAAGATGATTCAGGACGCGGTGGCGAAGGCCAAGGCGCGCAAGAAGTCCGGCGAGACCGATCAGACCTGGCGCAAGGAATATGCGGCCAGCCTCAAGGTCAATAACGGCGCCGCGCCGCTGAGCCAGACTCCCTTCGACGGCGACACGATCAAAAAGAAGACATGAACGAGCGCCGTAACGGGCTAGACACGCTGCGCGCGGCGGCGATCCTGCTTGTCTTCATGAGCCACTATTACGGCTTCGCCAGCACCAATCCGACCTTCGGCGTTTTCAGCCGCCTCGGCTGGGCGGGAGTCGATCTGTTCTTCGTGTTGAGCGGCTTCCTGATTGGGGACCAGATCCTGTCCGGCTTGGCTCAGGGCCGCATCCTGTCGCTATCCGCTTTTTATAAGCGGCGGCTGCTGCGGACCCTGCCCGACTACTGGGTCGTGCTGGCCCTCTATTTTGCCTTCCCCGCCTTCATGGGCGGCAAGGAACCTCCGCCTTTGTGGCGCTTCCTCACGTTTACCCAGAATATCCTTCTGCAGCCCGGCACCGCCTTTTCCCACGCCTGGTCCTTGTGCGTCGAAGAGCAGTTCTACCTGCTGCTGCCCTTGCTGTGCCTGTTATTCGTCCGGGCGGGCCGATCGCGCGCGGCCGCTTGGGTGGTGATGGCGGCTTTGCTGTCGATCGGCATCGCATCACGCTGGTTTTACTGGTCGGGTTACGGCTTGGCGCCCGCCAATGGCTATTACAGCCATATCTATTACGGGTCGATCACCCGCTTCGATGAATTTCTCCCCGGAGTGGCGATTGCCTTTCTGCGCCATTTCCACCCCCGGGCCTGGAGCAGGGTCACCCTCCATGGCCATTGGCTGCTGGCCGCCGGCATGATTGCCGTCCTGACGGTCGGAACCCTGTTCCTCAACGGCAATTACATCGAAGGCTATGGCTACGGCTTCACCGCCACTGTCTTCGGCTATTCGCTGGTCGCGATGTCTTTTGGCTTGCTGGTGCTAGCCGCTTTGAGTCCAGGGTCCTGGCTCGACCGGTTGCGCATTCCGGGCGCCAAGTCGCTGGCGCTCTGGTCCTACGCCTTCTATCTGATCCACAAGCCGATCATGATGATCCTGCACCGCGAATTGCCCACCTATTGGGATTCGGATTCACCCCGCACCATCGCCGTCATCTTCACCGTAAGCTTACTTGGCAGCGGGCTCCTTTATCGTTTTGTCGAGACACCCTTCATGCGCCTGAGGCGTAAGATCGCGCCCAGCAATTTCGCGGAAGCTCGCGAGATGCCAACTGCAGGAATAAAGAACACGGATTTAACGGATTTCAACGGATTACGCGGATTTCAAGTGCCACAGGCGGCAACTAAACAAGTCGGCGAGCTATTGGATTGAGGGCTGCGCCCTCGGAAGCGCGACCCGTTAAATCCGTTGAAATCCGTTAAATCCGTGTTCTCAGGCATAGACGCCAGAGAACAAGCAGGTTTCCGCGAAAGCCTCTCGCATGGCTCTTACGCGCCCAATTCCTGGGTAATTCACTTTCCTGAACCCGCCCATCCCCTTATAAACATCGCCGATATCAGAGTTCCCGGTGGACGAGGTTACGGTGAACAGAGCGGAAAAACTGGTGCTGGCCTTGCCCAAGGGCCGCATCCTGGATGAAGCCATGCCTTTGGTGCGGGCGGCCGGCATCGAGCCGGAGCCCGATTTCGACAATCCGAAATCGCGGAGCTTACGCTTTTCCACCAACCATCCGCATGTCGATATCATCCGCGTGCGCGCCTTCGACGTCGCCACCTTCGTCGCGTTCGGCGCGGCCGAGATCGGCATCGCCGGCAATGACGTGCTGATGGAATTCGACTATCCGGAAATCTATGCGCCCTTGGATCTCGGCATCGGCAAATGCCGCCTGGCCGTGGCCGAGCCGGCCGAGTTCGCCGAAAAGGACGACCCGTCGCGCTGGAGCCATATCCGCGTCGCCACCAAATATCCCACCATCACCGCCAAGCATTTCGCCCGGCGAGGCGTTCAGGCCGAATGCGTGAAATTGAACGGCGCGATGGAACTGGCGCCCGGCCTGGGACTGTGCCGCCTGATCGTCGATCTGGTCTCGACCGGCTCGACCCTGAAAGCCAACGGGCTGGTCGAGGTGGAGCGGGTGGCCGACATCAGCTCGCGGCTGATCGTCAACCGCACGGCGCTGAAAACCCGGCCGGAGGAGCTGGCCGGATGGATTGAACGTTTCCGGGAAGGTGCCTATGGCGCGTAAACTGAACCAGGCCGACACCCATTTCGAGGCCGCCTTCAATCTTCTGCTCGACGACAAGCGCGAGACCGCCCAGGACGTCAATGACGCGGTGGCCGGGATCGTCGCCGAGGTGCGCCGGCGCGGCGACGACGCGCTGATCGATTATACTCAGCGCTTCGACCGCCATTCTCTGACGCGCGACGGCCTAGCCATCACCGCGGCCGAGATCGACCGCGCCATGACCGCCTGCCCGGCGGACCAGCTCGGCGCATTGGCCGAAGCGGCGCGGCGCATCGCCGAATTCCATCATCGCCAGCGCCCGGAAAACATCTCCTATACCGACGAGGACGGGGTGCGCCTCGGCCTGCGCTGGACCGCCCTCTCCGCCGTCGGCCTCTATGTGCCAGGCGGCACCGCGGCCTATCCCTCCTCGGTGCTGATGAACGCCATCCCGGCCAAGGTCGCCGGGGTGGAGCGGGTGGTGATGGTGGTCCCCACCCCCGATGGCCGTTTGAACCCGCTGGTGCTGGCCGCCGCGCGCATCGCGGGCATCGACGAGATCTACCGCATCGGCGGCGCCCAGGCCGTGGCCGCGCTGGCATTTGGCACCGAAACCATCGCCCCGGTCGATAAGATCGTCGGTCCCGGCAATGCCTATGTGGCCGCCGCCAAGCGCCAAGTGTTCGGTACGGTCGGCATCGACATGATCGCCGGCCCGTCCGAGATCCTGGTGGTGGCCGACGCCGCCAACGATCCCGCCTGGATCGCGGCCGACCTGCTCAGCCAAGCCGAACACGACACCGCGGCGCAATCGATCCTGATCACCGACGACGCGGCTTTCGCCGACCAGGTGTGCCGCGCGGTCAAGACTCACCTGACCGCCCTGCCGCGCGCCGAGATCGCCGCCGCCAGCTGGAAGGCCCATGGCGCGGTGATCGTGGTGCCGAACCTGCAAGCCGCGCTGCCGCTGATCGACCGCATCGCGCCCGAACATCTCGAACTGGCCGTGGCCGATCCCGACGCCCTGGCCGAAAAGGTCAGGAATGCCGGCGCCATTTTCCTGGGCCGCCTCACCCCGGAAGCGATCGGCGATTATGTCGGCGGCCCCAACCATGTTCTGCCGACCGCCCGCAGCGCACGATTCTCGTCCGGTCTCGGCGTGCTGGATTTCATGAAACGCACCAGCCTGCTAGGCTGCGACAGCGGCGCGCTGCAAAAGATCGGCGGGCTGGCGGTAACCCTGGCGGAAGCCGAAGGGCTGGGAGCGCACGCTTTGTCGGTGCGGTCGCGCCTGGAGGTCTTGGCCAAGACGAAGGGCTGAGCATTTGGGCGAAGACGCGAAGACGCATCGTCTGATCGACATCAAGCTCGACGAGAAGACCCTCGTCCGGCGCGCGCCGGAGGTCGAGCATGAGCGCGCCATCGCCATCTATGACCTGCTGGAGGAAAACTATTTCCGCCCCGACGGCGGTTTTACCGGCCCCTACGGTCTGGTGATCCGGCTCGAGGATAACCGCCTGCTGTTCAATATCGCCGACCAGGGAGGGCAGCATCTGACCGAAGTGGCGCTGCCGATGACGCCCTTCCGCACGATCATCAAGGATTATTTCCTGATCTGCGAAAGCTATTACACCGCCATCAAGCGCGCCACGCCGTCCCAGATCGAAGCCATCGATGTGGGACGGCGCGGTCTGCACAATGAGGGGTCGGCACTGCTGCGGGAAAGGCTGGCGGGCAAGATCGACCTCGATCATGAGACGGCACGCCGGTTGTTCACCTTGGTTTGTATCCTGCACATCCGGGGCTGATCGGTGGATCTGCCCTCCGCGATCCTCTTCGCCTGCACGCACAATGCGCTGCGTTCGCCGATGGCCGCGGCCTTGATGAAACATTTCCACGGCCATCGCGTCTGGGTCCAGTCGGTCGGCGTCCATCGCGGTGAACTCGATCCCTTCGCGGTTGAGGTGATGGACGAGATCGGCATCGATATTTCCAAGCACAAGCCCGCGCGCTTCGAGGATCTGGAGGACAGTTTCTTCGACATGGTGGTCTCGCTCTCGCCGGAGGCCCACCACCATGCGCTGGAAATGACCCGCAACATGCATTGCGAGGCACTGTTCTGGCCGACCCTGGACCCCTCGCTGGTCGACGGCAACCGCGAAACCCGGCTGGAGGAATATCGCGCCGTGCGGGATCAGCTCAGCCGGCGCATCCTGCAGCAATTCCCGCTGACCGCCGCGGTCGATTGAGTTATGGTCCGCCGCCATGACATTGATCCTCGCCTCCGCCAGCCCCCGCCGCCGCGACCTGCTCGCACAGATCGGCGTGCAGATTGCCGCGATCGACCCCGCCGACATCGACGAAACCCCGTTGAAGGGGGAATTGCCCTCGCCGCACGCGCAGCGATTGGCGCGCGCCAAGGCGGAAGCGGTGGCGGCGCGCCATCCCGGCGCCTACGTGCTGGCCGCCGATACGGTGGTGGCGTGCGGAAGGCGCATCCTGCCCAAGGCCGAAACGCTGGACCAGGCCAGGGAATGCTTGAAGCTGCTGTCCGGACGGCGCCATCGCGTGCTGGGCGGGGTCTGTCTGATAGCGCCCGACGGGCGGCGCTCGGAGCGGGTGGTGACGACGCAAGTCACCTTCTCGCGACTGGATGGGACCGACCTGCAGGCTTATCTCGAAGGCGGCGAATGGCAGGGCAAGGCCGGTGGCTATGCGATCCAGGGCAAAGCGGCGGTGTTCATCCGCTGGATCGGCGGCTCCTATTCCAATGTGGTCGGGTTGCCGCTGCAGGAGAGCTACGCCATGCTGCGCGGCCTCGGCTATGCCGGAGATTGACGGCCTCGCCTTAAGCGGCGGACCCGGCGAGCGGCGTATCGCGCTGCTCGCGGGCGAGGATGTGGTCGGCTTCGTCATCGATCGCGGCCAGCCGATGGTCGGCGACATCATCCAGGGGCGCGTCAAGGCAAAGGCCGGCGGCGGTTCTTTCGTCGAAATCGGAGCGGCTCTGCCCGGTTATTTGCCGCGTCCGGGCGATTGGCATGAAGGCCAAAGCCTGCTGGTGCAGGTGACCGCTGAAGCGCGCCTCGACAAGGGCGCGGTCCTGACCGACAAGGTGCAAGCGCCGCCCGCCAAACTGAGCGGTCTGAGCTGGACCTTGCAGCGGGAGAGGAACATCCGCCGCGTGCTGGTCGATCGGCCCTTCCTGCTGCCCGAGGCGAAGAAACTGTTCCCGGGCGCGGAATTGCAGCGCGGTTCGTGGCCAGCCGACGTGCTGGACCAAGCCTTGAGCCGCGTCGTCCCGCTGCCCGGCGGCGGGCGCATCATCATGGATGAAGCGGCGGCCGCGACCCTGATCGACATCGACGCCGGAAGTCTGGAACGCGACGAGGCCAACCGGCTGGCAATGAAGGAAATCGCCCGCCAAGTGGTCCTGCGCAATATCGCCGGGCAGATCATCATCGATCCCATTCCAGGCGAGTCGCCGAAATCGATCCAGCAGGCCGTCGATCAGCTCAAGACGCATCTGGCCGCCGACATATTGGGCGTCACCAAGATGCGGATGATCGAGCTTGTCCGTCCGCGCCGCGCGCCTAGCCTGTCCGACTATTTCCTCGCCGCGCCCGAACCGAAACGCAGCGCTGCCGGTTTAGCCTTCGAAGCTTTGCAAGCGGTGCTGGCCGAAGCGGAAGTCGCGCCGCTGCGCCAGCTCGCTTTGCTTGCGGCGCCGGCCATCGTCCATTATCTCAACAGCCGTCCGGAGCTTCTCGCGGAATGCGCCGAAAAACTCGGCCGGCCGCTGACCGTGACGGCCCGCCCAGACCTTGATGGTTTTGAAATAGCATGAGCAGAACACCCACCACCAAATGCCCGATCTGCGGCAAGCCCTCCGACCCGAAATGGCGGCCGGCCTGCTCGCGCCAATGTTCCTATGTCGATCTCGGACGCTGGCTCGACGGCTCCTACACGGTGCCGGGCGAGGAACTGGTGCCAGTGGCCGGAAGCCGGCCGGACGAAGAGGATTAAGCCAGCGCTCTGAGATCGCGGCGCAGGCGGTCGGCATCGCCCTCGGGCAGCAGCGACTCGATCTCGGCATGCATCCTTGTCCAGGTCGGCATGGCGGCCGCCAAGGCGGCGCGCCCTGCATCGGTCAGGCTCAAACGCCGCCCGCGGCGGTCATTGGGGTCGACCGCGATGGTCAGAAATCCTTGCCGCTCCAGCGGCTTCAAGGCCGCCGTCAGAGTGGTGCGGTCCATCGCCAGGAGATCGGCCACGGCGCGCATCTGCGGCGGCTCGGGCCGGTTCAGCGACATCAGCAGGGAGAATTGGCCGTTGGTAAGACCAAAGGGCCTTAGCGCATCGTCGAAAATCCGGGCAAGGCTGCGCGCCGCGCGCTGCACATGCAGGCACAGGCAGCAATCGCGGACCCGTATCGTGTCCTGAAAAGTCACAGTATCGTCAATTGACATGGCACTATTGTGTTGATATCAACGGTTCGCGTCAAGAAAAGCATCCGGGAGAGACCATAAATGGCGTCCATCCTCAAAGGCAAATTCGTCTGGTACGAATTGACCACTCCCGATGTCGCGGCGGCGGAGCGCTTCTACGGCTCGGTGCTGGGCTGGAAGGCGCGGGACGCCCAGGTTCCCGGCATGTATTACAGCCTGAACAGCGCCAATGGCGCAGACATCGCCGGCATGATGGCGCCGATGATGGAAAACACGCCCTCCCTGTGGCTGGGCTATGTCGCGGTCGAGGATATCGACGCGGCGGCCGCCAAGTCGGCCGGGAGCGGCGCCCAGACCATCGTGCCGGTCAGTCCGATCCCCGGCGTCGGCCGCTTCACCCTGCAGACCGATCCGCAAGGCGCTCCTTTCGCCATGATCGAATATGCCGAAGAATTTCCCAAGCCTTCCGTACCCGACCACGGGATCCACGGTCATGGCTGGTGGCGCGAGCTGCACACCTCCGACCAGCCGGCCGCCTATGGCTTTTATGCCGAGCAGTTCGGCTGGGGCAAAGGCGATGCGATGGATATGGGCCCGATGGGCGTCTATCAGCTGCTGACCATGGGGGACGGCATTCCCAGGGGCGCCATGTTCAACGACCGCGACCGCCCGCCCTTCTGGCTGTTTTATTTCTGGGTCGACGATATCGACGTTGCCCATGACGCGGTCCTTTCCGGCGGCGGCAAGGTGGTCAATGGTCCGATGGAAGTCCCGGGCGGCGCTTGGGTCTTCGAGGGCCGCGACCCGCAGGGCGTCACTTTCGCCCTGGTCGGCGACCGGAAGAAAAAGTGAAAAGTGGGGGGCGAAAAAGCAAAAAAACAGTGTGACAGGCTCTGCCTTTTTGTCTATAAGCGGCCTCCGCACAACGGCTTGCCGTTTGCCCAGGTAGCTCAGTTGGTAGAGCATGCGACTGAAAATCGCAGTGTCGGTGGTTCGATTCCGCCCCTGGGCACCACTAAACCCCCGGGAGCCAGACGGCTCCGGGGGTTTTCCATTTCGGGTGGTAATGCTTAGGATTTTTGCAGCTTGCTGCGTGCTCTTGGCCTTTGTCGCCGATTCCGCCCGGGCCGCCTCGCTGCTCTGCGGCAATCGCCCGATCCGGCTGGCCTTCTTCGAGTATGGGCTCTACTACTCGCATGGCGTCGGCATCGACAAGGACCTGGTCGATGAGCTGCAAAAGCGAAGCGGCTGCCGCTTCGACATCCAGGTGCAAGCGCGGGCGCGCACCTGGGAAGAGTTGCGGACCGGCGCTCTCGATATGGCTACGTCGGCGCTCGAAACCCCGGAGCGGGATCAAGTCGACTGGTTCGAGCCCTATCTGCGCATCAAGAATTTGGCGGTGCTGCCGGACGATGTCGGGAAGTCGGTCAAGAACGCAGCCGACTTCCTCGCCCAGCCGAAACTGATACTGGGAGTGGTGCGGGGCTTCAAGCATGGTGAAGATTACGACCGATGGGTCGATCGGCTGAGGCGCGACAACCGCGTGATCGAATATGTCGACGCAGAACTGCTGTTCCTCAATCTGGCGGCGCACCGGGTGGACGGAGCCATCGCCGATCCGCTGGTCTATCACCTGCTGCTGGAGCCGGCCCAGCTCAATCGGATGACGATCGAGGATTGGATCCCCAGCCAGCCGGGCGATTCCGTCAATCTGGTTTTCTCGAAAGCACATTTCGACCGAGCCAGGATCGAAGCCTGGCGCGGCCTGATCCGGCAAATGAGCGCCGATGGAACAATTGCCGACATCTTCCGTCGCTATCTTCCCGAGTCCGACGCCGAGCGGCTGCTTCGGCGCAAGTGACCGGTGGCAGCGCCAGTGGCAGGGTCGAAAGACCTACCGTGAATATCGTGCCGCCCGGCCAACCCTGTGTCATGCGTCTGTTCTCCGATGCCGGCCACCTCTGCCGAAGGAACTCCCTGCCCTGCCAGCTTGTTTGCTTTTTATCAGAGTAGGAGGAAGCCAATGCTCAGATGGGCCTTAACTTTTCTCGTCATCGCCCTCATAGCCGGACTGCTCGGCTTCACCGGTGTCGCCGTCGCTTCGGCCGGGATCGCCAAGATCATTTTCGTCATCTTCCTGATCCTGTTCGTCATCTCGCTGATCGCCCATAGCAGAGGCAGAGGCACGCCGCCGGTCTAGGTCGATAGCCGGCACCCTGGAAGAAACCCGCGACGCCGCCGCAAGCTGCACCGCCTGTCCGCTTCATGCCAACGCCACTCAGACCGTGTTCGGAGAGGGGCCGCTGCGGCTGCAGGATGACACGCGCGAGGAGGCGATCACGCAATTCGTCGAGGATCTGCGATTGGCTGGCCGCGAATCCTGAAATTGGCTCTTTCCCTCGCTCCGATCTCCGCCATGATCTGTTCATGAGCAACAGCATCAATCAATTTGGCCAAACCATCGGTCCCAGCCTGCCGGACTGGACGCAACGCCCGCGTCCGCCGCGCACGGTTCTCGAAGGCCACTATTGCCGCGTCGAGCCGCTCGATCCTGCGCTCCACGCCGCCGACTTGTTCGCCGCCAACAGCGCGGCACCGGACGGCCGCCTCTGGACTTATCTGCCGCAGGAGCCCTTCGCCACGCAGGAGTCCTATCGGGAGTGGCTGGAGCGCATGGCCCCATCCGAAGATCCCCTGTTCTTCGCCATCCGCGACCTCGCCGACGGAAAGGCGGCCGGCCTCGCCGCCTATCTGCGGATCGACCCCGCCATGGGATCGATCGAGATCGGCCATCTCAATTTCTCTCCCCGGCTGCAAAAGACCCGCGCCGCCACAGAGGCCCAGTTCCTGCTGGCCGACAATGCCCTGTCCAAGCTGGGCTATCGCCGTTATGAGTGGAAATGCGACAGTCTGAACGCGCCGTCGCGAGTTGCCGCGCGGCGTCTGGGCTTCACCTTCGAGGGCGTGTTCCGCCAGGCGGTCGTCTATAAGGGCCGCAGCCGCGACACAGCCTGGTTCTCGATCACCGACGGCGAATGGCCGGCGATTCGCCAAGCCTATCTCGAGTGGCTGGCACCGGCAAATTTCGACGAGGACGGGCGGCAACGCTGTAAATTGCAGACTCACTCTTCCGATTAGAGGAAGAAAGACCGCCGCCTAACGGGTATTAATCCACATAACGCACGGATCTACAGTGCCGGCCATCGAAACACCAACTTCGAGGTCATCATGAGCACTGAACGCAAAACCGTCATCATCACCGGCGCCTCGCAAGGGATCGGCGCCGGCCTTGTCGCCGCCTACCGCGCCAAGGGCTACAATGTCGTCGCCACCTCTCGCTCGATCAAGCCGAGCAGCCAGGAGGGCGTGGTCACCGTCGCCGGCGATATCGGCGAACCCGCCACCGCCCAGAAGGTGGTCGAGGCCGCCTTGTCCCATTTCGGCCGCATCGACAGCCTGATCAACAATGCCGGGATCTTCACCGGCAAGCCCTTCACCGACTTCACCGAAGAGGATTTCAGGGCCAACATCTCGACCAATGTCGCGGGCTTCTTCTTCATCACCCAGCGCGCCGTCGCCGAGATGCTGAAAAAGGGCTCGGGCCATGTGGTCACCATCACCACCAGCCTGGTCGACGTCCCCACCTCGGCCGTTCCCACCGCCTTGGCCAATCTCACCAAAGGCGGGCTGGTCTCGGCTACCCGCGAGCTGGCGATCGAATATGCCAAGCGCGGCATCCGCTTCAACGCGGTGTCGCCCGGCATCATCAAGACGCCGATGCACGCCCCCGAGACGCACAGCTTCCTCGATGCCCTGCATCCGGTCGGCCATATGGGTGAGGTCGAGGACATCGTCGGCGCCGTGCTCTATCTGGAGAACGCCTCCTTCGTGACGGGCGAAATCCTGCATGTCGATGGCGGCCAGAGCGCGGGGCGCTGATCATGCCGATGGTCACCATTCAGGTCACCCGCGAGGGCGTCACCCGCGAAGAGAAAGCGCGGCTGATCGCCGGAGCCAGCGACCTGCTGCTGAAGGTGCTGAACAAACCGCTCGACAGCACTTTCGTCGTCATCGAAGAGGTCGACACCGACAATTGGGGCTGGGGCGGGATCCCGGTCACTGAAATCCGGGCGAGAGCTAAAGCCGCCCGGCCTCGTCCGACAGACGAGTGAATTCCCGTCTGAGGCGGGGTGCTGCGAAATCGACGAAGGCCCTGACCTTGGGAACCGACAGGCGCCCCTGCGGGAGCAGCAATTGCACCGGCAGGGGCGCCGGCTCGTCCTGGCGCAAGACGATCTTCAAAGCGCCTTCCCGCACCTGCTCCGCCACATGATAGGTGAACAGCCTTGTCAGTCCGCCGCCTCGCACCGCAGCGGCGAGCGCGGCGCGCACGCTGTTGACCCGGAGCCTCGGGCGGAAATGCACCGTCCGGGCGACGCTGCTGCCCGGTGCCGGCGGGAATGCCCAGGAATCCGGGCCGATGGTGATGATGCTGTGCCCCGCCAGATCGGCCGGCTCGCGGATCTCGCGATGGCTGCCGAGATAGGCGGGCGAGGCCACCACCACCCTTTTGACGTCGCCGCCCAGCTTGACCGCCACCAGCGAGGAATCCGGCGGGTCGGCGACGCGCAGGGCGATGTCGATCCCCTCCTCGACCAGATTGGCGTGGCGGTCGAACAGCAGCAGATTGACCGAGACCTCGGGATAGGCGGCCAGGAATGCGTCGATCACCGGATGCAATATCTCCTCGCCGCTGATCGGCGGAGCGGTGATGGTGAGGATGCCGCGCGGCGCCGCCGTCTCGCCTGCGGCGGACAGATCGGCCTCCTCCAATTCCGCCAGCACGCGGCGGCAGGCGGCGGCGTAACGCTCGCCGGCCTCGCTGAGGCGCAGGACCCGCGTGGTGCGGTGCAGGAGCTCGGCCCCGACATGATTTTCCAGAAAGGCGATGGCGCGGCTGACCGCTGCCGGCGATTTGCCCAAGCGCCGCCCCGCCCCGGCCAGACTGCCTTCTTCCAGGGCGGCGACGAAAACCTTCATGGCGTCGATACGGTCCAACGGGGCTCTTTCGCTGTTCGGGCAGGCCACAGCTTGCCGGACCCGCGCAAGGCGCTCAACTAAGTATTTTTGCTAGTCTAGTATTTCAGTGGATTATATGTATTAATGATGGCCTGCGATTTGGAGAAACGCCATGCCACACCTTGCCGCACCCTCCATCCTGGCGCCGCTCATCGCCGCGCTGGAAAAAGCACCCGACCCCCGCCGAGCCGCGTTCGACCTGCTGCCAGCCCTGTTGACCTCCACCGACTGGCTTCCACCCAACCTGCTGACTCCGGACCCGTCGGCCTATCGGCGCGAGCTGCTCCATCAGGCGCCGGACGGGCGCTATTCGATCGGCTGTTTCGTCTGGTCGGCCCGGCAGGCCACCAAAATCCATGATCACACCTCCTGGGGCGCGGTCGGCTTGCTGACCGGACGGCTTCGCGAACGCAGCTTCATCCTCAGCCCGGCAGGCGGCCTGCTGCCCGCCGAGACCCGCGTGCTGGAGCCGGGCGGTCGGCTGGAGTGCGGCCCCGAGGAAGACGGCATCCATGAAGTCGCCGGCCTCGATCCGCTGTCGGTCTCGATCCATATCTATGGCGCCCCTTTCGACCACATCTGTCGGACGCTCTATGAAGGAGGGGCGGCATGACCGGCCTTTCTCCCGTGGCGATCATCGGCGGCGGTTTTTCCGGCGCCATCACGGCGGTGCAGTTGAGCCGGGTTCTGCCGCCGGACCGCCCCATCCTGCTGTTCGAGCGCACGGACTCGATCGGGGTTGGCCTCGCCTACGCGACCGACAATGCCGACCATCTTCTCAATGTGCGCGCCGCCAATATGAGCGCCTTTCCCGACGATCCGGACCATTTCGAGGCCTGGCTCGCAGACCGCACCGAAGAGTGCCACGCCACCGAAGCCGGGCGGTTCGCCTCTCGCCGGCTCTATGGCCGCTACATCACCGAGACCTTCGAGGAGGCCGAGCGGGTGCGCCGTATCCGCGCTTCGATCATCGATTGCCGCCGCGACGGCGACGGGTTCATCCTCACCGACGATCAGGGCGGAACCTATCCGGCCGCCTCGGTGGTGCTGGCGACCGGCCATGTCTCTCCCGCCCCGGCCGGCGATCCCCGGCAGGTCGCCAACCCCTGGGACCTTCGCTATCTCGATGATCTGGATCCGGAGCGGCCGGTCCTGGTCCTCGGCACCGCCCTGACCATGGTCGACATCCTGTTCACGCTGCGCCGGCACGGCTATCGCGGGCCGGTGACGGCGCTCTCGCGCCGGGGTCTTCTGCCGCAGGTCCATCGGGCGGCGGCCCCCTGGACCTTGCCCGATTTCGCCGGGCAGGGCGCTTCGGTGCGCGGCGCCATGCGGCGACTGCGCCAGGAGGTCCGGCTGGCGGCCGCGCAGGGCGTCGATTGGCGGAGCGTCGTCGACAGCATCCGCCCCATCACCGCCGATCTGTGGAAGGGATGGGATACCGAGCAGCGGCAGCGTTTCCTGCGGCATGCCCGCCGCTGGTGGGACATACACCGCCATCGCATGGCGCCGCCGGTCGCCGAGGCGCTGCAGCGGGAAAGAGCATCCGGCGGCCTGACGGCGGCCGCCGGACGAGTGGCTTCGATTCGTCCCGGCATCGAGGAGCTGTCCGTCACCTGGCGATGCGCAAGCGGAGTGGAACGAAGCGAAACATTCCAGCGGGTCATCAGCGCCACGGGGCTCGAAAAATTGGGGCAGAGCCGCGATTCGCTGATCGGCCGGCTGCTGGGGAGCGGGCTGATCCGGCTCGATCCGCTGGAAATCGGCATCGAGGTCACTGACCGGCTGGAAGTAACCAGCCGGCCGGGAACGCCGGTTCCGGGTCTGTGGGCGCTCGGCCCGCTGGTGCGCGGAACCTTCTGGGAATGCATCGCGGTGCCGGACATTCGCCGGCAATCGGCCGACTGCGCCGCGGGCATCGCCGCCTATCTGGCTACGACCACCACCTTGCCCGTCATGTGAGGATGCAGCGAGCAGAAATAGCCGTAAGAGCCCGGCTTGTCGAAAGTGACCGAAAAACGGTCGCCGGTATCAAGGGCCTCGGACTGGAATTTCCGCTCGTTGCTGACCACCGTATGGGGCTCGACATCCTTGTTGACCCAGGTCACGGTGGCTCCGGCCGGCACGGTGATCGCATTCGGCCCGAAAGTGAAATGCTCGATCACCACCTGCGGGGCCGGCTCGGCGGAAGCGGCGCCGGCCCAAACCAGCGCCGCGAAAGGAAGAAGGGATTTCATGCCAGGCTGCCGTCGCTGATCTTCAGGGGAAGCGTCTCGATGCGGCGAATGCCAAGCGCCGCGCGCAGCCTTTCCGCCGGCACCGTCAACGGGCCGGGACCATCCGCCTCGCCCGGTTTGGGCTGCGGATAGGAGGTCGAGGCGGCGGCGTAGTGGCTGACCGTGCCTTCGACCTTCTGCACCACCTGATGCACATGGCCGTTCAGCACCGTCACCGAACCGAAGCGCTTGAGATAGGACATGGCCTGCGGCCAATCCTCGGTGCCCCAGCCCCATTTCTCATAGAGCGACCAGAGCGGGATATGGGTGAAAATGACGATCGGCTGGCTGGCCGAGCGGCCCTTGAGATCATCCTCCAGCCACTCGATCTGGTCCGAGCCCAAGCGGCCCTGTCCGCCCGGCTGGAATTCCATGACATTGACCAGGGCGATGAAATGCACGCCCTGATGGTCGAAGCTGTAATAGCCCTTGCGGTTCGAGGCCGCGCCATAACGGTCGAAGAAGGCGGTCTTGGCGGAATCCAGCACGTCATGCTCGCCCGGGACCAGATGCAGCTCGGAGGGTTTCAGCCCCTTCAGCAATTCGGCGGCCTGATCGAACTCGCCGGCGCGCGACAGATGGGTGATGTCGCCGGTATGCAGCACCAGCGCCGCATCGGGAGCCGAGCTGTTGATCAGCTCGATGGCGGAGCGCGCCGTCGCCGAAGTGTCGGGATTGGCCTCCTTGGCAAAGCCGATATGGGTGTCGCTGATTTGCACGAAGCTGAAAGATGCGGAAGAGGCTTTGCCTGCGGCCAAAGCGCTGGCGACCGGAACGCCGCCCGCCATGGTCCACAGGACTCCGGCGCCGCCCCAGGCGAGGCAGGACAGCGCTCCGCGCCTGCTGATATCATGGTCCTTCATTGCCGATTCTCCTGATGGAATTGCACATGCCGAGGAGATCGGAAAAGACAGACTTTTATTCGGGAAAATATATTTTCCGCCGGCGCGAATAAACCGGCGCTCCTCGCGATCTAAACGGAATCATGTCGCAGAGTTTCGAAGCGGTGGTGCTGCCTTATCTCGATGCCGGCTACAGCCTGGCTCGCTGGCTCACGCACGGCCGCGGCGACGCCGAAGATGTCGTGCAGGAGGCGCTGGTGCGGGCCCTGACTTATTTCCCCGGTTTCCGCGGCGACAATGCGCGCGGCTGGTTTTTGCAGATCGTGCGCAATGCCGCCTATGCCTCGCTGTCGCTCAACCGCGGCGTCCCCTTGGCCGACGAGCCGCCCGACGCGGAAAATCTGGCCGACCCGGCCGACGATCCCGAAGCCGCCTTGCTGCGCCGGCGCGGCCGCGCCGATCTCGCCCGCCATATCGCCGAATTGGAGGTGGAACTGCGCGAAACGCTGATTCTCAGGGAGTTCGAGGATTTGTCCTACAAGGAGATCGCCCAGATCACCGGCGCCCCGATCGGCACCGTCATGTCGCGCCTGTGGCGGGCGCGGCGCAGCCTGGCGGCCGTGATCCGCCGCGAGGAGCAGGAGGCATGATCGAAGAACGTTGCCCCATGCTGTTGCTGGTCCAGGCGGATATCGACGGCGAGCTGGATGCCGGACGGGCCGCCGATCTGATCCGCCACCGGGCCGATTGTCCGGACTGCCAGGCCGCCTATGCCGAGATCATGATGCTGCGCGACCGCTTGCGCGCCGCCGATCTGCGCGAGAAAGCGCCGCAGAGCTTGCGCCGGTTCCTGGCGCAGCAATCGGCGGCGCCGATTGCGCCGCGAGTTTCCCGCTGGCGTCCCCAGATCGGCCTGTTCGCCGGCATGGCTTTGGCGGCTGGACTGGCGTTGGCGATCTACCGTCCGCCCATGCCCGACCCCCTCGGATTGGTGGTCGATGCGCATGTCCGTTCACTGCAGGCCGGCCATCTCGAAGATGTGATTTCCACCGACCGCCATACGGTGAAACCCTGGTTCGAGGGCAAGCTCGACTTCGCGCCGCCGGTCAAGGATCTGGCCGCCGAGAATTTCCCCCTGACCGGCGGGCGGCTCGACGTGATGCAGGGCCGGCCGGTGGCCGCCTTGATCTATCGCGGCGGCACCCATCCGATCAATCTGCTGGTGTGGCCCGCCAAGGAGAGCGGCGATACGGAGATCCAGGCCGAGAGCAAGAACGGCTTCAACACCCTGCATTGGCGGCTGAACGGCATGGAGTTCTGGGCGGTTTCCGATCTGGAGCCGGGCCAGCTGAAAAATTTCGGCCGGCTCTGGCGGGCGGCGCCCTGAGATTATTCACAGGAGTGTCACCCCAATCTTTGTCCTATGCTGACTAGGATGATCTCCGCCCGATTACAGATCATCGCACGGCGCGCGGCCATCCCCCCCTCCTCCGACCGCTGCGCCAAAGCGGGGCCGGCGACCAAACCGCCGGCCCCTTTCTTTATTTCAGCAAGCATTTCTAAACCTTGATTTCCTATACCTATGTGGCAACGTCGCACTGGGGAAACAAATCGGGACCGGAAATGCCATGTCTGACGAACCGCTGACCGCAACTCAGTCGGACGAACAGGCCGACGCGCCCATCCCGGCCGAAATGCCGCGCCCCTTCTCCCCGCCGCCGGTCGCCTGGAATGACGAGCGCACGGCCCAGGCGATCAGCTGGCGCATCCGCATCATCTACGGCATCGCCGTTCTGTTCTCGGTAGCCTGGTTCGCCGTCTGCTTCGCCTATGTCGACAAGACCGTGGGATGGAGCAATCTGTTCGAATTGCAGCCGGCCGAATTCGGCGGCGTGGTCGGCGCCGCCATCCTGCCTCTGGCGATCCAGTGGCTGATCGTCGCCTTCCTCGACCGCGGCTCGATCCTGCGCCTGGAAGCGGCTCAGCTACGCCGCCATCTCGATCTGCTCATCTATCCGGCCGACGAGTCGGAAACGCGCCTCTCGGCCATCACCGCCTCCTTGCGCCGACAGGCCGCCGACCTCTCCGCCGCCTCCGACGAGGCGATGGCCAAGGCCGAACAGGTCGGCTCGCTGCTGGCCCGCCATACCGAGACGCTGGAAAAGCTGGCCGAGCGCTTCGGCGGCGACAGCCAGCGCGTGGTCGACAGCTTGCGCAACGAAATCGAGACCCTGACCCGCAGCACCGACGGCACCGTCGAGCGCGTCGCCGAGGTGCGTAACGCCACCGCCGCCATGGTCCAGGCCACTGACGACGCCAGCGCCCGCACCCGCGATTTCACAGCCACCATGAGCGAACAGCTGGAAAGCCTGGACGGCACCGCGAGATCGGTAACCGCGCGCGCCGAGGAAGTCGGCCTCCATCTGCAGCAATCGGTGGACGGTCTGGGCCGCTCCGTCTCGGCCGCCAATGCGCGAATCGACGAGATGGTGCGCACCGTCGGCATCCAGGGCGAGTTGATCATGGCCACCTCGGGCAAGGCCGCCGACCGCGCCGAAGAGGTCACCGGCGAGTTGAACCGCCGCGTCGAGGCGCTGGATCAGCTGTTCACCCGGCAGAATAACGACCTCGCCAACGCCTCGGTGCGTCTGGCCGAACAGACCGGCCGCATCACCGCCTCGCTCGAACAGCAGGCCACCGGCCTCGACCAGATCACCGAGCGCGTTCTGTCGCGCGTCAAGATCGTGGAAGAGGGCTTAGGCGTGCAAACCCGCGAGCTCAACACCGCTTCCGATCAGGCTATGGCCCGTTTCCGCGAACTCTCCGAGCTGATGAGCCGGCATGCCGAAGGGCTGCGTTCGGCGGCCGACGACGCCAGTCAGCAGATGGGCGCGGTGGGCGAAGTGTTCCTGACCCGCCGCGACGAGGTCGAGGCCTCTTCCGACCGCGCCATCGGCCGGATCCGCGAAGTGGGCGAAAGCTTCTCCGGCCAGAGCCGTGCGCTGGCGGCCGCTTCGGACCAGATGACGGTGCGCGCCCGCGAGCTGATCGAAGCCTTGCGCCAGCATATCGAGGAATTGGGCCGCGGCTCGGAACGCGCCGCCTCTCAGGCCGAATCGATCCGCACCTCCTTGCGCAAGCAGGCCGAGGAACTGGCCGACATCGCCAATCTCGTCTCGACCCAGTCAAAACTGTCCGAAGCCTCGCTCGGCCAGCAATCGCGCCATCTCCATTCGACCTCCGAACAGATCATGGCGCGCATCAAGGGCATCACCGACGTGCTGCGCCAGAATGTCAACGATCTGGTCGCCTTGTCGTCCCGCGTCGGCGCCGAACTGCAATCGACGGGCGAAGTGCTGCGCCTGCGCAGCCAGGACGTCACCTTGGCCTCGCAGCGCGCCATCGAAGATGTGCAGCAGGTGGCCGACATGTTCGGCGAGAAGAGCGCCCATCTGGTTCATGCCGGCGAACAGTCGGGCTCGCGCATCCGCGTCGTGGTCGAAGAACTGCGCCGGCAGGCCGAGGGCATCGTCGAAGCCGCGGAAAAGGCCGAGACCGATATCGGCGAGGTCAAGCAGCAGCTTTCGGGACAGGCCGGCGAACTGACCCGCATCGCCGAAGACTCCTCGGAGCTGTTGAAGGCTTTCGGGCAGCAGCTCCGCCAGAATGCGGTCGAGCTGGGCGACACGCTGCAGCAGGCCCAACTCCAGGCTCGCGCTTCCGGCGACAGTTTGCGTCAGGTGTCGCGCGAATTCGAGGAAGCGGCCGGCAAGACCGCCGCCCACGCGGTCGCCACCGCCGATCAGCTCAAGGCCGGCATCCGCGATCTCGGCGCCTCGGCCGACCGCATCTCGGCCCAGGTGCGCGGCGCCGGCGAATCTTTACGCCGCCAATCGCAGGAACTCTCCACCACCACCGAACAGACCGGCACCCAGCTGGAAAGCGTGTTCGAAATGCTGCGGCAGAAATCCACCGATCTCGGCCTTACCGGCGAGCGGCTTTCGCAGCATGCGGAGACTTTGGTCGGGGCATTCGCCCGCCAGTCCGAGACCCTGGTCGCCGCCTCGCGCGAAGCCGAGGAGCAGGCCAATGCGCTGGAGAAACAGAAGAGCTCGGTCAGCGTCGACAATTTCTTGCAAAGCGCCGCCTATCTGGTCGAGAAGCTGCAATCGCTGTCGGTCGATATTTCCCGCCTGTTCCAGTCGGGCATCGACGACAAGACCTGGCGCGAATTCCATTCCGGCGACCAATCGGTCTTCCTGCGCAAGATCCTGAAAAGTCTCGACCGCACCCAGATCAACGCGATCCGCGAGCGCTATGAGGATGACGGCGATTTCCGCGATTATGTGAACCGCTATATCGCCGAATTCGAAACCTTGCTGAACCAGGCCCGCGCCGCCGACCGCGCCGACGTCCTGACCGGCACCTTCACCAGCGCCGAGGTGGGCAAGCTCTATCTGGTTCTGTCGCGTGCCCTCGGGCGGTTGGAATAAACGCCCCTCCCCGTCATGGCCGGGGATGACGATATAGATCAGCGCCGATACACGACCGCCGGGTGATCCTTGTAGAGTGTCCGGCAGAATTCCGAATAGCCTGCCTTCTGCGCAACGCGGATCGAGGCGGCATTGTCGGGATTGATCAGGCAACCGGTGGCGACCGGACCGAAATGCCGCTCCCCCCAAGCCACCACGCCGCACACCGCTTCGGTGGCGTAACCCTTGCCTTGGCCGGCTGGGCTCAGGGCCCAGCCGATTTCGGGGATACCGTCGAAAGAGGGGGTGATCTGACGCTTGAAATCGGCGAACCCCACTTCGCCGACGAATAATCCACTGGTCTTTTCCTCGATCAGCCAATAGCCGAAGCCCAGCATCCGCCAGTGGCCGGCATAACGCAGGATGCGCGCCCACACCTCCTCGCCCGAAAGCGGCTTGCCGCCGATGAAGCGGGTGACGTCGGGATCGCTCCACATCGCCAGGCAAGCGTCGAAATCCTCCAGGCTATGGCCGCGCAAGGTCAGCCTTTCGGTTTCCAGCGGGGGAATGCTCTCAAGCCGATTGTGCACGGTCATCGATTGCGGCACCTTCTCCGTCACGATTCTGTAAAAAAGGATAACCAAACATCATGAGGAACGATATCCGCTTTGGACTCTGCGCCGCCCTGATCGCGACCGGCCTGAGCGCGCAGGCCGAAACGGTGGCGGTGAGCGCCGCCAAACTGATCGATGTGGCGAGCGGCAAGGTGATCGAGCGTCCGGTGGTGGTGATTTCGGATGAGCGCATCACCGCCGTCGGTCCGGCCGCCAGCGTGACCGTGCCTGCCGATGCCAAGCGGATCGACCTGCCGAACCTCACCTTGCTGCCCGGCCTGATCGACATGCATGTGCATCTGACCGCCGAGGCGACCATCGGCGGCTATAACAGCCTGCTTTACACGGACAGTTTCTGGACTGCCGTCGGCACCAAGAACGCCAAGAAGACGCTGGAAGCCGGCTTCACTTCGGTGCGCAATGTCGGCTCCTCCCATTTCGACGATGTGGGGTTGCGCCAAGCGATCGACGAGCATTTCGTTCCCGGCCCCCGTATCACCACCGCCACCTACGCCCTGTCGGCGACTGGCGGCCATTGCGACGAGACCTATTTCCCGCCCTCGATGAACCAGACCTCGCCCGCCGTCGGCGACAGCCCCGACGAGCTGCGCCAGAGGGTGCGCTGGGTGCATAAATATGGCGCCACCGTCATCAAGATCTGCGCCACCGGCGGCGTATTCGACCATGGCGCCAGCGTCGGCGCGCAGCAATTGAACCTGGAAGAAATCAAGGCGATCACCGACGAAGCCCATATGGAGGGGCTCAAGGTGGCCGCGCACGCCCACGGAGCCGCCGGCATCGCCGACGCCATCCGCGGCGGTGTCGACACGATCGAGCATGCCAGCCTGATCGACGATGAGGGCATCCGCCTCGCCAAGGAAAAGGGCGCCTATCTGTCGATGGACATCTACAACACCGACTACACCCAGGCCGAAGGCAAGAAGAATGGCGAGCTGGAGGAGAATCTGCGCAAGGACCGCGAAATCGGCGAGGCCCAGCGCGAGAACTTCCGCAAAGCCGTCAAGGCCGGCGTGAAGATGATCTTTGGCTCCGACGCCGGCGTTTACCCGCATGGCGACAACGCCAAGCAGTTCGCCGTGATGGTGCGTTACGGCATGACGCCACTTCAGGCGATCCAGGCCGCCACCGTCACCGCCGCCAAGGCCCTGGATCAGGAGAAGAATGTGGGCCAGATCCAGGCCGGCAAGTTCGGCGACCTCATCGGCGTGACGGGCGATCCGCTCTCCGACGTCACCACTCTGGAACATGTCGCCTTCGTCATGAAGGGCGGCGAGGTGGTCAAGAACGAGGTGAGGTAGTAAGCGCCATCCCCTCTCCCCTTGTGGGTGTTTAGACCGGGGACATAGGTAACACCTGTTCGGAGACATAGGTGACACTTCTGGCATGACCACCTTTGGAGGTGCCATGCCGTTTCAGGAGCTGTCAGTGATGTCTCAGCGAGAGGAGTTCGCCCGCCTGGCGAGCCAGGCGGGCGCTAACATTGCCGAGCTGTGTCGCCGGTACGGGATCAGCCGCAAGACGGGATACAAGTGGCTTGAACGCTATCGAACGCGGGCGAGCCAAATCTGGTCCGCGGATAAGTCGCGTTGCCCGCATGACAGTCCTAATCGGACAGCATCTTCGATTGAGGCTGCCGTTCTGGTGGTGCCAATGAGACGGGGCAGACGGTCAAGGATCGACTGAGCAAAATCTTCCGACGTTATGGCTTGCCTGAAGCCATGGTCATGGATAACGGCGCTCCATGGGGAGACGGACCGGGTTCGCCTTGGACGCCCTTGACCGTATGGCTTATGCAACTCGGCATTCGGGTTGCCCATGGCCGCCCCTATCATCCGCAAACTCAGGGCAAAGATGAGCGGTTCCATCGCACGCTCAAGGCCGAAGTCATAAGTTGTCGAAGCTTCCGCGACCTTGAAGACTGCCAACAGCGCTTCGACCAATGGCGCCACCTCTACAACACCTATCGCCCTCACGAAGCAATCGGCATGGCCGTCCCAGCCGACCGCTATCGCGCCAGTCTTCGAGCATTCCCAGAGCAAGTCGAGCCGCCCGACTATGCGCCGGGCGAGTGCATCCGCAAGGTGCAGCAAAACGGCTTCATCTACTTCAGGGGAAAAGAAATCAGACTTTGTAAAGCCTTCAGAGGGCATTCCCTCGCACTCAGACCGACACTCGTGGACGGCGTTGTGGGATGCTTGCTTTGGCGCTCACCGGGTTGCGCAAGTCGACTTGCGCAACCCGGTGAGCTAACCCCGAATGTGTTACCTATGTCCCCGAACACCTGTCACCCATCTCTCCGGCACATACAGTGGGAGAGGGTTAGGGTGAGGGGGAGGATTCCAGAAGCTCCCTGAGGCCCGTCATCACCGGTTCGACCGGGATGGCTGACATCTCCTCGCCGCCGAAATCCTGCGCCCGCATGACTTTCAGAGTCTTGGCGGCAGGCGCGAATTTCTCCGGCGCGGTCGGGCCGAACAGGGAAAGCAGCGACACGCCGGCGGCGGCCAGCATATGGCCCGTGCCGCTGTCATTGGCGATGGCGGCCAAGAGACGCGTTCCTAAAGCCATGGTCAGGGGCGGGCCGTCGGAATCGGTCAAGGGCAGGATCGCGTTGGGCAAAGCTGCGCGGATGCCGGTCTCCCAATCGCGCTCGGCCGGACCGATCAGAAAGACCGGCGTGTAGCCCTCTTCCGTCAGCTTAACGCCGACATCGAGATAGTTCCCCAAAGGCCAGCATTTGTGCTTGCCGCCCGCGCCCGGCGCCAGACCGATATAGCGCGGTCCCTCGGGCAGGCGCCTGGCTGCTTCCGCCAGCAGGTCGGCGGATAGCGCCAGCGGCGCCGGCGCCGGCACGGCTTGCCCGGACGCCGCTTCGAGCAGAGCGAACATCTGGCCGATCATCGAAGGGCGTTTTTTCTTGCCGCTGGCCGGCACCGCGTCCGAGAGCGCCCAGCCCGCCGATGCGGAAATGAATTTGCCGTGCCGGATGCGCCTCAATATCAGACTGGTCATGACCCGGCGCTGAGTGTCGATCACCAGATCGAAGCGCCGCCCTTTCAGGGGACGCCCCAACAGCTCCCAGCCGGACAGGCCGATCCCTGCCTCTTCGATCACCTCATCGACAAGGCCCGTCAACAAGGGCGCCAGGAGCCCGGCATAGACCGTCCTGCCCTGCCCCGCCAGCCAGGTGATGCGCGCCTCTGGATAGAGGCCGCGCAAGGCGGAGAGGAAAGGCAGCTTCATCACCCCGTCGCCGACCAGATCGAGGCCGACATAGACGAGGACCGACTTCAATGGTCGGACCCGTGCAGGATCTGGTGGCCGATGCCGGTGTCATACTCCAGCCCCTCCTTGGTGATCACCACCGCATTGGGGAAGTTCGAGCGGATCAGCCCCTTGCGCTCAAGCGCCGTCCAGGCGGCCTGGTTGGAGAGGCCGGTGGCGTCACGGGACGCGACCACCTTGCGGCCGATATGGAAGTGATCGCCATGCGGATGCGGGATCTGCGAGAGGAACGCCTCGCCGGTCTCGGGGTGGACAGTGGCCAGTTCCGGATAGCGGGCCAGCTCCTGGAACAGGGTCAGGGTCTTCAGCTGCAGCGGGTTCAAATTCAGCGGGTTCTTCTTCGGCGGCATCGCACTCTCCAGAAATCTCTCGGCTTTACCTAGCGCCGATGCGCCGCGGTGGCAATGGCCCGCTTGACTTTGATTGTTATCTTGGTACATTGGTACACATGAAGACGATCGAGAGAGTGCAGACAGGGGTTCGCCTGGAGCGCAGGACGGTCAAAGTGCTGAAAGCCTTGGCCGAATATCTCGATCTTTCGATGGGCGATCTGCTGGAAGGGATCGTGCTCCACGCTTTCGACGGGCGAAGCGCGTTCGAGCCGGGGACCTTGAAGCAGATCGCCCGTTTGAAAGAAGTCTACGGCCTGGACCTGACCGCCGCAGACGCCCACCGGCTCAGCGAAGAAGGAGATCCAAGTTGAATTTGCACCGCATGCTCGATGGCTACCGGCTGTTCTATGCCGGCTTCATCATCGTCGCCAGCGCCCAGACCGCGCTGCTGGCGCACGGCCATATGGCGATCCTCGGCTCGGTGGAAATCCTGGCCGCCCTGTTGTTTCTGTTCCACCGCACGCGCCTCCTCGGCACGGCCGCGCTCTGCCTGATCTTCGCCCTCGCTTTCGCCCTGTCCATCGCCGCCGGCGAGGAATGGCCGCTGCGCATGGTCTTCTATGCGGGAACCGCGATCTTTCTTCTTCTCATCGACCGCTGGCGCGAAACGGCCTGATACCCTATATTCATCGGTGCCAGGCAACTGGCTATGGCGCTAAACACCTAATGGAATAAGCGTTACGGACCCGGGGGCGGTACCCGGCGCCTCCACCAATTCCGGCTCCCCTCGGGGACCGTTACGGGGGCGAAACAGGATCGACGTGCGTAGTAAAGATTAGGTTTGTTCCCGGCATGGTATCCGCCGTTATCGGGCTAAACTTAAAGATGCCAACGATAACTTCGTTGCTCTCGCTGCCTAATAGGTAAGCGCGGTTCGGGGGGCACCGGGCAACAGAACGCCCCCCACTCCTCTCTCCGGTATCCCGGCCGGGCATTCAAGGATCAGGTGTCACCAGCCGATGGGCAAAACGATAATTCACTATGACGCGATGTGGGGCGAGGCGTTGCGCGGCATCGTCCGTCAGGCGCTGCGCGCCGCCGAAAACGGTTTGCCCGGCGGGCATCATTTCTACATCACCTTCCGCACCCGCCATCCCACCGTCGATATGAGCGAAGCGCTCCGGGCCCGCTTTCCCGACGAGATGACCATCGTTCTGCAGCACCAATATTGGGGCCTCGAGATCACCGACGACTGGTTCGAAGTGACCTTGTCCTTCAACCGCCTCAATGAGCGCCTGCATATCCCCTTCGCCGCCGTCTCGGCTTTCGCCGATCCCTTCGCCAAATTCGGCATCCAGATCCCGACCGACGCCTCGATCGAGCTTCCCTCCTCCGCTGAAGCTACGGAGGGCGAGCCCGAGCAGATAGAGGAGGGGAACAAGTCGGCTCCGCCGCCCCCTACCTCGGAAGAGACCAGCCGCGTCGTCACCCTGGACGCTTTCAGAAAGAAATAATCATGAGCTTCGACGCCACTCCCTTTGCCGAAATCTTCCCGCTCGGCGAGGACGATACCCCCTATACCCAGCTGACCGGCGATCATGTCGGCACCGACAGCTTCCGCGGCCAGACCATGCTGACGATCGAGCGCGACGGGCTGACGCTTCTGACCCGTGAAGCCTTCCGCCAGATCTCGCATCTTCTGCGCCCCGGCCATCTGAAGCAGCTGCGCTCGATCCTCGACGATCCGGAAGCCTCGCCCAATGACCGTTTCGTCGCTCTCGACCTGCTGAAAAATGCGGTGATCGCCGCCGACATGGTGCTCCCCATGTGCCAGGACACCGGCACCGCCATCATCATGGGCAAGAAGGGCCAGCGCGTCTGGACCGGCGGCGGCGACGAAAGTGCGCTCTCCCAGGGAGTCGCCGCAGCCTATACCGACCTCAATCTGCGCTACAGCCAGGTCTCGCCGGTGTCGATGTATGAAGAGGTCAATACCGGCAACAATTTGCCGGCGCAGATCGATCTCTACGCGACCGACGGCGACGCCTATAAATTCCTGTTCATGGCCAAGGGGGGCGGGTCGGCCAATAAGACCTTCCTCTATCAGCAGACCAAGGCGCTGTTGAACCCCGCCTCCATCACCAAATTCTTCGACGCCCAGATCAGGACGCTCGGCACTTCGGCCTGCCCGCCCTACCACCTGGCGATCGCCATCGGCGGCACCTCGGCCGAGATGACCCTGAAAACGGTGAAGATGGCCTCGGCCAAATATCTCGATCACCTGCCGACTTCGGGCGGCAAATATGGCCACGCCTATCGCGACCTCGAAATGGAGGCGCAGATCCTGGAGATGACCCGCCATATGGGCATCGGCGCCCAGTTCGGCGGCAAATATTTCTGTCACGATGTCCGCGTGATCCGCCTGCCGCGGCACGGCGCCTCCTGCCCGGTCGGCATCGGCGTGTCCTGCTCGGCCGACCGCCAGGCCAAGGGTAAGATCACCCGTGACGGCATTTTCATCGAGACGCTTGAGAAGGATCCGGCAAAATATCTGCCGACCGTGACTTCGGAAGATGGCGGCGAAGTGGTGAAGATCGACCTGACCCGTCCGATGAGCGAGATCAGGAACACGCTAAGCCAATATCCGATCAAGACGCGAGTGGCCCTCACCGGTCCGATGATCGTGGCGCGCGACATCGCCCACGCCAAGCTGAAGGAGCGCCTCGATTCCGGCCAGGGCCTGCCCGACTATTTCAAGAATCATCCGGTCTATTACGCCGGTCCGGCCAAGACGCCGCAGGGCCTGCCCTCCGGTTCCTTCGGCCCGACCACGGCGGGACGCATGGATAGTTACGTCGAACAGTTCCAGGCGGCCGGCGGCTCGATGGTGATGCTGGCCAAGGGCAACCGCTCCCGCGCCGTCACCGACGCCTGCAAGGCACATGGCGGTTTCTATCTCGGTTCGGTCGGCGGCGCGGCGGCCGGCCTCGCCCAGAACCACATCAAGAAGATCGAGGTTCTGGAGTATCCCGAGCTCGGCATGGAAGCGATCTGGCGTATCGAAGTGGTCGACTTCCCGGCCTTTATCATCGTCGATGACAAGGGCAACGATTTCTTCGCGAACTTGAGCCACTGATGCGCGCCTGCGCGGGTATGACGAGGTAAGGAGATGAGGAAGCACTCCCTCGTCATCGCCGGACATGCCACCAGCGTCTCGCTGGAACAGGAATTCTGGGATGTGCTGAAGGAGATCGCCGATAAGCGCGGTATCGCTCTCGCCGCGCTGATCGCCGAAGTGGATGCCGAGCGCGAGGAGAACCTCTCCAGCGCGCTCCGGCTCCATGTGTTGCGGGCGCTCAGGACATGATCCGCCCGAATGCCGTGCGAGGGCCCGCTTACAAAGCGTGAGCGTGAAGGAATGCCGTCCAGGCGGCGGCCTGCTTGCCTCGGAGCGGTACGCCCTCGCGCAAATGCAATAGCACGTCCCTCGGGACCCGTACGGCACAGCCGCTGGGCAGCGCGATGACTCGCGCTTCATCCGGCCCATCCAGCCGGGCAAGAATTTCGCGGTTGAACGCGGCAACATCGATCCCGCCTCGGCCGGCCGGCATGATCGCGCCCGCGGCGGCAAGGATCATGGCGTTTGCCAGCAGATCCCTGCGGCTGGTGTCGCCCGTCCGAAGATCGGCGAGGCGGCTTGGTCCGTCGCGCAAGGACCGGACCAGGGAGCGGGCGACCGGATTGTCGAATTTGACTATGCCAGCCGGTGTATCAAGGCGAAAGCGCGGCGCCGCGGTCGGAACGCCCAAGGCGAAGACATGGTCGAGCAGGCGGTTGCCATTTTCGCGCCTTTCGAGCTCTCGTCCCGACCGGATGAACACATCCCGCCTGAAGGAGCGGTTGATCAGAAGATCCCGGACCGCCTCGCGCAAATCCGCCTCGCCGATGGCTGCCACGACCCGGCGCGCCCTTTTCCCCAGCATGTACCGATCGAAATTGTCCATAAGGATGGCTGAACCTGCCGCGCAAAGGCCGATTTCCGCCAGGTCGGCCCTGATCTCCGCGACTCCTGCCGGCTGCCAGTCGGCAGCCATCAATTCATGGGCGAGATAGTGGGCGCCGTGGGAATGGCCGCCGCACATGTCGCGCGCCATCGGGCTGGCCGCGAGCGCCGGCGCACCCAGCGCCAGCAGGCGGCCGGCGAAGGAAAGGGCTTTGGTCACGCGATCGACGCTGCCGCCCGAACCTCGTTCTCCGGCCATCCTGACCAGACGCTGAAAGGGGAGATCGGCCGCCCGGCCGGGCAGGGCGTTGTAGCTGACGAAGAACAACCCGCCCGGCTTCAGCTGGCGGTCCACGAAATCGCGCAGATCGCGCCGCGCCGACGGACCGACCCAGGTATAGACGCCGTGGGCGACGATGTAGTCGAACAGGGGAAGGCGAAGTTCGTTGGCAGCCCGAAAATCCGCCTCATGAAAGGCCACATTGGTCAGTCCGGCGGCGAGGGCAAGCCGGCGCGCATGGAGGACATGGTCCGCCAGCGCATCGACCCCATGGAAGTCGCCAAGGGGATGGACCGCCGCCAACGCGGCGGCTGTCACGCCCTGGCCGCATCCGAGATCGCACCAGGAGAAGGCTTCGCCGCGGGCAGCCGCGGCGAAGCCCGCGATGTTCGCCGTCAGGTCAAGCCAGGCAGGCGCAGTTTCACGCGTGAAACTGCGCTCATATGTCACATCGGCAACATAGCCGGCGAGGCTCGGCTTTCGGGCGGCAGCTTCCTCGCTGCCGCCGAGCGGCGGCGAAATCTCTCGCCTACTCTTTGTAGTCGAGCTTCAAATAACTGCCCGCTCCACCGCCCCCGCCGGCGCCGCCGGTGACGCCGCTCATATCCTTTTCGGACAATTCGATCGGGGCCTTCTTGCTGGCCTTGCTGATATCGCTCCGGGTTTTCGCGCTCTTGGGAGCGACGTCACGCTCATGCTTCGCCATTGTCATCTCCATCGGGAAAGAGTGAACTTCCGCAGCATGCTGGTAATTATAGTGACCGCTGAAACACTACAGCAGGCGGAGCCTTCGGCGCTATGTCGGACATCACTGTTTGACCAGTCCCTGCAGCAAGCCTTTCAGAACGTCCTTCGGCTTGCCGGTCTTCACTCCATGATCGGCCAGCCATTGCTGCAACGGCTTGACGTCGAGATAGCGGTGCGGCGACTGCAGCGAACCCTGCAGGCGCATGGTCAAAGGCGGGGCGTCATGGGCGTTGGCGAAGCGAAAATCGGCATGGGCGTCGATCGTATCGGCGGGAAGATTGATGGCGGCGAACCCCAAGGCGTCGCCCCCTTCGGCATCGAGCTTCAGATCATTGGTGACGATGATGCCCTTCTCCGCTTTGGCGGTGCCGGTCAGGCTGGAGAAGCGGGTGTCGCCGCCGGTCAGGCCGGCCTGCAGCAACGACAGCAGGCCGCCGATCCCGTCCTTGCCTTTCAGCTTGTCGTTGGCGGCCTTGAGGTCGAAGCCCTTGATCGTACCGTTCTTCACGGTGAGAGAGCCGGTGCCGTTGAGATTGTTCTTCATCTCGGCTGGTTTGCCAATGCTGGTGAGATTGACCTCGGCCGCCAGATCGCCATCGGCCAGACCGATATCGGCCACCTCCAGCAGCGCCTTCTTCATCTGCGCATCGGCCAGAGCCAGATGAAGATTGGAGGGGCTGCCGTCGCGCGCAATGCTGCCCTCGCCTGTGAGCCGGCCGCCATAAAGGCCGGCACTCAGATGGTCGAAGACCACCCGCCCCGGCGGCAGCGCCACATTCACCGCCACATGGTCGAGCCACACCTTGCCGAAATTGAGCACCGGCGCCGTCACCGCCATCGAAGGCTGGGCCCACAGGCCGGTCAGATCGGCAGACAGATCGGCCTGCCCGTCGAGCGGCAGTTCGATGCCGAGGGTCCTCAGCGTGCGGCCTATGTCGCGGCTGTGTAAAATCGCCTTGGCGTGATCGATGCGCCAGCCGATTTCGGTCCGGCTCACCGCGCCATTGACCGAGGCCTGCGCCCCTGCCAGATCGCCGGCGGTGAGGTTCCGCACGGTAATGCCCTCCCCGGTGAAGCTGGAATCGAGATCCACGTCGGCAACACTCTGGCCGCGCCAGATCAGATGGCCGATATGGCCATGCACCTCGGCGTCGAGGCCGATGCCCTGATCCCTGAGGTTGGGCGGCGGCACCGCCAGACCGGCCTCCGCGGGGCCTGCCGGCAAATCCGGTCCGGCCACCGGCGCCGGCGCCGGCGCCACCGCCGGCCAATAGGCGTCGCCATTCAGCGAATCCAGGGCGAAGGTCAACCCCACCGCCGGGCGGGCGCCGGGTCGGATGGTGGCGGACAGGTCGAGCAGGCTGGAATCGAGCTTGAGCCGGACGCCTTCCAAGGCCACCTCGCCGAGATCGCCCTTGAAGCGGCCGGCCAGCCTCGCCGCCCGCAGCCGATCGGCCGGCACGCGGGAAGGGTCGAGATCGGCCCAGTGCAGCAATTCGCGGAAATCGTCGCTCTTGGCCTCGAAGGAGCCGACGAAGCGCGACTGACCGGCCAGGCTGCCGACCAGCGACAATCGGGTGTTGCCGGGCAGGGTCACCGCGGCCTGATGGACGGCCAGTTCGCCATCGACCGCGGCCAGGTCGAGCTTGGCGTCCTGCAGGATCTTGCCGCGCCAGAGAATTTGATCGGCGGACAAAGCCAGTTCGAGCGAGATGCCGCGCAGAAACGGCAACGCCTCGGGGGGCTCGGGCGCGGCGGAAGGCGTAAGCGCCGGCAGCGGTGGAACAGGCGCCGCGGCGGGCGGTGGCGATAGGGGCGCGATTTGAGGGGTCGATGACGGCACCTTGGCGAGATCAAGCGTGGCGGCATGGAGATGCACCGCGCCCTGCGGGACATCGCCGGCACTATAACGGGCATCGCCCTTGAAATCGGCGTCGCCGACCGACAGCACCATATTGACGGCATCGACCTGGCCGGGACGGACCGAAAGCTCGGCCGATAAGCCAAGCGGCAGCGCCGGCGCCTTCTCGCCCAGCAGAAAGGCGATGTCGCTCATCCGCCCATTCAGTTTCCCGGTCAGAGGGTGGTCGGCGGATTGCGGGTCGCCCTGCCCGGTCCAGCGCAATTGGGCGGCGCCATCGACCCGCAAGCCGAGGCTCGTCGATTGCAGCCGCCCATCCAGCCAATGGGCATCGCCATCGATCTGAACCTCGGTCCGTCCGGCCCCGACCCGCCCCGACAAGGACAGGGTATCGCCACCGGTGACAATCTTGAGATCGACCGGCGACAGGGTGAGGCCGGGCAGCGACAGGCTTCCCTTCTCAATCGCCACGCGGCCTATGTCGCGGGGAACGAAATTCCTGGAGACGGCAGGTACAGGCGCGACATCCTGGCCGGCCGCTGCGGGCGGGGCCAGCGGCAGCGGCGTCTTGGCCGCCATCAGGACGTCGAGGTGAATATCGGGGCGCGACAGGAGCAACTGATCGGGCTCGAGGCGGCCCATCAGCAGCGGCCAGAGTTTAAAGGTCGCCTCGATCTCGGGAATATCGGCGATTTTCCTGTCCCCGCGCGTCACGCTGATCTGGCGCACCTGAACCATCGGGCGCGGCAGCAGCGCGAAATCGATGGCGCCGTCGATCGCGACATCCTGCCGCAAGGCCCGCTGCAATTGCGGAGCGATCCAGGCGCGAAGGCTGTTCTGGTCGATGAAGCGCGGCGCCAAATAGACGGCCAGCAACAGCGCGCCGAGAGCGGCGACCACAGCTATATTTTTGAGTTTGTTCATCAATAAACACTCGCTCCGGCGATAGGCAACAAGATAAGCAGGTATAGGTTCCATCGCAAACTAGTGTCCCGTTCGATAAGTTCGCAGTGCCAGGATCAGGCGGCTACGAACTTATCGAACGATCAGGACACTAGCTTTTTCAAAACATGGCGTGGCTCGAAGATTCTTAAGTTCCTAAAATCGCTGGTATCCAAGGTATAGGAACTTAAGAATCGCCACGCTATGGACGATGTTGCAGGCCGCGATTTTCCAGTTTAGAAACAGCTCCATGTCCGCTCCCCTCGACGTCCTGCGCACCATTTTCGGCTACGAACAGTTCCGTGGCGCCCAGGCCGAGATCATCGACCATATCGTCTCGGGCGGCGACGCGCTGGTGCTGATGCCGACGGGCGGCGGCAAGTCGCTCTGCTATCAAATTCCCGCCTTGTGCCGTGATGGTGTCGCGATCGTCGTGTCTCCCCTGATCGCCCTGATGCGCGACCAGGTACTGGCCCTGACCCAATTGGGGGTGAAAGCTGCCTGCCTCAATTCCTCGGTGCCTTTTTCCGAACAGGTCGAGCTCGAACGGCAGATGCGGGCGGGCGAGCTCGATATCGTCTATGTGGCGCCGGAGCGCCTCCTGACCGACGCCTTCCTGACCCAGCTGGAACGCTGCAAACTCGCGCTGTTCGCGATCGACGAGGCTCATTGCGTCAGCCAATGGGGGCATGATTTCCGCCCGGAATATCTGCAGCTCGCCACCCTGCATGAGCGCTTCCCAACTATCCCGCGCGTGGCGCTGACCGCCACCGCCGACGGGCCGACCCGCCAGGAGATCGTCGTCAAGCTGGGCCTGGGCGAAGGGCGGCAATTCATCAGCGGCTTCGACCGGCCCAATATCCGCTACCGCATCGCCTTGAAGAACGGCTCGACGCCGCAGCAATTGGTGCGCTTCATCAAGGAGGAGCATTCGGGCCAGGCCGGCATCGTCTATCGCCTGTCGCGCGCCAATGTCGAGGAAACCGCCGAAATGCTGCGCTCAAGCGGGATCGACGCCCTGCCCTATCATGCCGGTCTGGACCGGGCGGTGCGCGAACGCAATCAGGACCGTTTCCTGAAGGATGAGGCGGTGGTGATGGTGGCGACCATCGCCTTCGGCATGGGCATCGACAAGCCCGACGTGCGTTTCGTCTGCCATCTCGATCTGCCGAAAAGCATCGAGGCCTATTATCAGGAGACCGGCCGCGCCGGCCGCGACGGGCTGCCGTCCGACGCCTGGATGCTCTATGGCATGCAGGATGCGGCGCGCCACCGCCAGATGATCGAGGATGGCGATTCGACGCCGGAGAAGAAGCGCCTGGATCATCGCAAGCTCGACGCTCTGTTGGGCTATTGCGAGACCACCCGCTGCCGGCGCCAGGTGCTGCTCGATTATTTCCACGACACTTGCGAACCCTGTGGCAATTGCGACACCTGCCTCGAGCCGGTCAAAAGCTTCGACGGCACCGAGGCCGCGCAAAAAGCCCTGTCCTGCGTCTACCGCACCGGCCAGATGTTCGGCGCCGCCTATCTGATCGATGTGCTCACGGGGGCCGAGAATGAGCGCATCGCCGGTTTCGGCCATGATCGCCTGTCGGTGTTCGGCATCGGCAAGGAAATCGACAAGACCGGCTGGCGCTCGATCTTCCGTCAGCTGACCGCCGCCGGCCTGCTGCGCGTCGACCTGGCCGGCCATGGCGGGCTGCAATTGACCGAGGCGGCCCGTCCGGTGCTGCGCGGCGAACAGCGGCTGGAACTGCGCCGGGACGCCGAAGCCAAACGCTCGGCACGCTCGGGTAAAAGCAAGGGCACTTCCGCGGCGGCCAGCGGCGATCCTCTGGTCAAGGCTCTGCGCGACAAGCGTACCGAGTTGGCCCGCGCGCAAGGCGTGCCGCCCTACATCATCTTCAACGACGCCACTTTGCTGGAAATGGCCCGTGCCAAACCGCGCACGATGGAGGCGTTCGCCGCCCTGTCAGGCGTGGGATCCGCCAAGCTGGAACGCTATGGCGCGATCTTTCTCGAGGTGATTGCCGGGTCGGCTCAAGCGATCAGCGACGAGAAGCCCAGCGTCGACTGATAGCCATAGAACCCTTGGGCGTTCATCGCGTTCTGATAAGCTGCCACGGCCTGCGACGAGGTGAGCTGAGTCTTGGTGGAACTGGTCAGCGCGGCAGCCGAGGCAGTCAGGCTGTGGCGCGGCAGGCTGAACAGGGCGTTGGACCGGGACGAGTTTGCCGGGTCCGGCAGGATTTGCCCGGTTGTCTGCGGCTGCTGTTGCCGCGATCCGTTCGGCGTGAACAGCGAGGAAGCGCCGGAAAGGGCGGAAAGGCTCGATATCTGCATGATGGCAACCCGTCTCTGGCCGCCCGAGACGGACGGGCCTGAGAAGGGAAACTGCAAGGCGCGTGCCGAGCGGCGGGAACTGTGGCACCCTGAAAAATCTCACGGGGAGGGCCTCAATGATTTCGCGCCGGAACGTCTCGAAGCTGTTTCTGCTGGGCGGCCTGTCCGCCCTCGCCTTGCCGTCCTTCGCCGACGATTCGGGTTCGAAGATCAAGACGCTCAGGATCACGATCCTCTCCACCCAATTGGCCGATCGCGATTATCTCGCCGAATGGGGCTTCGCCGCCCTGGTCGAGGTGGATGGAAGGCGCTTCCTGTTCGACAGCGGGGCGCATCCCGATTTCGTGCTGAAAAACGCCAAAGCGATGAAGCTCGATCTGTCGGACATCGACGAAATGGTGCTGTCGCACAATCACAATGACCATTCCGGCGGGATCATCGCGCTGCGTTCTCATTTCATGAAGATCAATCCCAAAGCGCTGAGCGTCACTCATGCCGGTATCGGTATTTTCGGCCGGCGCATCGATCGGCAGGGAAGGGACGATAACGGCACGCTGCCGATCCGCGCCGCCTATGAAAAGCTGGGCGGCAAATGGGTCCAGCATGTCAAGCCGGCCGAACTGGCTCCGGGCGTGTGGATGACCGGCCCGGTGCCGCGCCCCAACAACGAACATAATTGGAGCGGCTACCGCCAGATGATCGACGAACGGACCGGCCTCCCCGGCCCCGAGGACAATGTCCCCGAGGATTCCGCGCTCATCTTCGACACGCCAAAGGGGCTGGTGATCCTGACCGGCTGCGGCCATGCCGGCATCGTCAATATCGCCCAATATGCCCGCAACATCGTCCGCCCCGCCCCGATCGAGGCGCTGGTCGGCGGACTGCATCTGTTTAACGCCAGCGACGAAACCATCGCCTGGACCGCCGACCAACTGAAGGCGATGGAAGTGCATAACCTTCTGGGCGGCCACTGCACGGGCATCGAAGCCACCTACAAATTGCGCGCCGCCCTCGGCCTCGACCGCAAGACCGCGACGGTCGCCGCCGTCGGCTCGGTCTATGACCTGGCCGACGGGCTGCATCCAGGTGACATGGCCGGTTGATTAGGCCTGCTTGACCAGCACAGCGGCGAAGAAACCGTCGGTGTTGTGACCGGCGGGCGTCAGCCGTAGATAGGGGCCGGACACTGGACAGGGCGTGCCGATGGTCTCGCCCCAAACCTCGGTCACCGGAAGTCGCGTGAAATCCGCATGCGCGGCCAGGAAGGCCTCGATTTGCGCCTCATTCTCCTCGGGCAGCAGCGAACAGGTGGCGTAGACCACTCGCCCACCGGGCTTCACCAGACCGGCGGCCTGATTGAGTATCTTGCCCTGCAGCGCGACCAGTTCGGTCAATCCCTGTTCGGTCGAACGCCATTTGGCGTCGGGATTGCGCCGCCAGGTGCCGGTGCCGGAACAAGGCGCGTCGACCAGCACGCGGTCGAAGGAGCCTTTCTGGCGTTTGAGCCATTTGTCCCCCTCGCCCTCCAGCACATGGCGCGTGACATTATGAACGCCGGCGCGGCGCAGACGCTGAACCGCCCTTTCCGAGCGAGCGGCATGGGTGTCGCACGCGACCAGCCGGCCCTTATTCTTCATCGAAGCCGCCAGCGCCAAGGTCTTGCCGCCGGCGCCGGCGCAGAGATCGAGAACGGCTTGGCCCGGCTGCGCGCCGGTCAGCAGCGCGACCAGCTGCGAGCCTTCGTCCTGCACTTCGATCAAGCCCTGCTTGAACAGCCCCTGCGCGGTCAGCGCGACGCGGGCAGGCAGGCGCAAACCCACCGGCGACAGCGGAGTCGGCTCGGATTTCAGCCCTTCCTTGACAAGCGCGGCTTGGGCGCTGTCGCGGTCGGTGGCCAGCGTATTGACGCGCAGATCGACCGGCGCCTCTTCGCGCATCACCCCCATCTCGCGAGACAGGTCTTCGCCGAACAGGTCGGACAGGCGCGGTTCGATCCATTGCGGGAACTCGCCCCTTACCCAGGCCGGCATGGCGTGGTTGAAGATGTCCTTGCCGGTCAGCTGCTCGATCAGCCTCTTGTCCGCGGCGGTCAGTTTCTCGGGCGCGTTCTTCTCGCCGGAGAACAGATGCTTGAGGTCGGGCTCACCCAGGCGCTCGGTCAGCACCAGATCGGCCAGCACGCGCTCACGCGGGAAATCCTCGGCCCCGAGTTCGTTCAACCACCATCCTAGCCGCGCGCGGCGGCGCAGAGCGCCCCATACCCGAACCGAGATGGCGCGCCGGTCCTTCGAACCGATATATCGGCGGGTCTTGAAATAATACCCCGCCACCGCATCGGCCGGCCGGCCATCGGCGGCGATGGCGGCCAGCAGCTCGATGGCGGCGGCGGTCTGCGCGGCCGGCGTCACCCTTCGTTCCGGTAGTTCGGCGCCTCGCGGGTGATCGCCACGTCATGGACATGGCTCTCGCGCCAGCCGGCGGAAGTGATGCGGCGGAACTCGGCCTTGGTCTGCAGCTCGGCGATCGTGCGGTTGCCGGTATAGCCCATGCCGGCGCGCAGGCCCCCGACCAGCTGATGGATCACCGTCTCGACCGGGCCCTTATAGGCGACCCGCCCTTCGATGCCTTCCGGCACCAGTTTCAGATTGTCGTTCACCTCGGCCTGGAAATAGCGGTCGGCCGAGCCGCGCGCCATCGCACCCAGGGAGCCCATGCCGCGATAGGACTTGTAGGAGCGGCCCTGATAGAGGAACACCTCGCCGGGGCTTTCCTCGGTGCCGGCGAACAGGCTGCCGATCATCACCGCCGAAGCGCCCGCCGCGATGGCTTTGACGATGTCGCCCGAGAATTTGATGCCGCCGTCGGCAATCAGCGGAACACCCTGCTTGGCCGCCACCTCGGCGACGTCCATCACCGCCGAAAGCTGGGGGACGCCGACTCCGGCGACGATACGGGTGGTGCAGATGGTGCCGGGGCCGATGCCGACCTTCACCGCGTCGGCGCCAGCGTCGATCAAAGCGCGGGCGGCATCGCCGGTAGCGATGTTGCCGGCCATCACCTGGGCGTGATTGCTGCGCTTCTTGATCTCGGCCACCGCGTCGATCACGCCGCGCGAATGGCCGTGGGCGGTATCCACCACCACCATATCCACGCCGGCATCGATCAGCGCCAAAGCGCGTTCCAGGCCGTCCTTGCCGACGCCGGTCGCGGCGCCGACGCGCAGGCGGCCCTGCGCGTCCTTGCAGGCCATCGGATAGGCCTGGGCCTTTTCCATATCCTTGACGGTGATCAGGCCGATGCAGCGGAAGGCCTCGTCGACCACCAGCAGCTTCTCGATGCGGTACTGATGCAGCAGCTTGCGGGCTTCCTCGGCCGGCACGCCCTCGCGCACGGTGACCAGATTGTCCTTGGTCATCAGTTCGGCCACCGGCTGCTCGCCATTGGTGGCGAAGCGGACGTCGCGGTTGGTCAGGATACCGACCAGCTTGCCATTCCCGCGCTCGACCACCGGAATGCCGGAGATGCGATGATGCGCCATCAGCGCCTGAGCCTGCGCCAGGGTCTGGTCGGGATGGATGGTGACCGGATTGACCACCATGCCGCTCTCGTAGCGCTTGACCCGGCGGACCTCTTCAGCCTGGGCGGCAATGTCGAAATTCTTATGGATGATGCCAAGGCCGCCGGTCTGGGCCAGGGCGATGGCCAGACGGCTTTCCGTCACGGTGTCCATGGCCGCCGAAATCAGGGGGATGCCGAGTTCGATCGAGCGGGTCAACCTTGTGGAGGTATTCGCCTGCGCCGGCAGCACACTGGATTCAGCGGGCACCAGAAGCACGTCGTCGAATGTAAGGGCTTCTTTGATTTGCAATGCCGCCTCCGCAGGTGGGGGTGTTGGAGTTGGCGGCGTATCATACACAGAAAGCCCTCGGCCTCAAGGATCATCGCACTTATAGTGGGAAGCGAAAAACATCGCCGGCCATGGGGACGCGGATGAAGCTGGAAATTTTGCACAGACCCGCCAAGTCGGCCTCCAGCCTGCGCCCGCCCATCCTTTTCGTGCATGGCTCCTATTGCTCGGCGCATATCTGGGAGCCGTACTTCATGCCCTATTTCAGCGAAAAGGGGTATGGCTGCCATGCGCTTTCCTTGCGCGGCCACGGACAGAGCGACGGCATGCTGAGCTGGGCCAGTCTGGCCGATTATTGCGAGGATGTGGTGCAGGCCATCGGCACGCTGGACGAACCGCCGGTGCTGATCGGCCATTCCATGGGCGGGTTGATCATCCAGCATCTGCTGGCCCAGCACCGTCCGCGCGCCGCCGTGCTGCTGGCCTCCGTGCCGCCTTCGGGTCTCGGCTCGTCGGCCATGCATATGTCGATGTCGGCACCCGATATCCTTTGGCAGCTTGGCCTGCTGCAGAGCCTCGGCCCGGAAGCGGTGTCGGCGGAAGTGATGGGGCGCGCCATGCTCTCCCCCGGCAGCAAGTGCGACGGCATTCTCGCCTATCTGCAACGCGAAAGCCCGCGGGTCGCCGCCGAATTGCTGGCGCCCTCGCAGCCCACCCCCGTGCGCGGCGAAGGCAAGCCGCCGGTTCTGGTGTTGGGCGGCGATGCCGACATGTTCCTGCCGGTCTCCGCCTTCCGCGAGACCGCCACCTTCTTCGAGGCCGAACTGGAAATCCTGCACGGCGCCCCGCACGGGCTGATGCTCGACGAAGCGTGGCGGAAGAAGGCGGCGGATGAGACGCTCAGTTTCCTTGAGCGATCGTCAGCCTGACTTGATGGAAGGCCCACAAGGTCGCGCCGAACAGCAGGAAGGCGTTGACCTGATGGATCGCGGCCAAAGAAATCGGCACATAGAACAACAAGGTCGCCACGCCGAGAGCCACCTGCAAATTGGCCAGCAAAATCACCATCCCGATCTTCTTGCGCAAAGCGGCGGGAATCATTTCCGCGCGGAACAAAGCCGGAGTCAGCCCCATCGCCGTGGTCCAGATAAAAAATGCCAGGAGGCGGTGGTCGAACTGCACCAGGGACGGGTTGGCGAAGAAATTGATCCAGGCCGGACTCATGTCGAACGCGTCGGGTGCGACCAGGTCGTCGCCCATCAGCGGGAAGGTGTTGTAGACCAGACCGGCATGCAGGCCGGCCACCAGCGCGCCCACCGGAATGGTGATGCAAAGCAGGATCAGGATGATCCGCAAATGACGCTTGGCGCTTCTCAAGCCTTTATTGAGCGGGCGCGGCTCGGGCGGAGACAGATGGCTGAAGCCGGTCCAG
>Ga0213872_10000343_pt1 | contig 39241 bp, 38 predicted proteins | sample VelepicomBERX_R2_FD_160071 | JGI IMG/M metagenome (GOLD analysis project Ga0213872, IMG submission 160071) | Rhizosphere microbial communities from Vellozia epidendroides in rupestrian grasslands, the National Park of Serra do Cipo, Brazil - RX_R2 | ecosystem: Host-associated > Plants > Roots >... | reverse complement strand
TCGGACGGTCGCCGTTCATGACGTGCGAGTCGACGTGGTCGTGGATCATCCAGCGGCCCGGGTTATCGGCGGTGAAGATCACGTCATAGCGTTCGCCGGGAGCGATGGCCAGGGTGTCGGCCTTGTAAGGCGAAGCCAGTGGGAAGCCGTCCTTGAACGCCACCGTCATCACGTGGCCGTGCAGGTGGATGCTGTGTACCAGGTCGCCCGCGCCGATGAAGCGCATGCGCACGACGTCGCCCTTGTTCACGCGCAGCGGCTGGTTATCCGGGAAGGATTTGCCGTTGATGGTGAAGAAGTCGAACTTGTCGCCCGGCAGACCGCCGAAGCCCGGCTTGTCGGCCCACTTGGAGTCCCAGTCCGACAGCATCATGATGAATTCCTTGGTGACGGTCTTTTCCAGCGCGGTCGGCTTCTTCGGACGGACGATGAAAGGCCCCCACATGCCGCGCAGTACAACGTGTTCGTTCACGTTCACGTGGCAGTGGTACCACATGGTGCCGGAGGGTTCGGCGGTGAACTTGTAGGTGAAGCTTTCGCCGGGCTGGATGGCTGGCTGGGTGGTGCCGGCGATGCCGTCCATCTTCCAGGTGCCTTTTTGCAGCATGCCGTGCCAGTGGATCGAGTGCGGCAGGGCGGTGACGTTGTTGACGTTGACTTCGATCTCGTCGCCTTCCTCAACGTAGAACAGCGGGCCTGGCACCTGGCCGGAGAAGGCGAAGGTGTGGTACTGCTGTTTTTCCACCAGGGTGATCCTGGTGTCTTCGATATTCATGTCGTACTTACGCACGGCGGCTAGCGCTGAACTGGAGAGCAGGGCGCTGGCGGCGAACACGGCGGCCAACGCAGCATATCTGCGCAGGGTCGATAAGTGCTGCTTCATGGGGACTCCTTGAATGGACGGTTGCACAATAACTGTCATTTGAAATACATCTTTAAGGGCCGAAAAAAAGGGCCGTTGGCCGCTTTCTTAAGAACTCTTAATGAAGTATATAATATACTTGTTTTTGCTAGTGCGCAAGAGGCAAATCACGATGTGTGCTCATGCAGCTCCACCCGGTTGCGGCCATTGCCCTTGGCGGAGTAAAGCGCGGCGTCGGCCCGTTCCAGCGCGTCGGCCAGGCTGTAGCGGCCGTTCAGGCGCGCCAGGCCGATGCTGATGGTGATATTGATCGGCGCCGCATTCTCCTGCGGCAGCTGGATGGCGGCAATGGCGCCGCGTATGCGTTCGGCGATCTGGCTGGCCTGGTCCAGCGAAGTGTTAGGGAAGAGCAGGCCGAATTCCTCGCCGCCCAGGCGTGCCACCACGTCGGTATCGCGCGCCACCCCGCAGATGGCGGCGGCGACGGCGCACAGGACGGCGTCGCCCACCGCGTGGCCGTAGTTGTCGTTGATGGCCTTGAAGTGATCGATGTCGGCCACGCCCACCGTCACCGGTGCGGCGGTGCGGATCGCGCGCAGGGCGGCGCCATCGGATTCCCGTTCAAAGGCGCGCCGGTTGGGCAGGGCGGTGAGCGGATCGGTCATGGCCTGCTGTTCCAGCATGGCCAGCAGTTCGGCGTTGCGCTCCTCCATTTCCTTGCGGGCGCGGATGTCGGTGAGGAAGGCGCCGAAATAGCGCATGCCGCCCAGCGCACCGAGATCGATGGCCTTCATCTCCACCGGGCGCTGTTCGCCCGAATGGTGCCTGATTTCCAGCTCGCGTACATGTCCCAGCACGGCGGACTGGCGGCCGCTGAGGATGAAGTCGACCACCTTGCGCGAATGGGCCGCGTCGCCGTCGGCGGGTACCAGAGTGTCCAGCGATTGACCCAGCAATTCGGTCCGGCGGAAGCCGCACAGCTCTTCCATCGCGTGGTTGACGTAGCAGATGCGCGATGCGCTGTCGATGATGATGGCGCCATCGAGCGCATCGTCGAGCAGCCGCATGGGCAGCTGAATGGGCAGGTCGTGCTGGGCGGGCAACTGCCTGAGCGCTTTCATGCGGCGTTCTCCTGGTTGATTTCGGCGTAGAGTCTGCGCCAGGTCGTGACGGCGCTGCAGAACTCCGCTGCGGGCACGGGCTTGCTGATCAAGTATCCCTGGGCGTACCGGCAGTTCAGCTGGTTGAGGAAGTGCCAGTCGGCGGGCGACTCCACCCCTTCGGCCACGGATTCGAGCTTCAGCTCATGGGCCAGGGCCAGGGCCGACGACAGCACCAGGGCCTTGGCGTGGTCGCCGCTGGTGCCGGTGACGAAGGCGCGGTCCAGCTTGAGCTCCGAGAAGGGGATGCGCAGCAGCTGCTGCATGCTGGAATAGCCGGTGCCGTAGTCGTCGATCGACAGGCCGTAGCCTTTCATGCGCAGGCGCGCCAGGTTTTCCAGGCTGTGCGGCAGGTCCGACATGGCGGCCGATTCGGTCACCTCAAAGACGATATTGCGTGGCGGGACTTCGTGCTGCTCCAGCACGCGGATCAGGCCTTCGGCATAGCCGGGCAGGGACAGCGAGGACAGCGACAGGTTGATCGAGACCTTGTAGTGCTGGCCCCTGGTGGCCCAGATGCGCCACGCTTCCGCCGTGCGCGCCACGATCTGCGCGGTCAGCTCGTCGATCATGCCATGTTCCTCCATCAGCGGGATGAACAGGTTGGGCGGGATCATGCCGCGCTCCGGGTGGCGCCAGCGGGCCAGCGCCTCGGCGCTGTGAATCTCGCCGCTGCGCAGGTCGGCCTTGGGCTGGAACCAGGGTTCGAACTGCTGCGTGGCCAAGGCTGCGCGCAGTTCCTCCAGGCTGGGCTCCTGCATGCTCGTGCCGCCGGACTTGCGCCGGCTTTGCGGGCGCATGCCGTACAGTGCGACCAGGTCTTGCAGCGCCTGCGCGGTGGCGGGTTTTTCCATCGCGCCCAGCAGATGCACGCCGTAGGCGCGCGCCATGGTTTCCACCGAGGCGATCAGGGGCCGGTCCAGCGCGCTGGAAAGAATCACGGAGACCTTGCTGCGCGCTTCGGCCAGGTGGCGGATCAGCTCCATGCCGTCCATGCCGGGCATGTTCAGGTCGACGATGCAGATGTCGACGGGGCGGGGCGCATCCTCCAGCGCAGCCAGGGCGGCATGGCCGTCGGCGGCGTCGGTGATGTGGACCGCACCCAGGTTGGTGAGCAGGCGGCGCAGCACGCGGCGCTGGAAGTCGTGGTCTTCGACCAGCAGGAAATGGAGTTCTTGGATGTTCATGATTGGTCAGTCGAGTCAGTCGATATAGCGGTACAGCAGATCCAGTTCGGTATCGAAGCGGGCCAGCGGCGCGGCCAGTTCGGGCAAGGATGCGGCGGTGTCGCGCAGCGTGTGTTCAATGGCGGCGCAGGCTTCGGCCAGCCCCGCGGCGCCGATCATGCGGCTGGCGCCACGGATACGGTGGGCGCCGCGCAGGATGGCGGCGCGGTCCTGGCCCGCGCAGGCGGCGCGCAGGGCGCTGACGTCGTCCTGGTTGGTGCTGCGGAAGTCCTGCAGCAGTTCGGCGCGCAGGCCGGCATCGCCGCCGCTGATGTCGGCCAGGCGGGCTTCGTCGAGGGGCGCCGGCGGCAGCGGCAGGTGCTGGTGCAGCAGGGCGGCCAGCACGGCCATGGTGCTGGGCTTGGCCAGGTGGGCGTCCATGCCCGCCGCCAGTACGGCTGCCGCGTCGCTGGGGAAGGCGTTGGCGGTGAAGGCGATGATGGGCAGGCGCGCGCCGTCGCCACGCTGGCTTTCCTGGGCGCGGATGGTGCGGGCCAGGGTGTAGCCGTCCATCTCGGGCATCTGGCAGTCGCTGATCAGCAGCGCGTAGCGGCCGCTGGCCAGCATCGACAGCGCTTCCACGCCGTTGGCGCAGCTGTCGGCGGCATAGCCCAGCGCCTCCAGCTGGCGCAGCAGAACCTTGCGGTTGGTGGCGTGATCGTCCGCCACCAGCACCAGCTGGCCGGCGCGGCGGGCGGCGGCAACGTCGCCGGGAGGGCGCAGCAAGGCCTGGCGCAGCGCGCTGGCGGAGACGGAAGGTGCGGCAGGCGTGGCCGCCGTCTCCAGCACGGGCAGGGTGAGGGTCAGGCTCATGGTGGTGCCCTGGCCCGGCGCGCTATGCATGTCGATGGTGGCGCCCATGCTGTCGGCCAGGCCGAGGCAGATCGCCAGACCGAGGCCGCTGCCGCCAAAGCGGCGCGTGGTGTCGCCTTCGGCCTGGACGAAGGGCTTGAACAGGCGCGCTTGGCTGGCGGCGGAGATGCCGATGCCGGTGTCGCGCACGGCAAAGCGCAGGCGCTGCTGCCACGGGCCCGTTTCCAGCGCGTCCAGAGTCAGCTCGATGCTGCCCGCAGGCGTGAATTTGACCGCGTTGCTGACGAAGTTGTGCAGCACCTGGCGCAGACGCAGTGGGTCGGTGCAGACATGCCCGGCCACGTCCTCATCGACGCGGCTGTGCAGGCGCAGGCCTTTTTTCTCGGCCAGCGGCGCAAAGGTGGCGATCACCTTGTCGACGATCTGCTCGCGTACGGCGGTGCGTTCCGAGCGCAGTTCCAGGCGGCCCGCTTCAATCTTGGAAAAGTCGAGGATGTCGTCCAGCAGCTGCAGCAGTTCGCGCGCCGACTGTTCGGCCATTTCCACGGTCTGGCGCTGTTCGCCATCGAGAGTACTGAGGCCCAGCAGCTCCAGCGCGCCCAGCACACCATTCATGGGCGTACGGATTTCGTGGCTCATGGTGGCGAGGAATACGCTCTTGGCGCGGTTGGCGTCTTCGGCCTGCTGCCGCAGGCGTCGCTGCTGCGTGACGTCGCGCATGATGGCGGTGAATTTCTGCTCGCCGTCCTCCACCATCTGGCCCAGGGTGAGATCGAGCGGCACAGCCGTGCCGTCGCGGCGCAATCCCTGCACGCTGCGGCGGTGGTTCATCACGCGCGACTGTCCGGTTTTTAGATAGGCGCGGATATAGTGGTCATGCCTGCTGCCTTCGGCGGGCGCCATCAGCAGCGCAACATTATGGCCCAGCAGCTCGTGGCGCTGGTAGCCGAACAGCTCGAGCGCACCCCGGTTGACGTATTCGATGATGCCGCGCGAATCGATGGTGACGATGGCGTCCGACACCGAGTCGATCATCCGTGCCAGCCGATGCAGCTCCTGGGGCGTATGCATGGCAGTCTCCGTGAGGGTCAGGCGCCGGCGGCTTCGATGACCGGGTAAAACTCGCGGTCTTCTTTCTTCATGCGCTCGTAAAGGGTCTTGAGCACCTGGTTGGCTTCGGCGCGGAAGGCGTCCGGTTCCAGTTCCAGCTGGCGGGCGGTGTTCCATTTGGCGGCGAAGGCCAGGTAGGCGCCGGCGATGCCTTCCATCTCGTCCTGGTACTGCTGGCTCAGGCGCGCCAGCCGGGCGTTGCCGCTGGCCGTCAGGGCAGGGTAGAGCACGCGGTCTTCCACCGCCAGGTGCAGCTTGATCAAGCCGCTCATGGCGATGATGCGCTGGGCGATATCGTTGGCGTGATTGTCGATCCCGGTCTGCACCAGCGTGCGCAGGGCGGCAATGGCCGACAGGATGTCGATGTGTTGGTGTTTGAATTTATCGATGTTCATGATGCTTCCTTTCTTTCAGTAATGAAACGAGTGTACCGGAAAGACGCAAAACATTCAAATAAAATGCATGTTTATTGTTTCTATCGCTCCGAAACAAATTTTTTATCGCCGCAGCGCCGGTTTTTGAGGTATGCTTTAAGAAGTATTTAAAATCATACTTATGCGACTTACGACGTTTACCGACTACACCTTGCGCGCCCTGATGTACCTGGGCGCCAACCGCGATCGCCTGGTGACCATCCAGGAGATTGCGAACGCCCATGCCGTGTCCAAGAACCATCTGACCAAGGTGGTGCACCAGCTGGGCCTGGCCGGGCTGGTGGAGACCATTCGTGGCCGGCATGGCGGCCTGCGGCTCAAGCTGGAGCCTTCCGAGATCACGCTGGGAGAAGTGGTGCGCTGCACCGAGTCGGATTTTCATATGGCCGAATGCTTCGATCAGGAGAGTGCACCTTGTCCTCTGGCTGCGAGCTGCCGTCTGCGCTTTGCGCTGGCAGATGCGACTTCGGCCTACCTGGCCGTGCTGGATAGCCAGACCCTGGAATCCCTGCTGGCAGCGCAGACGCCTGCCGCCATCGCGCCCTTGATGTTCCAGCGCGCGGCGATGCCTGCGTAAGGCCCGTGTAGTTAGCCTTTTTTAGAAAATCATGCCACGCGATATTCAACCCGACCCATTTCCACCCAAGTTCCAGCCCCTGGTGAACGTGCGCACGGGCGCCGTGCACAGCGTGCGCGCCACCGGCGATTTCGTTGTGGCGGCAGCCCATCATGGCTGGCTCGAGGAGGCGGTCTGGCGGCTGCTGGAAGACGCGGCGCAAGTGGCCACGATCTGGCAGGGACAGGACTGGACGATTCCGCTATCGGTGCATTTGTCCGGCGCACCGCTGAAGGCGGCGGAGCAGCGCCGCTTGCAGGCGCGCTTTCCGCGCTGGCTGGCCTCGCGCGGGCTGGCGGCGGACGCCTTGCTGTTCGAGCCTGCGCTGGAGGACTTGCTGGCGCCGGAGCCGGTGGACGATCTGCTGGACTGGTATCGCCTGCAGGATTCCGGCTGGACGCTGGCGCGCGGCGATTTCATGTGTCCGCCTTCGCCAGCATGGCAGCTGCCGAAGGCTGTGAAGGCGTGGGAGGCCCACTTCCGGGTGATTAGCGCGGCCGCCAATCTGCCCGACCCCTGCGCATACTGAGCAGGGGCGCGCGGTGGCAGGTTCTGGCACGCTGTTTGGATTGGCAATGCCAGGGGGCGGGGCGGCGTGACTGCTGAGGTACAATCGCAGGCTCTGCAATTGAGAGCTTCACCGAGATGAGCAAATCAGATCCTGCACCGTCTTTCCTCCGCCAGATCGCCGCGCCATTTTTGCGCGACCGCATGATGCACGTGCTGCTGATCGCCGCAGTCGTGCTCTCCCTCCTGTCGCCTCATCCCTTGAGCGATTATCCGGGCTGGGTCGACTGGCACACCATCACGACACTGGCCGGGATGCTGCTGCTGACCACGGGTATCGAGGCCAGCGGCTATCTGGAGCACCTCGGGCGGCTGATTATCAACCGCCTGCAGAAGGAGCGCGTGCTGGCCCTGTTCCTGGTGTCGGCCTCGGCCTTGCTGTCCACCGTGATCACTAATGACATCGCGCTGTTCGTGGTGGTGCCGCTGACCGTGGGACTGACCGGCATCAGCAATTTGCCGATCGGCCGGCTGGTCATTTTTGAAGCGCTGGCGGTGAATGCCGGCTCCCTGCTGACGCCGATTGGCAACCCGCAAAACATCCTGCTCTGGCAACGGTCGCATCTGTCGTTTGCCGATTTCACCTGGCAAATGGCGCCGCTCGCGCTGGCGATTTTCGTGCTGCTGCTGGTGGCGACCTGGTGCTGCTTCTCAAGCAAAGCCATCCATGCCGAGCTGCATGACGACGCCGCGTCCTACCGCGTCGGACTGCTCCGAACCTGTGCCGTGCTCTATCTCGCGTTTCTGATCGCGGTAGAACTGGGTTATCCGGGCTGGGGCCTGGTGGGCGTGGCAATCGCCGTCCTGCTGTTTTGCCGGGAAACCATCGCCAAAGTGGACTGGTGCCTGATCCTGATTTTCATCCTCATGTTCATCGACATCCGCTTGCTCTCGCAACTGGAGCTGCTGCAAAGCCAGGTCGAAGCGATTGCGCACTATTCGCGCTTCCAGCTGTTCCTGTCGGCTCTGCTTGGCTCTCAAATCATCAGTAATGTTCCCGCCGCGATTCTGCTGGTGCAGTATTCCAGCGCGTACAAGGTGATCGCGTATGGCGTCAATGCCGGCGGTTTCGGTGTGGCGATTGGATCCCTGGCCAATATCATCGCGTTGCGCATGACGCCAGAAGGCAAGCTATGGCTGCGCTTCCACCTGTATTCCTTCCCGTTCCTGCTGCTGTCCGCGCTGATCGGCTGGCTGCTGCTCGCTTAGCAGAGCCAGTCGGGCAGCTCAGCTATACCCCCGAAGGGTGCATCTGCCGTCGATATGTTGGCGTAGCCTGACCACTTCCCGCTCAATCCGGTCCAGCTTGAGCTTTGACAGGCATTCAGGCGGAAAGTGCCGGGGGGCACGGTCGTGGCGCGGCAAAGCATTACATAGCGGTAATGAAACATTTTGTCTCATTACGATACACTACGTTACTTTGTTGCCGCTCTCGTCATGCCGAGACTCTCAGGATGGATAGAAGTAAAGCAGTGCTCGTGGATGAACCGTGGAATTTTATGGTTTTCTCGCTGGAGGGAAGATGGATACTGACCTATTTCGTCGAAGCTGAGACGAGCTATAACGTCAGTATCCAGCTGACCGCGCAGGAAGTTGAGGCGCTGCACGCGAAGGCGCTTGCTCCCCAACGGCTGCTGGAAACCTTCCGCGCCAGCCGGGAAGAATACCGCAGCCGGGAAATTCATCCTCCCGTGTGGCCCTAGCCAGGACTTCGGCTACATCCCGGTCAGCAGCGGCAGCGCGGTCATGGCCATCACCACGGCCGTGGCGGTAGAAGGCTTCCGCGAGATCGCCGAGGTGCTGCAGACGGCCATGCACGCCGCCAGCGGGCCGCGTTCGAGGCGCTGGCGGCGGCCGTCACCCCGTTCTCGATCGTCCTGCGCATTACATAGTGGTAATGAAATAGTTTGCCTCATTACGATACACTGCGTTACTTTATTGCGCTTCCCGCAATGTCGAGAATCCAAGGATAGGAGGCGCCCATGCCCAGCAAGATCAATGTCTCGCTGCCGGAATTTCTGGTATTGATACCTGGCGTTTCCAACCGGCTCTCCAACCTGATTTTGCGGGCCCGGGATGAGGCCCATTTTGAGCTGCCCAGTGTGCTTGAATATTGGGAGCACAAGGATTCGGCATACTGCCGCATGCGCTTCGTCGAGGGCTTTGGCACGAAGGCCCGGGAAGAGCTCAACACGCATATCCAAAAGTATCTACGGGCATAAGCGGAGCAATCCTGATGGGCGCCTGGTATCACGGCGCCCAGCGCTTACCCTTACATCGCGCCGTAGGGGCCGCCGCTGCTGGTATCCAGGTCGACGGACAAGGTGCAGGTGATGGTCGCCACACCCTGCTGGATGCTCCACGGCCCTGGCAGCTGGAAGCCGGCCCAGCCAGTGGACTGGGCGAGCCAGGTATAAGCAACGCCCGCGGCCGCACCGATGGCCTGGCAGGTTTTTCCGGAACCGTAGACGCCCGCCTGGTAGGCCGTGGGCGCGGCGCCGAGCGTGGCCGTTACCTCGTGGAAGTAGCTGGCGATTGGTCCGTCGATATCGGCGCCGCTGGCGTCATAGTCGACCGCGAAATAGATGGCGGTGCCGGCCGGTGCGCCCAGGGCGGACGCCTGTGCGATCGCCCGGGTGGCGTCACTGGTCCCACGGCCGCTGCTGAAGTAGGTGGCCGACGTCGGACCATCTTCGTAGACCAGCACGATGCCCAGACCCGCCGCTTTCAGCGCGGCCGCTTCCGCCGGCGTGATCAGCTTCCACGTCGACTTACTCAGATAGCGTCCGACAAACTCGTAGCCCTGCGACTTGATCAGCGGCGCCAGCTTGCTGGCGTTTTCCGTCGTATCGAATCCTTTTGCCATGTTGATTCTCCTTTTGATGCGGCCAATTCTGCGCTTGCAGGGATATGAGAAAAATATCGAATTGTCACGAGGACTGAAAAACCACATGCGGCTACCAGACTGAAATTCACTGAGGCATGTAAAATCAGCGCACCTCCTTCCTTAGACAGCACGATGAAACCCGAAGTTCTCTTGATGGCCGCAAGCCCTTCCGCAGAAGTGATGTCCCAGCTGGAGCAGCGCTTTCATTGCCATCACCTGTGGCAGCAAGCCAGGGAGCAACAGGCGGCGTGGCTGGCGGGCATTGCGGATCGTATCCGCGCGGTGGTGACGACGGGCACGATCGGCATCAAGGCCGACTTGCTGGCGCAGCTTCCCAGGCTGGAGCTGGTGGCCATCAACGGCGTCGGCACGGACGCGGTGGATCTGGCGGCAACGCGCGCGCGTGGCATCGCCGTGACCAATACCCCCGGCGTGCTGACCGAAGACGTGGCCGATCTGGCGCTGGCCTTGCTGCTGGCGGCTGCGCGCCGCCTGCCCGCAATGGATGCCTTTGTGCGCAAGGGCTTGTGGGAAGCTGGCGCTGCGCTGGCGCCCAGCCGTGCGCTGCGCGGCAAGGTCTGCGGCATCTTTGGCTTTGGACGCATCGGCCAGGCGATCGCGCTGCGTGCCCGCGCGTTCGGCATGGAAGTGCAGTATTACCAGCCACGCGCGATTGCGTCGGTCACAGAGCAACGTGCGGCCTCGCTGCAGGCGCTGGCCGCCAGTAGCGATTACCTCGTCGTCGCGGCCCCAGGCGGTGCGGCCACCCATCATGCCGTCAATGCGGAAGTCTTGAAGGCGCTGGGGCCGCAAGGAACCCTGATTAACATCGCGCGCGGTTCGCTGGTCGACCAGGACGCCCTGATTGCTGCCTTAAGCGATGGCACACTGGGTATGGCGGCATTGGACGTCTATGCGGACGAGCCGCGCGTGCCGGCGGCACTGCGCGAACTCGATAAGGTGGTGCTGACGCCGCACATCGGCAGCCTGACGGTGGAAACCCGCCATGCCATGGGCCAGCTGGTGGTCGACAATCTGAGCGCGCATTTCAGCGGCCGGCCGCTGCTTACGCCCGTAGCTTAATTGGCGAAGGCGTTCATGCCGCGCTGGATGCCGGGGCGCCGGGCGACATGGCTGTACCAGGCGCGCAGTCTCGGCAAGGCCGGCCAGTCCACCACCTCCCGGTAGGCATATGCCGTAGTGAAGGCGGCGATATCGGCCAGGGTGAAAGTATCCCCCGCCATATAAGGCTGCGCCAGCAGAAAGTGTTCGGCGTAGGCGAGCCGGGACAGGAACTGATCGTCCAGGATCTGCGCCGCGCCGCTGGCGGAAGCGTTCTTCAATCGGAACGATGCATGGCTTGGCGCGATCACCTCTGTCAGAAAATAAAAGAAGCGTTCCAGCACCTTGGCGCGGGCCATTGGCGTGCCACCCAGAAGGCCAGCCGCAGGCGCTGCTTCGGCCGCATAAAACATGATGGCGTTGGACTGGGTAAGGAAACTGCCCGGCCCATCGTGCTCGGGGATGGCGAGCGCCGGCACCTGGCCCAGCGGATTTACCGCCAGGTAGCCAGCCTGTTTGTGTTCGCCGTGCCGCAGCTGGATGCGCTGTACGGCAAACGGCAAGGCCGCTTCGGACAGGGCGATCGCCGCACGGAAGCAGTTGCCGGTGGGGGCGCCGTGCAGTACCAGTTGCTGATGCATGATCGTTCTCTCCTTATGCTTTCGATTGCTGCCAGCCGCCGCCCAGCGCTTTGTACAAGCCTATGCGGTTCTGCAGTTCCGCGAGGCTGGTGCGAATGCTCTGTTGCTGCGCGCCGAACAGCGCGCGCTGGGCGTCGAGGTATTCCAGGTAGCTGGATTCGCCGCCTTCGTAGCGCAGCTTGGCCAGCTTGTAGCGCACTTGCTCGGCCTGTTCCTGCGCCTGTACCGCGCGCAGTTCGTCGCCCAGGGTGGCGCGTCCGGCCAGGGCATCGGCCACTTCGCGGAAGGCCACCTGGATGGTCTTGTCGTACTGCGCGATGGCGATATCCTTGTCGGCCTTGGCGACGTTCAGATTGGCGCGGTTGCGGCCAGCGTCGAAGATGGGCAGGGTAATCTGCGGCAGGAAGCTCCAGGCGCGGCTGCCGGAATCGAACAGACCGGAAAGCTCGTTGCTGGAAGAACCCAGCGCACCGGTCAGCGTAATGCGCGGGAAGAAGGCGGCGCGCGCCACGCCGATATTGGCGTTGGCAGCGCGGAGCAGGGCTTCCTGGGCGCGGATGTCGGGGCGCGCGGTCAGCAGCTCGGATGGCAGGCCGGCGGGCAGGTCGGCCATGATCTGGCTGTCGCGGCTGGCGCCGTTGGCGGGCAGCAGACCTGCGGGCAGGCTGCGGCCGGTGAGAACCGTCAGCGCGTTTTCGTCCAGCGCGCGCTGGCGCGTGGCCTGCGCCAGCGCGGCCTTGGCCGCCTGCAGCAGCGATTCCGACTGGCGCAGATCGTATTCGGAGCTGGCGCCTTGCTCGCGCAACTGGATCTGGCGCTGGTGCGATTCGCTGCGGCTGGACAGGGTTTGCTGGCTCAGGGCCAGCAGGCGTTCGTCGGCCAGCACGGCCTCGTAGACCGAGGCCACTTCCGCCACCAGGCTGATTTGCGCGGCGCGCTGGGCTTCCTCGGTGGCGGCGTAGCGTTCCAGCGCGGCGTTGCTCATATTGCGCACGCTGCCGAACAGGTCCAGCTCAAAGGCGGTGACGCCGACGCCGGCCGTATAGGCGCTGGTCACGCCGCCTTTGCCGCCGGGCGCCACCTGATCCGGCACGCGCTGGCGGGCGCCCGACAGGCCCGCGTTCAGCGTCGGCAGCTGGGCAGCCGACTGCACCTGGTACAGCGCGCGGGCCCGTTCGATGTTCAGTGTGGCGACGCGCAGGTCGCGGTTATGTTCCAGCGCGATGGCGATGACCTGCTTGAGCTGATCGTCCTGGAAGAAGTCCTGCCAGGCGATGTCGTGTGCGGCCTGGACGCTGGCCGCACCCACCACTGCGGGCGGGGACGACCAGCTGCTCGCCACCGGCAGAGCAGGGCGCTCATAGGTCGGCGCCAGCGAGCAGGCCGAGAGCAGCAGGCCAGCCAGGATGAGCGGAACGGTCTTGAGTTGGGTGGCGGTGTTCATGCTGCTTCCTTTTCAACGAGATGAATGGCTTCGGCTTGTGCCTGCGGTTTGCTGACCTTGAACCACAGCGAATACAGGGCGGGCAGGAACAGCAGGGTCAATACGGTGCCGACGCCAACACCGCCAATCAGCACATAGGCCAGCGGACCCCAGAAGCTGGAATGGGTCAGCGGGATAAAGGCCAGCATGGCCGCCACTGCCGTCAGAATCACGGGACGGGCGCGGCGCACGGTCGATTCCACCACCGCTTCATACGGGCTGGCGCCGTGGGCCAGGTCGTGCTGGATCTGGTCGACCAGGATCAGCGTATTGCGCATCAGGATGCCGGCCAGGCCGATCAAACCCAGAATCGCGTTGAAGCCAAACGGTTTGTTAAACAGCAGCAGGGTAGGCACGGCGCCGACCAGGCCCAAAGGCGCGGTGGCAAACACCATCCACATGGTGGCGAAGGAGCGCACCTGCAGCATGATCACCAGCAGCATCAGGATGATCATCAGCGGGAACACCTTGGCCAGTGCCGCATCGGCCTTGGCGCTTTCCTCCACCGAGCCGCCGGTGTCGATGCGGTAGCCGGCCGGCAGGCTGGCTTTCAGGCCGGCCAGCTGCGGCAGGATGGCGTTGGTGACGTCAGGCGGCTGGGTGCCGTCGCGTACATCGGCCTGCACCGAGATGAAGGGCTCGCGGTTGTAGCGCTTCAGGATGGCGTCTTCCATGCGCATCTCGACATGCGCCACCTGCGACAGCGGGATGCTGGCGCCGCTGGCCGTGGTCAGGGTCAGGTTGCTGATGTCTTTCAGGCTGGCGCCTTCCTTGCGCGGGCTGCGGATCAGCACTTCCACCGAACGCAGGCCTTCACGCACCTGGGTCGAAGGGATGCCGTTCAACAGGGCCTGCAGCTGGTTGGCCGCATCGCGCGGATTCAGGCCAACCTGGCGCAGGCGTTCCTGATCCAGCACCAGATGTTCGGTCGGGGTCAGATTGCCCCAGTCCAGATGGACGCCGCGGGTGTTGGGATTCTTTTCCATGATGGCGCGGACTTGCTCGGCGATGGTGCGCACCTGGCCGATGTCCGGGCCGACGACGCGGAACAGCACCGGATAAGTCACTGGTGGGCCAAACACGAACTGGGTGGCGCGCACGCGGGCTTGCGGGAAGCGGCCGTCGGCGATCATCTTCTGCATCTTCGCCTTCAGCACATTACGTTCGTGGGCGTTCTCGGTCAGCACGATCAGCTGGGCGTAGGCCGGGTTGGGCAGCTCGGGATTGATCGCCAGGAAGAAGCGCGGCGTGCCCTGGCCGACGTAGCTCGACACGATTTTCGCTTCCGGCTCTTTTTTCAGCGCGTCTTCGATGCTGTGAACCACGGCGTCGGTGGCGGCGAAGGCGCTGCCGGGAGGCAGGTTGACTTCGATGGTCAGCTCCGGGCGTTCGGAGTCGGGGAAGAACTGCTTCTCAACCTTGCCCATGCCGACACCGGCCAGCAGGAACACCGCAGCGGTGACGCCGGCGGTGAGCCATTTGCGGTCCACGCACCAGCGCACCAGCGCGCGCAAGCGTTGATAGTTCGGGGTGCTGTAGATGGCTTCATGGCCGCCGCTCTTTACCGGGATATTCGGCAGCAGCTTTACGCCCATGTAAGGGATGAAGTAGACCGCCACCACCCAGGAAGTCAACAGCGCGAAGGCCACCACCCAGAAGATATTGCCCGCGTATTCACCGGCGGTCGATTTGGCAAAGCCCACCGGCAGAAAACCGATGATGGTCAGCAGGGTGCCGGACAGCATGGGCGCGGCGGTCGAGCTCCAGGCGTGGGTGGCGGCGGCGATGCGGTCCAGGCCTTCTTCCATTTTCACCACCATCATTTCGATGGCGATGATGGCGTCGTCCACCAGCAGGCCGAGGGAGATGATCAATGCGCCCAGGGTGATGCGGTCGAAGTCGCGGCCCGTCACCATCATGATCACGAACACGGCGCCCAGGGTCAGCGGCACGGCGGCAGCCACCACGATACCAACGCGGAAGCCCAGCGTCACCAGGCTGACCACGATCACCACGGCCAGTGCGACCACGAATTTGATCATGAATTCGTCGATGGACTCGGTAATGGCGCGCGACTGGTCGGCCACCAGCTTGAATTCAATCCCGGTCGGCAGCTCGCCGCTGATGGACTTCTGTTCCGCCACCAGCGCCTTGCCCAGTTCCAGGCCGTTGTAGCGTTTCTTCATGACGACAGCCAGGTCCAGCGAAGCTTCGCCCTGGTTGCGGATGACGAAGGAAGCGGGATCTTCGTAGCCGCGTTTGACTTCGGCGATATCGCCCAGCTTCAAGGTACGCTCACCGGCGGCGATGGGGATTTCCTTGATGGCGTCGACGCTGTTGACGGCGCCGTCCAGGCGCAGCTGCACGCGTGGCCCCTTGGTTTCGACGAAGCCGGCGGAGGTGACGTCGTTCTGCTTGCCCAGCGCATCGATCACGGCTTGCGCCTTGATGCCCAGGGTGGCCAGGCGCTGGTGCGAGATTTCAACGTAGATTTTCTGCTGCTGCTCGCCGAGGATGTTGACCTTCTCGACGCCGGGCACGTGCAGCAGGCGCTGGCGAATGTCTTCCGCCTGCAGCACCAGCTGGCGATGCGGCAGCTGTTTGCCGGTCAGTGAGAACAGCGCGAAGTAGACGTCGGAGTATTCATCGTTGATGATGGGGCCGATCACGCCGCGTGGCAGGTTGATGGCTTCATCGCCCAGCTTCTTGCGTACCTGGTAGAAGGCGTCTTCCACTGCCTTGGCCGAGGTATCGTCCTTCAGGTACAGCTTCATGATCACCAGGCCGGGATGCGCGGTGGTTTCAACGCGGTCGTAGCTGTCCAGTTCCTGCAGGCGCTTCTCCATGCGGTCGGCCACCTGGCGCTGCATTTCTTCCGCCGTGGCGCCGGGCCAGGCGGCGGTGATGGTCATGACCTTGACCACATAGCTTGGATCTTCCGCGCGGCCCAGGCGCAGGAAGGCGAAGGCGCCTGCGGCCACGATGGCGATGATCAGGAACAGGGTGATGGCGCGTTCGCGTACGCCAAAGGCGGAGAGGTTAAAGCCGCTCATGAGCCGCTCCCGGTTTTTGCAGCTGGCAGCAGCGCGACTTTCTGGCCGGGCTTGAGCAGGTGGCCGCCAAAGGCCACCACCTGTTCACCCTGCGCCAGGCCTTGCGACAACTCTGCCTGTTCTTCGCCCAGGCGCGCCACTTTGACGGCACGCAGGTTGACGGTGGAGCTCTTGTTGTCGATGACCCAGACGCTGGCGCCTTTGCCCTGATCGACCAGGGCGCTGACCGGCACGCTGATTTTCGGCGCGGCGCTGCCTTCCATTTGCACGGTGACGGTGGCGCCCAGCGGCGCGTGGCTGGCTTCACCGCCCAGGGTATAGCGCGCCAGGTAGGTGCGGGTCTGCGGATCGGCCACCGAGGCCAGCTCGCGCAAGGTGGCTGGAGAGGACTGATCCTGCTCGCTGTACAGCACCGCGCTGGCGGGACGCTTGGCCAGCGGCAGGGCGTTTTCCGGCAGATAGACCAGCGCTTCGCGCGCGCCTTCGCGCGCCAGCTTGACCACTGCCTGGCCGGCGCCGACCACCTGGCCGACGTCGGCGGGGACGTCCATCACCACGCCGTCCATGTCGGCCAGCAGCACGGCGTAATCGCGCTGGTGATCGGTCTGGCGGGCGCGCGCGGCTTCGGCGTTGGCCTGGGCAATCGCCGTATCGGCGGCGGCCTTGGCCTGTTCATACGCCTGCGTCGATACCGCGCCGGAGGCAAGCAGCTTGCGCAGGCGCGCTTCTTCCGCAACTGCCTGCACCTGGCGCGCCTGCGCTGCTTCCACGGCCGCATGGGCGGCGTTGGCGGCCAGCTCGTAGTCGCTTGGGTCGATGCGCATCAGCGGCTGGCCTTTGTGGACGGCCTGGCCGGGATCAACCAGGCGTTCGACCACTTTGCCGGCTACGCGGAAACTGAGATTGCTTTCGGTGCGGGCATGGACCACGCCGGTAAAGCTGGCGGTTTCGCTGTTGGCGACCTGGGCGCTGATCCAGGCTACCTTGGCCGGAACGTCGGGCTGGGATGCGGGATGGCTGCAGGCGGCAAGGCTCAGCAGCAGGGTGGCGCCCACGATGCTGCGGCGGGGCAGGGAGAAAGTTGTCGGTTTCATATTGGCCTCTGAGTTGATGTTTTATTTAGAGTATGATGATACGCTAAAAATTTCAAGAAGTTTTTTTTCAACTATCGAAAGGCGCGTCCTCGATCAGGTCGCAGACATTGGGGCAATGGAAGCCGTGCACATGACGCTTGCCGACGTCCACCAGGCCGGTGCCCAGCGCGGTATGGGGCTTCTTGTGCACCACTTCGGCCACTGCCTCGGTAAAGGCTTTCTTCATGCCGAGGCGGGGATAGAGAGCCAGGGTGTCATCCAGCAGGGAGGGAGTAATTTCGTCGAGGTGCAAGCCGAAGACGTCGACGTGGGCGCCAAGGCTGATCAGGGCGATTTCCGGCCGTTTGCGCTCAACGATGCCGACGCTGGAGTGCAGGGCGACCGCGTCCCAGACCATTTCCGCCTTGGCGTCCTGGTAGCCGTGCTGCTTGAGGAAGTGGCTGGCGGCGTCGGCGCCGTCGACCTCAAAGCGGCCTTCGGCGGCAAATTCTTCGGTGAGGCCAAGGTCATGGAAGATCGAGGCCAGGTAGACCAGTTCGCGGTCGTATTGCAGGCCGCGTTTGCGGCCCAGGAATTCGGCAAACCACCAGGTGCGGTGCAAGTGGTGCTGCATGGGCTGGTTATGCACGCGTGCGACCAGCGCCGCGGCTTTGCGGGTCAATTCGGTGTCCGGTGCGCTGATGCCCTGGATGGTGACGGGAGTGTTCATGCTGTTGTCCTCGAGGGAGATTGGAAGACTTCATTCTAGGAAAAGAGCTTGTGGCGTAAATGACTGTTTTCGGTTGATTTGTGCCAAAATACGGTTTTGCACCAGTGAGCCGCCATGAAGACCCGCATCAAACCAGCCGCCACCGCGCCCAGGCGTGTCGTCATCCTTGGCTTGACGCCGGTCGATGCGCTCGACGTGATTGGGCCGGCCGAAGTTTTTTCCTATGCCAACCGGCTGCATGAAGGGCCGCCGCCGTATGTGCTGGAGCTGGTCTCGCCGGGCAGCGATGTTTATCTCGAAAGCGACGCTGGCATCGGTTTGCGCGCGCACCACACGCTGGCGCAGGAGCGGCGCGCCGGCCAGCCGATCGATACGCTGATCGTGGCTATGGGATTCAACGCCATCGGGCAGCTGGACCCGAAGGCGATGGCCTGGCTGCGCGAGCGCGCGGGCACGATCCGCCGTGTGTGCGCGATCTGCGTGGGCGCCTTTGCGCTGGCCGAAGCGGGGCTGTTGGACGGGCGCCGCGCCACCACGCACTGGCGAGCGGCGTCCATGCTGGCGGAGCGCTATCCGCAGGTGCAGGTGGACCCGACACCGATCTGGATCAAGGACGGCAATATCTACACCTCCGCAGGCGTTTCGGCGGGCATCGACCTGGCTTTGGGCCTGGTAGGGGAGGATCTGGGCGATGACGCTGCCCTGAATATCGCCAAGAACCTGGTGCTGTTCCTGCGCCGCCCTGGTGGACAGGCGCAGTTCAGCGTCGCGCTGCAGTCGCAGCAGGCGCCGGGCTCCAGCCTGGATGCGCTGTGCCGCTGGATCGGCGAGAACCTGCACGCAGAGCTGACGGTCGATATCCTTGCGGACCAATTTGCCAGCAGCGTGCGTACACTGATCCGCACCTTCCAGCGCGAGCTGAATACCACGCCGGCCAGGTACGTCGAGGACACGCGCCTGGAAGCGGCACGGCGCGCCCTGGAGCTGGGCGGGCGCAGCGTCGAAGAGGTGGCGCGACGCTGCGGCTACCGTAGCGTCGACGTGCTGCGCAAAGCCTTCCTGCGCCGCCTGGGCGTCAGTCCGAGGCAGTATGCGGAACGCTTTGCCTCGGCGGTTTAGCTGCGGAAGGCGTCCCGGTAGGTGTTGACGAACTGCTCGACGGTTTGCGGCGCCTGGCCGGTGATCTGGCCGATCACGCCACCGGTTCCTGCAAAGATGCCGTTCTGGTAGTCGACTGCGATCGCCAGGAAGTGCTGGATCAGGAATTCCGGCAACTGGTACTGCGTCAGGTGCCGCTCGTATTCCTCCAGTGTGGCTGGGCTGTAGACGATGCGGCGGCCGAGGATGCGGCTGAGTTCTTCCGCCAGCTCGTGCTGGCTGTATTCAACGGGACCATACAGCGGGTAAGTCTTGCCCGCGTGGGGCGCCGGCTTGGTCAGGATGGCGGCAATCAGGCGGGCCTGATCGGCGGCGGCGATGGGGGCGTGGCGGCCTTCGCCCAGCGGCATGGCAATCTTGTTTTCCTTGACCAGCAGGTCGCGCACCCAGGGGAAGGTCAGCCATTCCGAGAACAGGGTAGGGCGCAGATGCACGGCCGGTACGCCCGACCAGTCCAGCACGCGCTCCGCGATCCAGTGATCGCGCGCGGCGTGGCTTTCCGAGTCGCGGCGGGCGGAGATCTGTGACATGCTGACCACCATATCGAGGCCGGAGCGCTGGGCGGCGTCGGCAAAATAGGCGGTGGCCTGGATGAAGCCCGGACGCACCGGGTAGCACAGGTAGGCGGCGTTGACGCCATCGACGGCGCGCAGCACATCATCGTGCTCCAGCAGGTCGCCAACGACAATCTCGGCGCCCATTTTTCGCAGGGCTGCGCTGCGTTCATCTTCCACGTGCACCATGGCGCGGACGGCGTGGCCGTGGTCCAGTAAATGTTGAATGGTATGCACGCCGGTCTTGCCGGTGGCGGCGGTAATCAGGTATTTGCGTTGTTCCATGGTAGGTCTTTCTGGCGGTTGTTGAGTTAAATTAGAGTATAATTAAACTCTAAAATGAGTCAAGATCAATCTGAAAATCGCCAAAATTTAATCTCAGTCCTTCGCTTTTTAAAGATTATTGCTATACTCTTAGCAGGAAATCCCCTTGCAGGAGGAATGCAATGCGTAAGTCGAAAGTGGAAACCGCAGAGTCAAGGAAGCGCATCCTGGCGACTGCCAAGGATATTTTTCTGCGCGAAGGTATCGCGGCCACGGCGATTTCTGATGTGATGGTGGCGGCGGGCCTGACCCAGGGCGGCTTCTACCGGCATTTCGAATCCAAGGAGCATCTGGTGGCGGAAGTCAATGCGGTGGCGCTGGAGGAGAGCTGTGCGGCGCTGGCTGCGGCCGCAGCGGGCAAGCCGCCGCGCGAAGCCATCGATGTGATTGTGTACCACTATCTGCATCAGCTGCAGGAAGGCCCGCCCGGCAGTTTGTGCCCGATGGCCAATCTCTCCAGTGAATTGCGCCATGCGGACGGGCATATCAAGACGGTGCTGTCCGAGGGTTATGCGCGTCTTGTGAAGCTGTTTGCTTCCTATCTGATGCGGCTGGACTATCAGGATTATGTCGGCCTGGCGGAGAGCATCGTGGCGGTGCTGGTGGGCGCGGTGTCCATGTTCAGCATGATGCCCGGCGGCGCTGCGGCTGAGGCAATCCTGGCCAACGCCCAGAAGACGGTCACACTGCTGCTGCAGAATGCTCCAACCAGCAGCACGCTGGCGCGCTGAGTTTGCGCGGCCGTGCCGGTCTTAAAGCAGGCCGCCCAATTTCGCCAGCACTCCCAGGAAGGCCATAAACATTCCCGCCACTGCGAGGAACAGGGTTATCGTTATTCGGATCTGCCAGCGCATGGACTGGGCCAGCTCAGCGCGTATGACCTCCAAACTCGCTTCCATGCTCGAGCGAAGCTCTGCAAAGCGCTGATCAGTGTGCGCCCGCAGGGAATCGAGGCTCGCGCGCGCTTCCGCGAAACGTTGATCGGTATGCTCACGAAGCGCATCGATGCTTGCGCGCACCTCCGCAAAACGCTGGTCAGTGTGTTCACGCTGCCGCACCAGCTCCTGTTCGATGCGGCTTAGCTGTTCCTTGTGCGACTCCACGACGGCCTCGGCTTTCGCAATGCGTTCCCCATAGTCCATAAGTCCTCCCGTTCGGATAGCATCCACTATGCGAGAGGGCGCCACGGTCATATTGAGCTTGGACAGGCGCGGAGGCGGAAAGTGCGGCGGCGGTGAAGGAAGCGAAAAAGAGTTCAGATGTGTCGCTACAGATGCCGCATCTCCGAACGGGCGCTGCGGCGGATACTTTGCGGCGGCTGCCCGTAGGCACGCTGGAAGGCTTCGCGCATGCGGCGGTGGTCGACAAAGCCGGTCTGGATCGAGATTTCTTCCAGGCTATGGCGGGTCTGCTCCATCAGCATGCGCGCCGCTTCCAGGCGCAGATGCTCGACTGCCTTGGCGGGCGACTGTCCCGTCTCGGCGCGGAAGATGCGGCTGAACTGGCGCGGGCTTAGATTGGCCACATCCGCCAGCTGCTCCACCGACAGCGCCTCCGAAAGATTGGCCTTGGCATAGGCCAGCGCGCTCTGAATGCGGTCCGACTTGGGCGCCAGTTCCAGCAAGGCTGAATGCTGCGACTGGCCGCCCGCGCGGCGATGGAACATCACCAGCTTCTGCGCCACCTTGCGCGCCATCTCCGCGCCCAGATCCTGTTCCACCATGGCCAGCGCCATATCGATCCCCGCCGTCATGCCGGCGGAGGTCCAGATATTTTCTTCGATGACGTAAATGCGGTCGTCATCGACCGTAATGGCGGGGAAGTTCGTTTGCAGCGCGCGGGCGTAGCCCCAGTGCGTGGTGGCTCGCCTGCCATCCAGCAGTCCCGCCTGGGCCAGCACGAAGGCGCCCGAGCAGATCGAGGCGGTGCGGCGGGCCGAGCGTGCGCTGCGGCGGACGAATTTGAGGATGGCTTCCGGCGCGGCTTGCAGGATATCGTCGCCGCCGCCCACGATGACGGTGTCGTATGAGCGTCCCGAAAACGGCACGGTCAGTATGCTCATGCCGCTGGAAGCGGGCACCGGGCCGCCATGTTCGGAGACGAAGTGGATCTGGTAGACCTGGCGTTCCACCGTGACGTTGGCGTACTCAAATACCGACTGGGTGGCCAGCGCCATCGACTGGAAACCGTCAAAAACCACAAAGGCAATCTTGTGCATGCCTTTCTCCTTGATGTCCTGAAAACGTATTATATACGTCATTTGAGACATTCGCCGGCGAAGCTATATTGATGCTTTCACTGACACGAGGAGTAAGGCATGAGCACGGAATTCAAAGGCAAGGCAGTTGTGACGGGTGCTTCCAGCGGTATTGGTGCGGTTTATGCGGACCGCCTGGCCAGGCAGGGCTATGACCTGATTCTGGTGGCGCGCAGCGGCGACAAGCTGCAGGCGCTGCGCGACCGCGTTGAAAGCGGCACCGGCCGCAGGGCGGAAGTGGTGTTGGCGGACCTGGGCAGCGCGGACGGCATGCGCAGCGTGGAGAAGATTCTGGCGACTGACCCGCAGATCACCATGCTGGTGAATAACGCCGGCGTGGGTGCTGTGATGCCGCTGTTGGCAACGCCGGCCGACAGTATGGAAGAGCTGATCACGCTGAACGTCACCGCCGTGACCCGCCTGGCCTATGCCGCCGCGCGTGCGATGGCCGGCCGTGGCGCTGGCACGATCGTCAACATTTCCTCCATCGTGGCGATCGGCCCGGAAATCCTGAATGGCGTGTACGGCGCCTCCAAAGCCTTTGTGCTGAGCCTGAGCCACTCGATGCATCACGAGCTGGCCGATAAAGGCATCCGCGTGCAGGCCGTGCTGCCTGGCGCTACCGCGACCGACTTCTGGAACGTGGCGGGCAATCCGGTCGAGAATCTGCCTTCCAGTATCGTCATGCAGGCGACCGATATGGTCGATGCGTCGCTGGTGGGGCTGGCGAAAGGTGAACTGGTCACCATTCCCGGCCTGCACGCAGGCGAGAAGTGGGACCAGTTTGAAGCCGCGCGCCGCGAGCTGTCCGGTTTGTTTGGCAACTCCGCGCCTGCGCCACGTTATTTGTAAGATGCGGAGTTGCTGGCGCTGATGATGCTGTACTGTGCGCGTGCCAACTCTCCCTTGGCCGCGCTCACCCAGTTGCGCGTGCTGGTCTTGTAGCGCGAGGCCAGCAGCTGATGAAGCTGCTCCAGTGTTCGGCGGATTTGTTCGATATTTTCTTCACGCACGCGATAGGAGGAATCTGGTGGATCGTAGTTCGCTTTCTTGCGGGTTGGCGACTCATCCTCCTGTGTGCGGCGTAATCTTTCGATGAGTTTCAGCACTTCATGCATATCAAACTCAAGCAGGTAATGTCGGTCGGCCAGGAGCCTGGCCACCATTGCTTCGAGACGGTAGATGTCGTCCAGCGGCAGATCTGTTGGCTGCTGCCGCTGTGATGACTGCCCGGATCGCGCTGGCACCCAGTTCCGCAACAGATATCCCAGCATACCGCCCGCTAGAAATGCCCATTGCAGGTAAAAGAGATTGCGTAGATCCAAAGAGGTTTGCGTATCGAGCTGCGGCCGCAGGGTGGACGGCTGGGTTTGGGCCATGACCCTGATCTCGTCGACACTGGCGGCGCTCACTTGATTTGCCGTCTGCACGGCGATCTCGTCGACTTTTTTCTCCACCACGGCTGTGGGCCTGTAGAAGGCGAAATAGTATAGAACAGCGACCACTACCGTACTGATGATCACCGCGACCAGGACGCCGCCACGCTTGCCTTCTTCCTTCAAAGCCTTGCCAGCTGACATAGACAGCCATCCCAGAATTAAAGTAATCAACAGAACGGCGCCAGTGAGCCAGTGGTTGCTGGTGTTGAGCTGGATATCGATGAGGTCTTTGATCTTGACCTTCAGGTTGTCAGCGACGGTCTTTTCCACTTTCGCCGGATCGCTTCCCGCAGGGGGCGGCTTGGTGGAATTGCAGCTCTCCCTGGAAGCACAAGGCTCGCTGCCAAGGTAGACCATGGGAGCGCAGATGGAGGCTGGCGCGGCGGCCGGTGGCGCGGGAGGGTGATAAGGCGGCTTGGGTTTCGCGGGCGCGGCGGCACATTGAGCTGTGGCCGTGCTGCTGGCGACATCGGCGCGCTGCGCACAGGCATATTCGTTGATACAAAGCGCTAGCAGTATCGGCAGTAACAACGCAGTAATTCGCTCCATCTCATGCTCCTGGTGGTGGTTCATCAAGATGCCATTTAGCGTGTTGTTGCTATCGGAAAGCTTGTCCTTGGTCAATTCTTTCTGCTTGAGGCTGGGTAGACTCAGCGCTTGACTGCGAGGGAGGGCGGGATGATTCGTACAGGGCCAAGGCAGCAGGGTGTGATTGCCATCGTGTTTGCGCTGATGCTGGCGCTCCTGCTTGGATTTATTGGCCTGGCGCTGGACCTGGGACGCCTGTATAACCGCGACTTTGAACTGCAGGCGGTGGCGAATGTGGCGGCCTTGGCGGCGGCGCGCCAGCTGAACGGGACATCGGCTGGCGTGGCCAGCGCGATCAGCCAGGCGGCCAGCGCTGCCGCGTCGCTGCAATACCAGTATGGCCAACTGGCCATCTCCTGGGATAATGCGGCGCTGTCTTTCAGCAGCGCTTCCAGCGGCGCCTGGATGGACGCCGCTTCGGCCCAATCGGCGCCGGACGGATTGCTGTTCGCGCGGGTGGATACCAGCAAGCTGGCCAGCTCCCTGGGCACGGTCGATCTGGCCTTCATGCAGGTCTTGTCGGCATCGCTGGCGTCGGCCAGCGTCAGCGTCAAGGCAGTGGCGGGGCGTTCCGGCATCTATGTGACTCCGCTGGCGGTGTGCGCGCTGTCGAACACCCTTGCCACGGCGCGCGCCAATCCGGGGGCGCCAGCCAATACGGAGCTGGTGGAATACGGCTTCCGGCGCGGCGTGGCGTATGACCTGATGCAGCTGAATCCGGGCGCCACCAGCGCGGAGAATTTTGTCGTCGATCCCTTTGACCCGCCCGGCGCAGCTGGCGCGGCCGGCAATATGGCAGCCAGTCTGGTCGGACCGTTTGCCTGCACCGGCAAGCTGGCCATTCCGCGCGTGACCGGCGGGGCGATTACGGTGGGGCGGCCGTTTCCACTGGCCTCGCTGTTCAACCAGCTCAATTCGCGCTTCGACCAGTACACCGGCGCGCAATGTTCGTTTGCCACCGCGCCGCCGGACAGCAATATCAAAAGCTATGTGTACAGCAGCGCGGCGCCGTGGATGAGCGCCGTGCCGGGCGGGCAGGGCGCACAGTCCAGCACCAGCGGCGGCAAGCTGTGGACCATCGCCGATCCTTTGCCTGCATTGGCGGGCAATACCGCCGCGATGTATGGGCCGCTGTGGGCCTATGCCAGGGCGGTGCCTTACAGTTCCTACGTTCCCGGCGCCAGCGAGCCTTCCGCAGGCTACACGCCGTTCAATACCAGCGCCTGGGCCACCTTGTACAAACCGGGCGCGCCCACCGCCACGGCGTCGTATCCCGCAGGCGTGTCGACGCCGTACAAGGCGGGCAGCGGCAGCAATTTCCTGGCCCCGTCGTCGGGACACAAAGGCCTGGCCAACCGGCGCGTGCTGAATGTGGCCTTGCTGTCCTGTCCCGTCAGCGCGGGAGCGACAGCCAGTGCGACGGTGCTGGGCATCGGTAAATTTCTCATGACGGTACCTGCCACGGCGACCAGCCTGGTGGCGGAATTTGGCGGCCTGGCGCAGGAGCAGTCGCTGGGCGACGACGTGGAGCTCTACCCATGAATCCTGGCTTTCTCACACCTGCGGGTACGGGCGCACGGCAGCGCGGCGTCGCCGCTGTCGAACTGGCGCTGATCCTGCCGTTCTTTCTGGGGCTGCTGATGCTGCCGCTGTTCTATGGCCGGCTGTTCTGGCACTACAGCGTGATGGAGCGGGCGGCGCAGGATGGCGCGCGCTATCTGTCGCGGGTGCCGCTGGTCGAAATGCGTAATCCGGCCCGCACCGCCGAGGTGGCGGCGGTCGCCAAAGCCATCGTCAGCGCCGAGGTGGCCGAGCTGGCGCCGGGGCCGGAAAGCATCCATATCAACGTGGAGTGCGATGCCCTGGACTGCACCGGCTTTGCCATTCCCACCGTGGTCAGTGTCGGGGTACAGTTGCAGATCACGGATATTTTTTTCGCCAATACCACCTGGCTGACCATGCCGCTGCGGGTCAATGTCATCTCTCCCTACCTGGCGAGATAGCGCCATGGATACGCGTGAACAGGATGGCGTGGTGGCGGTGGAATTCAGCCTGGTGCTGATGCTGTTTCTGCTGGTGGCGTTTGGCGTGCTGGAACTGGCGCGCGTCCTCTACCTCTATAACACGCTGCAGATGGTGACCCAGCGCGCGGCCAGCCTGGCCGCCGTCACCGATTTTCACGATGCCGCCGCGATGAGTGTGGTGCGGCAGAAAGCCGTGCTGCGGACCGCGCCCGGCACGCTGGCTTTCGGCGATCCGGTAAGCGATGCCCATGTGCGGATCGATTATCTGTCGCTGTCCGACGGCGGCACGCTGGCGATGACGCCGATACCTGCCGCGGCCTTGCCATACTGCCCCGTCAACAACCGCATCAACTGCATGAAGGATCCCTACGGCGCCAGCTGCATCCGCCTGGTGCGGGCGCAGATCTGCGATCCGGCGGTGACGGATAGCTGCGTCAACGTGCGCTACCAGGGCCTGTTTTCCCTCGTCAGCCTGCCCATCATGCTGCCCAAGGCCACTGCCATCGTCGGCGCGGAGACGCTGGGCGCCATGCCGGGCGATGCGCCTTGCCCCTGAGAGAATTTACTGTATATAATCACAGTATTCTCAACTAGCCAACACGGGGCCGCAATGATGGAAGATGTGATGGAAGATGTGCTGGAGTTCGCCGACGAAGCCGAAGTGCTGGTGCAGGAAGACCGTCTGTGGCAGGGCAATGGCTGGACCGCCCGCGTCATCAAGAACGAGGACGACGACGGCTGGGCCGTGGCGATGATCAAGGATGGCGAAGCGGAACCGGCCCTGGTCGGACCCTGGACCATGGGGCGCGACAAGAAAAACCCCAAGCCGCTCGACGTGAGCGCCTTCAATACCCTCATCAAGACCGCCAGCGAAGTGCTGCGCCGCCATGAGCAGCAGCTGCACGCCCAGCTGCACAAGAGCGTGCGCGTGTACACGGTGGGCGCGGCCTACGTCACCGTCAATCTCGACATCACGGCGGACGAGGATGAACCCTCGGCGACGCTGACCGCCTTCGACCCCTATGGCGAAGAACTGGCCCAGGTGCGCGCGGCGCCCAGCTTCAAGCTGACCGTGGCCAGCGCAACGGCATGGATGGAGGGAGGCTACAGCCGCATGCTATGATCGCCGGCATTCCAGCCAGCGATCATGCCCGATGTTTGAACTCAGCCAGTTGCGCTGCTTTGTCGCCGTCGCCGAAGAACTGCACTTCGGCCGCGCTGCGGAGCGGTTGAATATGACTCAGCCGCCGCTCAGCCGCCAGATCCAGCTGCTCGAGCATCACGTCGGCGTCCAGCTGCTGGAGCGCAGCAGCCGCACCGTGCGGCTCACTGCCGCAGGCAAGGCCTTTCTGCCGGAGGCGCTGCGCATTGTGCGCCTGGCCGATGAAGCAGCCTTCATCGCGCGCCGGGTGGCGAAGGGGGAGCAGGGCAGGCTGGCGATCGGCTTTACTTCCGCTTCCGGCTACGCGCTGCTGCCGGAAGTGGTGCGGCGTCTGCGCCTGCACGCGCCCCATGTGGTGCTGACCCTGAAAGAGCTGGTCAGCACCTCCCAGGTGGAGGCGCTCAACGCCGGCCAGCTGGATATCGGCCTGCTGCGTCCACACAGCCTGTCCGGCGACCTGGAAAGCGTGGTCCTGCTGCGCGAAGGGATGATGCTGGCCATTCCCGCCGCCGAGGCGGAGCAGTGGCCCGAGCAGCCCACACTGGCCTGCCTGCACCACAAACCCTTCATCATGTACTCGCCCTACGAGGCGCGGCCTTTCTATCAGCTGCTGAGCGGGCGGTTTGAACGCGAGGGCGTGGCGCCGGACGTGGTGGAGCACTGCGGCCAGGTCCACACCATGCTGGCCCTGGTCAATGCCGGTATCGGCGCCGCGCTGGTGGCGGAGTCCTGCACCCGCTTGCAGTTCGACGGCGTGGTGCTGCGCAAGATGGCCACCGAACCTGTGTCCACCGTGTGCGCCTACCGGCGCGACAACGATAATCCCATCCTCCAGCTGTTCCAGCGCGAAGTTTTGCCCACCTTCGTGGCAGGGGGATGATCGATTCAAATTTGGAATTGATCGAGTCACGGATTGGTTTGCTGCGGGCGGAGTCGAAGCATAAGATTTCCTTCATATCAAAAGCAACCGGAGACAAAAGGTGCAACAACAAGAAGCTATCCAAGCCGCCGCCGCCAGCATGGCGGGCGCGCGGTCCCGCTCCCGCTGGATGATCCTCGCCATCCTGTTCGCGGTCACCACCATCAACTATGCCGATCGCGCCACCATCTCGATTGCGGGACCGGAGATCAAGAAAGCCTTCGGCCTGTCGGCGGTGCAGATGGGTTATATTTTTTCCGCCTTCGCCTGGTCCTATGTGGCGGCGCAGCTGCCGGGCGGCTGGCTGCTGGACCGCTTCGGCTCCAAGCGCACCTACTTCTTCAGTATCTTTTTCTGGTCGCTGTTCACCCTGTTGACGGGAACCGTGGGCTTTCTCACCGGCGGCGCGGCGGTAGCCATGCTGTTCCTGCTGCGGCTGACGGTGGGGGCGGCGGAAGCGCCTTCCTTCCCCGGCAACAGCCGCATCACCTCGGCGTGGTTTCCCACCCATGAACGGGGCCTGGCGTCCGCCATCTTCAACTCGGCGCAATACTTTGCCACTGTGCTGTTCGCGCCCATCATGGGCTGGCTGGTGCATACCTACGGCTGGCAGAGCGTGTTCTTCCTGATGGGCGGACTAGGCATCCTGATGGCGCTGGTCTGGTGCAAAACCATTTACGGCCCCAGGGAACATCCCTCGATCAGCCACGCGGAACTGAGCTATCTGCAGCAGGGCGGAGCGCTGGTCGATCTGGACGGGGCGCGCGGCAAGGCGCAGCAGCCGGCGATCGACACCGTGGCCTGCATCAAGGAACTGCTGGGCAACCGCATGCTGCTGGGCGTGTACGTCGGCCAGTACTGCATCACCACGCTGACCTATTTTTTCCTGACCTGGTTCCCCGTCTACCTGGTGCAGGAACGCCAGATGACCATTCTCAAGGCCGGCTTTGTCGCTTCGCTGCCCGCCGTTGCAGGCTTCCTGGGCGGGATGGCGGGCGGCTGGCTGTCCGACCGCCTGACCCGGGCCGGCTTCTCGCTGTCGGTGTCGCGCAAGCTGCCTATCGTGCTGGGCATGCTGATGTCGATGTCGATGATCGCCTGTAACTACATCCAGACCGACACCCTGGTGGTGGCCGTGATGTCGCTGGCCTTCTTCGGCAAGGGCATCGGCGCGCTGGGCTGGGCGGTGGTGGCGGACACCTCGCCCAAGGAAGCGGGCGGCCTGTCGGGCGGCTTGTTCAACACTTTCGGCAATACCGCCGGCATTACCACGCCCATCGTGATCGGCTATATCGTCGACCGTACGGGATCGTTTGCCGGCGCCCTGGTCTTTGTCGGCGCCAATGCGGCGCTGGCGATTGCTTGCTATCTGCTCGTGGTGGGCGAGATCAAGCGCGTGACGTTGAAGACGTCGCTGAAACCCTCAAATTAAAAAAGGAAGCACCCATATGAATACCAAGGTTTCTCAAGCCCCCGTCGTCACCAGCCTGCGCGTGGTGCCGGTGGCGGGCCGCGACAGCATGCTGCTGAACCTGAGCGGCGCCCACGGTCCCTGGTTCACCCGCAATATCGTCATCCTGACCGACAGCGCCGGCAACACCGGCCTGGGCGAAGTACCCGGCGGCGAAAAAATCCGCCAGACCATCGAGGATGCGCGCGAGCTGGTGGTCGGCCAGACGCTGGGGAATGTCAACGCGGTGCTGAACCGCATGCGCAGCGCCTTTGCCGACCGTGACGCGGGCGGGCGCGGCCTGCAGACCTTCGACCTGCGCACCACCATCCACGCCGTGACGGCGGTGGAATCGGCCTTGCTGGACTTGCTGGGCCAGTTTATGAACGTGCCGGTGGCGGCCCTGCTGGGCGACGGCATGCAGCGCGAAGCGGTGGAGATGCTGGGCTATCTGTTCTACCTGGGCGACCGTCAGCGCACCACGCTGGACTACCGCGCCGAAGCGGATGCCGGCAATGCCTGGTTCCGCCTGCGCAATGAAGAAGCCCTGACGCCGGAAGCGGTGGTGGCGCTGGCCGAAGCGGCGCGCGAACGCTACGGCTTCAACGACTTCAAGCTGAAAGGCGGCGTGCTGTCGGCCGACGCGGAGATGGAGGCCATCGTCGCGCTGCACGAGCGCTTCCCGCAGGCGCGCGTGACGCTGGATCCAAACGGCGCCTGGTCGCTCAAGGAGGCGATCCGCGTCTGCCGCGACAAGCACGGCGTGCTGGCCTATGCGGAAGATCCCTGCGGCGCGGAGAACGGCTATTCCGGCCGCGAGGTGATGGCGGAATTCCGCCGCGCCACCGGCCTGCCCACCGCCACCAATATGATCGCCACCGACTTCCGCCAGATGGCGCATGCGATCCAGCTGCAATCGGTCGATATTCCGCTGGCCGATCCGCACTTCTGGACCATGCAGGGTTCGGTGCGGGTGGCGCAGCTGTGCGAGATGTTCGGCCTGACCTGGGGCTCGCACTCCAACAACCACTTCGATATCTCGCTGGCGATGTTCACCCATGTGGGCGCGGCGGCGCCGGGCAAGGTCACCGCCATCGATACGCACTGGATCTGGCAGGACGGCCAGCGCCTGAGCAAGGAGCCGCTCAAGATCGAAGGCGGCATGATCCGCGTGCCGCAGCGCCCCGGCCTGGGTATCGAGCTGGATGAAGCGGAGCTGGAAAAGGCGCACCAGGCCTACAAGGCCATGGGCCTGGGCGCGCGCGACGATGCCGCCGCCATGCAGTTCCTGGTGCCAGGCTGGAGCTTCGACAACAAGCGTCCCTGCCTGGTGCGCTAAGCCATCAGGACTTGTTCGGCTTGGGGCCGGTGCCGCGGATGTTGGCGATCTTGGACAGCATGTCGAACCAGAACGGCGCGCCCAGCGAGGCGGCGAAGATGGTGATCAGCCAGCCCGCGACCTTGCTGAGGTACCAGCTCCAGTGCAGCTCCTGGCCCTTGGTGGCCAGCGTCATGCTGTGCCAGCCGATCGGCAGGCCGCCGGCGCGCAGATCCTCCAGCGCGCCCTGGTACTGGCCCAGGCGCTGGTCGGGCGACTTGGCGGCGCTCGTGCCTTCGGCCGGCGGCGGGCCGTCCTGCAGGGTGGTGAGGGCCTGCTTCACCATCGCCGCACGGAATTCCGGATCGCCATACAGGGCCTGGCCGATGGCGATGGTGTCGATATTCGCGCCCACTACCAGGAACCCCGACAGCACCAGCACCAGGTTGGCGATACGGCGCTTGTACCAGCCGCTGGTACGGTCCATCACCTTGTCGAACCAGGATTCCAGGTTGGCGCGGAACTGCGCCACGTCCACGCTCTCTTTCAGAAAGGCGCGCAGCAGCGCGCGGGTGTGCTCGGGCAGCTTGCTGGCGGCGATGGCGGCATCCAGCTCGGCGGGCGTCTTGCTGATGGCGCCATCGTCCACCGCCATCAGCAGCGCGGCGCTGAAGGTCTGGCGGTCCAGGTAGGAGGGCGCGCTGTCCTGCGCGCCGGTCATTGCCTTGACGATCGGCAGATCGAGGAACCAGTGCGGCACGCCCTTGTCGTCGCCGTCGCCCAGCATGGCCGTCAAGGCGCGGCGCAAACCGCTGGCGCGCATGGACAGCCATTGGCTGACCAGTTCGGACAGGGCGGTGACGGCCAGCGCGACGATCAGAAAGATCGTCATCAGGCCAATGAGAATATCCAGGACGGCGGAATTGAACATGGAGGCTCCTGCAGCATGGTGGAATTGTTATGTTTGCGAATATAACATGAGCGGCTGCTCAGTCGTCCCGCCGCTGTATTGCTGGAGCACGCGGACAACTGTACCCACGCCGCACACTGCCGAGAAGCTATGCTCGACCTGACGTTTTAGGGAGAGTGTTACATGATCGTTCGTCCGCCATCCAACTGGCTTCGCATGCTGTTCGTCTGGAATGGCTCGGTACTAAAATCCATCCTGCCGCAGCTGCTGCTGATGCTGGCTATCAGCACCCTGGCGGTGGTGACGGACGGCCGCATCCTCGGCGCCAAGATTCCGCTGGATACGGCGCCGTTTCCGCTAATGGGCGTGAGCATGGCGATCTTCCTCGGCTTTCGCAACAACGCGGCCTATGCCCGCTTTGTGGAAGCGCGCCAGATCTGGGGCCGCATCCTGATCGCCTCGCGCGCGCTGGTGTCGCAGGCGCGCAGCTATCTGCCGCCGGACGCCGATGGTTTTGAGCGCCAGCTGTTTGTGGGCCGCCTGATCGCTTTTGTGTACGCGCTCATGCACCAGCTGCGCCGCACCGATCCCGCGCCCGATCTGCAGCGCTACCTGCCGGCGGAGGAGGTGCAGCAACTGCTGCAGATGCAGTACATGCCGATCGCCATCCTGGACAACCTGCGTCTGATGCTGGCGCGCGCCGTGCGCCACCACCAGGGGCCGGACCTGCTGCTATGGCTGCTGGACAGCCAGGTCAGCGAACTGGCGGCGGCCTGCGGTGGCTGCGAACGCATCAGCCACACGCCGATTCCCTTTCCGTATGGGGTGCTGGTGCACCGCACCGTCTACCTGTACTGCTTCCTGCTGCCTTTCGGTCTGGTGGATACGATCGGCGCGGCGACCCCATTGGTATCGGTGTTCGTGGCCTACACCCTGTTCGCGCTGGAGGCTATCGCCCAGGAGATATCCGAGCCTTTCGGTATTGAACCCAATTGTCTGGCGCTGATGGCGATGACACGCAATATCGAACGCTCCCTGCTGGAGCAGTGCGGCGAGCCGTTGCCCGCCATCGCGGGGCAGCGAGGCCCGTACAGTTTCCACTGAAGACAGCCCTAGTGCGGCCGCTGCTGGGCCTTGATCTCCTGCTTGTTGCGGTACATCTCCATATCGCCCTGGGCCAGCATGTCGGCGATGCTGGAGTGGCGCGCCGGATCCAGATCGACCTGGCCGACGCTGAAGCAGATGCGGTAGCCGCGCTGCTCGCGGTCATTGCGTTCTTCCACCGCCTGGCGCAGGCGCGCGATGACGGCCTGGGTTTCGCTCTGGCCGGAGTTGACCAGCATGGCGACGAATTCATCCCCGCCCAGGCGGCCGATCAAGTCGCTGCTGCGCAGGACTTCGCGCAGCAGGTCGGCGAAGGTGCCCAGGGCGCGATCGCCCTCGGCATGGCCGTAGGTGTCGTTGATGGCCTTGAAGTGGTTCAGGTCGAAGAACAGCAGCGAGGCGGGGGTGTTGAGCCGTTTGCAGACGTGAATGGCCTGCTGCGCCAGCACTTCAAAGCCGCGCCGGTTGGAAAGATGGGTCATCTCGTCCATGGTGGCCATCTTCAGCGCAGCCATTTCCTGTTCCACCATGGCGGCCAGGTCGCGCAGCAGCTTGGCGTCTTCCGCGCTGAAGCTGCGCGGCTGGGTATCAATCAGGCACAGGGTGCCCAGCTTGTAGCCCTTGCCCAGGGTAAGCGGGCAGCCGGCGTAAAAGCGCAGATGAGGTTCGCCCGTCACCAGCGGATTGTCGTGGAAGCGGAAGTCGAGACGGGCGTCCGGCACCACCAGGATGTCGTCGCCCAGGATGGCGTGGGCGCACAGGGAGATATCGCGCGACACCGGCGGCAGGGCGGCGCCGGCGCAGGACTTGGGCACCACGTCTTCCTGTCCGATCAGGGTGACCACGGCGATCGGCACGTCGAACAGGCGCTTGGCCAGGCGGGTGACGCGGTCAAAGCGCTCTTCGCAGGCAGTGTCCAGGATATTCAGCGAATGGAGCGTATCGAGCCTGGCGGTCTCGTTGTCCGGCTTCAGTGGTATTTCCATGTCTGCCTCCGTGGTTCAGATGATTATAATGGAATGGATGGCAAACTTTTTGTGACGTTACCTATGCGATTCGGGCAGGCGCTGACGGCGCTGATTTTGTGGTTTTTTGCCTTGCTGGGTGTGGCCGATGCATCGGCTGCGCCGGTGGTTGGCGTAGTGGCGCAGTTGAGCGGGCCGATGACGGCGCGCGGCGCCGACGGCACGCTGCGCCCGCTGGTGCTGAAGTCGGAGGTGGCGGGCGGCGATACGCTGCTGACCGGTTCCGGCGCCTATGCGCTGGTGCGCTTCATCGACAACAGCGAGCTGACGCTGCGGCCCGATACCAGCGTGAAGATCGACCAGTTCTCCTTCCAGGATGCGCGGCCGGAGCAGGACAGCGCCGCCTTCACGCTCATTAAGGGCGGCCTGCGCTCCGTCACTGGCCTGCTGGGCAAGCGCAGCAAGGAAAAGTATGCGATGCAGACGCCCAGTGCCACCATCGGTATTCGCGGCACCACCTTCTTCCTCGAATATATCGTCGCTGCGGGCGAGGCGGCTGCTTCGCCGGGGCTGGATCCCGGCCTGCACGTGCATGTGAGCGAGGGCGGCATCTCGCTGGTCAATGAGGCGGGCGCCTTCCAGTACGATCCGGGCCAGTTTGGCTACATCAAGGACATACGCACCAAGCCGGTGAAGATGTTTGCCAATCCGGGCATGCGCTTTACGCCGCCGGCCTCGTTCGGCGCAGGCGAGGCGCTGCGCTAGCTATTCCAGGCTGGCGAAGTTGGCGCGGTACTGCTGCGCCGTGATACCCAGCCGCTTGACGAATACCTGGCGCATCTGCGCGGCGTTGCGGAAGCCGCAGCGCCAGGCCACGCTTTTCAGCGGCTCATCGCCGGATTCCAGCAGCACGCGGGCGGCGTCGAGGCGGGCCGTTTCAATAAAGCTGGCCGGAGTCACGCCCGCGTCGCGCGTGAACACGCGGGCGAAATTGCGCGGGCTCATGGCCACCAGCGCGGCCAGCCTTTCCACCGTCAGCTCATCCTGCAGATGCGCCAGCACATATTGCTGCACCACGCTGACGGGCGACTCATGATCCACATGCGGCGTCAGATAAGGGCTGAACTGCGATTGGCCGCCCTGGCGCTGGGTGAATACCACCAGGCGCTTGGCGACGTTCAGCGCCACCTCGCTGCCGCAGTCCTGGGCCAGCAGATACAGCGACAGATCGATCCCCGCCGTCACGCCGGCCGAAGTGTATAAAGCACCGTCGCGCAGGAACAGGCGGTCCGGCTGCACGGCCGCAGCGGGGAAGCGGTGCGCCAGCGCGGCGGCATCGGCCCAGTGGGTGGTCACGGTTTTGCCGTCCAGCAGACCGGCGTGCGCCAGCAGGAAGGCGCCGTTGCAGATGGCGCCGTGGCGCTGGCTGCGGGCGGCCGCCTGGCGCAGCCAGTCCGACAGCGCGGCGTCCGGCGCACGCCTGGGCAGGGCCGGACCGCCTGCCGTCAGCACCAGGTCGAAGGCTTCCTGCGCGGCGCTGTAATGGCGCGTGGGCGCCAGCAGCATGCCGTTGGAGCAGGCGATGGGGCCGTGCTCGGTGCCGAGCAGCTCCAGCCGGTAGTGGCGGTCGGGCGGCAGGAAGCGGTTCGCTTCGGCGAAAACGTCCATCGGCCCGGCGATGTCCAGCGCCTGCACGCCCGGGAAGACAAGAATGGCTATGGATGGCATGCCGCTAGCATAGCCTAGTCGGGGCTGTAGTCGCCATCGTCCAGCAGCATGTCTTCGAAGAAGGCGCCGAATGGTTCGCTGGGGTGGCGGATGTGGATCTCCAGAATCCAGCGCATGGCCGATGGCGCGAAGCCTGCTTCGGCCAGCGCGCCGGTATGGATTGCGGCATGGGGAAAGTCGGAGACGCGGTGGCCGCTCAGTTCCCGGTTGAGTTCCCAGGCCATGGCGCGGGCCTTGGCTTCGGCGTAGTCGTACAGCTGCTGGCCGGTGAGCTTGTCGCGCTGCCAGACTTCGCGCACATCGTGGAACAGGACGGCGGCATCGAGCGCGCAGCGCTGGTACTCGGGATTGCTGCCGACGGTGAAGCTGGCGCCACCATCGCCTTCCCATTCCTCGTGGCGCGGGGCGATGTCGATGAAGAAGATGTCGTTCTCCTGCAGGACCACGCCCGGTTCGGAGGCGCGCTTCATGGCCTTGAGCGTGTTGCGGCCGAAGCGCACCCGTACCGGATGCCAGCTGAGGGCCATGCCGGCGTCGGCCAGCACCTGTTTGGCCATCTCCACCGCGTCTTCTTCCACCATGCCGGGACGGATGCGGGCGGCGATGTCGCGGATGGCCTGGCGGGTCTTGGCGCGGGCGCGCAGCATGCCTTCGGTGGAGAAGGCGGGGCTGACGCGTTCGGCGTCGGCGGCGGAGGTGTGTTGGGTGTCGCGCATGTTCGGATCCTTTCCCTGAGGTGATGAGGAAAGTATAGAAATGCGGCGGGTCGGCCGGAGCGCGATCAGGCGCGGATTCCTGCCAAATTGGACGGCTATTCTGCCAGCATGTCCGGTGTTTGCATGCTGGCGCGCCAGCTGTGCATGCGCCAGGCCGACCATGCGGTCAGGCCCGCGCCCAGCAGCAGGATCAGGCGGGTATCGAACAGGGTCAGCACCGACCCGGCCAGCGCCATCAGGATATTCGCCAGGCAGAAGGTGGTGGAGATCAGCCCCATCACCGCGCCCTGGCCGTGCGAACCAAAGCGTTCGGCGCACCAGTTGGGCACGATGGCGTTGTAGCAGGCATGCGGTACGCCGAACAGCATGATGGCGGCCACGCCCAGCCAGGCATTGCTGGCCGCCAGCAGGGCGATCACGGAGGCGGTGCCGAAAGCCAGGCGGCGCGCCCGCAGCAGCGGATCGGGCGGACTGGCGCGGCCCGCAAAGACGGTGGTGAGGATCATCACGCCGCACATGGCTGCCGTGGTCCAGGCGATGCCGCGCGCGGCGTAGCCCGGAACTTCCACCAGCCACAAAGGATAGAATTCGTAGAAGGCCGTCACGCCGCAGGTATAGGCCAGCTGCACGATGAACAGGCCGCGCAGGTCCGGCTCGCGCAGCAGGTTGAAGGCGTGCCGCTCGCGCGCCACCTGCCACCACGAGCTGCTGGCGCCAGTGGGGGCTTCCTTCGGCAGCACCACCATGACCAGCACGCCGGTGCCCATCAGCAGGGCCACGGCGACCCAGAACGGCGCCGTCAGGCCAAAGCCCAGCGTGAAGCCAGCCAGCAGCGGGCCGGCCAGCCAGCCGGTGTAGAAGGCGCCGTTGAGCCAGGACAGGGCGCGCATGCGCAGCGCTCCATCCAGCTTCTCCGCCAGCAGGGCGCGGGCGACCGAGCCGTTCCCCTCCAGCAGGCCGGTGGCAAAACGCGCCACGATAAACAGGGGATAGGATTCGATGATCAGCGCCCATGCCGTCACCGCATGGCCCAGCGCCGCGCCGATCGAGGTGGTCAGCAGCACCGGACGGCGGCCGTATCGGTCGGACAAAGGCCCCAGCAGGGCGGCGCCCAGCAGCAGGCCAAGCGGGTTAATCGTCAGCGCCAGGCCAAACAGCAGCTTGGGGGGCAGTCCCATAAAGTGATTCAGGCCGTTGCTGACACCCGCGGCAAACAGCGGCGGCAGAATCGGATAGGGCAGCGCGGCGCCAATGGTGGACAGTACGGCCACCAGGCAGGCGGTGGCGATCAGCAGGGAAGTTTTCATGTGGCGCTTAAGCCCCGCGCTGGCGGCGGAACAGCCACCAGGCCGCGCCGCCGGTAATGGCGGTCGCAGTCAGCAGCACCATCCAGAAGCCGTCCGGATCCTGCCCCAGCGGCACGCCGCCCACGTTCATGCCCAGCAGGCCGGCGATGATATTGATCGGCAGGGCCAGCACGGTGACGATGGTCAGCACGAACAGGCTGCGGTTATTGCCCTCGTTGACCAGGGCCGCGATCTCTTCCTGAATCAGCTTGATGCGTTCCTGCAGCGAGGACATATCGGACAGCACCAGCGAGAATTCCTCGGTTGACTGGCGCAGCTCCTGCACGTCCTGCGCGGCGATCCAGCCGGGCGGCCGCTGCAACAGGCGGAACAGGGCGGCCGGTTCCGGCGCCAGCAGGCGGCGCAGGCGCACCAGCACGCGCCGCAGCGCGCCCAGGTTGGCGCGCTTATCGGTCAGCTTGCCGGCCAGCAGATTGTCTTCGATGTTATCGACCGTGGCGATGGCGTCGCGCACGATCTTGACCAGGGCATCGGCCTGGTCGCGCAGCAGGTGGATCAGCAGCTCGACCGGGGAGCGGATCGGCTCTCCGTTGACGACCGCCTGGCGCAGGCTGTCCACCGCCCGCAGCGGCCGGCGGCGCGCGCTGATGACCAACTGGCGGCCGACGCTGAGCGACAGGGTGGAGATGTCGCTGGCCTCATAAGTAAAGTCGTGCAGCACGTCGTTGACGACGGCGATCAGGGTATCGTCAGCCAGTTCGATGCGGGTCGAGCGCGGGCCTTCGTGCAGGCTGTCGTAGAACTCTTCCGGCAGCACGGTATGCTCGTGCAGCCATTTTTCCGTGGCTGTATTGGCAAGGTTGAAGTGCAGCCAAATGAATTCGTCGGGATGCTGTTCGCGCGCGGCCAGCCACTGGCGCGCGGCGTCGCAGTCGATGGGCAAGCCTTGGCCGTCCGCCGCGCGGCCGAACACAAAACCGCACACCAGTCCCGATTGATCCGATCCGTACGACAGTGCGGTGTTCTGCATGCAGCCTCAGACCAGCAGCGCGGCGCTCATGGAGGCGGCGTCGATGGCCGATTCCTCCAGCATGAACTCCATCATGTCCTGGTCGATAAACAGGTCGATGGCCGACTCCGACTGCGGCGGCAGTTCGCGCGCCGGCGCCTGCAGGGGCGACGCCACCGGGGCCAGCTGGTTGGCCAGCAGCAGGGTGTCGAGCAGGCTGTCGGGCGGAATGGAGAGGAAGCTGTCGCGCATGCCCTCGATGGCCAGCGCCACGGGTTCGGGAACGCTGAGTTTTTTCATCACTTCGCGGGTGATGATTTCCTCGCTGGCGGAAGACCAGTTTTCCGGGTCTTCTTCCAGCAAGCCGGGGAATTCGTCGGCGCGCGAGAGCAAATAGAAGTTACCCACCTCGTGGACGATGGCGGCAAACAGCGCGGTGTCCGGGTTCACGTGGGTCACCTGGCGCGCGATGATGCGGGACAGGGCGGCGACGTGGATGGTGTGGTCCCACAGCTGCTCGGCCTTGGCGCGCACGTCCGGATGGGCGATGCGGCTGCCGAACTGGCGCACTACCATGGCGGCGGCCATGGCA
>Ga0213872_10000342_pt1 | contig 39276 bp, 33 predicted proteins | sample VelepicomBERX_R2_FD_160071 | JGI IMG/M metagenome (GOLD analysis project Ga0213872, IMG submission 160071) | Rhizosphere microbial communities from Vellozia epidendroides in rupestrian grasslands, the National Park of Serra do Cipo, Brazil - RX_R2 | ecosystem: Host-associated > Plants > Roots >... | reverse complement strand
AATACTCGATCGTGCTGCCGCTATCGAGCAGCCGCCGCAACGCCGTCACATTGGCATCCAGGGAGACGTCGAGCACCGCTATCCGCGCCGGCTGCTCCGACGGAATACGTTCGAGCAGTGCGATGTCGCGCTTGACCCCGGTAACCAGTACCGCATCCACAGGCTGCGTCAATCGCAACTGGTGCAATGCGCATAAGCCGTCGGCATCACCATTGAAGACGTCGTAGGTGGTTCCGGCAACTTGAGCGAAAGGGACAGGCATGCAGGTAGTCGAGTAAGGAAGCGCGAATGCGAAAGGTCGCTGCGCCGCCATTGTGCCAGAAAACACCTGTATCCAACATGGACGGACACGGTGGCGCAGAGACTTCTTCAGCATTACCCTAGTATAATTTTGCCCATGGCGAAAATCGTGTTCACGCAGCAGTTGCGGCGCTTTACCGAAGTGCCGGAAATCGAGACCGCTGCCCCCACCTTGCGCGCAGCCCTGGAAGACGCGTTTGCGGTCAATCCTGTCCTGCGCGGCTACATTCTCGACGAGCAGGGCCACATGCGCATCAACGTGGTCGCTTTTATCGATGGCCGTCGCCTGCGCGACCGCATTGCGCTCAACGACGCCATTTCAGCCACCAGCCAAATCCACGTGTTGCAAGCCCTTTCTGGAGGATGACCATGCAGCATCATGCCCTGATTTCCACGCGCAAAGGCCTGTTCGAATTATCGTGCCGCAACGGCGAATGGCGGCTCGGCGCCACGCACTTTCTCGGCGACCCGCTGTCGATGGCGCTTTACGATCCGCGCGACGGCGCCACTTATGCCGCGCTCAATCTCGGCCACTTCGGCGTCAAGCTGCACCGGCGCGACAAGGGCAGCGATAGCTGGACCGAAATTGCGGTGCCGACCTATCCGCCGCAGCCGGAAGACTTCAACGAAGAGCACCCGTGGGCACTCAAAGTGATCTGGAGCCTGGCGCACGGCGGCGCAGACCAGCCCGGTGTGCTGTGGGCCGGCACCTTGCCCGGCGGCCTGTTCCGCTCCAACGATCGCGGCGATAGCTGGGAACTGGTGCGCTCGCTATGGGATATGCCGGAACGCAAGGAATGGATGGGGGGCGGCTATGAAGCGCCCGGTATCCATTCGATTTGCGTTGATCCGCGCAACAGTGACCGCATCCTGATCGGCGTGTCTTCCGGCGGCGCCTGGGTTACTGAAGACGGCGGCGAAGACTGGGTGGTGAGCGCCGAGGGCATGCGCGCCGACTACATGCCGCCCGAGCGTGCCGACGATCAGGGTATCCAGGATCCGCATCGCATCGTGCAATGCCAAGGCGCCCCCGAGGTCTATTGGTGTCAGCACCATTGCGGCATCTGGCGCTCCGCCAACAACGGCAAATTCTGGGACCGCATCGAACCCGACAATACCTCCGCGTTCGGCTTTGCCGTGGCCAGCCATCCGCGCGACCCGAATACCGCCTGGTTCGTGCCGTCGATCGCCGACATGAAACGTATCCCGGCCAACGGCGCCATGAGCGTCACGCGCACGCGCGACGGCGGCAAGACTTTCGACGTATTGCGCAAGGGTTTGCCGCAACAGCATTGCTATGATCTGGTCTACCGCCATTCGCTGGCCTTGGCCGACGACGGCCAGACCCTGCTGATAGGCTCGACCACGGGCGGCCTGTGGGGTTCGACCAATGCCGGCGATGACTGGCAACTGATTTCCGCCAACTTGCCGCCGATTTATGCACTGCAGTTCGCTTGAACGATTACACCAGAAAATAACTGAATGAGCTTATCCCGGCTGCTGCGCAGCTTCATCCGCCGCCACTGGGTCTCCTACGCCGCTTCGGCCGCGATGCTGACTGGCATCACCGTGCTCAACGTGGCGATTCCGCGCAAGTTCGGTACCATCATCGACGGCCTGGTCGCCGGACGGCTGAGCGGCACGGCCTTGCTGTGGCAGCTGGCTATACCGATCGCCTGCGGCGTCGCCATTTATCTGCTGCGCGTGGGCTGGCGCAAGGTGCTGTTTTCGGCGGCCTACCGTTTCGGCTTGCAGTTGCGCACCGATCTCTATGCGCGCCTGTCGCTGCAAGGGCCGGCCTTCTATCAACGCCAACGCACCGGCGACCTGATGGCGCTGGCCACCAACGACATCGACGCCATCGAGATGGTGGCGGGCGAGGCGATGCTGGCCGGCTACGACGGCAGCACGACGCTCGTGATCGTGCTCGGCACCATGCTGTTCGGCGTCGACTGGCGGCTGACGCTGGTGGCACTGCTGCCGCTACCGCTGATGGGCATCGCATTCTGGTTTGTTTCCAACCGCGTGCACGACGCTTCGCGCGAGGCCCTGGACCGTTTCAGCGACCTCAACGACCATGTCCTGGAAACGCTGTCCGGCGTGCGCACGCTGCGCGCGCTCGGACTGGAACGGCGCGTCGGCGCGCAGTTCTCGGAGCTGGCCGGCCGCGCCGCCGATTCCAGCTTGAAAGCGCAACGGTGGGAAGCGGCGTACGAACCGGCGGTCGGCATTTCACTGGCCGCCTCGGCTACGCTGGCGCTGTTGATGGGCGGCTATCTCGTATGGCAAGGCCAGCTGAGCATAGGGGCGCTGACCAGCTTCAACATGTACCTGGGTCAGCTGATCTGGCCGATGTTCGCCGCCGGCTGGGTACTGTCGCTGATCGAACGCGGCAAGGCAGCCTGGAAGCGGCTCGAACCCGTCATGAGCGAAGCGCTGGCGGTCGGCGACGATGGGTCGGTCGACGTCGTGCAGACGGGCACGCTGACGGCGCACGGCATCAGTTACAGTTATCCCGGCCAGACGCACCCGGCCTTGTCGCAGGTATCGTTCTCTCTGCCGGCCGGCCAGACGCTCGGCCTGGTAGGTCCCACCGGCTCTGGCAAATCGACCCTGTTGCGCCTGCTGCTGCGGCAATACGATGCGAACGCAGGTTCCATACATTGGTCCGGCCGCGAACTGCACGAATACCGGTTGGCGGCGCTGCGCCGCGCAGCTTCGTGGGTGCCGCAGGAATCCTTCCTGTTCTCCGCCAGTGTCGCCGACAACATTGCGCTGGCCAAGCCCGATGCCAGCCGCACCGAGATCGAGCACGTCGCCAAACTCGCTGCCGTACACGACGACATCATGCGACTGCCGAAAGCTTACGAAACCGTAGTCGGCGAACGCGGCATCACCTTGTCCGGCGGGCAGCGCCAACGCGTGGCGATTGCGCGCGCCCTGCTGGGCGGCGGCGCGCTGCTGCTGCTCGACGACGCACTATCGGCCGTCGATACCGGCACCGAAGCGCAAATCCTGGCGCACTTCCAGGAGCTGCGGCAAGCCGGCAGCGCCGACCACAGCCGCAGCGTGGTCATCGTCAGCCATCGCCTCAGTTCGGTGGCCGACGCCGATCACATCCTGGTACTGCGCGAAGGCCGCGTCGTCGAAAGCGGGTCGCACCAAATCCTGCTCGATCATGGCGGCTGGTACGCGGCGCAATGGCAATACCAGCAATTGGAAGAGAGTCTCGATGCGCTCTGATACCCGGCAGGCGATTGCGCTGCTGCACGCTGCTGCACGCCCCGAGCGGCGCCACCTGATGCTGGGCGTCGCCTGGCTGACCCTGGCGGCTACCCTCGAAATGACGGCGCCCATCCTGACCAAGCGCCTGATCGATAACTACCTGCTGCCGCATCGCGTGGATCTGGCCGTGATCGCTACGCTGCTGATCACCTGCCTGCTGTGCAACTGGGCCGCGACCACCGTGCGCTACCTGCAACTACTGCGTCTGGCGGGCCTGGCGATGCGTTCGGTGCAACGCCTGCGCGAACAGGTATACGAGCACGTGCTGCACCTGCCCATGGCTTTTTTCGACAGTGCCATCACCGGCAAGCTGGTCAGCCGCGTCACCAACGACACCGAGGCCGTCAAGACGCTCTACATCCAGGTGCTGTTCGTGATGCTCGACAGCGGCATCGTCATCATCGGCGCCATCGCCGCCATGGCCTGGCTCGACTTGCGGCTCATGCTGATCGTGACCGTACTGCTGCCGGCCGTGATCGTGATCGTCTGGCTTTACCAGCGCTGGAGCGCGCCGGCCGTCAGCCGGGCGCGCGAATTGCGCAGCGACATCAACGCGCAGATGGCGGGGTCGATTGCCGGCATGAGCGTATTGCAGGCCAGTAATGCGACGCCGCGTTTCGGCACCCGTTTTGCGGACACCAATCATGCGCATTTCAAGGCGCGTATGGGCGAGCTGAGCGCGAATGCCTGGCTGCTGCGGCCCGCGCTCGACATGCTGAACGTGGTGCTGCTGGTGGCAGTCATCTATGCGTTTGGCGCGCATGCAAATGGGGGCCAGAGCCAGATCGGCGGCGTGGAAGCCGGCATCCTGTACGCCTTCGTCAGCTATATCGGCCGCGTAATCGAGCCCTTGATCCAGATCACGATGCAGTTCAGCCAGTTGCAGCAATCGGTGGTATCGTCGGCGCGCGTCAATGCCTTGCTGCAGGAATACCGTCCCGTTCCCGTCGGTGGCGAGGTCCGCGTAGGCGCCGGCGCAGTGGCGATCCGTGATCTCAGTTTCGGCTACAAGCCGGAAGCGGTGGTGCTGCACGATCTGAACCTGAGCATCCCCGCCGGCAGCTTCTACGGCGTCGTCGGCCATACCGGCAGCGGCAAGTCGACCCTGCTGAGCCTGCTGCTGCGTTTCTACCGCGCGCAAAGCGGCAGCATAGAAATAGACGGCGTGCCACTGGCCGATATCGGCGACGATGCATTTCGCGCCCACGTCGGCCTGGTGCCGCAAGACCCTTTCCTGCTGGCGGCCAGCGCACGCGACAACATCGACATGGGACGCAGACTGCCGCAGCGCGAGATCGAGGCTGCGGCGCGCGCTGCCAAGGCGCACGACTTCATCTGCGCGCTCGAACAAGGCTATGACACGCCGCTCGGCGAAGGCGGCGCGCGCCTGTCGACCGGACAAAAGCAATTGATCGCCATCGCGCGCGCGCTGGCCGGCAAGCCGCGCATCCTGCTCCTTGACGAAGCGACTTCGCATATCGACAGCGAGACCGAACAAGTGGTGCAAAATGCGCTTGACGAGCTGCGCGGCAAGGTCACCATCATCGCCATCGCCCATCGGCTGTCCACCATACGCGATGCCGACCGCATCGTGGTGCTCAATCACGGCCGCATCGCCGAAGCGGGAACGCATGATGTGCTGATGGAAATAGGCGGTGGAATTTATCAGCGCCTGTACATGCTGCAGCAATTGAGCGAATAGGATTATCCGCTACACCGTGCGTTTGACAGGACGCCGCATGGCGGCTACATTTTGTGCGGCGGGGTGCCCTGGAAGGCAAATTCCGGGGCCGCCTGCTCACACAAACAAACCTCGGGAGATCACTGCATGAAACAATATGGCGCAGAATTCATAGGCACGTTTTGGCTGGTGTTGGGCGGTTGCGGCAGCGCCGTGCTGGCTGCGGCCTTCCCTAACGTCGGCATAGGCTTGCTTGGTGTTTCACTGGCGTTCGGTTTGACCGTGCTGACCATGGCGTTTGCGATCGGCCATATCTCGGGCTGCCATTTGAATCCCGCGGTTTCGATCGGCTTGTGGGCCGGCGGCCGCTTTTCCGCCGACAAGCTGATTCCCTATATCATCGCGCAAGTGCTGGGCGCCATTGCCGCGGCCGCTGTCTTGTACGTGATCGCCAGCGGCACTGCCGGCTTCGATCTCGGAAAGGGCTTCGCCTCCAACGGCTATGGTGTGCATTCGCCGGGCGGCTATTCGCTGCTGGCGGCACTGGTGTGCGAAGTGGTGATGACGGCATTCTTCCTGATCGTCATCATGGGTGCCACCGACAAGCGTGCGCCGGCAGGGTTTGCACCGATTGCCATTGGTCTGGCGCTGACGTTGATCCACTTGATCAGCATCCCGGTCACCAATACTTCAGTCAATCCGGCGCGCAGCACCGGTGTCGCCCTGTTTGCGGGCGACTGGGCCATCGGCCAGCTCTGGCTGTTCTGGGCGGCGCCAGTCGCCGGCGCGATACTGGGTGCCTTGGTCTACCGCTTCATCGGCGAAGACAAAAGCTAGGAATTTTTAGATACGCAAGAAAAAGCGGCTCCGCTGAACTGAGCCCCAGAAGTTGGACACCAACTTTTGGGGTTTTTTCATGACAGTGAGCCGCTTTTTATTGCCGGGAATGGGCAATTAAAAGCCCTTGATTCGATCAGCGACAATACCACCGCTAATGCCGGCAACAGTATCGAACTTGTCGGCCATCAATGCATCAAGGCGATCAAGACGGTCGGCCGGTGGCGGATGGGTCTTCATCAAGAGTGAAAAGTTGTTGTCGCTTGCGCTCTGTTCCTGCAGCATCTGCAGCACCGCGGGCAAGCCGAAGGGGTCGTAGCCGGCGCGCGCGGCAATCACCACACCGAGGCGGTCGGCCTCGAATTCGTCGTCCTTGTCCAAGCCCTTCGCGTACAGGTTTTTGGCAAAATTCACCACGGTCGACTTGATTTCCGAATTGGCGCCGCGTGTACTGGCGAGATCGCCCAGCAGTTCGGCGCCGGCATTTTTCTGCACCGCCTTCAAATGGTGTTTGCGCAAGACGTGGCCGATTTCATGCGCCAGCACACCGGCCAGTTCCGATTCATTGTGCATGCGCTGCACCAAGCCGCGCGTCACGAAGATATAGCCGCCCGGCGTGGCAAAGGCGTTGAAACCGGGATCTTCGAGCACGGCAAAAGTCCAGGGGAGATCGGGGCGTTCAGTCTGCAAGGCCAACCAATGACCGAGCGCGTTGACGTAGTGCTGAATATGCTCGTCAGCCATGATGGGTTTGGCGCCGAGCAACGTGGCCGCGAAGTTCTGGCCGATCTGAATTTCCTCAGGCTCGTCTATGCCCTTCACCATCTTGCTTGCATGTCCGAAAATGGTGCCGATGTCGGGCGTGTTGCTGTTATTGCCGGTGCTGCCGCCGAGTCCGGGAATCTTGAAGCTGAATTGCGCGCAGGCCGAAGACCATGCAAGCGCCATCACCAGCCCGACGCAAAGTTTGACGATAGATTTCATGGTCGTACGCTCCCCATCATGCATGCGCATCAATTACGCGTTGGAGCCGGGTCGGGCAAATAGGGCACTTTGGCCGCCGTGAGCTTGCTGCGTTGTGCGAATGCCTGGGCCACACTCTTGTCCGTAGTGAGCTTCAGCACCTTTTGCAGTTCTGCCGGATTGGCCTGGGCATTTTTCAAATCCTCGTCGTTGAGGCCGCGCACACCCGTGGTGTCGGTCCCCGAATTGGAGGTACGTCCGGCGGCCAGCAAGCCGGTCAAGCCGCTCAACGGTTTGCCGGCGTTGCCGGCATTGGCTGCCCCGGCCGCACTCACCGTATCGAAACGCAGGTTCAACATGCGCACCCAGCCCGTCTGCCCGCCTGCGACTTTGACCTGGGTCCAGGCACCGCGTCTTTGCAATACTTCGAGGGCGGATTTTTCAGGAACGGTCGCCACGGTCGCGGCATCGGACTGAGAGTCCGCGTGCACTTCGGTCGAGCGCACGGTGTGGGCCGACTCGCCCTGCGCCGATACCGCAATCGGCCATGCGGCCAAAGCAAGCACTGGCGCCATCGCAAACATGGCCAATTTGAATTGGTTTCCCCGCATACCCTTGCCCTCTATGCGTTTTTCCCAATGGGCTCGTACAACTCCACTTCGGCCGCTCTCCCCTTGACGGAAAAAGTGCCGCGCAGCATGAAAGTCACGTTGGCCACGTTGGCATCATGGCTGCAGGCTTGCATGGTTTCACGGCTGACCAATACTCGCGCGACGTCCTTGGTCAAGCCTTCCACCCTGCTGGCGAGATTCACCGTATCGCCGATGGCGGTGTAGTCGAGCTTGCGGCGTGCGCCGATAAAGCCTACCACAGCGGGTCCGGTGTGTACACCAATGCCGACGTCGAAATCGGTCAGGTCCGATTGCTCAGCGGCCAGTTCCTTTTTGAAAAGCAATAGATTTTCCTGCATCTCCAAGGCCGCAGCTACGGCCCGGCTGGCATGCTGCGGATCCGCCAGCGGCGCGCCCCAAAATGCCATGATGCAGTCGCCGATAAATTTATCGAGCGTTCCGCCGTGCTTGAATACCACTTCAACCTGCCGGTCGAAATAACGGTTGAGCAAGGCCACCACTTGTTGCGGTGGGTGCGACTCGGACAAGGTAGTGAAGCCTCGTATGTCGGAAAACAGTACTGAAATCTCGCTGGTTCGTCCGGACATGCTGTCCACCGTTTCGCCCTGGTCGACAATTCGTCTCACGACTTCGGGATTGAGGAAGCGGCGGAACAGGGATACCGCCTGCTCGCGCGTACGCCGCTCGCGCAAATAACCCGCCAGCGCAGCCGACAAGAACCAGGTCCAGGCAAAAATCAGCGGCGTAGCCAAAGGCAACATCCATAGCTTGGCCATGGCTTGATCGGCGGCAATCAGACTCAGGGCCGTCACAGCCAGCAGCACGGCACCCGCGGCCAGGGGATTCATGCGTTTTGCGAAAGCTGCGGTCAGGCTCGCAATCAGCAACGCACCATACAGGAAGGGCCATAGCGGCGGCACGACGCGCAGATAGCGGTCATTGACCAGATTGTCGATCGCCGTCGCCAGCACGTCGACGCCTGGGAAGCTGGCGCCGAGCGGCGTCAAATGATGATCGAAAGCGCCGGTGGCGGATGAGCCTATCACCAGGATCTTGCCGCGTATCGTTTGTTCGAGATGGCGCACGTCCTGTTCGCGCATGTCGGGCCGGTCTTCCGTCAGGGACCGATACAGATCGCTGTAATGATGGCGGATACGTCCGCTGGCGGGCCAGCTCAGGAGAATGGAATCGCCGGCCGGCAGGGCGGTGCCGAGATCGCTCGCCACGCGCGCCGGCAAAGACGGTAAATTCCAATCACCGACGACGGTGCGCAACCGGTAACGGCGCAGCACGCCATCGGCGTCGACGTCGCTATTGTCGAGTCCGAGCCTCCAGGCCTTGCTATCGATGGCGTTGGGCAAGAGCAGGCCGACCTGGGCATCGCTCGCGCCCGCTTGCTTCACCCCAAATGCCGTTTGCACTTCCTGCAATCCGAAAGGCGGAGCTTTATCCTCATTGGGGAGCAGTGTCGCCGCCAGAAAAACATGGGGCGACATGGACAACAAAGACTCCGTCAGGCGCGCATCGCTTTTCGGGCGTTTGCGGTCGCGCTCGGCAAAAGCAATATCGAACACAACGGCGCGCGGCGAAAATTCCGCCAGCGCATCGAGCAAATCGGCGTGGATTTCGCGCGGCCAAGCCCATAAACCGGCCATCTCCTGCATTGCCGCCAGACTCTGATCGTCGATATCGATCACGACGATGTTGGGGTCGGCCTTGAATTCGGCCGCATGATGACGCATGAACACGTCGGCCAAGCGCGACTCGACCGTACCGAACACACACAGCGCAAACAATTCTATCGTCAACGCCGACACGAACAACAAGGCCGCTACGATCAGTTGCCGCGCTGGATTGCGCATAATCGATTGAAGATTTGGAAGTCCCATGCCGTCCTGCCTGCGGAATGTAACGATGTTCTCGATAAGCAAACTGGAGCATACTAGCCGGGCACATGCTATTAAAGCAAGATTGGACAACATTATGTGTTCTTGCAAGATTGAAATCTATTTTTTGCAAGATAGTTGTCTTCCTGTCAAAGACTTTCCTGAAAAATCGCATAACATCGATTTTCATGGTCCACGTCCGAACGCTTCCCGTTATAGAATCTGCGCCAACAAGTGATAGGCAGATTTGGCGCGTGATCCATCGATAGGCAGGACAGCGTCCCGCAGTGAAACACTATGAAAGCTTCTTTCCGATGAACCCCGGTTCCCATCCAGCCATGCTCAACCCGTCTTATTCGCCCTATTCCAGCAGCGAAGAAAAAAGCCGGCATTCGCACATCATCGGCAAGTTGGCCAACGAAGTCAGCCGCAGCGTCGATGAAATCGAACCGCTCTACGAAGACATACTCGCGCACCTGAAAGATCAGGCCAGCATCCAGGACTACCTGCCCATACTCGTGTCGCGCCGCGTCAAGGAAGCGCTTTCGCATTCGGTGCCGCCGACGCGCTGAGCAGCGCCCGCATTAGAGCGTCGCACCACAAATACCGCAGGCAAAAAAAAACCGCCTTTAGCAAGGCGGTAAATTCCATTCCTTAGGAGGTATTGGAATGGACGAGGAAGGCTGCAGTGTAGTCGGTGAATATGACGCGGGCATGACACGTTGCTTTTTTTTCCGGTCAGCTGTTTTGTGCCGCCACCAATCGCAAGTGGGTAATTTCGGATGGCGCCCAGAATCGCTTGGGCGGTCCCCAATACCCGGTTCCGCGACTGGTATACACCCATAACCGGCGCAGGCGCTTCAAGCCCGCCGTAAACGGCTGTTGCAAAGGAACAAACAAGTTCCATGGGAAAAATTGCCCGCCGTGGGTATGCCCGGATAATTGCAGATCGAAGCCGGCATCGGCCGCTGCCTCTGCGGAACGCGGCTGGTGTGCCAGCAGCAACTTGAATCCCACTTGCGTCGGCGCGCCCGCCATTGCCGCGTGCGGATCGCTTCGGTGCGCAGGGTCGTAATGATGCGCCGTGTAGTCGGTAACGCCGGCCACCAGCAGGGTGGCGTCGGCATGCTGCAGCAGCACGTGCTCATTGAGCAGTACCGTCAGCCCCAGTCTTCTGAGTTCGTCTATCCAGTCGTGCGCATTCGAGTAATACTCATGGTTGCCGGTGACGAAATACACGCCATGCCGCGCCGCCAGATTTTTCAACGGTGCCGTATGCGATGACAAGTGCTTGACGCTGCCGTCGACCAGATCACCGGTGACGGCGATGAGATCGGCTTGCAAGCCATTGACGCGCTCGACGATGGCTTCGAGATAGGCGCGCTTGATAGTCGGGCCGACATGGATATCGCTGATCTGCGCGATCGTGAATCCCTGCAGACCGGACGGCAGATTGGCGATCGGTACTTCGACCTTGCGTACGCTCGCCACGCGCCGCGCATTGAAGAAACCGATCACGCTCACAGCCAGCGCCAACAGCGGCACCAGGACCGCACTATCGCTCATCAGCGCGACGCTGAAATAACCTGCAAGACCAGCCAGCAGGAAGAGCATGTCGCGCAGGAAGGTCAACACCAACAGCGATGAAAACAGACCCATGGCCAGCAATCCTATCCAGGCCAGGCGGTCCGACCAGGGTGGGCGCGCGATCACGCGCGCCAACAAACCAAACGGCACCAGGACCACCGATAGCGCCAGCCACAGCGCGCCGGGCACCTTGTATGCGAAGGGTATGGGCAAGTCGGGCAGGATGCGCCAGGCAATGTAGGCGTGCAGCAAGGCCAGCATGCAGCAAACAAGGACGAGATAGGGGATGCGAGAGCGCATGGAAATTGGCGGCAAGCCAGGTTGTTGGAAAATTGCAAAGAGCCGCGATCGTGTTCGTTATGCGCAGCTCAAAACATTTCCCAAATGGGGCGCGGCAGCGTCATTTCAAGTGCCACGCCCGCAATGTCATGACCGAAAGCGCAGCCTCTCGAATCCATCCGGACTCCAATCTTCGCTGCCTACGCCATGATGCACGAAGAACAGTCCATCCGGATCGTACTTTTGCTTGATCTTTGCCAGCTTTGCGTAATTCTCGCCCCAATAGGCGTCCTGCCATGACGCGTTGAAGTAGTTGCTCTCCGAAACGTAGGATCCTGCACGCGGCACGATCTTGCGCAATTCCGCGGTGGCCAGATCGATCTTTTCCGCGTCCTCGCGCGCGGCGCGATCATCGACGGACCGGCGCGGCATGCCCGGAAAAGCAGGAGCCTCGCCGTCGGCAATGATCGCCAGCGCGAACGCCTTGGCCACCGCCGGATTGGTCGCGGTATTGGCCACCGCCGCGAGCACTTCCTTGGGAGCCCCTGCCAACCCCTTGTTGATGTGCAGATCGACTTTCTTGTATCGGCTGGCGCGAAACACCGCGTCCGCCAACGTGCGCCCATCGTTTTCGTGAAGCAAATCAGCGGGCAGCCAAAGTGAATCATAGCCGTGGATGAAAACACCGACCTGCTCGCTGTCCCCGCCCTTCCACCAGCCATGATGAGCGGAAGCGCCTTCGCGGGCATCGACCTGCATGTAATCGCCGCCCACCTTCCAATATCCACGTGAATCTCCAACCCAGGTGCCTGGCTCTTGCGCCAGCTCGAAGTCGTTTGCCGCCGCGCGGACCCAATCGAAAAAACTCTGCCATGCAGCCTGGGCGGCCGCTCCATCCAGTCCTTGACTGGCCATAGAGATCTGGAACGTATTGTCCGGTGAGAAGTGGACCTGTTCACCCCAATGCGGATTGAAAAGATGTTCGCGGTAGTGGGTGATGAAGCGTGCTATCAAGCGCTGAAACGCGTCGTCCGAACGGGCCTTGATCCGGCCCCACGCATTGCCGAAATTTTTTGGCAATGCATGGGTGCGCAGCGTCAATCGGGTCACCACACCCCAACTTCCACCGCCACCGCCTTTGAGCGCCCAGAACAGGTCGGAATTGAGGCATTCGTTGGCCACTAGCACCTTTCCGTCCGCGGTCACGATTTCCGCTTCCAGCAAGCTGGCGGCCGCGGTGCCGAATCCTCTTGAAAAACTGCCGAAACCCGCGCTCTGCACCAGTCCCGCCACGCCAACCGACAGGCAGCCGCCTCCCTGGACGTAGCGCCCCGCCACGGTCGTCACGGCATCATACAAGTCGGACCACATCGCGCCGGCACCGGCGCTGACGGCTTGCACCGGCTCCGCGCGCCCGTGGCAGCCTTGACCCACAAAAGCGTCTTGCAACATGACAGAGTTCATTCCCCGGGTCCATATCAGCAATGAGTCTGCCGCGTTGGAGGTGCCGAGGTAGGAATGCCCGCCGCCTTTGACTGCGAGCCGCAAATTTTTCCTGCGCGCGAAATCGACGGCTGCAGCGACATCCTGGGCGTTGCGCGCCTTGACCGCATAAGCACTCGACGCACTGGTCCAGGCACCGAGCCACCCCGACGTCTGGGTGCCGGCAGGCTGGTCGCCCAAGTAATAGGGATTACGCATGCTTTTCAGAATGTTTGCGCATGCATCCCCTTCGGTGTTTTCCGTGCACGGCGCGAACAGAGGCTGGACGGCGATCAGATTGCCGCCCACTGCGGCGTTCAAGGTTTGCCATGCCTGCGCATCCGGCCACCCGGGATCGCTTGGACGCACACGGCGAAACGGGCGTGAAGCCGCTTGGGCCGTACCGGGGATGGCAAGGGACGTGGACACCGAAAGAAGCGGCAGTGTGCTTGCGGCCTTGAGCAAGTCTCGTCTTTTCATGCGCTTTCCCCCTGAAAATGTGTCGCCGCAAGACGGCGTCCGGTAATGACGCGCATGATGCCCCCGTCGCGAAGCCGCCTCCAGTTTTTTGGGGCGAAATGGGGCCAGCAAGGGGCAAACCGGATTATTTCAGAGCACTCTCCAAGTGCGCGCGATATTGTCGGCTGCACGGCACTTCTACCCCGCCCGTCAGAACAAGCTGGCAATCGCCTTTTCCGAGCGTAACGATTCCCTCTACAGCTGCCACGCGGACGGCCGCGCGCCGATGACAGCGCACGAAATGCGTGCCAAGCCGCTCCAGCAAGCCGCTCAGAGTTTGACGCATCAGATAGCTGCGGCCGTTGGTATGAATCTGGACATAATTGTCCGCAGTCTCGATCCACAGTATGTCAACAAGCAAAAGGACTTTGGTCGCGCCGCGGTCGGGAACCAGCAGGCGTTCGATGACCGCCGCCCCTTTGGGAAATGGTTCGGCGGATCGGCTGCGCAAACGTTCGCGCACGCGCGCCAGGGTACGCTCGAAACGCAGCATATCGTACGGCTTCATCAGGTAGTCGACGGCATTGGCCTCGAACGCTTGCAATGCATAGCGGTCATGGCCGGTCACAAATACCAATAGCGGGGGTGGGTCTGGCAGCGAAACGGCTATTTCCAGGCCATTCATCTCCGGCATCTGGATGTCGAGAAACATCGCGTCCGGCTTGGACTGATGGACGATCTCCAATGCCTGGATGCCCTCGCGGGCCTCCAATATCTCTGTGACATCCGGCTCCATGCCAAGGAAATGCCGCAGCTTGTCGCGCGCGGGGCGCTCGTCATCGACGATCAGGATACGCATGGCAAACGAATTTCCGAGCGCACTCCGGCAGGCGCAAGCTGGGTGAGTTCGAAGCAGGCTTGTTCACCGTACCGTGCGGCAAGGCGCTCGCGCAGGTTGCTCGTGCCGACCCCGCCGTCCGTCACGGCATCGGGACCCCGCGCCAGCCTGCCGGCGTCGTCCTCGACCGCGAGCACAAGCGTTTCGCTCTCGCGGCGAACGGAAATTGTGATGCGGACACGGCAGTTTTTCCGTTCCACCGTATGCTTGAAGACGTTTTCCAGCATAGGCTGCATACCGAAGGCCGGCACCTTGCAGCCGAACAGGCGTTCATCCACTTGCCAGGCTATTTCCACCCTGTCTGAAAACCGCTCTTCCATCAGATCAGCGTAGGATCGCAGCAATTCCATTTCCCTGCCCAAACTGTTTTCCGGTTCGCGTCCGAGATCGACTGCAGCGCTCAATATCTCGGCCAATTTGGAAAGCATGGAATCCGCACGCGCCACATCTGCGTACATCAGCGAAGAAATCGTATTGAGTGCATTGAACAAGAAATGCGGCTGCACCTGCTGCGTCAGGTTCTGCAACTGCGCCCGCCGCAACAATGCGACCGATCTTTCAGCGCGTTCTTTTTCCGACGCCAGGGCGCGAAAGGAAAGCGCACCGAACAGCACGGTGACATACCCGCAGTAAAAAAGCGTAATCTTGGTCGATTCGTAAAGAAATACATTGCCCCATCCCTCGTGGCGATATTCAAGGCCCAGCAATGCATAGAAGGCGTGACGAATGCCGAACTCCACGCAGACGAATCCGCCGCACAGCAGCGGCAGCCAATACAGCTGCACGATCGCCCATTGGACGGGCTGCGCAAGAAACCGATCGCTATCGCGCATGATTTTGCGCGGCAACACGAACAATCCCGCAATCACGATGACCGAAGTGCCGTCCCAGAAGATCGGTTCCCATACTGCGGTGCGTCCACTGCGCAGGTAATCCTGGACTGCAACGCCGATCATCAGCAACAGAAAACCGATCCATCCGCAGACGGAGACAACGAAACTTGGGTGAGGCCGGAGACGAGAATTCACAATCTGGATTGCAAGAATTAGCCGTATCACTGCAGAAACCTGGTGGTGGCCGCGCATCGGATTATGCGCTAAAACCCCATTTCTATTTTTTGTACCGATTGAATAAAGTGCGTATAGCATACGGTTCAAGTTCAACCGCCGCAATAACCATTCTATGCGAGGTCTTCCATGAAATTTCTTTCCTTCGACGCCGACGGCCCCATCTGCACCATCACGCTGAACCGCCCCGACAAGCGCAATGCGGTACACGGGCCCATGGCTGCGGAATTGCTGAGCGCTTTGCAGCGCTTCGAGAATGACGGCAATTTGCGTGTCGCAGTTCTGACCGGGGCCGGCGGCCATTTCTGTGCCGGCGCCGATCTGGGCAGCGTCGCCGATCCGGCTCTGCGCAACGAACTTGATCCCAGCGGCGGCGGATTCGGGCCGATGGGGCCGAGCCGCATGGCGCTGCGCAAGCCCTTGATCGCTGCCGTCAACGGCTATGCGGTGGCCGGCGGTCTCGAACTGGCCTTGCTGGCCGACATGCGCGTCGCCGACGAGGGCGCCACGTTCGGCGTGTTTTGCCGGCGTTGGGGAGTGCCCCTGATCGACGGCGGCACCGTGCGCCTGCCGCGCATCATCGGCATGGGCCGCGCGCTTGACCTGATCCTGACCGGCCGCCCGGTTGCGGCTTCCGAAGCCCTGCAAATGGGCCTGGTGAACCGCGTCACGCCCGCCGGCGAAGCGCTGGCGGCGGCGCAGGAGGTGGCGCGCTCCATTGCCGCCTTCCCACAGACCTGCATGTTGGCCGACCGCGCTTCCGCCTACGCGCAATGGGACTTGCCTCTCGCCGAAGCCTTGCGGCAGGAGGGCGCACATGGCGTACCCGTGGTGTTTGCCGAGGGCAAGGACGGCGCCACGCGCTTTTCGCAGGGCGATGGGCGGCACGGCAGCTTCAGTTGACCGCTTGCGCCGTTCGCGCCTCCAACATCGCGCGTATCTGCTGCAGCGCTGCGGGATCTTCTATGGTGGTCAGGTCGCCGGGGTCGCGCCCCTCGCATATTGCCTGCAGGGCGCGGCGCAGCAATTTCCCCGAACGCGTCTTCGGCAAGCCGTTGACGAATACGACTCGCGCAGGACGACCGACTGCGCCGACCTGGCGGTCGACCACGGCCATGATCTCCTGCTCCAATGCCCGCCCGGCTTCCGGCGTTGCGGCGTCGTCCGAACGTTTCAGCACGACGAACGCCACGGCGACCTGGCCCTTGATCTGATCGGCGACACCGACCACCGCGACTTCGGCAACCTTGGCGTGGCTGGAAATGCTTTCCTCGATTTCACGCGTTCCCAGCCTATGGCCGGCGACATTGATCACGTCGTCGGTGCGGCCGAGGATGAAATAATAGCCGTCCGCGTCGCGTATGCCCCAATCGAAGGTCGAATAGATGTGCCTGCCCCCGCTCTGCGTCCAGTAGGTTTGCACAAAGCGCTGGTCGTCGCCATACACGGTTTGCATGCAACCGGGCGGCAATGGCCCCTCGATCACGACCATGCCTTTTTCATTGGCGGTGCAATCCTCGCCGCCGACCTCGTCGATGATGCGTACCTTGTAGCCATAGATGGGCAGGCCGGGGCTGCCGGGCCTGGAAGGAATATCTTCTACACCTTTCGCGATCGACAGAATCGGCCAGCCGGTTTCGGTCTGCCAGTAATTGTCGACCACCGGCACGCCGAGTTCGCCGGCGATCCAGCTCGAAGTCGGTTCATCCAGCGGTTCGCCGGCCAGGTATAGCGTCTTGAGCGACGACAGATCGTATTTTTTCATGAATTCCACGGGCTGCTTCTTCAGTATCCGTACTGCCGTCGGCGCCGAAAACATGCGCGTAACGCGGTATTTTTCGACTATGCTCCACCAGATGCCAGGGTCGGGCGATATCGGCAAGCCCTCGTACATGATGGTTGCCATGCCGGCGATCAAGGGTCCGTATACGATGTAGGAATGGCCGACCACCCAGCCTATATCCGACGTAGAGAAATACGTCTCGCCGGCGTTGCCGCAAAAAATGTATTTCATCGAGGCCGCCAGCGCTACCGCGTAACCGCCGACGTCGCGCTGCACGCCTTTCGGTTTTCCCGTAGTTCCCGAGGTATACAGGATGTAGGACTTTTCGTTCGCTTCCAGCCAGGTCACCGGCACTTGTTGCCCCTGATGCCGAACGCGCAAGCCCGCGTAGTCGACGTCGCGCCCTGCCACCATTTGCATGGGCGCCAGCCCACGATCGACCAGCAGGACACTGGCCGGCTTGGCATGCGCCAGATCGATGGCCGCATCGAGCAAATGTTTGTAGGGAATAGGCTTGCCGCCGCGTGAACCGGCGTCGGCCGATACGATCAGCTTAGGCTGCGCATCGTCGATGCGCGTTGCCAGGCTGTGCGAGGCAAAGCCGCCGAACACCACCGAATGGACGGCGCCGATACGCGCGCAAGCCAGCATGGCAAATGCCGCTTCGGCGATCATGGGCATATAGATCAGTACGCGATCACCCTTGCCCACGCCGAGCGCCTGCATGGCCGCCGCCATGCAACTGACTTCCGCCAGCAATTCTTTGAAGGTATAAACCTTTTCGCTGCGGGTCTCGGTTGAAATCGCAACTAGCGCAGGCATATCGCCCTGGGTAGCGATCCAGCGGTCCAAGGCGTTGTGGCATAAATTGGTTTCCCCACCGATGAACCATCTGGCAAACGGCGGTTTCGCGTAATCGAGAACCTCCGTATATGGCTTGTGCCAATCGATCAGCGTCGCCTGCCGGCGCCAAAACGTTTGCGGATCATCGATCGATTCCCGGTAAAAGTCGGCGAAATGCATATCTTTCCTCCGCAATGGTTTTAGTGAATTGTTGCGCCAGTCTCCGACAACGGGTTCCAACAATTTGTCACCCGATGTAACGAGCAATTCAAATGCCACATCCTAATGCCACAATAGTGCCAGCACTGAAACAATCCCGTTTGATCTCGCGCAATATAATGATCCGCGCAAAGCAAAATACATTGGGGAAACATGGAAAACACATGAAGCTATCGACACATATCGCTACGACCATCCTCGGCTTGTCCCTGTTGACGATACTCAACGCCTGCGGCGGAGGCGGCGGCAGTTCAGGCGTTGGCACCGGCGGCAACTCCGGCAACACTACGCCGCCAGTCGTCACCGGCCCGGCCTGGCTGAGTTTTGCGCATGACGCCCAGCATACGGCGCTGGCGCCCAGCACGGCGCAAGGCGGAGTGGGTGCGCAAAATCTCAACCAAATCATCTGGGAAGCGACCGTCGACCTGGCGCCGCCTGCCGGCAACACGGCGATCCACTATGGTTCTCCGCTGATTACTGCCAACAACACGGTAGTGATTCCGGTGAAAACCACGGCCAACGGCAACTTTCAAGTCCAGGCCCGTTCCGGTTACAACGGCAACCTGCTCTGGTCCGCCAACAGCGATTACATCCTGCCGGCATACGACTGGATACCGAGTTTCGGCGCCGTCCTGACTGCGGCCAATCGCCTTTACCTGCCCGGCTCCGGCGGCAAACTGTACTACCGCGACAATACCGATTCGGCCGGCGGCAACCTGCAAACCGTAGTGTTCTATGGTGCCGGCGCCTATGCTGCCGCATCGAGCACATTCGATGCCAACGTCTACATCAACACGCCGCTGACCGCTGATGCCAGCGGCAACGTCTTCTTCGGCTTTATCGTGACTGGAACAAATCCGGTCAACCTGGTCAGCGGCTTTGCACGCGTCGCCAGCAATGGCACGGCAACCTGGGTAGCGGCCAATACGGCAGCTGGACAGGCCGGTACAGTAAACGGCGCCATGAATGCCGCGCCGGCCGTTTCGAGCGACGGCAAGACGGTATATGTATCGGTGCGCACCGGCGCTCCGAGCAGCACCAGCGGCACCGGCACCGGCTACCTGCTCGCGCTCGACAGCAGCACGCTGGCTACCAAGGGCGTAGCACAGTTGACCGACCCCTATACCGGCGCGCCGGCCTGGGTAACCGACGATTCGACCGCTTCCCCCCTGGTTGGCCCGGATGGCGACGTCTACTATGGCGTGCTCGAATCGAATTTCCCAGATCACAACGCCCGCGGCTGGTTGCTGCATTTCGATGCGACGCTGACGCTGCAAAAGACGCCCGGCGCATTCGGTTGGGACGATACGCCTTCCATCGTGCCGGCCAGCGCCGTCACTTCCTACACCGGCAGTTCGAGCTATCTGTTGCTGTCGAAGTACAACAACTATGCGGACTTTCCCAACGGCGACGGCAAGAATCGCATGGCCATCCTCGATCCGAATGCCACCGAAGCCGATCCGGTGGAAGGCAATACCGTGATGAAAGAAGTCATGACGGTATTGGGTGTGACTCCGGACGCGAACTTCCCGAACAAACCCGGTGCGGTAAAGGAATGGTGCATCAATACCGCCGCCGTCGATCCGGTCACGCATTCGGCCTTCTTCAACAGCGAAGACGGCACGCTGTACCGTTGGGACTTGTCGACCGGCCGGCTTTCGCAAAAGATCTGGCTCGACAACGGTTATGGACAGGCCTACACGCCCACTGCCTTGGGGCCGGACGGCGCCATCTATTCGATCAACGCCGGCAGCTTGTTTGCAGTACGCACAAAGTAAGGGTATGCGCCAGTTGAAGCGCCCGCTGCACCGCGCAGGACGGCTCGGCCGGCGCGGCGCGGCCGCCATCGCCTTGCTGGCTCTGTCCGGATGCGGAGGTTCGCCAGCCGGCAATGGCCTGAGTCAGGCAGCCGCGCTCGGCGCACAAATTTTTCAGGACCGCAGCCTGTCCGCATCGGGCGCGCAGGCCTGTTCCACCTGCCACAACCCCAATAATGCGCACGCGCAAGTCAACAATCTGGCGGTGCAACTCGGTGGACAGAATCTGGACCAGCATGGCTTGCGCGCACCGCCTTCGCTGCGCTACGCGGGTTTCACGCCAGCGGCCGCATTCGACGCGGGCGGCAATCCCGTCGGCGGCTTCGACCGCGACGGCCGGGCTGCAAGCCTGGCCGAACAAGCGCAAGGCCCCTTGCTGGCCTCGTTCGAAATGGCCAATGCCAGCGTCGCCGATCTGGTCGGGCGGCTAAGCCGGGCCGATTATGCCGACCAATTCAAGCAAACATTTGGCGCCGCCGTATTCGACAGCCCCGAGCTTGCTTTCAGCGGCTTGCAGTACGCGCTGCAGCAATACCAGATAGAAGCGCAGGAATTCCACCCTTACGATTCCAAGTATGACTTGTACCTGGCGGGAAGAGTCCCACTGAGCGATGCCGAAATGCATGGGCTGGCCTTGTTCAATGATCCCGGCAAAGGCAATTGCGCGGCCTGCCATCCGAGTACGGGCGATGCAAACGGCGCGGCGCCCCTGTTTACCAATTTCAGGTATGGCAACCTCGGCATACCGCGCAATCCTGCCATTCCGGCCAATGCCGCTGTGGGCTATTTCGATCTGGGTGTATGCGGGCCCTTGCGCACCGATTTGAGTACGCGCCCAACCTTGTGCGGATCGTTCAAGGTGCCGACCTTGCGCAACGTCGCCACGCGCAAGGTGTTTTTTCACAACGGTGCGTTTGGCGATTTGACGCAGGCCGTGACTTTTCTGGTGCGGCGCGATACCGATCCCACGCTGTGGTATCCGGTAGACGGCAATGGCACGGCATTGAAATTCAACGACTTGCCGCTGACCATACAAGCCAACGTCGACACCGTCACACCACCGTTCAACCGGCAAGCCGGCATGGCGCCGGCTTTGTCGAGCGACGAGATCAACGATCTCGTCGCGTTTCTCGGAACATTGAGCGACGGCTATACGCCGCAGTCGTCGCCGTGACCCGACTACGGCAAATCAGGCAAACTTCGTAAAGTCAGGTTTGCGTTTTTGCAGAAAAGCGGAAAACGCTTCCTTGGCTTCCGGCGCCAGCAGCATTTCGGCGAACTGCTGACCTTCCTCACCGATCACCGCTTGTACTGTCTGGGCTTGCCGTCCCTTCATCAAGCGCTTGCTGGCGCGGATGGACGACGCCGGCAAGGCCACCAGCTTGGCGGCCTGCGCCTGCGCATAGGCCAGCACCTCGGCCACCGGCAGCACCTTGTTGACCAAACCCATCTCGCGCGCTTCTTCGACCAGGAAAGCTTCACCCAGCAACAGCTTTTCGGCAGCACGCTGGTAACCGGCGAGTTGCGGCAGCAACAGGCTCGATGCGAATTCCGGGCACAGGCCGAGCTGGGTAAACGGCATGGAGAATTTTGCATTGTCGGCGGCGTACACGAGGTCGCAATGCAGCAGCAGCGTGGTGCCGATGCCGACCGCCGCACCGGCTACGGCAGCCACCACAGGCTTGCTTACGCCGCTCAAGGCAGTCATGAACTGAAACACCGGACTATTCAAGCCCGAAGGCGGATTCTTCAGAAAATCTTCGAGATCATTGCCGGCCGTGAAGATTTCGGGCTTGCCGCACATCAGGATGACGCGCACTTCTGCATCGGCATCGGCTTGCTTCAAGGCGTCGGCCATGGTCTGGTACATGACCGCAGTAATCGCGTTCTTCTTGTCGGGACGGTTGAACTCGATCGTGAAAATGCCGTTGGCCTTGCTGGTGGAAATGTCCATGTGATCTCCTGCGTTCTCTCTTTGTACAAATTGCGTCGAATAAAAAAGCCGTACAGCGTTGCACCGTACGGCTTTTTCTTGGTTTTACATTGTCTTACATACGCTCAAAAATACCAGCCGCACCCATGCCTGTGCCGACGCACATGGTGACCATGCCGTACTTGAGGTTGCGGCGGCGCAGCGCGTGCACCACCGTAGCCGAACGGATTGCACCGGTCGCGCCAAGCGGGTGACCCAGCGCGATGGCGCCGCCGATCGGGTTCACCTTGGCCGGGTCCAGACCCAAGTCCTGGATCACGGCCAGCGATTGAGCGGCAAACGCCTCGTTCAATTCGATCCAGTCGATCTGATCTTGCGTCAGACCGCCGGCTTTCAGCGCCGCAGGAATCGCTTCCTTCGGACCGATACCCATGATTTCGGGCGCTACGCCGCGCACGGCGAAGGAGACGAAGCGCGCCAACGGGGTCAGGTTGAACTGCTTGAGAATCTTTTCGCTGACCAGGATCAAGGCGCCGGCGCCGTCCGAGGTCTGCGAGCTGTTGCCGGCCGTGACGCTGCCCTTGGCGGCGAACACCGGCTTCAGCTTGGCCAGCGCTTCAATGTTGGAATCGGCGCGTGCGCCCTCGTCTTGCGCTACGGTGCGCTTGACGATGTCGATCTGACCGGTGGCCAGGTTAGGCTGACGTTCGATGACTTCAAAGGGCGTGGTTTCATCCTTGAATTCGCCGGCTTGCTGGCCAGCGATGGCGCGGCGGTGCGATTCCAGCGCGAACTGATCTTGCGCCTCGCGCGAGACCTTCCATTGCTGCGCCACTTTTTCCGCCGTCAAACCCATGCCGTAGGCCATGCCGATGTTCTCGTCCTTGAACATGCCCATGTTCATGGAGGGATGATGGCCGCCCATGGGGATCATCGACATCGATTCAGTGCCGGCGGCGATCATCACGTCGGCCTGCCCGACCCGGATGCGGTCGGCAGCCATGGCCACGGCCGTGATACCGGACGCGCAGAAGCGGTTGACGGTGACGCCGCCAACCGACTGCGGCAGACCGGCCAGCAGCACCGACATGCGCGCCACGTTCATGCCCTGCTCGGCTTCCGGGAAGGAGCAGCCGACGATGGCGTCTTCGATGAGCTTGGGATCCAGGCTGGGCACCTGGGCCAAGGCCGATTTCAGCACGTGAGCCAGCAGATCGTCCGGGCGCGTGTTCTTGAACATGCCGCGCGGTGCCTTGCCGATCGGTGTGCGGGTGGCGGCAACGATGTATGCGTCTTGCAGTTGTTTGGTCATTTCATGCTCCTCGGATCATTAGTTACATCAATTACGTACCGGCTTGCCGGTCTGCATCATGCCCATGATCCGTTCCTGGGTTTTGGGGTGGTTCAACAGTTCCATGAAGGCCTTGCGCTCAAGGTCGAGCAGCCATTGCTCGTCGACCAGGCTGCCGGCTTCGACTTCGCCGCCGCTGACGATCTCGGCAATCATGGAACCGAGTTTGAAGTCGTGTGCCGAAATAAAGCCGCCGTCGCGCATGTTGACCAGTTGCGACATGATGGTCGCCATGCCGTAGCGGCCGGCAACCGGCACCTTGGCCTTGCGCGGCGGGCGATAGCCGGCGTCGAACATAGCGCGCGCTTCGACCTTGGCCACGTGCAGCAATTCGTAGGCATTGAATACGATGGTGTCGCTGGCTGACAGGTAGCCCATCTGCTGCGCTTCGAGCGCCGATTTCGACACATTGGCCATCGCCGCATTGGTGAAGTAGCCCTTAAGGAATTGCAGGATGTCGGTGCCCTTGGCATCGGCTGCCGCGCGCACTGCCGCTTCCTTCAAGCCGCCGCCGCCCGGCACCAGGCCGACGCCGACTTCGACCAGGCCGATGTAGGACTCGAGCGCCGCCACACGCTTGGCCGCGTGCATCATCAATTCGCAACCGCCGCCCAGGGCCAGGCCGGCCACGGCAGCAACCACGGGCACGTTTGCGTATTTGAGCGCCTGGTGCGCCTGCTGCAAGCGCGACACTTCCGGTTCGATCGCCTTGACGCCACCCGACATGAACAGCGGCAGCATCGACTGCAGGTCGGCGCCGGCCGAGAAGGCGCCGCCTTCGGCCGCATCGGCGTTCCAGATCACCAGACCCTTGTAATTCTTCTCGGCTTCGGCCACGGCCTTGGCCAGGCCGTCGATCACGCCCGGGCCGATCACGTGCATCTTGGTCTTGAGCGACAGGATCAGCACCTCGTCGCCCTGATGCCAGATACGTACAGAGTCGTCTTCATGGATGGTCGTACCGCCAGTCCTGCCGTCGGCTGAGCCTTCGCCCAATACCGATGCGCGGAAGGCCTGGCGCTGATAGACAGCCAAGTCGGAGCGGCCGACGTTGGCTTTCTTGGCCGGCGACCAGGAACCGTCGGCGGCATGGACACCAGTGCGGCCATCGAACACCCAGGCCGGCAGCGGCGCATTGCACAGTGCTTTACCGGCATCGATGTCTTCCTTGACCCAGGTGGCAATCTGCTGCCAACCGGCGGCTTGCCAGGATTCGAACGGACCGAGATTCCAGCCGAAGCCCCAACGGATCGCAAAGTCGACATCGCGCGCATTGTCGGCGATCGACTCGAGATGAACGGCAACGTAATGGAAGGAATCGCGGAAGATCGCCCACAGGAATTGCGCCTGGTTATTGGTCGATTCGCGCAGCGCTTTCATGCGCTTGACCGGATCCTTCTCTTTCAGGATGCGCACGACGATGTCTTCGGCCTTGGCGCCGCCGGCGACGTATTGGCCGGTTGCCGCGTCGATACGCAAAATGTCCTTGCCGACTTTCTTGTAGAAGCCGGCGCCCGACTTCTGTCCGAGCGCGCCGGCTGCCACCAGCTTGGCCAGCACTTCCGGCGTCTTGTAGATCGGAGCGAACGGGTCGTTCGGCAAGAAGTCTTGCATGGTCTTGATGACGTGGCCGAGCGTATCGAGGCCGACCACATCGGCGGTGCGGAAAGTGCCCGAGCTGGCGCGGCCCAGCTTCTTGCCGGTCAGGTCGTCGACCACGTCGCAGGACAAGCCGAACTTCTCGGCTTCAGCGATGGTGGCCAACATGCCGAACACGCCGACGCGGTTGGCGACGAAGTTAGGCGTATCCTTGGCACGCACCACGCCCTTGCCCAGTGTAGAGCTCAGGAAACCTTCGAGCTGATCGAGAATTTCGGGGCGCGTGGTCGCGGTCGGAATCAGTTCGACCAGGTGCATGTAGCGCGGCGGGTTGAAGAAGTGCACGCCGCAGAAGCGCGCTTTCAGCTCGGCATCAAAACCTTCGGACAGGGCCGTGATCGACAGGCCGGAGGTATTGGAAGCGAAGATTGCGTTCGGCGCGATGTGCGGCGCAACCTTTTTATACAGGTCGTGCTTCCAGTCCATGCGTTCGGCGATGGCTTCAATGATCAGGTCGCAACCCTTGAGGACGTCGAGATTGTCTTCGTAGTTCGCGACTTCGATCAGTGCGGCATCATCCTTGTTGCCGAGCGGCGCCGGGTTCAGCTTCTTCAGGTTTTCGATAGCGCGCTGCACGATGCCGTTCTTCGGACCTTCCTTGGCCGGCAGGTCGAACAGCACCACGGGGACCTTGGCATTGACGCAGTGCGCGGCGATCTGCGCACCCATCACGCCCGCGCCGAGCACGGCGACTTTTTTGACGATGAAATTGGACATGGGAGTTAACCTCTTTACTTAAAATTTGCAAGTGGGCGGTCGGCCACTAAGCGTAACAATGTGCAACGACGTACAACCAGGGATGCCAAGCCATGTTGTCATATCTTTGTTACCGACCGATTACCGGTACTCACCGGTAATCGCTTCAGCGCTTACTTAAAACAACTCGGCATCGAGTTCCATCAGATTCTTCGATCCCGAACGCGCCTGACGGATCAGCATGGCAGTTTCGGGCTGCAGGCGCGCGAAATAGAAACGCGCCGTGGCCAGCTTGGATGTGTAGAAGTTGTCGCCGGAGTTCTGCTTTTCCAGGGCGATCTTTGCCATGCGGGCAAAGAAGTAGGAATAGACCAGGTGGCCGCATACGCGCAGATACGGCACGGCGGCGGCGCCGACTTCGTCCTGGTTCTGGAAAGCCTTCATGCCGATTTCCATGGTCAGCTTGGTGACTTTCTCGCCCAGGTCGGCCAAGGGCGTGATGAATTCGCTCATGGCTTCGTCAGTGCCGTTTTCCTCAACAAAGGCCTGCACCTTGGCGCCGAACTTGCGCAGCTTGGCGCCGTTGTCGCTCAAGATCTTGCGGCCCAGCAGGTCGAGCGACTGGATGGTGTTGGTGCCTTCGTAAATCATGTTGATGCGCGCATCGCGCACGTATTGCTCCATGCCCCATTCGGCGATGAAGCCGTGGCCGCCCAGCACCTGCATCGATTCCGAAGTGGCGGTCCAGGCATTGTCGGTGATGAAGGCCTTGATGATGGGTGTCAGCAGCGCCACTTCATCGGCGGCATCCTTGCGCACTTCTTCGTCGGGGTGGTGCAATTCCTTGTCGATGGCCAGCGCGACATAGGAGCAGAAAGCGCGCGCGCCTTCTGCATAGGCTTTCGCAGTCAACAGCATGCGACGCACGTCGGGGTGGACGATGATGGGGTCGGCTTGCTTGTCCGGCGCCTTCGGGCCCGTGAGGCTGCGCGACTGGATACGGTCCTTGGCATAGGCCAGAGCGTTTTGATATGCGACTTCGGTCAAGCCCAGCGACTGCATGCCGACGCCAAGGCGAGCTGCGTTCATCATTACGAACATGGCGTTCAAGCCCTTGTTCGGCTGGCCTATCATCCAGCCGAGCGCGCCGTCGAGGTTGATCTGCGCCGTGGAATTGCCATGGATGCCCATCTTCTCTTCGATCGCGCCGCAGGTCACGCCGTTGCGCGCGCCGAGACTGCCGTCGGCATTCGGGAGGAATTTCGGCACGATGAACAGGGAAATTCCCTTGGTGCCATTGGGGGCATCGGGCAGGCGCGCCAGCACCAGGTGCACGATGTTCTCGGCCATGTCGTGTTCGCCGGCCGAAATGAAAATCTTGCCGCCGGTGATTTTGTAGGAACCGTCAGCCTGCGGCTCGGCCTTGGTGCGCAGCATGCCGAGGTCGGTGCCGCAATGCGGTTCGGTCAGGCACATCGTGCCGGTCCATTCACCGCTGACCAGCTTGGGCAAATACAGGTTCTTCTGTTCCGGCGTGCCGTGCTCGTGCAGGCACTCGTAGGCGCCGTGCGACAGACCCGGATACATGGTCCAGGCCTGGTTCGAGGAGTTCAGCATTTCGTAGAACGAATTGTTCAACACCAGGGGCAGGCCCTGACCGCCGTACTCGGGATCGCAAGACAGCGCCGCCCAGCCCGCTTCGACATATTGCTTGTAGGCTTCCTTGAAGCCAGTCGGCGTGGTGACCACGTGGGTCGTCTTGTCGAGCTTGCAGCCTTCGCGGTCGCCTACGTGGTTCAGCGGGAATAACACCTCGGACGTGAACTTTCCGCCTTCTTCGAGCACCTGATTGATGATGTCGGCATCGACCTCGGCATGTGCCGGCAGCTGCTTGAGCTCGGACTCGACCTGAAGCAGCTCATGCAGCACGAAGTGCATGTCGCGCAGTGGTGCGTTATATTGACCCATGACTTTCTCCCGTTTTGTAAACTCGATTTAATAACCGCGATTTGATAAGCGATTTGTAAGCGATTTTTGATTGACGTTTGAGCGCAAGCAGGGACCTATGCCGACTTTTTTGCGCTCTGGGCCGCAGCCTGCCTTGCCGACTGCGGATTCTTGTACACCTCGAGCAAGCGTTCAAAACCAATCTGCGCACGGTCTATGGCGCCCGGCCGTTTGATGAAACGCGCGTCGTGATGCAGGGCCAGAATCAGGCCATACATCTCATAGGTGATTTGCTGCGGATCGGTATCGGCGCGCAAATGACCCATGTCAACAGCCTGCTGCACGCAACGCAACAGCGCTCCTTGCCAAGCCTGCACCATGTGCAGCAGTTCATCGCGCACGGCGCCGGGCCGGTCGTCGTATTCGAATGCGCCGCTGATATAGATGCACCCCGAAGCGATTTCCACCGTGACGCGCTTGACCCAACGTTCGAACATTGATTCGAGGCGCGGCAAGCCACGTGGTTCTTTCAGGCTCGGATAAAACACTTCCTGTTCGAATTGCTCGTGGTAGAGCTTCACCACTTCAATCTGCAAATCCTCACGCGAACCGAAATGCGCGAACACGCCGGACTTGCTCATGTTCATCTTGTCGGCCAACAAACCGATGGTCAGACCTTCCAGGCCATCGCGCGAGGAAAGATCGAGCGCCACATCCAGTATCGCGGCGCGCGTCAGTTCACCCTTGCGCATGAATTTCTGGGCGGTCGGCGCAGTCGTGGTTGCCACTTTCATTCCCATCGTAAAAAACTGTTGAAGACTAATCGAACGCTCGTACTATTATGCACCCAAAGCTGAAAGTCAACTTGGAACTTTAGAGGTGTGCCACTAGAGCCTAAGCTCTATTGCTGCGTCGCAGCAATAGAAGGCGATTTTGGATCGGGTCAAAACCCCGATTTATTCATTTGCCGGCGCGCCTGCTTGGTAGGTCTTCCCTTGAGGGCTGCACTTGGCTCCTGGTAATAACGGTGCTGTTCGGCCTGCGCCTGGCGCTTGGCGATGCTTTCTTCAGTTTCGCGATACAGGGTTTGCGCCACCGTCGCCGAGCCGCGCACCTCGGCCAAACCGATGACCTGCACCTGCCACTCGACAGAGCCGTTGTCGATGTCAAGCACATCGCCGGGCCTGACGCTACGCGCCGGTTTGACGCGCGCCTCATTCAAACGCACGCGCCCCAACTCGACTGCATGGGTAGCCAGCGAACGCGTCTTGAAGAAGCGCGCGGCCCACAGCCATTTGTCGATGCGGACGGATTCCAGCTTGGTCACGTGTACTTGCTCCAGGTCGCGACGCGGATGATGGTTTCGTAAAGCATGAAGGCCACACCATACCAGAACCGCTTGTACCAGCGGATATTGGCGTAGTCAGCCAGATGAACTGCCACACCGTCGGCAATGCCTTTCTCTATCTGTGCGCGCAAGGCGACGGCGAATTTCGCGTCGCGTATCACCACGTTCGCCTCCTGGTTTATGAACAGGCTCAGGCCGTCGTAATTGCTGGAGCCGACCGTGGTCCAGTCCTCGTCCACCACGGCGACTTTCGCGTGCAGTTGCGTCTTGCGGTATTCGACGATCTTGACACCGGCACGCAACAGTTTCGGATAGAACGAATGGGCAACGGCGTCCTGCAGGAGAAATTGCCCTACCCCGAGCAGTACCGTGACGTCGACGCCGCGCGCCGCCGCAGCCTCGAGGGCGCGGCGCAGCTTGCGCCCGGGCGCAAAATAGGGGTTGGCAAACACGACCTTCCTGCGCGCGTGTCCCAGGGCCTGCAGGTAGGCGCGCTGTATGGTGCGCCGGTTGCGCAAGTTGTCGCGCACCACCAGTGCGGCCGATACCTCGCCCATACCGGCCTGAACAAGCGGCGGGCCGGAGCGCAATTCCCGGTACAGGCCAATGCGCTCCTTGATCTTCAAACTGCCCATGCGCAACCACTGTGCTTCGATTTCCTTGTGGATCGCCGCAGCCAATGGCCCCTCGATGCGCACGGCGAAATCCCAGCGCGGCTCGGCCAGGGCCAGATACACGCCGTCGTCGGAAAACATGTCGTCGACGATGTTGATGCCGCCGACGAAGCCGACTTTACGGTCCACCGCACACAGCTTGCGATGCGTGCGGGCGATGCCGCGCCGAAACCATGGATTGAAGGTCCGGTGCAGCACGCCGGTTCCTGCCAGCTTCTGCTTCAGCAAGGCGGTATGCAGGCGCCCGGTTCCCAACCAGTCGGAAATGACATGCACCCGGACGCCGCGCGCGGCAGCGCGTACCAGTGCATCGCTGACGTCGGCCGAAACGTCGTCGTCGGCATAAATGTAGTACTCAAGGAATATTTCGACGGCAGCTTGATCAATGGCATCGATCAAAGAAGGGAAAAATTCGGCGCCGTTGTGCAGCAGCCGCACCTCGTTGGAAGGGAGAAAACGCAGCTGTTTCAATTCAGTTGAACGTTCACCACAATGGGCGCGTGATCGGAAAGTTTAGCCCATTGCGGCCCGTGCAGCACGCGCGCCGAGTCAACGGCAAATCCGCGCACATAGATGCGGTCGAGCGGCAGGCAGGGGAACGCCGCGGGAAAGGTGCGCGCCGGGCGTACTGGATACGACGGCCAGTTCGGCAGCAACGAAGATGCGGCGGCAGCCTCCTGTTGATCATCGAAGACTTCGGCCACACCCAGGCTGTTGCGCAGCATGGGGCTGAGCTGGTTGCCCCAGTCGTTGAAATCGCCGGCGATGATGACCGGATCGTCGCCGCGTGCGGAACTCTGTACGGCATCGATCAGTGCCCGAGTCTGCCGTCGCCTGCCGCCGGCGAACAGGCCGAGATGCACCACGTAGCAGTGGACAATGCATTCTTGAACCTGCACCATGCAGTGCAGGATGCCGCGCTGCTCGAAGATATGGTCGGACACATCCTGATTGCGGACAGCGTTGATCGGATAACTGCTGAGCAGCGCATTGCCGTGGTGACCGTGATCGTAGACGGCATTCATGCCGTAGGCACTGTGGTGCGAATCGCCGGCCAGGAATTCATGCTGCGCTTCCTGGGGCCATGCCTGGGCGTGGCGTGCAGCATGCCAGTCGTGCCGCCCCTGGACTTCTTGCAGGAAGACGAAATCCGCCTCCATGGCGTTGACCGCATGCTTGAGCGCATGAATGCGCGGCAGGCTGCGGAAAGTCGACACGCCCTTATGAATATTGTAGGTGGCAATGCGGAGCTTCATACGATTCATTGTACTCCGCGATTTCGCCGGCTATCAATCTACGGGAGGCATTTGCGATCGCTGCGGTAGTTGCAGGATGGCCTCGGCATTCGACGGTGAAAAACAGTGGTCGGCAGCCTCGCGGCAAGGCAGCCAGACATGGCGCATGTGCTCGCGCGGATTCAGGGTGATAGCGATGTTGCGCGGCACCATCAAGCCGAACACGTGCTCGGTATTTTTCGTGACGCCGGGTGCGTAACGGTGGCGCCACACGGGATAGATTTCATAGATGTTGGACAGATTCCAATCCTGAAGGGCATGGGCCGGCACTTCATTTGCCCCGACGACGATGCCGGTTTCCTCCCGCACTTCCCGGATCGCGACTTCGCGCAGCGGCTCGCTCTCCGCATCCTTGGAACCGGTCACCGATTGCCAGAAGCCGGGCCGGTCTGCGCGCTCGATCAGCAAAACCTCGAGTGCTTCGGTGTGGATCACGACCAGTACCGATTCGGGAATTTTGAATGGTGGCTTCATGCGGCTGAGGAAAAAGAAAAGGCGCAGTCGCCTGCGCCTTTTCAAACTATCTCACATCGTTCAAACCGCTCAGGCCTTGACTGCCGGCTCGACGTTGCGCAAACGGATATGCAATTCACGCAATTGCTTCTCGTCGACTTCCGACGGCGCCTGCGTCAACAGACATTGGGCGCGCTGCGTCTTCGGGAACGCGATCACGTCGCGGATCGACTCGGCACCAGTCATCATGGTGACGATACGGTCCAGCCCGAACGCCAGGCCACCATGCGGCGGCGCGCCGTATTGCAAGGCGTCGAGCAGGAAGCCGAACTTGAGCTGGGCTTCCTCGGCGCCGATCTTGAGCGCGCGGAACACCTTGCTTTGCACGTCGGCGCGGTGGATACGCACCGAGCCGCCACCCAACTCCCAACCGTTCAAGACCATGTCGTAAGCCTTGGCGATACACTTGCCCGGATCGGTTTCCAGCATATCTTCGTGGCCGTCCTTGGGAGCGGTGAACGGATGGTGGGTCGCGTTCCAGCGCTGCCCTTCTTCGTCATATTCGAACATCGGGAAGTCGATCACCCACAGCGGCTTCCAAACATCGTCGAACAAGCCGTTCTTCTTGCCGAATTCGGAATGGCCGATCTTGACGCGCAAGGCGCCGATGGCGTCGTTGACGACCTTGGCCTTGTCGGCACCGAAGAAGATCAGGTCGCCGTCCTGGGCGCCGGTCAGCTCAATGATCTTGGCCAGGGCCGCGTCATGGATGTTCTTGACGATGGGCGATTGCAGACCGTCGCGGCCCTTGGCTTTTTCATTGACCTTGATATAGGCCAAACCCTTGGCGCCGTAGATGGCAACGAATTGCGTGTAGGCGTCGATCTCGGAACGAGGCATGGCGCCGCCGCCCGGCACGCGCAGGCCGACCACACGGCCGCCATCCATCGTCGCTGCCGCCGAGAACACCTTGAATTCGACGTCCTTCATGACTTCGGTCAATTCGGTGAACTCGAGCTTGACGCGCATATCGGGCTTGTCGGAACCATACAGGCCCATGGCCGTAGCGAAGTTCATGACCGGGAACGGGTCGGGCAATTCGATGTTCAGGGTGTTCTTGAACACCTTGCGGATCATGCCTTCAAACATGTCGCGGATTTCCTGCTCGGACATGAACGAGGTCTCACAGTCGATCTGCGTAAACTCAGGCTGGCGGTCGGCGCGCAAGTCTTCGTCGCGGAAACACTTGGTGATCTGGTAGTAGCGGTCGAAGTTGGCGACCATCAGCAATTGCTTGAACAGCTGCGGCGATTGCGGCAGCGCGAAGAAGTGGCCGGCGTTGACGCGCGACGGCACCAGGTAATCGCGCGCGCCTTCGGGCGTGGACTTGGTCAGCATCGGTGTTTCGATGTCGATGAAGCCGTTTTCGTCGAGGAACTTGCGCACTTCCATCGCCACCTTGTAGCGCAGGCGCAGGTTCTGCTGCATTTGCGGGCGGCGCAGATCGAGCACGCGATGCGTGAGGCGCGTGGTTTCGGACAGGTTGTCGTCGTCGAGCTGGAACGGCGGCGTGACCGAGGGGTTCAACACTTGCAGCTCGTGCGCCAGCACTTCGATCTTGCCCGAAATCAGATTGGCATTGCCGGTACCTTCCGGACGCATACGCACCACGCCGGTGATGCGAAGACAGTATTCGTTACGCACGGCTTCGGCGGCCTTGAACACTTCGGCGCGATCCGGATCGCACACCACCTGCACCAGACCTTCACGGTCACGCAGGTCAATGAAAATCACGCCGCCGTGATCGCGCCGGCGATGCACCCAGCCGCACAGGCTGACCGTTTGACCGAGCAAGGCTTCGGTCGTGAGACCGCAATATTGTGTACGCATAGACATATTGTTTTCCAGTTTCTATTTCAATTCGTTTGCAGTAGCGGAAACGCCGCTGTGCGCCGGCATCATTGCGCGGGTTGCGCCTGAATCGGCTCCAATTCCGTCTTTTTCGCAGGAAGGTCGGGAGCCACCACGCCCATCGAGACGATATATTTCAAGGCTTCATCGACACTCAAATCGAGTTCGACCACCTCTTCACGCTTAACCATGAGAAAAAAACCCGAAGTCGGGTTCGGCGTGGTCGGCACGTAAATACTGATGTAATCGCCGATCAGGTGATTCTTGACGTCACCGCCCGGCACACCGGTGACGAAGGCGATGGTCCAACTGTCGCGGCGCGGATATTCCACCAGCACGGCTTTGCGAAACGCGTTACCCGAAGAAGACAGCAGAGTGTCCGACACTTGCTTGACGCTCGAATAGATCGAGTTGACCACCGGGATGCGGTTCAAGACCAGTTCCCAGGCGCGCACCACCTGGTTGCCGATGAAATTGCGCGTCGCGAGACCGGTCAGGAAGATGATCAGCAGCGTAAAAATCGTTCCCAGCATCGGGATATGGAAGCCGACGATCGCTTCCGGACGCCAACCGACGGGCAGCAACAGCAGCGACTGGTCCAGCGTACCGACGATCAGGCTGATGACCCAGACCGTGATGACCAGCGGAACCAGGATCAGCAAACCGGTGACGAAGTATTTACGCATCGTTTTCTAGGAAAGAGACGTAGGGGTAGAAGACTCAAGCAGCCGATTTGGAGCCGTCGCCGCTCGATGCTGCAGGCGCCGGAGTCGAGGCCGGCACAGAAGCTGGCGCAGGCGTGGATGCAGCCGTGCCCGAATCGGTCTTGGCCGACGCTGATGCCGTGCCGGCATTGCCGCTGCCCCCACGGAAATCGGTGACGTACCAGCCTGTTCCCTTCAACTGAAAGCCGGCAGCGGTCAATTGCTTCTTGAATGTGGATTTGCCGCAGTTCGGGCAGTCGCTCAAAGGCGCGTCCGATATCTTTTGCAAGACATCCTTGGCAAAACCGCAGGCCTCACAGCGATAAGCGTAAATCGGCATCGAAAGTCCCCGCAAAAATCATCCAAAACCCTGAATTATAACGGTTTTTGGGGGATAGGCGCAGCCTGTTGACGGACTGCTAACTTGCTCGGATTTCGGTCCAAATTTTATTGCGCACGCGGCGCTTCTTGCTGTCCAGGTCCTTCAACATTTCCAGCTTGGACAGCGTAGCCTTGTCGGGGAAAATCGCCTGATTCTTGGCAATTTCCGGCTTGATCGATTTCATCGCTTCCAGGTTGGGGTTGCCGGAACCGATCAAGTTCGTCAATTCAGCCGAATTCTTGCCTTCCAGCATGAAATTCATGAACTTGAGCGCCAGATCAGGGCGCGGCGCCGACTTCGGAATCACCATATTGTCGAGTGCCAGCACGGCGCCTTCCTTGGGCAAGCCTTGGCGGATATGGAACTTGCGGCCCGCAGCCTGGGCGTCTTGCTCGGCCTGGAAAAAGTCGTTCGAATAACCATGCGACATCCAGATGTTGCCGACAGTCAACTCCTTGATGTAGCTGGTACCGTTGAACGCCGCCCAGTAGGGCTTGGCCTTCATGATCACGTCCTTGGCTTGCTGCCAGTGCTTCTCGTCAGTGTCGTTGACCGAATAGCCCAGGTATTTGAGTGCGGCGGCCATCAATTCGTTGGCCGAATCGAGCACGGTCACCTTGCCCTTGATCTTGGCCAGGATGGCCGGGTCGAAAATCGCGGCCCAGCTATCGACCGGGATGCCAAGTTCCTTCATCTTCTGGTCGTTATAGCCGAGCATGGTGATGGTGTAGGCGTAAGGCACCGAATACTGGTTGCCCTTGTCGAAATCGGTGTTCAGGTAGACCGGATTGACGTTTTTCAGGTTAGGCAGCTGCGTCTTGTCCAGCGGCTTCAGGAAACCTTGGCGGATCAAGGGCTCGAGCGCATTCCCGGTCGGGACGATCATGTCGTAACCGCTGGCGCCGGCGGCCAGCTTGGCCAGCATCTCTTCGTTATCGCCGTAATAGGTTTGCACCACCTTGCATTTGCAGAACGCTTCGAAGCGCGTCACGGTTTCGGGCGCGATGTAGTTGTTCCAGTTGTACAGGTGGAATTCGTCGGCCGCCTGCGCCGCCATCGAGGCGAACAGGAAGGGAACGAGGGCAAGCAGCTTTTTCATGGCATTTCCCTATCAGGAACGGAGGGCATTGGGAGAAAGTTTGGAGGCAACGACGATCAACACCAGCGTCAATCCCATCAACAAGGTGGAAACGGCATTGACTTCGGGCGTCACGGCAATCTTGATCATCGAATAAATCTGCAGCGGCAGCGTCGAAGCGTTGGCGCCGGCCGTGAAGAAGGTGATGACGAAATCGTCGATCGACAGCGTGAATGCCATCAAGGCACCGGCAATGACGCCAGGCATGATCAGCGGCAGCGTCACCAGGCGAAACGCTTGCCAGGGGGAAGCGCCACAATCGCGCGCCGCCTCGGTCAGGCTTTCGTCCATGCCGGCCAGGCGCGAGCGCACCACGATGGCAACGAAACCTATGCAAAACGCGATATGGGCAAAGGTGATGGAAACCAGGCCCAGCGTCATGTTGATCATGACGAAGAACAGCAACAGGGACACGCCCATCAGGATCTCGGGAATGGCGATCGGCGTCAGCACCAGCAGTTGCAGAATCCTGGACGGATACTTGTGCATGGCAAATCCGGCCATGGTGCCGAGCGTGGTCGCCACCGCGCTCGTGACCAGCGCGATTCCCAGCGAATTGCCGGCAGCCTGGATCATTTCGTCGTGATGGAACAGCTTGCGGTACCAGTCGAAGGTGAATCCGACCCATTCGGCATTGAGCTTGGAATCGTTGAACGAATACACGATCACGATCAGAAGCGGCACGTACAGGAAGGCATAGACCGCGGCAGAAATCGCCCACAGCCAGTTGGAACGCTTATACATGCTCTACCCCTTCGCGCTTGGGACGCGCCACCCAGGCCGCGCCGCCGGCTACCAGCAGGGCGACCGCGGTCAGGATGATGGACAGCACGCTGCCGAACGGCCAGTCGCGCGTCTCCAGCAACTGCTGCTTGATGACATTGCCGATCATGATACCGCCGGTGCCGCCCAGGATGTCGGACACGGCGAAAATGCCGAGCGCCGGAATAAAGACCAGCGCAGCGCCGGCGAACACACCGGGCAAGGACAAGGGAAAGGTCACGCGCCAGAAACGGCGCCAAGCGTTCGCACCGAGGTCTTGCGCGGCGTCGAGCAGGGCCGGGTCATGCTTTTCCAGGTTGGCATACAACGGCAACACCATGAAAGGCAGGTGCACATAAACCAGGCCGACAATGACGGCAAAGCCCGAGAACAGCATTTCGACCGGCTGCATGCCGAACAAGGCGAGCACCGCATTGACGGCGCGCGACAGCGCCGACTGCGGGCCGAGGATGATCATCCAGGCGTAGACGCGGATCAGGAAGTTGCTCCAGAACGGCAGGATCACCAGCAGCAACAGCAGGTCGCGGTACTTCTTCGAGCTGTGTGCGATCAGCATCGCCACCGGGTAAGCCATCACCAGGCAGACCACGGTAGTGGTCAGCGCATAGGTCAGCGACTTGAGGAAGACCTTGGCATAGATGAAATCCGACACGAAACGCGTGTAGTTGTCGAAAGAGAGGTCAAGATTGCCATTCTCGTCATGCAGCGGCGCGAGGCCGCCATAATCACCCGGCGAGCGGAACGAGGCCAGCACCATGATCAGGCAGGGCAGCACGAAGAAGATGGTCAGGTACAGCAGCGGCGGGCCACTGACCAGCCAGCGTGCCAAGGAGCGGCTGCGGCCTCCTGCAGCGGGTGGCTGAGCGGAATTACTCATGGAGGAAGTGCCCGGCATCGACGGCCCAGGCGACCGTCACTGTGTCGCCCACCTCGAAAAAGCGCGTGCGTCCCGCGCCAAAGTTGGCCAACAAGGCCTTGACGCGCACGCCACCCGCGATTTCCACGGCATAGACGGTCACGTCGCCAAGATACAGCAGCTCGCGCACCACGCCCTGGAAGCAATTGCCTTCCCCCGGCTGATCGTCGCTGGCGATCTTGACCTTCTCCGGGCGCAGGGCCAGCAAACCCGCGTTGCCTGCCTTCGCTTCCTCGGCCGCCAAGGCAAGGCTCACGACGCCGAGACCTTCGACCTTGAGCTTGCCGATGCCGTTTTCGGCAGCTTCGATCTTGCCGTCGAAGAGATTGCAAGTACCGATGAAGTCGGCCACAAAGCGGTTGCGCGGGAAACTGTAGATCTTGTCCGGTTCGTCCAGCTGCTCGACGCGGCCGCGGCTCATGACGGCGATGCGGTGCGACAAAGCCAGCGCTTCGCCCTGGTCGTGCGTGACGTAGACGAAGGTGATGCCGACTTCCTTTTGCAAATTGATCAATTCGATCTGCATCTGCTCGCGCAGCTTGGCATCGAGAGCAGACAGCGGCTCGTCGAGCAGCAACACCTTGGGGTGGTTGACCAGGGCGCGTGCAATCGCCACGCGCTGACGTTGGCCGCCCGACAATTCATGCGGATAGCGTGCCGCGAATTCAGACAGGCGTACGTCTTCCAGGGCCTCGGCCACCTTGCTCTTGATTTCATCGGCCGGACGATTCGCCATCTTGAGCGGGAAGGCGATGTTGGCAGCCACCGTCATGTGCGGGAACAGTGCATAGCTCTGGAAGACGGTGTGCACCGGCCTGTGTTCAGGCGGCGTACCGGCCAGGCTGACGCCGTCGAGCAGGATTTCGCCTTCGTCGGGCTGGTCGAAGCCGGCGATCATGCGCAGCAGCGTAGTCTTGCCACAGCCGGACGGCCCCAGCAAGGTGAAGAACTCCCCTGCTTCTATGGAAAGGCTGACATTGTCAACAGCGGTAAAGTCGCCGAAACGGCGGCGGACATTACGGATTTCGAGGAGCGCCATCTCACAGACCCGGGACTCAGAAGGTTTAATTACAAAGCGGGAAATTATAGCAAAACCAGTCTTGGCACAACCGGAAATTGCCCCTCTGCAGAGCCGCTCACGTGCTACCGCCGCGGCGTCCACAATGTCCGAAAAACTCTCCTTTTCGGCCCGGCATTCCTTTCGGCCAATGCTGCGGAGTGTCGACAGGAGGGGTCAGTCCGCCGCGACGCGATTTCTACCGCCGACGCCAGACTTGCCAACGCTCCTTGCCGATGAATACCGGGATCGAGTCCTGCACTTCGGCATCCTCGATACGCGCGAAATGGGGTTGCAGCAAGGTTTCGAGTTGTGCAGCGCCTATGCCGAAGGGAGGTCCGCGCATGGTCTCGCCGAAAAAGAAATACCCCGCCAGCAGGCCGCCAGGCGGCAACAACGCAGCCCAGCGCTCGACAATGGCTGTTCGCAGTGCTGGGGCCAGCGCGCACAAGAAAGCGCGTTCGTAAATCAATTGCGGCCGATGCGGGGGTTCGAAGCTAAAGAAATCGGCTTCCATCACGTGTTCGGCCAAGGAGCCAAGGTTGGCACGCGCCGCACGCACTGCCGCGGCAGAAAAATCGATGGCTGTCACGTCCCAGCCGGCACTTGCGAACAAGGCCACCTCATGGCCCAGGCCACAGCCGGGAATCAGGGTGACCATAGGAGCGGAGCGTTCGACGAAATCGCGCAGCGCCGCCGGTACGCCGGCCCGGTCCCAAGGCATGAATGCCTTCTCGAACCTCTCGTCCCAGAAGGTTGGGGCCGCGGGGTCGCGAAACAGGAAGTCTGGCGTCTTTTCGTCGCTCATTCGTATAGAGCCGCCGGCAAGCTGGAAATCAATACCCGTACTGCCAGGCCATCCACAGTCCGGCCAACGCCAGGCCCGCCAGCAGGCCCGTGCCGACATAGATTGCGGTGCCGAGCAATACGTTGGTGCGCCTCTGCTCCCTGAGCAGACGCTTCAACACTTCGGTCTGTCCGTGCGGCTGGTCGGTGACCTGAGTCAGCGCC
>Ga0213872_10000341_pt1 | contig 39538 bp, 38 predicted proteins | sample VelepicomBERX_R2_FD_160071 | JGI IMG/M metagenome (GOLD analysis project Ga0213872, IMG submission 160071) | Rhizosphere microbial communities from Vellozia epidendroides in rupestrian grasslands, the National Park of Serra do Cipo, Brazil - RX_R2 | ecosystem: Host-associated > Plants > Roots >... | reverse complement strand
GCTGCAAGGCCTGTATTCGAGCAGCTATGCCTCGGTCTCTACGGATGAGCAGAAGGCCGCCTTCCAGACCGCGATCTGGGAAATCATGGAGGAGCCTGCCGGCAGCACGCTGAACGTGAACACCGGGAACTTCCAGTTCTACTACTTGAGCCCCACCAGCACCCCGGCGCAGGACAGCGCCTTTGCTTCCCTGGCCAACGGCTACCTGCAGGCTGCCACCAGCTACGGTGGGCCGGCGCTGTTCCAGGTGAACAAGCTGGTCAATGCCACCTACCAGGACTTCGTCACGGTCACGGCCGTGCCGGAACCTGCACCTTACGCCATGCTCCTGGCTGGCCTGACCGCCGTCGGCTTCATCGCGCGCCGTCGCTCCCGCTGAAAAGCGCAAGCCTCTCGCCGCCCAGATCGAGTCGTCGCGCAACGCGCTTCGCCGCCGCCACGCCTCGCTGCCTCTGGCGACAGCAGGCCAGCATGCTTCGGCTCGAAGGCAACCGCGACAAAACCACGCCTGGAAAAAAACTGTAGGCAAGCTTGCGTACATTCACAGCGTCCGCTGGCGAAGCCTTCGTGCCGCGGCTATGTGTCAGCTTGCGCTCAAGAGCCTTGGCCCCATCGCCTGATGCAGTCACGGAACCAGGACTGCTGCGGTAGGTAGCCCCTTGTGGGCCACCGCGGCCTACCGATGTGTCGGTAGGTGTTGTTTGCGGGGGGGGCATCCCGCTGCCAATAAAGCCTCTCAGTGAAGCGAGTCGAAGTTTTTTACAGTTCTGGCCACGTTCGCCAGATGGCGAGCCAAGTCATTGATTTTCTTGGCATGGCGCGAAATTTGCTTAACTTGTAACACTATCTATCAATTCATCATGGAGAGCAGCATGAGCATCAAATCATTCGCAATTGGCGCCTCACTCGCTTTGGGACTGACATCTTTGGCTCATGCGGCCGCTGTCGTTTCGAATGTCAGCTACACGGCAACTTCGATTACGTACACAGAGACCGGCGATATTAGCGGCTATGCAACTCCGCTCACTAATCCGGCTGAGTTTGGTATCGCCTATTTTGGCAATTTATCAAATGGCAATGTTCAACAGAATCAATTCTCCGGGCACTTGCTGGCGGGTGACAATCTTCAGTTTGATGGTAGCTTCACAGGAAATTTTGCGACACCGTATTACACATGGTTTGATGATACGGGTAGCACATTCAGCGGAACGCCGTTGACCATTTCTTGGGCGAACCCGGAGTTGAATACGACGGGCACTGGCACCATTGAGTTTTTCTGGGGCGGTGGTTATGACGGCGCGACCGGATTCACCGTTCTCAACTCCGTGAGCGTGGTGGATGGTGTGGTTCAAGGTCAACAATCTCAATCCACGGTGCCAGAGCCCTCTGGTCTTGCTCTCGTTGGTATTGCTCTCTTGGGCATTGGTGTCGCTCGCAAGCGCAGCCAGAACCAGTAAACCTGTCTTGCCCGGACCTGCTCCGGTCATGAGATAGAGACCGGCCCTCGTGGCCGGTCTTTTCTTTGAGCGTTGCTGAAGTGGCCCAAGGGCTATTGAAGCGCTGGCATCCGGAGTTCGACAGTTCGCGCACGCAACCAGTTGGTCTGGCTAGAAACAGGCATCAATCCCTAGCGACCTTGCCCTCGAAAAACTTAGTTAATAGCTGATGGTCAAAATCAGTGGCAAGGAACGAGAGATGATGGCGAAGTAAGTCCGCGGCAAGTGCACGCTGGAATTCAAGCTAGAGGCGGTCCGCCTGGTCAAGGGCGGCCAGTCCGCAGCGGTGACTGCGAAGGCGCTGGGTATCCCCAAGGCGAATGTGAGCAACCGGGTGCTGCTGAGCGATGTAATGGCAAGCTTGTGGGCGCGGGCGACCAGCCGGTGACGGCGGAGCATATGGAGCCCCCCCCCAAGTTCGACACCCAATCGCGTCAGTGATTGATCTGACGCTTGCGTCGATCAATCAGGAGAAGGTGTGAGGTCGGTGCTCGTGCCATGAGCAGCCATACCCTTCCAGGGGCATCGTGGTCGAGTACCACCGCTCAGTCGGGGCGCGTCTCGCGACAAGCGCTCCTTCGGGTGCCCTTGCTGTTTTTACAATCGTGCTTTCTTCTCTCGCCATTGCACACGTCATGCCTGTCAATTACCAGACTCCCGCCTCCGCCTCACTGCATCCCGTGCCCGGCGTGCGCCTGGGCGTCACCATGGCTGGCGTGCGCAAGGCCGACCGCCGGGACCTCAGCGTGATCGAGCTGGCGCCTGGCTCCAGCGTGGCGGGCGTCTTCACCGCCAACCGGTTCTGTGCAGCACCCGTGCAGCTGTGCCGCGAGCATCTGGCCGCGGGCGGCGAGATCCGCGCCATCCTCGTCAACACCGGCAACGCCAATGCCGGCACGGGCGCCGATGGCCTGGCCCGCGCGCGCCAGAGCTGCACGGCCCTGGCCGGCCTGATGGGCATCGAGCCCGCGCAGGTCCTGCCCTTCTCAACGGGCGTGATCATGGAGACGCTGCCTGTGGAGCGCATCATCGCCGGCATGCCCGCCGCCATCGAGGCGCTGAAGGCCGACAACTGGTCTGAGGCCGCCGCCGGCATCATGACCACCGACACCGTGCCCAAGGCCGCCTCGCGCCGCGTGCAGATCGGCGGGGCCACGGTCACCGTCACGGGCATCAGCAAGGGTGCCGGCATGATCCGCCCGAACATGGCCACGATGCTCGGCTACGTGGCCACCGACGCACACGTCGACCCCCGCCTGATGCAGGCCTTGGTCAAGGAGGCTGCCGACCAGTCGTTCAATCGCATCACCATCGACGGCGACACCTCCACCAACGACAGCTTTGTGCTGATCGCCACGCACCAGGCTGGCCACGCGCGCATCGACTCGTTGGACAGCGTTGACGGCCGCGCGCTTCGCGAGGCACTGGTTGCGGTCTCCCGCGAGCTGGCCCAGGCCATCGTGCGCGACGGCGAGGGCGCCACCAAGTTCATCACCGTGCAGATCGATGGTGGTCGGACCGAGGACGAATGCCGCCTCGCGGCCTACGCCATCGCCCACTCGCCGCTGGTGAAGACGGCCTTCTTCGCCAGCGACCCCAACCTCGGCCGCATCTTGGCCGCCGTGGGCTATGCCGGCATTGCCGATCTCGACCAGACGCTGATCGAGATGCATCTCGACGACGTGCACGTGGTGACGCAAGGCGGCCGCAACCCGGCTTACCGTGAGGAAGACGGCCAGCGCGTGATGAAGCAGAGCGAAATCACCGTGCGCGTGGACCTGCGGCGTGGTCTGGCCACCAGCACCGTCTGGACCTGCGACCTCAGCCACGATTACGTGTCCATCAATGCGGACTACCGCAGTTGAGCGCCTTCACGATCCGCCGGGCCGTCGCGCAAGACTTCGATCAGATCTGGCCCACACTGAAGGCCATCGCGGCGGGCGGCGAGGTCTTCGCCTGGCCGCGCGACGTGAGCCCCGAGCTGGCGCGCTACCTGTGGATGGAGCTGCCGCAACTTGTGTGTGTGGCCGTATCCGTGGGCGAGGGCGAGGGCGAGATCCTCGGCAGCTACTACATCAAGCCCAACCAGATGGGCGGCGGCGCGCATGTCTGCAATGCCGGCTACGCCGTGTCCAACGCCGCGCGCGGCCGGGGCGTGGCTGCGGCGCTTTGCGAGCACTCGCAGCAGGAGGCTCGTGCGCTGGGTTTCTTGGCGATGCAGTTCAATTTTGTGGTGTCGAGCAACGAGGCCGCCGTGCACCTGTGGACGCGCCTGGGTTTCGAGACTGTGGGCCGCTTGCCGCGCGCTTTCGACCACCCCGCATTGGGCCTGGTCGACGCGCTCGTGATGTTCAAGTGGCTGGGCGAACCCGCATGACTCAGAAATTCACCGCGCGCGTCTTGAGCCCGCGCGCCACCAGTCCTGCGTTGACGAGCTGCGCCTGCTCGCGACTGCTGAAGGGGTAGACGGCCGGGCGCCAGCCGTCGGGGGTCAGAAAGACCTGGGACTGCAACCCCTCGAGCCCTGCGATGGGCCGGCTTGGATCGGGTTGCAACACGCCGAGCATGGCGACCAGCAGCTTCTCCGCGGCGGCCTTGTCCTTGCTGGGAGGGCCGACCAGTGCCACGACGACGGGCTTGGTCGCGGCAGCGCCGGCGGGGGCCGGCTGCGCGAATTTTTCTGCCTGGAAGGGCGCTTCCTTGGAGGTGTCCTTGGGCGTTTCCTTGGTCGTTTCCTTGGCCGCGGCCTGTACCGGCTCGCTGGCCGCGTGCGCACCCAAAGGAGGCGTCTCGCGGCCCGGCAGGCGCGGCTTGCCGCTGAAGTTCGGGGCGATGTGCGGGCGGATGTCGGGTTGGTTGGGCGCCGATGCCGGGGCACTGGTAGGAGCACTTGCAGCGGCACTCGCAGCGGCACTGGCTGCCTCCGCGGCGGCCGCCGGTGCTGACCCCGCGGGTGCTTCGGACGCGGCCGAAGCGGCTTCATGGGCCTCACTGGCTGCACTGGAGGGGGGGGCTGCCGCTGAGGCCGCCGACGCCTGCGAGGCGGCCACCGAAGCCGCCGCCGACGCAGCCGAAGCTGCAGGTGCCGGCCCGCCCGCGCCCAAGCGCCAGACCGGCAGGCCCACGAGCACGGCAATCAGCGATGCGGCCAGGCTCACGCGGCGCCAGTCCCAGCAGCGCCGGCCCAGCACCGGCGGACGCAGGCCGCCGCGGCCGATGAGCACGCGGCCGCGCCAGGCTCCGACGTCGATGGCGGCGCTCTTGAGGTAGATCTCACAGGGCCAGGCGCCGGTGCCGCCTTCACCTTGGGCCATCCGGTCGTCTACCGGCACCGTGCGCAGCGGCCAGCTGTCGTCGCCGGGCTTGCTGCTGTAGCCGCTGCGCGCGGCAAAGGCGGCCACGCGCCGGTTGGAGAGGTTATCGATGAAGCGCTCGGCGAAGACCGGCCACAGTACCTTGTCACTGCGCTTGAAGAAGGCCGGCACGCGGCGCAGCAGGCCCAGCAGTGTGCTTCTCGGTGGGGGCGCTTCATGGTCGGCCAGGGCATCGAGCTCGGCGGCATTGGGATGCGGCTCGGCCGCCACCGTCGTGCCCTCGTGCCAGGCCTGGGCCAGGCTGGTTGGCGAGACCTCGTTCATCAGCGTGGGCTCGACCGGCATGGGCGCACCCAGCCCCGGCGGGCCGCTGCGCATGAACGGCAGGGCGACCACGCCTATCGTGTGGACGTCGTAGAGGGTGATCCGTTTTGCAAGCGGGTGGCGGTTGTGCCAGTCCACGACCTGCTCGGCCAGGCGGTCCATGGTTTGTCGGGGCTTGTTCTCGGGCGCAGGGAACCAGGCTGCATGGTGCCTCAGCCCTGAAGTCACCGGTCCACTGAATAGCAGTCTATTTGGGGGGCAGACCGGCGAAGAATTCCCACATCAGCTCGTCGGCCGAGAGTGCCGAGGAGGGCCGGGTCTTGACGATGCGCGTGGCGCCGCCGCCGGGCCAGGAGTGGCCGCCCTCGTCGGTCACGCACAACTCCACCACGGCGCCTTCGGAACATCCGCCATGGCGGATGCAGCGCGCGCCTGGCTTGTCGAGCACCACCCGCGGCGGGGCCGTGCACTGATTGCGCTTCACCCAGCGAGAGATCGTTTCCTCCACGCCAGTGAAGGGAGCGACCTTGCTACTGTCCTTGAAGGCTTTGGGCCCAGCGCCACCCGCGAAGAGCACGTGGTCGTCATCGCGGGCATGGAATTCGATCACCGCGACGGGCCTCGAAGGCGTGCAGCTCAAGGTGTTATCGGTGCCGGCCACTGGCGCGATGGCGCGAAAGACGTCTGCCGCCTCGCAGGCCAGGCGCTGGGCCATCATGCCGCCGTTGGACATGCCGGTGGCGTAGACGCGCGCCGGGTCGACGGCCAGGCGGCGCGAGACGTCGGCCACCACCGCACGAAGGAATCCGACGTCGTCGATATTGCGGTCGCGAGCCTGCGCGCAGCAGGTGCCGGCATTCCAGCTCGCCAGGCCGCCGCGGGGCAGGGGGCTGATGCCGTTGGGGAAGACGGCGATGAAGCCGAACTTCTCGGATGCGGTGATCAGCCCGTAGTGGGCGTCATCCGCCTGGAAGCGCGCGTTGCCTCCGCCACCGTGAAGCGCCATCAGCAGAGGTGCCGGGCGCGAGTCGGTGTAGCTGCGGGGCACGTGCAGAAGATAGCGCCGCGTGAGGCCATCATGTTCAAGCGTGAAGGCGTGATCTCCCGCTGCGAGAGCGGCGCCCAGGCTTGCCTCAGGGGCCGCACCGGCCAGCGCGTGCGCCAGCGGCAGGACCAGGCAAAACCAGAGGCAGAGGCGGAGGAATGAGTGGTCGAAGCGCGTCATGGGCAGTTTTCGCGGGATCGGGAGGGGGCATTTTGGCTTGCCGCTGCATGCCCTTGTTCGTGTCCACGCCCCTACACTTGCCCCGCCCCCCCCGCCACACACAGACAGAAGCTCCATGTCCAGCTATGTTGAAGACGCCCTCGTCAGCGGCGAGCGCATCGTCCACCAGGGCCGCCTGAGCCTCTGGTCGGTCTGGCACCTGATCGCCCTGGGCCTGATTCTGCTGCCGGCCTTCGGGCTGGGTCTGATTCTCTGGCTGATCGCCTACGTCCGCATCCAGTCCACCGAGTTGGCCGTGACGAGCAAGCGCCTGATCGTCAAGCATGGCTTCGTCCGGCGCAGCACCATCGAGATCAACATCGGCAAGGTGGAAAGCATCCAGGTCGATCAGGAAATGCTCGGGCGGCTGTTCAATTTCGGCACGCTCATCATTTCGGGCACTGGCACCTCGCATGCACCGATCGCCGGCATCAAGGACCCGATGGCGTTTCGCAAGGCCTTCATCGAGGCGCAGGACGGCTTTCACAACGCGGGCTGAGCTCACTCTGCGGCGCCGTATCGCGCAGGGCCCTAAGGTGGCACGGGCCTTGCAATCAGCGATACGAGATGATGCTGATGGAAGCCCCTCCGTTCGAACTTGACGCCGTACCTCCCGCCGCCCAGTATGGCGAGCGCGTGCTTATCGTGGACGGCGCGCTCGACCCGCTTGCCGAGCTGCACGACACGCTGGAGGAGGCCGGCTACACCGTGCTCATGGCCCAGGATGGGGCGACCGCCCTGCGTGTCGCCACCGAGACGGCGCCCAACCTGATCCTTCTCGGTGCCGCGATGACGGACCTCGATGGCTTCGAGGTGCTTCGCCGCCTCAAGGCCGACCCGCGCACGACCGCCGTCCCGGTGATTTTCATGACCGACCCGACCGAAGCCGGGCACGTGGAGGCGGCCTTCGAGGCCGGTGGCGTGGACCACCTGAACAAGCCCGTACGCCCACGCGAGGTGCTTGCCTGCCTTGCCGTGCACCTGCGTGGCGCACGCGCCCAGAGTCAGGCCCAGGCCCAGGCCCAGGCCCGCAACGCGCTGGACGCCTTCGGCCACGCCAGCCTCGCTGTGCACGAGAAGGACGGCCGATGCGTCTGGCAGACGACTCTGACCCGTGCGCTGATGGCCGAATTCTTTGCTGGCGGGCATTTCGAGCGCGGGCGATTGCCGCCAGAAGTCCTGCTCTGGCTGCACCGCGAGGCGCTGCGTCGGCGCGCCGGAGCGGAGCCGGTCACGCTGACCGTGCTGCCGCAAGCACCCGATCCTCAAGCGCGTTGGGGGCGCAAACGGCTGAGCTTCGCCCTGCACAGGGTGGATCCGGACGCACTGGGCGAAGGTCAGTGGCTCATCGTCATGCGCAAGTTCGACGACGCGGCGCTGATGGATGCCCTGGTCCACCGCTTCAAGCTCAGTGCGAGCGAGGGCGAGCTGCTGTATTGGATGGTCAGGGGCAAGTCCAATGCGGACATCGGCGACGCCCTGTCCTGCAGCCCGCGCGCGGTTCAGGAGCAGCTCGAGCAGGTGTTCAGCAAGCTGGGTGTGACAACGCGCACGGCCGCGGTGGCCCTGGCGACGGGCCAGGTGCCCGGGCTCGATGCCGCTGGCGCCTGAGGCCGCGCCAAGTCTGTTGCGCCAAAGACTCTGACCGCGGCGCCGCGTGAAGCAGTGCACCGCGCGGTCAAGGTCGTTGCTGCGCGCAGGTCGCGACTGCGCTATGTTCGCAAACTTGACATATTGCGGACGCAAGAAATGAGCTTCGATGGCAAATCGGTGGCTTTCCACCAAAGTGTGACGGGCCGACTGTGGCTGGCCCTGGTTGCGGTGATTGCAGCCCTGGTCCTGATGCTGGGAACCTCGGCGGCGCGCACCTCCAGCCTGCAGCAGGAGGCCAAAGCGCTGACGACGGCGCTGGAGGTCAAGCGCTCCACCATCGCCGACTGGGTGCGCCTGATCAGCAACAACGTGCTGCGGGTGCAGGCCATGGCGGTGGCGACTGACCCGGCCGTGGACAAGCTCTTCAAGGCCGACTCGGCCGCCGCCGTCGAGGAGATTGGCACGCTGCAGAAATCCATCGAGGCCATGGATCTCACGCCGGCCGACCGCAAGCTCTTCGGCCGCATCGGCGAGGAGCGCAAGGCCGTGCTTGAGTCCCTGAACAAGGTGCGCGAGCTCAAGAACGCGGGCAATGCCGAAGCCGCCGTCGAGGAGGTCACGAACCGGTTCAACCCGGCCGTGGCCGTCTACCTGAAGTCGATGTCCGAATTCATGGCCCTGCAGAAGACACAGACCGACGAGTTGAACGCGGACATCGAACAGCGCCGCGGAAAGACCATCGCCATGGCCGGCCTGATGCTGCTGGTCATCGTGGTCGGCCTGGTCCTGGGCACGCGCTTGCTGGTGCGCTCCATCAAGCAGCCGCTTGACGAGGCCTCCAAGCTGGCCCGTCAGATCGCCGATGGCGATCTGTCCGTGCAGGTCACGCAGCGCGGCGGGGACGAATTCGGCGCGCTGCTGGAATCGCTGAACGTCATGGTGACCCAGCTGCGCCGCGTGGTGGGCGACGTGCGCACCGGTGTGGAATCCGTGTCCACGGCCTCCACCGAGATTGCGCAGGGCAACCATGATCTCAGCGCCCGTACCGAGCAGACGGCTTCTTCGCTGGAGGAAACCGCCAGCGCAATGGAGGAGCTCACGGCCACGGTCTCACACTCGGCCGACACGGCCACCCAGGCCAACCAGCTCGCCGCCTCGGCGGCCGAGGCCGCGGCGCGCGGCGGCCAGGTGGTGGAGCAGGTGGTGAGCAATATGCAGCAGATCAGCGAGAGCTCGCACCGCATCTCCGACATCATCGGCACCATCGACGGCATCGCCTTTCAGACCAACATCCTCGCGCTGAACGCCGCCGTGGAAGCGGCGCGCGCCGGCGAGCAGGGCCGCGGCTTCGCGGTCGTGGCCGGCGAGGTGCGCAGCTTGGCGCAGCGCTCGGCCGAAGCAGCCAAGGAGATCAAGAGCCTGATCCAGGCCAGCGTGGAGCGCGTGGAGTCGGGCTCCCGCTTGGTGGGCGACACGGGCACTGCCATGAACGAAATCGTGACCAGCGTGCGCCGCGTGACCGACATGATCGGCGAGATCGCCTCCTCGGCCGCCGAGCAACGCGACGGCATCGCCCAGGTCAATATCGCCGTGACCGAGCTGGACCGCATGACGCAGCAAAACGCCGCCTTGGTCGAGGAGTCGGCCGCAGCGGCACAGTCCATGCGCGACCAGGCCAATCGGCTGGCCGAGGTGGTCTCGGTCTTCCGCACCGGCTCGGGATCGAGCGCCCGTCTGGCGGCAAGCCTGGCGAACAAGGCCGCGCCGGCGCCGGCCAGGCCCGTGGCCGGCAAGCCCTTGACGGCCCCTCGAGCCGCGGCCACCCGACCCGCAGCCACCAAACCCGCGGCGCCCCAGGCCCGGGGGGGCAAGCCCCCGGCCCCGAAGGCGCAGGCGCACAAACCCATGGCACCAGCCCCTGCCAAGCCCGTCGGCACGGCGCCTGCCACGGACGAGGGCGATTGGGAGACGTTCTAGGCGAGCTGCTCGCGCAGCCAGTGGGCGAGGTCGTCGACCTCTTGCGCACAGACCGAGTGCGGCATGGGGTAGTCATGCCAGTCGATTGAGTAGCCCAGCTTCTTCAAGTGCTCGTACGAGGCTTGGCCGCGCGCGAATTGCACCACCGGGTCCTGCAGTCCGTGGGCCATGAAGATGGGCACGTCGGCGTTGGCTGCGTGCCGCTCCGCCTCGATCTTGTCGGCCAGCGGCAGGTAGCCCGAGAGGCATACGAGGCCGGCGAGACGCTCGGGGTGGCGCAGGCCCGTCATCAGCGTCATGGCGCAGCCCTGCGAGAAGCCCATCAGCACGATGCGCCGGGCGGGGATGCCGCGTTCGACCTCGAGCGCGATCAGCGCTTCGATCTCGGCTTGCGAATTGCGCAGTCCAGCCTCGTCCTCGCGACGCACGAGATCCATGCCGAGGATGTCGTACCAGGCGCGCATGCGGTAGCCGTTGTTAATGGTGACGGGCCGCACCGGCGCGCTTGGGAAGACATAGCGCACATGTCCGACCGCAGACAGGTCCATCTGCTGCGCGATGGGCACGAAGTCATTGCCGTCGGCGCCGAGGCCGTGCAGGACGATGATGGTGGCCGTCGGGTCCGGTCCGGTCTGGCCTTCGAGAAATTCGAGTGACATGTAGGCGACAGTGTTCGTATTGAATGCAGGTGATCATAGGCGCCATGGGACTTCTGACACTCGTGCGCCATGGCCAGGCCTCGTTTGGCGCCGATGACTACGACCGCCTGAGCGAGCTGGGCGAGCGCCAATGCCGGCTGCTCGGCCAGTACTGGCGCGAGCGCGGCAAGCGCTTCTCGGCCGTGCTTGTGGGCACGCTCAAGCGCCATCAACAGTCACTGGAGGCGATCCGGATGGGCCTCATCGCCATGCCCGAAGCGCTGGCCTGGCCCGGTCTCAACGAGTTCGACAGCGAGGCGCTGATTCGCGCCTACCTCGCCACGCAAGGCCAGCCCGGCGAGCTCAAGCGCCCGGCCAGTGTCGAAGAGGTCAGGCAGTACTTCCGGCTGCTGCGCGAAGGGCTGCGGGCCTGGATGGCCGGACAGATCGAACCGGTGGGCATGCCCAGCCATGCCGAGTTCGCTGCCGGCGTGGCCGGGGCGCTGGCCCACGTGCGCGAACGCTGCGAGGGCGAAGTGCTCATCGTCTCCAGCGGCGGACCCATCTCAACGGCCGTGGCCCAGGTGCTTGGCGCACCTTACGAGGCCGCCGTGGAGATGAACCTGCAACTGCGCAACAGCGCGCTCACAGAGTTCGTGTTCAATGCGCGCAAGCACACGCTGCAGAGCTTCAACCACCTACCGCATCTGGATGCGGCGGGTTTGCGCGAGATGGTCAGCTACACCTGAGGAGCCCACGGCCCTATACCGGCCTCAAGCCTCCCGACGCAAGGCCGGGAACAGGATCACGTCGCGGATCGATGGCGAGTCCGTGATCAACATCATCAAGCGGTCAATGCCGATGCCGCAGCCGCCCGTCGGGGGCATGCCGTATTCGAGGGCGCGGATGAAGTCAGCATCGTAGAACATCGCCTCCTCGTCGCCGGCGTCCTTGTTGGCCACCTGGGCCTGGAAGCGCGCGGCCTGGTCCTCGGCGTCGTTCAGCTCCGAGAAGCCGTTGGCGTACTCGCGCCCGGTGATGAAGAGCTCGAAGCGCTCGGTGATCTTGGGGTTCGTGTCTGAGGCCCGGGCCAGGGGCGAGACCTCGACGGGGTAGTCAATGATGAAGGTCGGCTGCCAGAGCTTTTCTTCCACCACGGCCTCGAACAATCCGAATTGCAGCTCCGGCAGGCTCCAGTGGGCGTGGGCTTCCTCGCCCGCGGCCCTGATCTTCTGGCGCAGAACATCGGCGTTGTCCGCCTCGGCCTCGCTGAGCCCTGCATGCTTGACGAGGGAGTCGCGCACCGAGAGGCGGGCGAAGGGTTCGTCCAGATGCACTTCCTTGCCGGCGTAGGTCACGCGCGCCGTGCCGGTCGCGCAGCGTGCGGCGTGGCGCAGCACCTCTTCGGTGAAGTCCATCAGTTCGTGATGCGTCCAGTAGGCCGCATAGAACTCCATCATCGTGAACTCGGGGTTGTGGCGGACCGAGATGCCTTCGTTGCGGAAGTTGCGGTTGATCTCGAACACGCGCTCGAAGCCGCCCACGACCAGGCGCTTCAGGTAGAGCTCCGGCGCGATGCGCAGGTACATCTCCTGGTCCAGCGCATTGTGGTGCGTGATGAAGGGCTTGGCGTTCGCGCCACCCGGGATCGGGTGGAGCATGGGAGTCTCCACCTCGAGGAAGCCGTGCTCGACCATGTAGGAGCGGATCGAGGACACGGCCTTGGAGCGGGCCACGAAGCGGGCGCGGGCAGCTTCGTCGGTGATGAGGTCGACATAGCGCTGGCGGTACTTCTGCTCCTGGTCGGCCATGCCGTGGAACTTGTCGGGCAGGGGACGCAGGCTCTTGGTCAGCAGGCGCAGCGACGTGACCCGCACCGACAGCTCGCCCGTCTTGGTGCGAAAGAGCGTGCCCTGCGCACCCACGATGTCGCCGAGATCCAGGTGCTTGAAGTCGGCATAGGCCTCTTCACCGAGCGCATCCTTGGTGACGAAGAGCTGGATGCGGCCCGTGGCGTCCTGCAGGGTGCCGAAGCTGGCCTTACCCATGATGCGCTTGAGCATCAGCCGGCCCGCCACGCTGACCTGCACGGCTTGAGGCTCCAGCTCCTCGTTGGCCACATCGCCATAGGCTCTGGCCAGGGGCAGGGCACGGTGCTGGGGCTTGAAATCGTTGGGGAAGGGGACCGAGGTCTTGGCGCGCAGGGCTGCCAGCTTCTCGCGGCGCTCGGTGATCAGCTGGTTTTCGTCGGGCGCGGCAGGAGTCGTCGTGTTCATGGGCGGTTCTGGAATTGAGGGCGGGATTTTAAGGGTTGGCTACGTAGAATCCCCGCCCATGCCCATCACCGATCGTCCGATCCGCTTCGCCCTCGTCGGCTGCGGACGCATTTCCAAGAACCACGTCGAGGCTTTGGCCAAGCATGGGGGCCGCGCTGAATGGGTGGCCGTCTGCGACAGCAATGCCGAGGCTTTGGCCACGGCACAGACCGCAACCGGCGCCCCAGGCTTCAGTTCGCTGAGCGCGATGCTGGCCAACTCGCAGCCCGATATCGTTGTGCTGGCCACTCCCTCGGGCCTGCATTCGCAGCAGGCGATCGAGATCGCCCGTGCCGGCCGGCATGTGCTCACCGAGAAGCCCATGGCCACCAAGCTCGAGGACGGCATCGCCATGGTGCGCGCCTGCCGCGATGCCGGCGTCAAACTCTTCGTCGTCAAGCAAAACCGCCTCAACGCTACCGTGCAGCAGGTCAAGCGTGCCATCGACGAGGGCCGCTTCGGTCGCATCTACATGAGCACGGTGAACGTGTTCTGGACTCGCCCGCAGAGCTACTACGACGCCGCCAAGTGGCGCGGCCGTTGGGACCTGGACGGTGGGGCCTTCATGAACCAGGCCAGCCATTACGTGGATCTGCTTGACTGGCTGGTCGGCCCGGTGGACAACATCCACGCCTACACAGCCACCCTGGCTCGTGACATCGAAGCCGAGGATACCGGCGTGATGAGCTTGCGTCTGCGCCACGGCGGCCTGGCCTCGATCAATGTGACCATGCTGACCTATCCGCAGAACCTCGAGGGCTCGATCACCATCCTCGGCGAGAAGGGCACGGTCAAGATCGGCGGCACGGCCGTCAACCGTATCGAGCACTGGGCCTTCGCCGACGCGCGGCCCGAGGATGATGCCGTCAAGGCATCCAGTTACGACACCGGCAGCGTCTACGGCTTCGGTCACCCGCTCTACTACGACAACGTCATCCGCACCCTGCGCGGTGAAGCGCATGCCGAGGTGGACGGCTACGAGGGGCTGCGCTCGCTCGAGATCTTGATCGCGGCCTACCGCAGCGCGCGCGACGGTCAGCGCGTCGGTCTGCCGCTGGTGTTCTGACCATGGCATTCTGGAAGCACGATAGCGCCATCGTCGACGAAGGTGCGCAGCTCGGCGAGGGCAGCAAGGTCTGGCATTTTGCGCATGTGAGCGCTGGCGCACGCATCGGCCGCGGCTGCTCGCTCGGGCAGGGCGTTTACGTGGGCAACGACGTGCAGATCGGCGACGGCTGCAAGGTGCAGAACAACGTCTCCGTCTACGACGCGGTGACGCTGGAGGACGAGGTCTTCTGCGGCCCGAGCATGGTCTTCACCAATGTCTACAACCCGCGCGCGGCAGTGGTGAAGAAGAGCGAATACCGCCGCACCCTGGTCCGGCGCGGCGCCACGCTGGGAGCCAACTGCACCGTCGTCTGTGGCGTGGAGATCGGCGCCTACGCCTTCATCGGTGCGGGCGCCGTCGTGCACAAGGATGTGCCGGCTTTCGCGCTGATGGTCGGTGTGCCGGCCCGGCGCATCGGCTGGATGAGCCGCCATGGCGAGCGGCTCGAATTCAAGGGTGGCGAGGCCAGTTGCCCCGCCACCGGAGAGCGCTACCGCCTGAGTGGCGAGACTGTGGAACTGCTGTGAGCAAGCTACCGTTCATTGACCTGAAGTCGCAATACGCGGCGCTCAAGACGTCCATCGACGCGCGCATCCAGCGCGTGCTCGACCACGGCCAGTACATCATGGGCCCGGAGGTCCGGGAGCTCGAGGAGGCGCTGGAGAAGTACGTCGGTGTCAGGCACTGCATCACGGTCGCCAGCGGCACCGAGGCCCTGCTGATCGCGCTGATGAGCCTGGACTTCTCGCCTGGTGACGAGATCATCACCACGCCCTTCACCTTCGCAGCCACGGTGGAGACCATCGTGCTCGCAGGCCTGAAACCGGTTTATGTGGACATCGAGCCGGACAGCTGCAATATCGACGCGAGCAAGATTGCAGCGGCCATCACCCCGCGCACCCGCGCCATCATGCCGGTGAGCCTCTACGGCCAGGTGGCGGACATGAACGCGATCAAGGCCTTCGGCCTGCCGGTGATTGAGGATGCCGCACAGAGCTTTGGCGCGAGCTACAAGGGCCGCAAGAGCTGCGGCCTCTCGACCTGGGGCGCGACGAGCTTCTTTCCGAGCAAACCGCTGGGTTGCTACGGCGACGGCGGCGCTCTGTTCACCGATGACGACAAGCTCGCCCAGGCCGCGCGCGAGATTCGCGTTCACGGCCAGAGCGCGCGATACACGCACACCCGTCTGGGCGTGGGTGGTCGCATGGACACGCTGCAGTGCGCGATCGTGCTGGCCAAGCTCGAGCGTTTCGACTGGGAGCTCGAGCAACGCTTCAGGATTGGCGCGCGCTATCAACAGCTGCTGGCGGATCTACCCGTGCAGCGGCTCGCCGTGCGGCAGGACCGCGACTGCGTCTGGGCCCAGTTCACCCTGCAGCTGGATCATCGCGCGGCCGTGCAGAAGAAGCTCGACGAGGCCGGCGTTCCGACCGCCATCCACTATCCCAAGCCGCTGCACCGCCAGCCGGCCTATGCACAAGCGCTGAGCCTGCCCAACGCCGAACGCGCGGCCGAGCGCGTGATCAGCCTGCCGATGAGCGCCGACTTGAGCCAGGCGCAGCAAGACGATGTGATCTCCGCGCTGCGAAACGCGTTGGCCTGATGCAGCAAGGCTTCTTGCGCGCGACAGCCACCCTGCTCGCCGGAGGTGCGCTGGCCCAGGCGCTGCCCCTGCTTCTGGGGCCCTGGCTCACGCGGCTGTACACGCCGGTCGAGTATGGGCAGTTCTCTTTCGTCTGGTCGGTGGCCGCCAACATCGGCGTGGTCGGCTGTGCCCGCTACGAATTTGCGCTGCCGCTGGAGAAGACGGAAGAGGGGGCGACTGCGCTGCTCGGGCTGTGCCTGCGCGTACTGGGCGCGGTGATGGTCGTCTCGGTGATCGTCTCCCTGATCGTGGCGGCTGTGATGGGCCTGAAGCTGTCGCTGGCCTTGAGTCTGCCGATCGCGGTGCTGGCCAGCGCACTGACGCAGGCGCTGATGCAATGGGCCACGCGCGCTGAGGCCTTCAAGGCTCTGGCCTGGGCGCGGGTTGTGCAGTATGGCGGCGGGGCCCTGCTGCAAGTGGGCTGCGGGCTGCTGGCCTGGGGGGCCTTCGGGCTCATGGCCGGCGCGGTCGTCGCGGCCCTGCTGGCCGTGATCCTGCTGCTGCGCCCGGCGCCGTTAGCAGGTTGGCTCCGGCTGGGCGCGGTGTCGCGCGAGCGGCTCGCGCAGGTGGCCCGGCGTCACCGCGACTTCCCGCTCTACAACACGCCGCACGCCTTTGCCGGCGCATTGCAAGACAGCCTGGCCCTGTGGCTGATTGCCTCCATGACGGGCGACGCCAATGCGGGGTACTGGGCCCTGGCCCTGCGCTACTTGAAGGCGCCGGCCAGTCTGGTGGGCGGAGCGCTGTCGCAAGTGCTTTATCCGCGCTTGGCACAGGCCAGCTCCGTCGATGCAGGTCGTCAGTTGGTGCGGCAGACGCTGCTCGCTCTCGGGGGTCTGGGCCTGGTGCTGATGATCGTTCTCATGGCAGTTGGCCCTTGGTTATTCACGCTTTTGTTCGGCGCCGGATGGACCGAGACAGGTCAACTTGCCCGGGCTCTGGCGCCCTACGTTGCCTGCCATTTTGTGGCCGCGCCGCTGTCGGTGGCGCCGATGGCGTGGAAAGCCCAGGCCTGGCTGCTGCGGCTGGCCTTGGTGGGGCAAGTGATGTTCATCGTCGGTTTGGCGTCCGGTCTGCATTGGGGGGGCTTGCTCGGCGCGGCCTGGGGCGTGTCCGGCATGATGTGCGCTTATTTCGGCTACTTCTTCTGGTCCTTGGCCCGTTGGAAATGAGAGCAACCCTCAATCGCTTGCGCCGCCGCCTTGCGCGCGCGCTGCTGCACCGCGTGGTCTTCGGCGAGACCGGTGCCCCGCATTCGCGCATCGCGCCTTCCACCTGCATCGACGGTGAGTCGGGGCTGCAACTGGCCGATCACGTCTTCATCGGCCAGTTCAACTTCATCGACGCCACGGCCGGCCTCGTGATCGAGGAGGGTGTGCAGATCACGAACTTCGTCTCCATCGTCACGCACAGCTCGCATCGATCGATCCGGCTGCTGGGGCGGCGCTATGCCAGCGTCGAGGGAACGCCGCCGGGCTACGTGAAGGCGCCCATCCGCATTGGCGCCTGGAGCTTCATCGGCCCGCACAGCCTGATCGAGGCGGGCAGCCGCATCGGTCGCGGCGTGCTCGTCTGTGCCTACTCGCAAGTGCGCGGCGAGGTGCCGGATTACGCCGTCGTGGCCGGCCAGCCAGCCCGCATCGTCGGCGACGTGCGCGAACGTGACGCGCAACTGCTCAAGCAATACCCCGAGCTGGCCGCGCATTACAAGGAACTCTTCGAGTGAGATTGGTTCTGATCGGCGATGGCGAGAGCCCTCACCTGCTCAAGTGGGCACGAGCCCTGGGCACGGAGGTGGACCTCTGGGCCGTGTCCACGCGCGGCTTCGCTCCCGAGTTCCATTTCCTCATCCCGGCCAAGCAGATGTTGGCCCTGGGCGCAGCGCTCGACCACGCCGGCGGCAATGTGGCCCTGCTCAAGCAGTTGCCCAAGCTCGGCGCCTGGCTGGCAAGAGTGCAGCCCGACTGGATCCACGCTCACTATCTGACCTCGGCCGGCACCCTGGCCTGGGTGGCCCGCCGCGGCTGGGGCCTGAAGGCGAAGATCGCGGGCTCGGCCTGGGGCTCGGACATCCTCGTCACGCCGGACCAGGGCTGGGCCTATCGCTGGCTCACGCGCAAGGTGCTGAGCCAGTGCGCGGTGTTGACCTCCGACTCGCAGCACATGGCTGCGCGCATGCGCGAACTCGGCGCTGCTGAAGTGATGGTCTTTCCCTTCGGACTGGAATCCATCCCGAAGCAGGGCGTGAAGAAGGAGCCCTGGCTCTTCTTCGCCAATCGCGGGCTGGAGCCCATCTATCGGCCTGAGCGCGTGATCGAGGCCTTTGCCGCCGTGGCGGCCCAACGGCCCGAGGCGCGGCTTGTGGTGGCCAACGACGGCTCCTTGCGCGGCGCGCTGGGTGAGCAGGTGAAGCGCCTGGGCCTGGCGGATCGCGTCAGCTTCACGGGCCGCCTCGGTGCGGCCCAGCAGGCCTCGCACTACGCCCGGGCACGCTGGTACCTGAGCTTGCCGCAAAGCGACTCGGTGGCTGTGTCGGTGCTGGAGGCCATGGCGCATGAATGCGTGCCCATCCTCTCCGACCTGCCCGCCAATCGCGAGCTGCTCGCGCCCTCTGCGGGGCAGGGCATCATCCTTGATGAGCCCGCCGCACTGCCCGGCTTGCTTGCTTCTCCCGATTGGGATGCCGATGCCGCCGGCCGCACCAACCGTGCCTGGGTGATTGAGCACGGCACCTTTGCTCCCGCGGTCCAGCGCTTCCTGGCGCGCTTGAGAGAGTTGAATTGAAGATTTTGCTGATCAACCACTATGCCGGCGGCCCTGAGCTTGGCATGGAGTACCGCCCCTACTACCTGGCCCGGGAATGGGTGCGCCTGGGGCACCAGGTGCTGGTGCTCGCGGCCTCGCACTCGCATGTGCGCAGCCAGCAACCGACGCCCGGCTCTAAGACCATTGACGGCATCGCCTACCAGTTCTACGAAACGCCCGCCTACGAGGGCAATGGCCTCGCGCGGGTAAAGAACATCTGGAGCTTTTGCCGCCAGGTGTGGAGCGACGCCGACATCCTCGCCAGCCAATTCCAGCCGGACGTGGTGATCGCCTCCAGCACCTATCCGATGGACGTCTGGGTCGCCCGCCGCATCGCGCGCAAGGCCGGAGCCAAATTGGTGTACGAGGTGCACGACCTCTGGCCGCTCTCGCCGATCGAGCTCTCGGGCATGAGTCCGCGCCACCCCTTCGCCATGCTGTGCCAGAAGGCCGAGAACGACGCCTATCGAGATGCCGACGTGGTGGTCTCCATGCTTCCCAAGGTGCAAGCGCACATGGCGGCGCACGGGCTGGATCTGAAAAAGCTCTGCATCGTGCCCAACGGCATTTCGCCGGAGGAGTGGGAGGGCGAGACGTGGCCGCTGTCCGCCGAACTGGCCAGTTACTTCAATGCACAACGGGGCAAGACGGTCGTCGGCTATGCCGGCTCCCACGGCCTGCCCAACGCGCTGGACGTCCTTCTCGACGCCGCCCATCTGCTCAAGGACGAGCCCCTGAGCATCCTCATGGTCGGCAGCGGGCACGAGAAGGCGAGGCTCGCTGAGCGCGTGCGCTCGGAAGGGCTTGCGAACGTCACGATGTTCGATCCCATCCCCAAGGCCCAGATCCCGGCCCTGCTGGCGCGCCTGGACATCGCCTACATTGGCTGGCAGCGCACGCCCATCTACCGCTTCGGCATCGCGCCCAACAAGCTGATGGACTACATGATGGCAGGCCGCGCCGTGCTGCACTCCGTCGAGGCTGGCAACGACCCCGTGGCGCAAGCGGGCGCAGGCCTGACCGTGCCGCCTGAAGACCCGATCGCCGTGGCCGCCGGGCTGCGTCGGCTTGCAGGCATCACCCCCGATGAGCGCGCGGCCATGGGCGAGCGCGGCCGGGCCTTCGTGCTGGCCGAACACAGCTATCCGGTGCTGGCGCGGCGCTTCCTGGATGCAGTGGCAAGAACGTAAAGTCATCACCGCATCACCGCATCACCGCATCACCGCATCACCGCATCACCGCATCACCGCATCAGATGAGGATGGTCCCCATGCGAACCACGCTCGACATTGACGAAGACCTGTTGCAGGCCGCCAAGGAACTGGCTCGCCTCGACGGCGTCAGCGCTGGTGCCGTGGTGTCGCGCCTGTTGCGTCAGGCGCTGACGGGCCAAGGCGCGCGGCCTGCCAATGCGCCGAAGGCCGTTGGCGGCTTTCTGCCGTTTCATGCCAGTCCGGGTGTGGTGACGACGACGGAGCAGGTCAGGTCGCTGATGGACTCGGAAGGCATTTGATGCGTTCCCTGCTCGACGAAGGGCTGCTGCATTGGGATCGCGTGCTCAAATCGAGCCAGGTCGCCGACATCTACCTGCTGGCCCTGGCGGTCAGGAAAAAAGCTTGCCTGATCACGCTCGATCAAGGCATTTCCCTTGGCGCCGTCAGCGGCGCTGGCACCAAGAACCTCGTGGTACTCGAATGACTCATCCCGTCCCAGCCTTCCTGCCCTTCGCCCTGCCTGAGATCGGCGAAGAAGAAATCGCCGAAGTCGTCGATGCCCTGCGCAGCGGCTGGGTCACGACCGGCCCCAAGGCCAAGAAATTCGAGGCCGCCTTTGCCGAGTTCCTCGGTGAACCCCAGATCGAATGCGTGGCCGTCAACTCGGCCACGGCCGGCCTGCACCTGGCGCTGGAAGCCATCGGCATCGGCCCTGGCGACGAGGTCATCACTACCACCCACACCTTCACCGCCACCGCCGAAGTGGTGCGTTACCTCGGCGCAGACGTGGTTCTCGTCGACATCGACCCGGCCACGCTGAACATCGACATCGCTGCCATCGAAGCCGCAATCACGCCACGGACCAAGGCCATCATCCCTGTGCACTACGCCGGCCTGGCCGTGGACATGCTGGCGGTGCTGGACATCGCTCGCAAGCATGGTCTGCGGGTGGTCGAGGATGCCGCCCATGCGCTGCCCACCACGCTGGAGAAGGAGCTGATCGGCACCCTGGGCAGCGATGCCTGCGTGTTCAGCTTCTACGCCAACAAGACCATGACCACGGGCGAGGGGGGGATGCTGGTCACGCGCAATGCCGAGCTGGCCAAGCGCGCCCGCGTGATGCGACTGCACGGCATGAACCGCGATGCCTTCGACCGCTTCACGGCCAAGGTGCCGAGCTGGTACTACGAAATCGTGGCGCCGGGCTTCAAGTACAACATGACCGACATTGCCGCGGCCCTGGGCCTGCAGCAGCTCAAGCGACTGCCCGGCTTCCTTGAGCGCCGCCAGGCCATCGCCGCGCGCTACAACGAGGCGCTGGCCGATCTGCCCTTGGTCCTGCCGCCCGATGCGCCCCATGGCGACACGCATTCCTGGCACCTCTACGTCCTGCGCCTGGCCGACGACGCCGGCATCGAGCGCGATGCCTTCATCGAACGGATGTTCGCCCTGGGTATCGGCTGCAGCGTGCACTACATCCCGCTGCATCTGCAGCCGTACTGGCGCGACCGCTACGGCCTCAAGCCCGAGCAGTTTCCGCATTCGCAAAAGGCGTTTGAGCGCATGGTCAGCATCCCGCTGTACACGGCGATGAGCGATGCCGATGTGCAGCGCGTCATCGCGGCCGTGCGATCGATTCTGGGGCGATGATCAAACGCCTGTTCGACATCGTCTGCTCGGGGCTGGGGCTGCTGCTGCTGTCGCCCTTGCTGCTCGCGCTCGCGCTGTGGGTCAAGCTTGATTCGCCGGGGCCCGTGTTCTTCCGCCAGGAGCGGGTCGGCCGCCATGGCCGGCCCTTTTGGATTCACAAGTTCCGCACCATGGGCGCGGGCTCGCCGGGCCTGCAGATCACGGTGGGCCAGGACGCCCGCATCACGCGCGCCGGCGCCGTTCTGCGCGGCGCCAAGCTCGACGAACTGCCCCAGCTGTGGGACGTGCTGCGCGGTGCGATGAGCCTCGTGGGTCCGCGGCCTGAGGTGCCCCGCTACGTGGCCCTGTATCCGGCCGAGCTGCGCGAGCTGGTGCTGTCGGTACGGCCCGGCATCACAGACCCGGCCTCGCTGGCTTTTCGTGACGAGAGCGAGAGGCTGGCCAAGGCGGCGGATCCAGAGCGCGAGTACGTGGAGGTTGTGATGCCGGCCAAGCTCGCAATGGCCGCAGACTATGCGCGCCATGCCTCGTTTGCTTCGGACCTGCGCTTGATCCTCGGCACTCTGCGCCAATTAATTCTCAGAAACTAATTTTTGCTTGCAGAAAGCTTGCGGCACAACCCCTGCATTGTCATGATGGCGTAATAAACATCAAGGGGTTGGCGGTACGGCCCTAAGGGGGCTGTATGTATTTGCGCAGGTTGGACGCGAGTTCAGAGGCTGATCTGGATCTGATCTCTCGGCTGATGAGCGCCGCGCCAGACTATTCGCTGATGCACGCTTCGAGCTTCAGCACCACGCAGTGGTCCAGGGACATCGCGCGTGCCGAGGCGCATGGTGAGAGCCAGCGCATGTACGCCGCTTTCGAGCGTGAGGATCCGGTTGCACTGATCCACGTGCTCTTGAACAACCCATTGCCCGAGGTGGCCACGATCAGCGGCCTGCTGGTCAACCAGTCAAGTCGGCGCCGCCACGTCGGCTGCCGAGCCATCGAGGCGCTGAGCCGGCAGGCTCGCAGCTGGCCGGGCATCACGCGTTGGTCGCTGCACGTTTTCGAAAGAAATACCGCGGCCCTGGCTTTCTGGCTGCACTGCGGATTCGATGCCGTGCAATGTCAGCCCCGTGCCGACGATCCGAACGGAACCATGCTGATGCTGGGGCGTACGCTCAAGGGAAAGCCGTTGTGTCGCTGCCGGGGGGTGACGGCCAAAGACAAGCTGCGGGAAATCACCAGCCACAATTTGGTGATGCTCTGGTGACGGGCCGCCCCTGACGGGCGGGGGCTCTGGGACAATGCCGCCCGCAATGTTCTGGCTCTCACTCGACACGTTCCTTACGCGCATCCGCCCGCATCGCGAGCGGCTTTCGGTGCTGCTTGACGGCCTCATCGTCGCGTTGGCCTGGCAGGCCACCTACCTTTTCCGGCTCGGCTTCCGGTACTGGCTGATCGAGCGGCCCGGCTACGACGGCGCCGTGATGGCAGGCTTGGTGCTGCTCTACATGGCTGTGCTGTGGCTGTTCAAGGTGCCCAAGGGCATGTGGCGCTTCAGCGGTTTCGGTGAAATCAAGCGCCTGACGGCTGCTTGCGCGCTGGCGGGCTTGCTGGGCGCAACGGCCGTCTTGATGTTCCATCTGAGCGGCGTCCCGCGTGCCGTGCTGGCCCTGCATCCGGTGTTCTGCGTGATCGGGCTGGCGATGATGCGCATGGGCTATCGCATGCTCTACGAGCATATGCGCGGGCGCATCAGCGGCAGTGCCCAGGAGCAGCGCCGGGCCTTGATCATGGGCGCCGGTGATGCTGGTCGTTTGCTTGTCGCGGGCATCCAGCACCACCAAGGTTGGGTGGTGGTGGGTTTTCTGGACGACGCTCATCCGAAGCAGGGCGTGCGTGTCGGCGGGGTCCCGGTGCTGGGCGCGCTGGACCAGGTTGCTCACTTTGGGGAACTCCACGGCATCACGCATGTGATCGTCGCCATGCCGACGGCCACGCTGCCGGAACGCCGCCGCGCGCTCGAACTGGCCGGCCAGACCGGCTTGCCCGTGCTGACGGTGCCATCGAGCGCCGAGTTGATGCAGGGCCGTCACGTCGAGCAGGTGCGAGACATCGAGCCTGAGGACCTGCTGGGCCGTGAACCGGTGCAGCTCGACGAAGGGGGCATCAGCGAATGCCTGTCGGGCAAAGTCGTGCTCATCACCGGCGCTGGCGGCTCCATCGGATCCGAGCTGTGCCGCCAGGTGGCGCGGTACGGACCGCAGAAGATCGTGCTCTATGAGCTGAGCGAGTTTGCGCTGTACACCATTGAGCAGGAACTGAGCGAAAAATTCCCCCACCTGATGCTGGTGCGGCTGGTGGGAGACGTCAAAGACCTGGAGCACCTGCGGCTGGTCTTCGGTCGCTACAAGCCGCAGATCGTCTTCCATGCCGCGGCCTACAAGCATGTGCCGCTGATGGAGGGTGAGAACGGCTGGGCCTGCCTGCGCAACAACACTCTGGGTACCTACAACGCCTGCCGGGCTGCCGCCGAGAGCGGGGCCGAGCGATTCGTGCTCATCAGCACCGACAAGGCCGTGAACCCCACCAACGTGATGGGCGCCACCAAGCGCGCAGCCGAGCTCGTTGTCAGCCACATGGCTGCCCAGGGCCATGCCACGCGCTTCATGGCCGTGCGTTTCGGCAATGTGCTCGGCTCCAGCGGCAGCGTGATCCCGAAATTCAAGGAGCAGATTGCCAAGGGCGGCCCCGTGACCGTCACGCACCCGGAGATCACTCGCTATTTCATGACGATTCCCGAGGCCGCGCGGCTCGTGGTGCAGGCCGCGGCAATCGGGGAGACCGGACACATCTACGTGCTCGATATGGGTGAGCCGATCAAGATCGCGAATCTGGCCAAGGACATGATTCGCCTCTCCGGCCATAGCTTGGAGCGCATCCACATTGAGTTCACCGGCCTGCGATCGGGCGAGAAGCTGTATGAAGAATTGCTGGCCGATGCCGATGCCACCTTGCCCACGCGTTTCGAGCGCTTGAGGATTGCCAGGCTGGACGACAGCGCGGCCTCGCGCGATGTGATCGACTGGCTGGGCGCCACACTGAATCAAGGAGCACAGGCCGACGATCAGGCGCTGCGCCAGGCGCTTCGCGGCTGCGTGCCGGAGTACCTCAGCTCGTGAAGCGGCTCGCAGTCGGCTGCCTACAATGCGGACTCGCTCCCGTTGGGAGCGCCCGGCCGCATATCGCATTTGTGCCTGAATGATGTCAACTCTGCTCGCCCTCGTCCTTGCCAGTGCTGCGTCGGCTCCGGTCGACCCCCGTGATCGTGCCTACCAGGCCCACAGCGCTGCGGAGGCCCAATCGCTTCTGGGCGTGGAGAACCCGGAGGCAGGGCCGCGCCTGCTTCTGGAGGCGCCCGATATCGTGGCCGGTACCGGTACCGGTGCCGGCAGCGAAGGGGTGGCCGTTCACATCAAGCTGACCAGCCGCATGCCGGGCGTCGACTGGATGGCCCTGCTGCTGGAGAACAGCAACACACCGTTGCTGGTTCACCGGGATTTCACGCCCGGCGCCGAGCAGACCCTGGAGACCGACGCGCGTCTGACGGGGACGGCGCGGGTGCGTGCGCTGGCGCGCGTGTCGGGCAAGTACTACCAGGTGAGCCGAGAGATCAAGGTGGCTCGTCCTGAGCATGCGGCGGCGACGAAGCCATGAGTATTCCTTCCTCGCCAGCGGGTTCAGGGTTGCTGGGGCAGCTCCTCTTGTCCCGCCAACTCATCAGCGCCCAGGATCTGGAGCGCGCGCTGGCCGCGCAGCGGCAACTCGGCGTGCGTCTGGGCAAGGCCCTGGTGCGGCTGGGAGCCCTGTCCGAAGACAGCTTGCTGCCGGTGCTTGCCGAGCACCTTGGTGTCTCCCTGATCAGCGAAGAGGAGCTCAAGGCTCGGGCGGGCGACATCCAGCAAACGGCCGGCCAGCATGGGTTGGCGTCGGCCTGGCTCGCTGAGCAAGGTGTCGCAGTCTTCGAGGCGGCGGACGGCGTCATGCATGCCGTGTCGCGCGATCCGCTGAACCCCTATGTGCAGGAGACGCTGACGGCGGCCCTTCCGCGCCATCGCTGGACCTGGCTGCTGATGCGCGGCCGTGACCAGGAGTGGTTGGCCAAGCTGCTGGCCCCCGCATCACAGGATGGCGGCGTGGGTGACGAGGCCGCGCACTTGCGCGAGCTGGCCGAAGAGGCACCCGTCATCGAACTGGTCAACAACCTGCTCGCCCAGGCCACGGACGAGAAGGCCTCAGACATCCACGTCGAGCCGCAAGAGCATGAATTCGCCATCCGCTTTCGCGTGGACGGCGTGCTGCGCCAGCGCGCGACCTATCCCGCCGAACGATTTGCGGCCGTGGCCTCGCGCATCAAGCTGGTTGCGGGCCTGGACATCGCCGAGCGGCGCTTGCCGCAAGACGGTCGGATTTCCCTGCGCGTGAGCGGCGTTGACATGGACGTGCGTGTTTCGGCGCTGCCTGGCGTGTACGGCGAGTCGATCGTCATGCGCCTGCTGCCCAAGAACCGCAGCGACTTCAGCCTCGAGCGGCTGGGCATGGAGGCCGACCACTTGCGCCAGTTCATGGTCTGGGCAGAGGAGCCGCACGGCATCGTGCTGGTGACCGGCCCGACCGGCTCGGGCAAGAGCACGACGCTTTACTCGGCGCTGGGCATCGTCAACGACGGGCAGCGCAAGATCATCACGGTCGAGGATCCGGTGGAGTACCGCATGCGTGGCATCACCCAGATCCAGACGCAGGCTGAAATCGGCTACAGCTTCGCCCGTGCCCTTCGCGCCGTGCTGCGCCAGGACCCTGACATCATCATGGTGGGCGAAATCCGCGACCGCGAGACCGCCGAGATTGCCGTGCAGTCGGCGCTGACCGGCCACATGGTCTTTTCGACCCTGCACACGAACGACGCGATCTCCACCTTCACGCGCCTGATCGACATGGGTGTGGAGCCTTTTCTGGTCTCTTCATCGGTGCGCGCCGTCGAAGCGCAGCGCCTCGTACGCCGTCTGTGCCCGGATTGCGCCAAGCCGGTGGAGCTCCCGCAGGGATTGAAGCCGCAGATCCAGGCCATTGAGGCCCGCTTCCCGGAGCTGTGCAAGGAGCCCGCGCGCTGGCTGCAGGCCAGCGGCTGCGCGCAGTGCCAGTTCACCGGCTATCGCGGCCGCCTGGGCATCTACGAGCTGGTCGAGGTCGATGCGGCCATTCAGGAAGCTGTGACGCGCCGTGCGCCGGCCCACGAGATGCTGGCGCTTGCGCGTCAGCAGGGCTTCCGCAGCCTGCGCGAGGATGGCCTGCTCAAGGCACGCCGAGGCCTCAGCAGCGTGGACGAGATATTGCGCGTGACCGGCGCGCTGGACCACGCGCTCGAAGCCGCCGAAGCCGTCGAGCTCCCCTGACGCATGGAATACCGCTACCGGGCAGCCGATCGCAACGGGCGCACCTTCGAGGGGCAGCTGCAAGCCGACTCCGAGCGGGCGGCCCAGCAGCAACTGCAGCAGCAGGACCTCACGCCGATCAGCCTGAATCCGGTGCAGCGCAAGGCCGCGCGCGGCACCGGCAAGGCGCCCACGGACCAGGATCTGCTGCTGGCCCTGCGCGAGCTCGCCACCTTGCTGCAGGCCGGCGTGCCGCTGGCCGAAGCGGTCTCATCTTGCGCGAGCGCCCACTTGGGCACACAGCTCGGCGATGGCCTGGATCGTGCGCATTCGCAGCTGCGATCGGGCTCGCCCTTGTCCGAGGCCCTGCGCGCCGCTCGACTCCGCTATCCCGAATACCTGTACCAACTGCTCCAGGCTGGCGAGCTAACGGGCAAGCTGGCAGATGCCCTCTTCGGCGCGGCGGAGCAGATGGAGTACGAGCTGCGCGTGCGCTCGGACATGCGCAGCGCCTTGACCTATCCGGCCATCCTCGTGTTGTCGGGCATCGCCGCCACTTTGCTGATCTTCATCGTCGTCGTGCCCAGGTTCAGCGGTATTTTGAAGAATCCACGTGCCGACATTCCGGCGATTTCGCGCTGGGTACTGGAGGCCGGACTCTTCACGAAGGAGAACCTGGTCTGGATCGGCCTGTCGGCGTTTGCGTTCTTTGCCGCGATCGCGATCGCGCTGGGCAATCCTCAGGTGCGCCGGCAGTTGCTCGACAGGGCCTCACACCTACCCCTGTTTGGCGATTGGCTCGTCAACAGCGAAGTCGGGCGCTGGGCCAAGATGTTCGGCACACTCTTGGCCAACAAGGTGCCGATCGTGCAGGCGATGGAACTCTCGGAAATGGGCGTGCGCTTGAGCGGCCTGGCCAACCGGCTGAGCTTGGCGCAACGCGATCTGCGCGCCGGCAAGAAGCTTGCCGAAGCGCTTGAGACCCATCGCACTGTCAACGCCATGGGCCTGAACCTCGTGCGTGTCGGCGAGCGCAGCGGCGAGCTGCCCCTCATGCTCAAGACGCTTGGCAACATCTACGAAACGGCCAGCCGCGACCGCATGAAGCGCTTTCTGACCCTGCTGGAGCCGCTGACCATCCTCATCGTTGGCTCATTGATAGGCTTTATCATGGTCGCGATCATGCTGGCGATCACGAGTATTTCGACTGGCGCCTTTTAGGCTTGCCCTGCAGTCTCCAACTATTGGCTTTTCCCATGAATTCTCGCAAACGCAGTGCCGGCTTCACGCTGATGGAACTGCTGGTCGTGCTGGTCATCATCGGCCTGCTGGCTGGCTTGGTGGCGCCCAAGTTCCTCAAGCGCGCCGAAGATGCCGACGTGAAGGCCGCACAAGCCCAGATCGTTCACTTCAAGGGGGCGCTGGAAACCATGCGCCTGGACATCGGCCGTTTCCCGAACGCTGCCGAGGGCCTGAACATGCTTGTCCAGGCACCGACCGACGCGCGGCTGGCGGCCAAGTGGAAGGGGCCCTACATGGACGAGATCCCGCTCGACCCTTGGGGAAATCCGTACCAGTACAGTGTCCCGGGCGCCAAAAATCAGCCCTTCGCGCTGTATTCCTTCGGTGCCGATGGCAAGCGTGGCGGCGAGGGCAACGATGCTGACGTGGGCATCCTTCCGCCCTGAATCCCCTTCGCGCAGAGCCGGCGGCCGATATGGGCGCCGTGGCTTCACGCTGCTGGAGCTGCTGGTGGTGCTCTCGCTGATGGGCTTGATGATCGGCCTCGTGACGCCACGTCTGGTCCGCCTGGGTGAGAGTGTCGAAGCAGCCACCCAGCGCAGCGGCGTGATCGCGGAGATCAATGCGCTCGGCCAACGCGCTTGGACGCTGGGTGAGGCCGTAGACCTTTCTGCTGGCAGCGCCGCACGGTTGATGCGCGACGGCAATCCGGTCCTTGACCTGCCCGAGGGCTGGCGTCTTCTGGAGCAAGAACCGATCCGCTACAGCGCTTCTGGTTTTTGCGAAGGAGGCCGGCTCCAGGTGCGGCAACCCGACGGCGTCGTCGATAGCTATGCGTTGCGCTCGCCGCGCTGTCAGGTCGAGTCGTCTGACGATGCGGCGCTAGCCGCGGCGTCGTCGCCATGAGCCGGCGCGACCCGCAGGAGCGTGGCTTCACCTTGCTGGAAGCCATCGTCGCCCTGGTCATTCTCAGCGGTGCCGGCATGGCCGTGTTCGCGTGGATCAATGGCAGCCTGTCGGCTTTGCACCATGTCGAAGACACCAATGCCCGCAGCCAGGCAAGCGCCAATGTGATCGAGTACATGCAGGCCATCAATCCGATGATGCAACCAGATGGGCGCTTTGACTTTGGCGCCTACACCATCCAGTGGCAATCCAAGGCCAGCACAGACCTTGTCGATGGCAGCAACTATCCTCAAGGTGTCAGCCTCTACCAGCTGGCCCTGTACAGGACCCATGTTCAGGCGTCTACGTCATCCGATCCGCAGTGGTTCGAGCTCGACCTCGATCTGGTTGGCTACAAGCGCGTTCGGCAGGAATTCAATCCTTTGCAATGAGCCTGCGCCCCTCGACCCTTCATCAGCGCGGCTTCACGCTCATGGAGATGCTTGTGGTCATCACCATCGCCGGGCTGGTGACGACGGTGCTCTTCCAATCCCTGTCGCAGGTCTATGGCCTGCAAGATCGCTTGGGGCTGCAGCTTCAGCACAGCCAGGGGGGCGCCATGCAACTGGACTGGTACCGGCAAATCGTCCAGCAGTTGCAGCCGGACGTGCCTGATTCCGCCGGGCGTCTGCGCGGCCAGTCGCGGGAGATGAGCGCCCTGGGCCTTGATCCTTTGAGCTCTCAGCCGGGGCAGCCGCAGCTGATGAAATTGCGTTTGGATGTCGGCAGAAAGCGCGTGCGGTTGCTGTGGCGGGCGGGCGAGGGGAGGGAGGTGCCCCTGGGCGAATGGGAGGGCTTGAGCGATGCCGAATTCGTCTATCTGGACGAACAGGGCGTGCGGCATTCGCGCTGGCCCGAGCCGCTCGACACCACGCTGAATTTCGCCGCCGCGGGTACGACCCGGCCGCGCGTTCAGCCCGCACTGCCGGCCGTGGTGATGCTTCACCTGCGAGATCTCGCCGGCGCAGACGAATGGATCAGCGCGGTGCCTCGCAGCCGCTTCGAGCCGTCGCGCCTCAAGCAGGGCGTAGGGGGCGTTCTGTGAGACGCATGTCAGCCCGGTCCGCGCACGGCTTCATCCTGCCGCTGACGTTGTGGATTCTGGCGGCCATCACCATCGTCGCCGGCTACTTGGCCGAACGCGTGCATCGTTCGGTTCAGCTTGCACAGGCGCAACAAGACCGAAGCGAAGCGATGCGCCAGCTTTCCAATGCGCGCGCGCAAATGCTGTTTCGTCTCGCAACGCAGAGCCTGGGCCCTTGCGGCCTGGGTCAGTTGCCGGCCTGCGTGGCTCTGGATGATCGGCCTTACGCTTTCGGCCAGGCCGTCGTCCAGCTGCAGGATGCCCGCGGCCTCATCAGTCTGGAGACGGCCGACGATGAGCAACTCGGCCGCCTGCTGGCTCTTTATGGCCTGCCGCCAGAGCGCCGCGCCGTCCTCATCGACACCCTGCGCGACTACACCGATGCCGACGACCTGCGCCGCCTCAATGGCGCTGAAGCGCCCGAGTACGCCGCAGCCCACCTGCCGCCGCCGCGCAATGCACCGCTGCTCAGCCCCATGGAGCTGCGCGCCGTCTATGGCTGGGCCGAGGTCGACGCGCTCTGGCGCGGCGGCCCCGCTGCGCCGGGCCCAGGCCAGCCGAGCGCGAGCTTCGGTCAGGCCCGGGCCTTGATCGAGCCCATCACCAGCTACCTCACCGCCAGCGGTCTCGTCGCCCTCAACCCCAACACCGCCCCGGCGGCCGTGCTGCAGACCCTGCCCGGCATCACGCCCGAGCTGGCTCAGGCCATCGTCACGCGCCGTCAGCTCGAGCCCGTTAGCGCCGATCTGGTCGACCGCCTGGCCGGCGGCGGGTTGCTGGGCCTGCCCCCGCGCCTGATTGCCTTCCCGGCCGATAGCCTGCGCCTGACCCTGCGCGTCGCGGGCCAGCCCTGGTCCGATCGATATAATGTCCGGTTAACCCCACGAGGAGAGGAGGCCCCATGGCGCATCACGAGCTACGAACGGCTCCGATCGAGCGAATTTGGGCATGTCGACTCTTCCTCGCTTGAGTCCACCGCCCGTGCTGCTGCCCCCATTGCTCCAGCGCCTTCTGCGCCCTTCGCACCGCTCCCCCCATGGGTGGCCAAGGCTGCCCCGGTCTCGCTGGGTACTTCAGGCGCAGCAACTCCAGCGCCCGGAGGCCTCGGCACAGCAGCGCCTGCTCAGCCTGCTCTCCGGCCCTGAACTGGTCCTGCCGCGTGGCCGCTGCCGCTTCGGTGTCTTCGATTTCGGCCCGCTCCCTGAGGCGGACCGCTCCAGCGCCCTGGCCCTGCAACTGGCCCAGTGGTCGCCGTTTGGCGAGCCCGGCTACGCCATCGCGTGGGCCAATTCGCAGGCTCGCGTGTGGTGCTGGGACCAGGCCGCTCTGCGCGCCACCCTGGACCAGCATGGCGCTACCGATTTGCCGCTCGAGCATGTGCTGCCCGAAACGCTGCTGCAAGCGCCGCTCACCGCAGAAGAAGGGCAAGCCGGCCCCACGCTGCGTCTTGTCCACGGCCTGGACGGCTTTGAGGCTCAGGCCTGGGTGGCCGGCCAGCTTGTTGGCAGCCGCTGGTGGCCTGAGGCGCCTGACGCCGCTCAGTGGCTGGCCTTCCAGCGCGGCCTGGACCTGCACGGCGTCGAGCCCGGGGCTGGCGTACCGCCGCCCCAACCCTTGCCGGCTGCCGTGACGCTGCCCAGCCCGCAACAGCCCTGGCTGGCCCAAGCGTGGGCCTCAGTCCACGGACTGGGGCAAGCCGGCCAAGCGGCGCTGAACCGCATCGAACGCTGGGCTTACCCCCTGCTGGTCGTGCTCTGTGCCGTGCCCGCCACCTGGCTGGCATGGCGTGAGGTGCAATTGCGCCAGGCCACCGCGTACGTGCGCAGCCAGCTCGAAGACGCCCGCGCTGGCGCCGCTACGCTGCTCGACGCACGGGAACAGGCGCTTGCCACTCGCGCCCGCATGCAAGCCATCGAGCAACTCCAGCCTTTGCCGCAGCCCCTGCAGCTCATGGCCGCCCTGGCCCGAGCCCTGCCGCCCGAGGCGCAGGAGGCAGGTGTCAACGTCAAAGAATGGGAGATCAACGGCAGCAAGCTGCGCGTGCTGCTGGCCAGTCCGCAAACGCCGCTGGCCGGTGCCCAGCTCGTGGCCGCGCTCGAATCCACGCACCTGCTCAGCCGCGTCAACATGCTCACTCAGGCGGACCCGCGGCAGATGGCCTTCACGGCCGACATCGTTGCGCTGGCTGATGTGGTCGCTGCTCCAGCGGCCGGGTCTGCCGCTTCAGGAGCGCGGCCATGATGCAAGAATTGCGCAGCAACCCGCGCCTGCGCGTTGGCATGGCGCTGGTGCTGGTCATCCTGGTCAGCTACGCGCTCATGCTCTGGCAAGACCGGCAGCGCCTCGCCGCCCAGCGCTATCGCCAGTTGGCCATCGAGCAGTTGCGCCTGAGCCAGCAGCACAGCCTTCAGGCCTGGCCGCAGCGCGCCAGCGACGCCGCCAGCCTCATGCCGCGCTACGAGGCCCACTTGTGGCATCAGGCCAGCTTCGGCTTGGCTCAGGCCGAGCTGCAAGACTGGCTGCGCCAGGCCCTGCGCGCTGTCAGCGCCCAGGGAGCGAATGTCAAGATCGCTGATGCCGACCCTGCTGCCACGCTGCTCGGCAGCAGCGACAGCGCCTCAACGCAGGAGGGCACCGACGAAGCTGGCCGCACGAGCGCCGACGCCCACTGGCCGCCCACCCGCGTTGGCGCACAGCTCGACTACACCAACACCGACCCCCAGCTCACTCTGGCCCTGCTCGCCGCCTTTGCTGCCGAGCCGCGCACGGTGACGGTGGACAACCTCAGCATCAAGCCCGGCCGTGTCGAGATGCGTGTCAGCGCCTGGTACGTGCTGGGCGCGGACACCATTGCCGCATCCTCGTCGGCCTCGGCCGCCCAGACCCACTGAAAGCACCCGCAAGACCTCACTCATGTCCCTGCGCCTGCTCGTCACACTGCCGCTCTACCTGCTCGCCACGGTGCTCGGCCTCGTGCTGTTGCCTTCGCCACTGCCGCCCGTGCACGCGGCCGCGGCTGGTGAGCCCGCCTGGACCCTGAGCCCGCCAGCTGAGCCCGCCGTGGAGCAGCAGCTTGCCACCATTACCGCTGCCCGCCTGTTCGCGCAGCCGGCCCAGCCTGGCGGTGTGCCCGGCGGCCAGCCGCCGCCGCCCGAGCCGCCGCTCACCCCGCCCGACTGGCGCATCTCCGCCGTCTACACCCGCCCCAGTGAAGCCGTGGCCGTGCTCAGTCAGCCGGGTCAGCCCGACAAGCTCTTGCACACTGGCGACACGCTGCCTGGCGGCGCCCGTATCCTCGCCATCCGATCGGACGGCCTGCGCATCCTCTTGCACGGCCGCCGCCTGACCCTCAGCACCTATCCCGAATGATGAAGCCCCTGCGCCACGTCCTGCCCTTCGCCCCGCGCCTGGCCGCGGGCCAGCGGACCACGAGCCTGGCCGCGGCTTCCGCCGCTGCCTGCCTCGCCATTGGCCTTGCTGGCTGCACCACGCCCGAGCCCGGCATGGTGCCCGCGCCCCTGCTCGATAAGACAGCCTTGAACCAGAACGGCCAGCGCGCCAACGCGCTGGAACAAGACGTCCGCGGCGACCAGCAACGCCAGATCTTGGTCGGCGACACGCCCCAGATCCCAGCCGCCACGCGCGAAAGCACCGTCAAGCCCGCAGCGCCGCCGCCCGCCGGCGACGGCCGCGGCGACATCACGCTGGCCTTCAACCAGCAGCCGCTGCCGGCCTTCGTGCAACTGGTCTTCGGCCAGGTGCTCAAGGCCAACTTCAGCATGGACCCGGCGCTGCTCCTGCGCACCGACCTCGTCACGCTGCGCACCGGCAAGCCGCAAACACCCGCCCAGGTGCTCGAAACCGTGCGCATGCTGCTCAAGAGCTACGGCGTGGCTGTGCAGGAGATGGGGGGCTTCTATCGCATCGTGCCGGACAGCAATCAGAGTGCGTACTTGCCTGAAATTCGCCGTGGACGTGCACAGCCGGAGGTGCCTCTGCCGTTGCGGCCGGTATTCAATCTGGTGGAGATGAGTGCGGTGAAGGCGAGCGACGTAGGCCATTGGCTCACAGCCATGTTCGGTCAGCGCATCACCGTGCAGGAAGATCCAACGCGCAACGCACTGATGCTCAGTGGCCAAAGCGCCGACCTCACCGCTGCCCTCGAGGCCGTGCAGGTGCTCGACCAGCCGCTCATGCGCAGTCGCGGCAGCCAGCTCATCACGCCGGCGGTGCTCAGCGCCGACGACCTGGCGCGTCGGCTGAACGAGGTGCTCGGGGCCGAGGGCTATGTCGTGGGTATGGGTCAGGGTGCAGGCTCGCCCATCAGTCTGCTGCCCGTGCCGGCCTCCAACGCGCTGCTCGTGTTTGCAACTGATCCCGCTGTGCTCAAGCATGTGATGGATTGGGCGAACAAGCTCGACAGCCTCGCCAACCAGCAACGCCGTGGTGGCAACTACTTCAGCTATGAAGTTCAGTATGCCGACGCACAGCAGCTTGCCAAGACACTCCAGGAGCTCATGGGCGCCCAGCAGCAGCAGGTCGTGCCTACTGGCGCCGTGGTGGTTGGCGCGCCGCGCCAGGTGCCGCGCGTCGTGGTCAACGCGGCCACGAATACGCTGATCGTCAACACGACCAACCCAGATGATTACGCCCAGTTGCAGGGCCTTCTAAAGACGCTGGACAAACCTTCGAAGTCCGTTCTCATCGAAGTCACCGTGGCCGAAGTCAATCGCAACGATGCCGATCAGCTGGGCATCGAGTGGAACGGTGGCCCCACTGCCGTGGGCAATCACGGCGGCACCGTCATCGGCGGCACCACGGGCGGCCTGAGCCTCGGCAGCGGCGGTCTCAGCCTCAGTTACCTGAACGCAGCAGGCGTTCTGCGCGCCAAACTCAACGCCCTGGCCAGCACCAACCGTGCGCGCATTCTCTCGAGCCCGCGCGTAATGGCGCGCAATGGCGAGCCGGCCACCATCCAGGTCGGCGAGCAGGTACCCATCATCACCAGCCAGCAAAGCACGGCCACCGTGTCCCTCAGCGGTGGCACCTCGGCCACGCCGGGTGTGCTGCAAACCATTCAGTACCACGACACCGGCGTGATCCTGCAGGTCAAGCCTGTCATCTTTGCCGGCCGCGTGGAACTCGAGGTCAAGCAAGAGGTCAGCTCCGCCGCCACCACCACCACCGGGGTGAACGTATCGCCCACCTTCAGCACCCGTAAGGTCGACACCAAGCTCTCCATCCGAGACGGTGCCACCGTGGCCCTCGGCGGCCTGATCTCGCGCACGGTGACCGACGGAGATGCCGGCATTCCCCTGTTGAAAGATATTCCTTTCGCTGGACAGCTTTTCCGCACCAACACGAAGAACGTTACCGAGAACGAACTGATTATTCTCATCACGCCGTACGTGATTGATAACGATGCTGTCGCTGAGGAGGTCACCGGAGCATTGCGTTCGCAGCTGGGCTCCTGGACCGGCACCGAACTGGGCCGTGCATCACAGCCTTTGAGCAGATCAGCGGCGCCAGAGCCGCAGAGCGTTCAGGCGCCGGTGACATTGGCCCCCGCGCCGATTGCGGCTGAACCCACGCCTGCAGCAGCTTCTGCTCCTGCTCCCGCTCCTGCCGCTGCGCTCGAGGCGAAAGAATCAAACACACAGCCCTCGATCACGCAGACACCTCCTGTCTCGCCAAGCCCCGATTCAGTGCCCGTTGAAACCCCCGCGATCATTCCCACTGGGCGCGAAGTGGCCGATCCAGCCTTGCTTGAAGAATTGCGTCGCGCGGCTGCGTCAGGATCGAATACTGCGCCCGCCACGCCCGCGACAAAGAAGCCCGCTGTGAAGAAGCATGGTGTCCAAGCGGCACGCGGCCCTGCAAGTGCGGCCAGTCAAGCGAGTCAATAGGGTATTGAAGGAGCGTGGTTTGTGGCTGTGTTGCAACGCGCTTTCGAGTAATCAAGTAGCTCGGCTTCCGGGTAACTACTTGATTTTTGGCCTTGGCAAAGGTGAAACTGGGTAAAACTACACAGCTAGATCCTCACATGGGGAGGGGCGCAGGCTTGATTGGTAAAAGCGGGAGTGCTAGTTGTGGCATTGATTAAAAAAAGCTGTATAGAATGCCCGCCAGAGGAAGGCGTGGGCGCTCGTGGCGCTACGGGCGTCTACCCGGAATCGGGGTCGTAAGACCCCGGTTCTGGTTTAGAAAAAAATCCGACCTCGGCCGCTACTCTCTTTATTCAGGGGGGAGTGGTGGCAAGTTAACTAACTCTCACTACTTCGAAGGGTGAATTCATGAAGAAACTGAACCTGATCGCCGCGTCGGCTGCTCTGCTGGTTGCTGGCATGGCAAACGCCGGCACGCTGGCATCGGCGACCGCGGGTGGCACGCTGTTCGCCGTTGAAGACTTTGGCCCCACGACCACTGCTGCGACGGGCATCACGCCTGGCGCCATCACCTACACCATTGGCACGACCAATGGCATCGTGATCAACGCTGGCGGCAAGATCTACTTGACGGTTCGTCTGGCTGGCGGCACTTGGTCTGCTGCCCCCGCTGTTGGCACGATCGGCGGCACGGCTCTGGCTGTTGGCGGTGCTGGTAACGGCGTGGTGAGTGCACCTACCCTTTCGTCTGACGGCACGACCGCTGTGTACACCGTGACCTACACCGCCGGCGTGACGCTGGGCGTGGGTTCTACCTTCACCTACACGCCCGCCGCGCTGTCCGTCCTGGGCACGAAGTCCGCCCTGGGCACGGTCGGTGGCACGGTGTCGGCATCGGTTTCGCTGTCGGCCATCACCCCGGTCGTCCAGGCTCCGTCGACCACGTACGCACCGAACACCGGCACTGCTCAAGCCGCTGACATCGACGGCCCGGTGGGTACCGCCGTGATCGCGAAGACCGTTCAGGGTGTGACCCTGTCGACGAGCAGCCTGCCGGCTTACACGGGCCGCATCGACCTGACCGCTTCGCCTGCCGCTAGCAAGTATGCTCTGCTTGCTGCCCCCGGTGTGGCGGTCCCCGCCGCTCTCGGCTCTGTGACTGCCACGGATGCCACCACGGCAGGCAACGCGTTGAACGGCTCCACGGCCGTCAACACGGCCGCTGCTGTCGCTGGTCCGACGAACGCACTGAGCGTCGTGGTGACGCCGGGTACGAACCAGGCCTTCCCGATTGGCGCCACGCTGTATCTGGACATCACCAGCAGCGCTTGCGGCGCCCCCGTCGCTGGCACCACTTCGGCTGCTGTGACTTCGACGACGACGACGACGGCGATCACGCTGACGCTGCCGTCCGCCAGCACCACCACGGGCGTTCCCGCGTTCATCTGCATGACCGCGCCGTCGGCTGGCAACACCGCCACGCCGCTGACCGTTACGCTCAACCCGCAGCTGAACTTCACGCTGACCACCGCCACGTCGGGTATCGACAGCGCGACCGGCACCGGCTTCGCACTGGGCTACAACGGTTCGTCGTACACGCTGAACACGTACTTCCCGGCTGCCATCAGCCAGTACGGCTACAGCACGTACACGCGCGTCGTCAACACCGGCTCGGTCGCTGCCAACGTCAGCGCCGCCTACGTTGACGGCACGACGGGTCTGACCGGCACGTCGGCTGTGATCGCTACGAGCCTGCAACCTGGTGCTGCCGTGCTGCTGAACAACACGACCATCGAGGCCGCCCTGGCCGCCGCTGGCGCTGCTGCTCCGGCCGTCAATGCCCGTCCCCGCCTGAACATCACGGCGCCGACGAACGGTCTGCGTGTTCAGAACTTCGTGCAGTCGGCCAATGGCACGTTCACGGAAGTGAGCAGCCAGCAGCAGTAATCTGCCTGGAATGGCATCGTCAAGATGCCGTTAGGATAGGAGGCACCCCTCGGGGTGCACTTGATCCAGAGAGGGGAGAGTCGCAAGACTCTCCCTTTTTTCTTGGGTGCGCCCAGGGCGCACTTGGATATGAAAGTCCTCTACCAGTCCTGCAAGGGGAACGGTTAGCCAAAGGCAAGTGTCCCGTGGGCGACTGCGGGTCTGAACGAAACCGGATGGCAAGCCCTGGCCTGAGGAACAGGATGCAGACGCGACACGATGCACTGGGGAGAGGTGGTCCTATTCACCCAAGCCCGGTCATTCAAACCGTCACGATGCAGAACGCTTACTCTCTTCTTGGGGTGGACCATGAAGGTGGCGTGGCAGGGGCGTCTTCTCGCCTCGATGCCCCCGATGCCGATACGGAGCCGTCGTGATTTCGATCTGCGTCAGCTCTTCATCAAGAATTGCGGCAGCTTGCGCAGGTTCTTGGATGCGAGCGTGAGGACGCCGCCGAGTTTATGGCGTCGGATTACGTCAAGGTCCTCACTGGATTTCTTCAGCATGGCCTTCAGCGAATGATTGCTGGCGCCGCCGTTGCGCATGCGAACCAGCACCTCAGGTAGGTAGGCGACGCGGGGGGAGCCTTGCAGGCTGCGAACCATGAAGTCGTAGTCCGCCGCGATTCGATAGCGTAGATCGAATCGGATATCCGGTAGAGCGCTTCTGCGGAAGTAGAAGGTCGGATGCGGAGGCATCCAGCCGAATCGCAGGCGCGAAGCCTCGTAGGGACCGCTGTTCCAATGCCGCACCACCCGGTCGGTCTGCTCAGCGTCGACGTAGACCAAGTCTCCGTAGATCATGTCGGCTTCACTCATGCGCTGCGCCATTCGGGCCAGGGTGTCCGGTCCGGCCAGCATGTCATCTGCGTTAAGACAGCCGACGAAATCACCGCTGGCCAAGGCAAGGCCCTTGTTCATGGCGTCATAGATGCCGCGATCGGGCTCCGAAACCAGTTTGGCCACATGCGCGCCATGCTGCCTGACCTGCTCCATCGTGTCGTCCGTGGACGCGCCATCGATCACGATGTGTTCGACATCCGGATGACTTTGCAGAGCCACGGAGCGCAAGGTGTCGGCAATGGTGCGGCCGCTGTTGTAGGCCACGGTGATGATGCTGATCTTCATGTGAGTGAACGATAAACGGCGAGGGTCTGGGCGAAACACCGATCCCAGCTGAAGTGGCTTGCGCGAGCCATGCTCCGCTCGCGTAACGTGTTGCGCGAGCTGCCTGCCGTCACGCGAATCGCCTCCGCGAGCGCGTCGCCGCGCGCTTGCTCTGCGACGACGAGGGCGTCGCCCCCCACTTCCTTGACGGCCTTGCAGTCGATGCCCACGACGGGGCAGCCCGCCCGCATCGCCTCGAGCACCGGGATGCCGAAACCTTCGTAGGCCGATGGGTAAACCAGACACTGAGCGGTGTTGTACAGGCGGTTCAACTCCACATCATCGACGGGGCCCAGGTGCTTGACGCGTGCGCGCACGGAGTCGGCTGCACCAGCGAGCTCGTGCTCCTGAATCGGTCCGCCGCCAACGCAATGCAGTTCGAGATCGGGTAGGTGTTCGAGCGCCGCAAGCGCCAGGGCAAAGTTCTTGTAGCGACCGCGCTGTCCTACGAAAAGGGCGAAGCCGGC
>Ga0213872_10000340_pt1 | contig 39602 bp, 32 predicted proteins | sample VelepicomBERX_R2_FD_160071 | JGI IMG/M metagenome (GOLD analysis project Ga0213872, IMG submission 160071) | Rhizosphere microbial communities from Vellozia epidendroides in rupestrian grasslands, the National Park of Serra do Cipo, Brazil - RX_R2 | ecosystem: Host-associated > Plants > Roots >... | reverse complement strand
GGCGGCAAGTCGCCGAATATCCTGCTGGACGACGCGGACCTGGAGAAGGCGATTCCCACCGCGATCAGCGCGGCCTTCATGAACAATGGCCAGGCCTGCATCGCGGGCACGCGCCTGCTGGTGCCGGAACATCTGCTGGAACAGGTCAAGACGATGGTGAAGGCGGCCGTGGACGCGGTCAAAGTGGGCGATCCGCACGACCCGTCCGTGACGCTTGGCCCGCTGGTCAACCGCAAGCAGTGGGAACGGGTGCAGGGCTATATCCGCATCGGCATCGAGGAAGGCGCGGAACTGCTGACGGGCGGGCTGGGACAGCCGGACGGTCTTGAGCAAGGCCACTTCGTCAAGCCGACCGTGTTTGCTGGCGTGACGCCGCAGATGACCATCGCCCGCGACGAGATCTTCGGACCGGTGTTGTCGATCATCAGCTACCGCAGCGAGGATGAAGCGATCGCCATTGCCAACAACACGACTTACGGCTTGCAGGCTTACGTCAGCTCGCGCGATCTGGAGCGCGCCAACCGGGTGGCGGCGCAGCTGCAGGCGGGCCGGGTGCACATCAACGGCCTGCATGACGACATGATCACGCCATTCGGCGGCTTCAAACAGTCGGGCATCGGCCGCGAGTTCGGTCCCTTCGGGCTGGAAGCCTATCTGGAACCGAAGGCCGTTCTGGGCGAATCAGCGCAGTACCGCTGACGCCAGCTTGCGCTCCAGCAGAGCGAGGCGGTCGTAACCCCAGAATGGTTCGTCATCGGCGATCACGAAGGGGACGCCGAACACGCCCTGCTCCACGGCCACTGCGCCGCCCTGCTTGAACTGCTGCTTGATGGCGCTGCTGGCCATGCCTTCCAGCAGGGCGGCGCGGTCGATGCCGAGCGAGGCGCCGATACCGGCCACCACGTCGGCGTCAGCCAGATCGATGCCGTCGCCGAAGTAAACCTGGAAGCAGGTGCGGGCGAATTTGGCGGCTTTGTCGGCGCCATGCGTCTCGCGGATCCACAACATGGCGCGGCCCGGCTCCAGCATCAGCTTGGGGAAGCCCGGCGGCAGCTGGAAGGGGATGTTATCGGCCGCCGCCACGCGCTGCATGTCGAGGTTCACGTAGTGCCATTTGACCGGCACAGTGACCGCCAGCGGCGTGCCGGTGGACTGGGTCAGCGCCGCCACCAGCACGGGGTGCCAGTTCACCGTGCGGCCATGCGCAGCGGCCAGCTGCTCGATGCGGCGCGCGGCGAAGTAGGCGTAGGGCGAGGAAAAGTCGAAGTAAAAATCGATGGCGGCGGTCATGGAGGTCTCCGTGGTTTAGATCTGGAAATCGTCGTTACTGCGCGGGATGGAGCGCAGGATGGCGGGCAGGCTATAAGCCAGATAGGCGCCAATGGCGGCAAGCAGTAGCAGGATAGTCATTTCACACTCCTTTTCGCACATGTGTGCGAAATTGGTTGAAAAAAAAGCTTACGCTTCGTTGAAGCTCTTGTAAGTCGAAATCAGGCGGTTGAAGGCGCGCTGCATATGTTTCAGGGCGCTGTCGTCATGCAGGAAGCGGGTGTCGTGCAGCAGGCCGACGATCAGGCTGTAGATCTCGTAGACCAGCTGCTCGGGATCGGTGTCCGGGCGCAGCTGGCCTGCTTCCATGGCCTGCAATACGGTGCGGCGCAGCGAGGCGCGCCACTGGCGCGAGCCCTGCTGCAGGCGGTCGCGCACGGCGCCGGCACGGTCGTCGAATTCAAAGGCGCCCGCTGTGTACAGGCAGGCGTTGCGCAGCGATTCGCTGCAGGCGCGCTCGCTCCAGCGGGTCACCATGGCATTCAAGCGCGGCAGGCCGCGCGGCAGTTCCATGGCAGGCAGCATGATCTCGGCGGCGAAGCGGCGGTCGTATTCATCCAGCACGGCTTCCTGCAGGGCTTCCAGCGAGCCGACGCGGGAGAAGATGCCGCTTTTGCTGATGCCGGTGCGCTTGGCCAGCTCACCCAGCGATAGCTTGCCAATGCCATCCGCCGCCGCCATATCCAGGGCGGCTTCGATGATGGTGGCGAAAGTGGCTTCGCTTTTGGCGGTCAGGGTGTCCATGCATCGAACTTTAGCACAGGCGTGCGAAATTGCAAGCAAAAAAAACCGGGGTCAGTACCGGCAATCGGACACGGACTCAGCAAGCTACGGCTGGGCTCGTGTCTGATTGCCGGTACTGACCCCGGTTTGGGGGTTAGCGCGCCAGGCGCTGTTCCAGCTGGGCCTTGACGGCCTTCAGCTCTTCCGGCAGATGGTAAGCCAGCTTGTCGAACAGCTCAGCGTGCAGCTTGAGCTCTTCGCGCCAGGCGTCTTTGTCGATCGAGGTGATGGTTTCGAATTCTTCCGGCGAGAACGGCAGGCCTTCCCAGTGGATGTCGCCATAGCGTGGGGTGGTGCCGAAGATGTTTTCGATACCGCCGGCCTGGCCTTCGATACGTTCCAGCATCCACTTCAGCACGCGCATATTGTCGCCGAAGCCTGGCCAGACGAAGTGGCCCTGCTCGTCGGTACGGAACCAGTTGACGCAGAAGATCTTCGGCAGTGCGGCTTGGTTCAGCTCGCCCAGCTTGGCGCCCAGGTTCAGCCAGTGCTGGAAGTAGTCGCTCATGTTGTAGCCCATGAACGGCAGCATGGCGAACGGGTCGCGGCGTACCACGCCCATCTGGCCTGCAGCGGCGGCGGTGGTTTCGGAACCCATGGTCGCAGCCATGTAGACGCCTTCCACCCAGTTGCGCGCTTCGGTGACCAGCGGCACGGTGGTGGAGCGGCGGCCGCCGAAGATGAAGGCGGAAATCGGCACGCCAGCCGGATCATCCCAGGCCGGATCGATCACCGGGTTCTGAGTCGCGGCCACGGTGAAGCGGGCGTTCGGGTGGGCGGCCTTGGAGGTGGACTCAGGCGTCCAGTCCTTGCCTTGCCAGTCGATCAGGTGCTGCGGGGCCGGCTTGCTCAGGCCTTCCCACCAGACGTCGCCGTCATCGGTCAGCGCGACGTTGGTGAAGATGGTGTTCTCGCGCAGCGAGGCCATGCAGTTGAAGTTGGTCTTTTCGTTGGTGCCAGGAGCAACGCCGAAGTAGCCCGCTTCCGGGTTGATGGCGTACAGGCGGCCGTCCTTGCCCGGCTTGATCCAGGCGATGTCGTCGCCGATGGTGGTGATCTTCCAGCCCTTGAACGATGCAGGCGGGATCAGCATGGCGAAGTTGGTCTTGCCGCAGGCCGATGGGAAGGCCGCCGCGACGTAGTGCTTTTTGCCTTCCGGCGATTCCACGCCCAGGATCAGCATGTGTTCCGCCAGCCAGCCCATGCCGCCAGCTTGCGCTTCCTGGAAGCCCATATTGGAAGCGATACGCAGGGCGAAGCACTTCTTGCCCAGCAGGGCGTTGCCGCCGTAGCCGGAGCCGTAGGACCAGATCTCGCGCGATTCAGGGAAGTGGACGATGTACTTGGTCGGGTTGCATGGCCATGCCACGTCCTTCTGGCCGGCAGCCAGCGGCGCGCCAACGGTGTGCACGCAAGGCACGAACTCGCCGCTTTCGCCCAGCACGTCGTACACGGCCTTGCCCATGCGGGTCATGGTGCGCATGTTGACGGCCACGTAAGGCGAGTCGGACAGTTCGATACCGATGTGGGCGATCGGCGAACCCAGCGGGCCCATCGAGAACGGCACCACGTACAGGGTGCGGCCCACCATGGCGCCGTCGAACAGGCCGTTCAGGGTGGTGCGCATTTCAGCCGGGTCGGTCCAGTTGTTGGTCGGGCCGGCTTCTTCCTTGGTTTTCGAGCAGATGAAGGTGCGGTCTTCCACGCGGGCCACGTCGCTCGGATCGGAGCAGGCCAGGTAGGAGTTGGGACGCTTGGCTTCGTTCAGCTTTTTCATGGTGCCAGCAGCCACCATGTCGGCGCACAGGCGGTCGTATTCCTCCTGCGAGCCGTCGCACCAGTAAATGCGGTCTGGACGGGTCAGTGCGGCGATTTCCGCGACCCAATTGATGAGCTTCTGGTGCTTGATGTAAGCTGGGACGTTCAGTGCTGCAACGCCACCCATAACGGGCTGATTCATAGTACCTCCAATGCAAATAAGAATTCTTTGCTGTCCCGGCTCGGCAGGATCGTCGGCAGGAAGACATTTTTCTTATTCAATGCTTCGGCGGTACGGCGGTCTTGTCGGGGCGCCCGGTTTGTTCACAGGCGCGCAGTCCTAATCATGCTTCGGGACTAATATTTTGTATTGCGTGAACTCGCTTGTAGAGTTCCAAGTTGGCCGATTGTACACCGCGTTTCGGCCGATCCGACAAAAATGTAGGAGAATTGGTTGACTAAAGTAGTAGGCTATTCCGATATCCCCGAAACATGTACTTTCGCTACGAATTCCACAATAACTTCTGCTAATTCACATGAAAATCGCGATTCTTGATGATTATCAAAATGCAACGCCGGGGCTGGAATGCTACGGTTTGCTGGCCGGGCACGAGGTCAAAGTGTTCAACAACAGTATCCGCGGACTGGGCCAGCTGGCGATCCGCCTGGCGCCGTTTGACGCCGTGGTGCTGATCCGCGAACGCACCGCGTTCAACCGCGCCCTGCTGGCCAAGCTGCCCAATCTGAAGCTGATTTCGCAGACCGGCAAGGTGTCCGGCCACGTCGATGTGGCGGCCTGCACGGAGCTGGGGATTGCCATTGCGGAAGGGGTCGGTTCACCCACCGCTCCGGCCGAGCTGACCTGGGCGCTGATCATGGCGGCGGCGCGCAGGATCGTGCCCTATGCAAGCAACCTCAAGGACGGCCTGTGGCAGACCGCCTCGATCAATCCCGCGCTGAACGGGCTGGGCTTTGTACTCAAGGGCCGCACCCTGGGCATCTGGGGCTATGGCAAGATCGGCCGCATGGTGGCGGGCTATGGCCGCGCCTTCGGCATGAACGTGCTGGTGTGGGGCGGCGAGGCCAGCCGCCAGGCGGCGCAGGCAGACGGCTATGCGGCGGCAGACTCGCGCGAAGCGTTCTTCGAGCAGGCCGATGTGCTGAGCCTGCATCTGCGTCTGCATGACAGCACACGCGGCATCGTCACCGCCGAGGATCTGGCGCGCATGAAGCCGGATGCGCTGTTCGTCAACACCAGCCGAGCCGAGCTGGTGCAGGAGAATGCGCTGGAAGAAGCGCTGCAACGGGGCCGTCCCGGCAATGCGGCACTGGATGTGTTCACCAATGAGCCGCTGGCGGCGGATTCGCCCCTGCTGCGGATTCCCACCGTGCTGGCCACGCCGCACCTGGGCTATGTGGAACGCGACAGCTACGAGCTGTATTTCCGCCATGCGTTCCAGAACCTGGTGGATTTTGCAGCGGGCAGCTGCAAGACCATCCTCAACCCGGAGTACGCTCGGCAGACGCGCCAGGGATGATCAGGCGCGGCTCCGGCATGGCGTGGACCTTGGTCCACAGGCCGTTCCAGCCGGGCGGCCAGGCGATGTCCGGGCCGGCGTAGGGCGGCAAGCTTGCGCGCACCGGCACCACGGGCACGGGCGGCATGTCGGTCAGCGGGCCGTTGAGCGGGCGCGGCATGTCCAGGCTGTACATATAGCCGGGCAGCAGCGCTTCGCACACGCTGTCGAACCAGGCGGTGTGGTCTTCGTCGCGGCCCAGCGCCTGGGCCAGTCCTTGCGGATCGAACCTGGCCAGGGCGTGGATCAGCTCCTCGGTGGTGGCGCCGGGCGTATCGCCCCAGCCCATGACGGGATTGAAGTTGTAGTCGGCGCCCGAGCCATACCAGCCTTCGCGCCAGGCGCGCTGCATCCAGTCGCGCGGGCCGGTGAACAGGTGCCAGCGCCAGTGCAGGCCGGAAGGCTTGGGCCAGGAATACAGGTAGAGCTTCTGGTAGCCGGCACGGTGCAGCTCGCGCACCACTTCCATCAGGCGCGCGTGCGGCATGCGGTCGGGCGGGGCGCGGCGGAACAGGATGGGGTCGCCATCGGCATACTGCACCTCGTCGGTCGACAGGTTCAGGTCGAGCGTGCGCGCCTCGCTGCCGAAGCGGGCGGAGATCCAGCCGGTCAGCAGATTGACCGTCGTGATGACGCCATAGCCGCGGTGGCGGTGGAAAATAACGGTGCCGGGAGCGAGCGCTTTCATGGGTGTGCCGAGCAAACAAAGAAACCAGTGTAGTCACAGTATGCCGAAGTTTCCAGAGCCCTGCTGCAAACTTTGCAGCGCCACGTTTGCGGTATGATGCAGGCCAATTCAACCGCATATTGTTCCATCATGACTCTGCGCATTCTCGCCACCGGCGGCACTTTCGACAAACACTACGATGAAATCAACGGCAAGCTGGGCTTTGGCGCCAGCCACGTGCCGGCCCTGCTGGCGCGCTGCCGTCTGACGGTGGACGTGGCGCTGGAAGAGCTGCCGCTGATGGATTCGCTGGACATGGTGGACGCCGACCGCGCGCGCATCCTGGCGTCCTGCCAGGCGGCCAGCGAAAAAGCCATCGTCATCATCCACGGCACCGACACCATGCCGGAAACGGCCGGCGTGCTGGGTCCGGCCAACCTGGGCAAGACCATCGTCCTGACCGGCGCCATGATCCCCTACGAGATCGCCAACTCGGACGCCATGTTCAACCTGGGCTTCGCTTCCGGCGTGGCGCAAACCCTGCCGCCAGGCGTGTATGTGGCCATGAACGGCAAGATCTTCGCTTGGGATAATGTGCGCAAGAACCGCGCCGAAGGCGTGTTCCAGCCGCTGTAAGCCGGGCGCTGTCCTGAACGTGGGGTTTACCCCACGTTTATTTTCCATAAGGAAATGTCAATTAAAAAAGGGCAATGAATTTAATTCTATTGCAACGCTTTTTGACTTTCCACATGCTAGAGTGTAGCCATAACATCACCACATCTCGGGGAAATATCATGGCTCACAAACTGGTCATCGCTGCAGCAGCGGCTCTGGCACTCACTTCCGCCGCCGCTGGCGCGACCGAAAACCTGGCTGGCCAGTACATCGTGAGCGGTGTCGCCACCCACGTTTCCGGCAATACCTACACCTTCGACTACGACGTCAGCAACGTCAACCAGTACATCGGCGGCAACACCGGTTTCGACGGCTTCACCATCATGGTGCCGGACAGCGCCGTGTATGTCAGCTCCACAACGCCCCCACCTTTCTATGGCGCGCCAGGCTACTGGTCGCAGGGCACCAGCAATACGCTGAACCTGATGGGCGACAATTCGCAGAACATCAACGCACCGGCCGGCTACCACCTGTACACCTGGTGGGGCCAGGATCCATCGTCGGTCTACCCGGCCGGCCAGACCGCGCACTTCAGCATCACCCTGGACAACGTCTCCGTCGGCAGCAACACCGTGGGCGCATCGACCTACTTCGCTGGCGGCACCCCAGCCGGCAACCAGAGCTACGCATCGAACCAGTGGGGCAACTACACCACCTTCGTCGCTGACCGCGTTTCGCCAATGGCCGCCGTACCTGAGCCAGAAACCTATGCCATGCTGATCGCCGGCCTGGGCCTGCTGGGCTTCATGGCACGCCGCCGCAAGGCTTAAACGGCGCAGTCGCCGCAAAACAAAAGGCCCGCAAGCGCGGGCCTTTTTTTATTGCTGCGTGAAACCCGCTCAGCGTGCCGCCAGCCAGCCCTGGCCACTAGCCTGCTGCTGGGCGCGCAGGCGCAGTTCGGCCAGGCTGTCGCCTGGCGATGCGCTGAGCTTGCTGTTCGCATCGAATTGCTGCAGCTGGTCGGCCAGGCGCGCGCTGGCGGCGGCCAGGCTGCCTGCCGCAGACTGGCCGGCATGGCGCGAAGCCGCGTCCGGCAGCGACAGCGCACCGGCGCCATGGCCGGCAGCCTGGCCGCCGCTGGCAAACGCCGCCATGGCCTGAGTCAACCCGCTCACCTGCGCCGACAGGCTGCTGCCCTGGGCAAACCAGACGTCGGCCACTTCATGGCTGGCGCCATCGGCGGTCAGATAGGTGGAAGTCTGGCCAATGTAGTTGCCATTGTCCCAGCTGCCGCCCTGCTGCATGTCGAGATTCAGCTGGGTGATGCCCAGCGCTGCCAGGGTCTTCAGTTCGCCTGGCTGGCTGATACCGTCGGCATTGGCGTCGACCCACACTCGCAAGTCGCCCCACTGAGCATCCTTGGAATTGATGACGCCGTCATGATTGGTATCCAGCGAAGCCAGCGCCTGGTAGCCGTCCTGGGCGGTCTTGCCATCGCCCAGCGGCGTAGCAGAGCCGAACAGCTCGCTGCCGTCATTGATCAGGCCGTCGTGATTGCGGTCCAGCGCCAGCAAGCCGTCGCCGTCGGCGATCCAGCCGGTTGCTTGCGCCGTGCCGGTGGCGCCCAGGTCAAAGTGCACGCCGCCCGCTTTCATGGCCGAGGTATGCACGCCATTGCCGTTCAGGTCCAGCACCAGCGGGGTGATAAAGGGCAGCGCATGCAGTTGGGCCGTACTCAGTACATAGTGCTGTGCGTCGCCCCAGCCATAGTACTGCTGAGTGGTGAGGACCTTCATCTGGTCCACGCTCATCTGTGTGACCTGGTCGGTGGTCATGGCGTGGAACTGGTTCGATGACAGCGCCATCACCTGCGCCTTGGTCAGGCTGGCCATGTCGACCGGATCGATGGCGGCCATGTCATTGGTACTCAGCGTGGCGATAACCGCCGTGCTGAGAGCGGCCAGCTGGACGCCGCTCAGGGCGGCGATCTGCGCCGTGGTGAACTGGTCGATACCTTGGGTCGAGTAGGCCGGCAGCAGGGCCGCCAGCTGGCGCGTACTCAGCGCCACCACTTGGGCCGTACCGAGCGCCAGGAACTGGGCGGTGGTCAGGCTGCGCACACCGGCGGTGCTGAGGGCCTGGACGTCGGCGGTTTCCATCGCGGCGATCACGTCGGCGCGGATCTGCGCCACCGCCGCCGTGCCCAGCGCCGCCACCTGGGCCGTGCTGAGGGCGGCAATCTGCATGGTGCTGAAGTTGCCCAGCAGCGAACCGGTGCGCGCGGCAGCAGCGGCAAACGCGGCCGCGCCAAAGGCGCCCACATCGTCTGTCCGCAGCGACACCAGCTGTACCTGCGACAGCGCGCCCAGCTGGGTGCTGGTCAGCGCCGCCGCCTGCTGGGTGGACAGCGCGGCGATCTGGCCGTTGTTCAGCGTGGCGACCTGGCGCGTGCTGAGGCCGGCAATCGCCGCAGGCTTCAGCACCGCCAGGGTATTGGTTTGCAGGGCCGCCAGCTGGGTGCTGCTGAGTGCGTTCAGCTGGGCCGAACTGAGGCCGGGCGCCTGGTCCGAAGTCAGGGCCGCCAGCTGGTCGGTACGCAGGCCGGTCACCGAGCTGGTGCGCAGCGCGCCGATCTGGGCCGTGCTGAGCTGGTCGAAGTCACTGGCGCCGCCAGGCACGCCGCCCAGCACCGACAGCTGGTCCGAGCTGAGCGCCGCAATCACGCTGGTGCGCAGGGTGGACAGCTCATCGCTGCTGATGGCGACGATGTCGCCCGTGCCCAGCACGCTGAACTGGCGCGAGCTGAGCGTACCCAGCTGCTGCGAAGTCAGCGCGGCAAACTGGCCGGTGCTCAGGGCCAGCATCTGCACGGTGGTCAGGGCGGCGATCTGGCGGGTGGCCAGGCTGGCGACCTGGGTGGTGTCGAGGCGGCTGATCAGATCGGCCGACAGCGAAGCCACCACGCTGGTGCTGAGCGCGGCCAGGTCGTCGGTGCTGAAGCCGGCCAGGGTACCGGCCGGCAGCGCGCTGATCTGGCGGCTGTTGAAGGCGGCGATCTGCTGGGTGCCAAAGGCGGCCAGCTGGTCGCTGGTCAGGGAGGCCATCTGCTCGGTACGCAGGCCCGCAATCGCGCTGGAGCGCAGCACGGCAAGGTCGTCGCCATCCAGCGCACGCAAGGCAGTCAGGTTGAGTGCGCCCAGCTGCGCGCTGTTGAGCACGGCGGCCTGGGCGGTGCTCAGGGCAGCGGCCTGCGCCGTGGTCAGGCCGCCCAGCGCGGCGGTGCGCAGCGACGCCACCTGGGCCGTGCTGAGCAGGTTGAACTGATTCGGGTCGCCATTCGTATCTTCGCCCAAAGCCCCCATCTGCGCAGCGCTCAGCGCGGACAGGGCCGCCGTGGACAGTGCGCTCAACTTGTTGGGGTCGATGGCGATCAGGTCGGCCGTGCCCAGGGTGGACATTTGCCGCGAGGTCAGCGCGCCCAGCTGTGCCGTGGTCAGGGCGAACCATTGCTCATCGCTCAGCGCCGCCAGCTGATTGCTGCCCAGCGCCGCCACCTGGCGGGTCGACAGGGCGGTCAGCTGGTTGGTGGCGATGTTGGCGATGACCGTGGTGGACAGCGAGGAAATCACGCCGGTCCCCAGCGCGGCAATCTCGGTGGTGGTCAGGCCGCCCAGGGCGCCGGTGCTGAGGGCGCCCACTTGCGCGCTGTTCAGCGCGGCCACCTGGGCGGTGGTGAACGAGCCCAGCTGGTTACTGCTGAGCGCGGCCATCTGCGCCGTGTTCAGGCCACGGATGGCGCTGGTCTTGAGCGAAGCCAGATCGATGGTTTCCAGCGCCGCGATATCGACCGTGCTCAGCGCGCCGACCTGGGTGCTGCTCAGGGTCTGCGCTTGCGCGGTGGTCAGCGCCACCACCTGGGCGGTGCCCAGGCCTTGCAGCTGGACCGTGCTGAGCGCGGCCACCTGGGCGGTGCTCAACATGGCGACGTCGGCGCCCAGTGCGGCCACCTGTGCCGTATTGAGGCCAGCCAGCGCGGCCGTACGCAACGCCTGCAGTTCACCGGCGGTGAGGGCGGCCATGTCGGCCGTGGTGAGGCCGCTGACTTGCTGGCTGCCAAACGCCTGCAGCTGCTGGGTGCCCAGGGAGACGATCTGGGCCGTGCTCAAGGCCGCCACCTGGGCGCTGCGCAGGGCCGCCATCTGGCGCGTGGTCAGCGCGGACAGCTGGTCGTTGTTCAACGCGGCCAGCACGGCCGGCGACAGCGAGGCCAGCGCCGCCGTACCCAGCGCCGCCAGCGCGGTGGTGGACAGGGCGGTGATGGTGCTGGTCGACATGGCGCCGATCTGCGCCGAATTCAGGGCCGCCAGCTGGCCGGTGGTCAGCATGGCCAGCTGAGCGCTGCTGAGCGCGGCGATCTGGCTGGTCTTCAGGCCGGCCACGGCGCTGGTTTTCAGCGCGCCGATGTCGGCGGGCGCGAGCGCGGCCAGGATGTCGTTGGACAGGGCCGCGATCTGCTTGCTGCTCAGCGCGGTGGCCTGCAAGGTCGTCAGGACGCTGGCCTGCAAGGTGCTCAAGCCGGGCAAGGCTTCGGCGCGCAGGGCGGCGATCTGGGCGGTGGTGAGCTGGGCAAACAGGCTGGCGCTGCTGAAGGCGTCGCCCGCCAGCGCGGCGATCTGGACCGAATTGAGCGCCGCCACAGCGGCCGTTTTCAGGGCGGCCAGGCTGGCGCCGCTGATGGAACCCAGCTCATCGGTCGACAGGCTGGCCACCTGGGTGGCGCTCAGCGCCGCGACCTGGGACGAACCCAGGCTGACGATTTGCTCGGTACGCAGGCCGTTCAGCTGCGCCGTGGTCAGCGCGGCCACCTGGCGCGAGGCCAGGCTGGAGAACTGCGCCGTGCTCAGGCTGGACAAGGTGGCGGTGGACAGCGAGGCAATCGCGCCCGTGCTCAGCGCCGCCAGGGTGCTGGTGGACAGGCCGGTCAGCGCACCTTGCGACAGGGCGCCGATCTGCGCGCTGTTCAGCACGCCGACCTGGCTGGTGGTCAGCGCGGCCAGCTGGGCGCTGGAGAGCTGGGCGACCTGCTGGGTGCGCAGGCCGGCCACGGCATTGCTGCGCAGGGCGGCCACGTCGGCCGTTTCCATGGCGGCGATGTCCTGGAGGGACAGCGAACCCAGCTGGCTGCTGCTGAGCGCCTGGGCCTGGGCAGTGCTCAGTGCGGCGATCTGGTCGGTGCTCAAGCCTTGCAGCAGCGCGGTGCTGAGCGTGGCAACCTGGCCGGTGGCGAGGTAGGCCACATGGCTGCCCAAGGCGGATAGCTGGCTGGTGCCCAGCGTGGTCAGCGCGGCGGTGCGCAGGGCTTGCAGCTCGCTGCTGGTGAGGGCGGCGAAATCATCCGTGCCCAGGCCGCTCACTTGCTGGCTGCCAAACGCGGCCAGCAGATTGCTGCCCAGCGCCACCACCTGGCTGGTATCGAGCGCGGCCACCTGGGCGCTGCGCAGGGAGCCCATCTGGCGGGTGGCCAGCGAGGCCAGCTGGTCGGTGCCCAGCGCGGCCAGTACCGATGGCGCCAGGGCTGCCAGCACCACCGGGTTCAGCGCCGCCAGGGAGGCGGTCGACAAGGCCGGGAGCATGCTGACCGGAATGGCGCCGATCTGGGCCGAGTTCAAGGCAGCCAGCTGGCCGGTGCCAAAGGCGGCCACCTGGCTGCTGCTCATGATGGCGATCTGGCTGGTCTTCAGGCCGGTCAGGGCGGCGGTGCTGAGGGCGGCCACGTCGGCGGCCGACAGCGCGGCAATCGCCTGGGTGGACAGCGCGGCCAGCTGGTTGCTGCTAAGAGCGTGCGCCTGGGCGCTGCTCAGCGCGGCGGCCTGCAAAGCGGTTAGGCCCTGCAGCGCGTCGGCGCGCAAGGCGGCGATCTGGGCGGTGCCCAGCTGGTTAAACAGGCTGCCGGTGCCCAGCGCGTCATCGGCCAGCACGGACAGCTGGCTGGAGTTGAGCGCCGCCAGCGCCGCCGGTTTGAGCGAGGACAGGCTGGCGCCGCTGATGGCGTTCAGTTCGGTATTCGACAGGTTGCCCAGCTGGACGGAGGTGAGCGCCCCTACTTGCGCCGTGCCGAGGCTGTAGACCTGCTCGGTGCGCAGGGCGTTCAGCTGGGCGGTGCCCAGGGCGCCCGTCTGGCGCGACGTCAGGGCGGCAAATTGCGCGGTGCTGAGGCTGGACAAGGAGGCGGTCGCCAGCGACGACAGGGCGGCCGTGCCGAGCGCGGCCAGATCGCTGGTTTCCAGGCCCGCCAGAGCGCTGACGCTGAGCGCGTTCAGGCTGCGCGAACCCAGGGCTGCGGCCTGCTGGGTGGTGATGGCCGCGAGCTGGCTGCTGGTGAGGGCATGCATGAAGCCGCTCGACAGCACGCCGGCGCCGTTGAGCGCCTCCGTGCGCAGGGCGGCCAGATCGGCCGTTTTCAGCGCCGGCACCAGCGCGGGCGCGATGGCGGCCACTTGGGCACTGGTCAGGACCGAGGCCTGCAACGTCGTGATGACTTGCAGCTGGTCGGAAGTGAACGCCGCGATGTCCGTCGTATCCCAGGTCGTCACGGAGAGTGTGCTCAGACCAGCAATCTGGTCGGTGCCGAGCGTGTGGACGAGAGACATAGGGGCATTCCTTTTTTGATAACAAATCTAACTATAGCAGAAATCAGGGCAATTTCCACATGGCAACACAAATATTGCCTTATCAAAAAGGAAATGCGCAAAGAAAAATGCCGTGCGCCTGAACGACGGCACGGCATTCTGATAAAGCGACCGCCAGCGGCGGAAAATCAAGCCTTGGCTTCGCCGCCCAGGGCCTCCACCACGTCGGCCAGCAGCTTGGCCAGCTCGCCCGTCATCAGCATGAAGTCGCCGTCGAAGCGCTCTTCGTCGTTGCGGATGCCCGATTCCTTTTCGTTGATCACGTCCAGCGGCTTGACGCCCTTGATCGCCAGCTGTTCGGTCAGCACGAAGGAAATCTTGCTGTCCCAGGTCATGGCCAGGCGGGTGCACTGCTTGCCGTTGGCGATGTGGCGGCGCACTTCTTCCGGATCCAGCGAATGCTTGACGTAGCGTACCGCGGCCTTGCTTTCGCCGGTGGCGCGCAGTTCGGTGTCCATGTCGACGGTGAAGCCAACCGGCGCCTCGTCCGATTCCAGCCAGGCGGTCATCACGCCCACTGGCGAGCGCTGCACGCGCAGCGATTCCAGCGGCAGACGGTCGACCGCCTTCAGCAGCAGCTTGATGACTTCATCGGCCTTGGCCGGGCTGGCGGCATCCACCACCAGCCAGCCGTTGACGGGGTCGATCCAGGTCCAGACGTTGCTGCGGATCGAGAAGGCGCGCGGCAGCAGTTCGTCGGCCACGCGTTCCTTCAGTTCCTTCATGGCTTTCTTGCCGGGAGCAAAACCTTGTGCTTCTTCCATCTCGGCCGCGCGGGCTTTGGCCACCTGGTTGATCACGCTGGTTGGCAGCAGTTTCTTTTCCGTGCCCAGCACGATCAGCATCTGCTTGTTGACGGTGTGCACCAGGCCGCCGTTTGGACGGGGCTTGTCCCAGCCCTGGCGCAGCAGTTCATTGCTGCTGGCGGGCGTGAAGGAATGCTTGGACAGCGCTTCTTCCAGTTGTTCGGGGGTAAAGGCCCATGGGGCCGGCAGACGATAAATCTGAAGATTCTTGAACCACATGTGAGTTGAGCCTTGTTTCGATCACGCTAAAGGAGCGCCATTTTACACGCTCGCAAGGCAGGCATTTGAGGTGAAAAACAATTTCTTATTGATAATGAATTATCGTTGATATATATTTAATTACCAATTAAATAACCAAGGGAGAGCCTGTTGATGAAGTTGCATACAATCGCAGCCGCAGCGCTGCTGACCAGTTTCACTTTGCCCGTTATGGCGAACACCGACGCCGCGATCACTCTCGGCGATTTTGCGGTGACGCTGAAAGACCTGAAGCCGGCCGACGGTGTGGCGCCCACCCTCAGCTGGGGCGGCGACGTCTACAGCTCGACCTTTTCCAGCGATCAGCGCCAACTGGACTGGCACCAATCCGGCGGTATCTGGTACGAAAGCTGGGGCAACGAGCCAGGGCTCAGCGACTTCCTGATCGGCCCGGGCAGCCTGGATCACACCTCGCACTACGGCAACTCAACACAGCAGGTGGAAACCACCAGCTTCGCGCACGATTCCATCGCCCTGACCGCGCACGCCGAGCAGGGGCAGAACGTCAATGCGCAAGGAAGCGTCAGCCGCTCCTTTACGCTGTCCGCCGGCACCCAGGCCACATTTAGCATGGCAATCAACGGTAGCTGGTCGGGGATAGGCTATCCAGGCACGGGACTGGTCAGCGGAGGAAGCGAGACAAGTTCCTGGGCCAACGTCAGCGCCTCCATGGTGGTGGGGCCTAACAACGCTTACTGGAACGCCGGCGGCAGCAGCGTTTGGTTCCTGCAGTCGGACGCATTCGATTCCGAGATCGATGGCCAGGTACTGAAGCTGACCGTCAAAAACAACAGCGCAGCGGATGCCAGCTACTTCTTGACTGTGCAAGGCAGCGCCACCGCGATGGAAGCAACTACGCCGGTGCCCGAGCCTTCCAGCTACGCCATGCTGGGCTCCGGCCTGGCGCTGCTGGGCTTTATGGCGCGCCGCCGCCGTAGCTGATAGCGGCGCTACACCCCTGGCGCGACCAGGGGGATGGCGATGTCGAAGCGGGTGCCCTCACCCTGGGTGCTGTTCAGGGTGATGGTCCCGCCCAACACTTCGTACACCAGGTTGTGGGAGATGTGCAGCCCCAGGCCGCTGCCGCCCTGGCCCAGCCGGGTGGTGAAGAAGGGCTCGAAGACGTGTCCCTGCATCTCCAGCGGAATGCCCTTGCCGTTGTCTTCCACGCTGATCACCACCATGCCGCTGGCTTCCAGGCGGCGCGCGCTCAGCACGATCACGCCGCCCACGCCGCCCTCAAAGGCGTGACGCACGGCGTTCTCGATCATATTGGAGATCACCTGCCCGAGCGGACCGGGGAAGCTATCGAACTGGATCGCCGAAGGAATCTCCTGGCGCACCAGGCACATGGCGCGCTTCAGCATGGGGTGCAGGGTCATCTGGGTTTCATGCACCACCTGGTCCAGCATGAAGCGGCGCCGCTGTGAACTGGAACGGTCCACCGCGACCTGCTTGAAGCTGGTCATCAGATCGGCCGCGCGCTGCAGGTTGCGGGTGGCGATGTCGGTCCCCAATTCAACCGCCTGGAGGAATTCGTCCAGCATGGAGCGCTTGAGGCCTTCGTTCATGCGCTGGCGGAACTGGCGCAGGTCGTCGCCCAGGGTGCTGACGGCCATCAGGCCATTACCCACCGGCGTGTTCAGTTCATGCGACACGCCCGCCACCAGCGAGCCCAGGGCCGCCATCTTTTCCGACTTGACCAGCTCATTCTGGGTGTTCTTGACGATGTCGCGGATCGCCGTAATCAGGTGGCCCGCTTCGTCATTGGCGGCGCGGCGGAACTGCTGGCGCCAGTCCCCGGCGGCGATCTTGCGGGTGATGTTGAGGGCGTCGATGATGGGATCGGCGATACTGCGCCGCACCGTGTTGTAGATCAGGACGAAACCCACCGCCGTCAGCGCGAACACCAGCGCCAGCATCCCACCCATGAAGCGGATGCGCGCACGCGCCGCCGCTTCGTCTTCGGCATTGCGCTGATGCGCCAGCTTGATCACCTGCTCCAGCACACCGCGCTGCAGTTCGAAGCTGACGCCCAGCCCCGCCAGCGCACGTGCGCTGGCCGCCTGGTCATGGCGCTGCAGGGCCGGCGCGAATTCATTGAAAGCCTGGTCGTAGAAGGCCAGCGCCAGCGAATGCGACTGGTTGAGGAACAGCGATTGCAGTTCGCCCTGCAGGCTGGCGGCCTGCCAGTGGCGGTAGCGCGCCATGTAATCGGCCTGCAGGCGATGCAGCCGTTCCAGCAGCTGCTGCTGGCGTTCCGGCGTGGGCGCCGCTTCCATCTGCATGGCGGTCAGGTAGGACTCGACCAGAAAGGACGGCGGCGGCAGGATGTCGGCCACCAGATCCTGGCCCTGCATGATGCGTTCATACAGCGGGCCGTTGACGCGGATCTCGGACAGCGTGCGATACACAATGAAGCCGCAGATGGTGAAACAGGCCAGCGTAAACACCAGCAGGACACGAAAACGTTGTTGGATTCCGAGGTGCTCCAGCATACCGCCTCCCAATGCAGACACTGCGCTCGTGCAGCCATCTTACAGGAACAGATCACCCTGCACGGGCTGCGGCGCGCGCACCACGGCGCCGGGCTTTTCCAGCGTGCTGGCGCGCACGCCGAGCAGGCGCAAACGCCGCTGCAGCGGCACGCGCTTGAGGCATTCGCGCGCGGCCGCAAGGATGCTGGCGGCATCGGCCACCGGCGCGGGCAGGGTGACGTTGCGGCTGACGATCTGGAAGTCGTCGTAGCGCAGCTTGATGCTGATAGTGCGGCCAACATAGCCTTTACGTACAAGGTCTTCGGCCAGCTTGTCGCACAGGCGCACCAGGATGCCGGACAGGGTGTCGCGGTCCTGGCGCGCGTGCAGGTCGCGCTCGAAAGTGGTTTCGCGGCTGATGGATTTGCTGTCTTCGCGGTTGGCCACCACGCGGTGGTCGATGCCGCGCGCCGCGTCCATCAGCCAGCCCGCGTAATGGTGGCCAAAGTGGTCCTGCAGCAGGCTGGCGTCGGCGCGCGCCAGTTCGCCGATGGTGTGGATGTTCAGGCCTTCCAGCTTTTCCGTGGCCTTGGGTCCGACGCCGTTGATCTTGCGGACCGGCAGAGGCCAGATGCGTTCGGGGATATCGTCGTAGCCAAGGATGGTCAGGCCGTTGGGCTTTTCCAGGTCGGAGCAGATCTTGGACAGCAGCTTGTTGGGCGTGACGCCGATCGAGCAGGTCAGGCCGGTGGCGTCGCGCACCGCCTGCTTGATGCGCATGGCCAGCTCGCGCGTCTCGCCTTCCACCTCGGTGAGGTTGATGTAGATTTCATCGATGCCGCGGTCTTCGTAATCGGGCGCGATGCTGGCCACGGCGGCTTTAAACAGCCGCGAATAGTGGCGATAGGCGTCGAAGTTCACCGGCAGCAGCACGGCGTCCGGCGCCAGCTTGGCGGCCTTCATCATGCCCATGGCGGAACCCACACCCAGCGCGCGCGCCTCGTAGGTGGCAGTGGTGATGACGCCTCGGCCCACGTAGTCGCGCAGGCGGGCGAAGCGGCGGGTGCCGTCGGCCAGGGTCTCTGGCTGGGCGTCGCGGCCGCCGCCGATCACCACCGGCTGGCCGCGCAGCTCCGGATAACGCAGCAGCTCGACAGAGGCGTAGAACGCATCCATGTCGAGGTGGGCGATACGCCTTGGATCTGCTGGCATTTGGGCTCAATATACTGTAAATGCATACAGTATTACCGGAAAACGACGAAGCTGCAAGTCACTCAAGGGCGATGTTACACTTGGCTGGATATGAGTCCCCGCGCCCTTCTCCTGCTGATAGCCTTCGCCCTGCCGGCTTACGGCGCGCCGTTTGCCTGCCCTCCGCTGACGCATGTCGGCATCAGCGACCTGGGTTACCTGTCCTACCAGGAGAACGGCGCCAATCACGGTGCGGCGGTGGACATCGTGGCCGAATTGGGCAAGCGCACCGGCTGCCGCTTCAACGTCGAATGGTATCCGCGCGGACGCATGTTCGTGCAGCTGTCGAACGGCCAGCTGGATCTGGCCATGTCGGCGCTACGCAGTCCGGAGCGTGACCGCGCAGGCAGCTGGATCCCCTACAGCTATACCCAGTTCGAGCTGCTGCTGACCAGCCAGGGCGGCGGTCCGTTCGGCAGCCTGGAAGAGTTTGTCGATCACAGCAAGGGGCGGCTGAATGTCACACGCGGCATCACCTATCCCCCCGCCGCCAGCGCGCAGCTGGAACGGCTGGAAAAACAGGGAAGGCTGGAGTACGTCAACGACTACGACATCGTGTTCAGAAAGATCAAGGCAGGACGGGCCGACGGCACGCTGGCGCCGCCGGTGATCCACCTGCTGCACCAGCGCCGTCTGGGCATTGTCGGCCTGCTGCGGGCGATGTCGATCGCCGAATGGCCGCGCAGCCTGACCGGGGTGTATATCTCGCACGCCACCGTCAGCGGCAGCGTGCGCGCAGGCTTGACCTCCGCCTTCAACGAGATGGTGAGCGACGGCACGGTGCAGAAAATCTACGAGCGCTACCTCGGCCCCGAGGTCACCCGCGAAGTGTTCGCGGGCGGCATGCGCGAAATTCTCGACGCCTATCCACACTAGGCCTCAATCACGCTTCAATCAAAATCGCGCGGAAGTCGTTGACGTTGGTGCGGGTCGGTCCCGTGCAGACCAGATCGCACATGGCGGCGAAGTAGCTGTAGGCGTCGTTGTTGTCCAGCGCAGCGCGGGCGTTCAGGCCCAGGCGCGCGGCGCGCGTGAGCGTGCACGGGTCGATCAGGGCGCCGGCATTGTCCTCGGTGCCGTCGATGCCGTCGGTATCGCAGGCGATGGCGTACACGTGGCGCAGGCCTTGCAGCGCGATTGCCAGCGACAGCGCGAATTCCGCATTGCGTCCACCGCGCCCCTCGCCACGCACGGTGACGCTGGTTTCGCCGCCGGACAGAATCACGCAGGGTCGCGGCAGCGGCTGGCCATGCAGCAGCACCTGGCGTGCGATACCCGCGTGGGCGATGGCCACTTCGCGCGCTTCGCCTTCCATGCTGTTGCTGAGGATAAGCGGGCTGTAGCCGGCATCGCGCGCGGCGACAGCCGCCGCCTCCAGCGCTTCCTGCGCACTGGCGATGATGGCGGCGCGGTGTCCCTGCAGACGCGGATCGCCCGGCTTGAGCGTTTCGCGTTCAGGATCCGTCAGCAGCGCATGCACGGCGGGCGAGACTTCGATGCGGTATTTGTCGAGGATGCGCAGGGCGTCCGCCTGGGTGGTGGGATCGGCCAGCGTGGGGCCGGAAGCCACCACTGCGGGATCGTCGCCCGGCACGTCCGACACCACCAGCGTCACCACTTTGGCCGGATAGCAGGCCAGCGCCAGCTGCCCGCCCTTGATGGCTGACAGGTGCTTGCGCACGCAATTCATTTCATCGATCGGCGCTCCGCTCTTCAGCAGGGCGCGATGCACGGCACGCTTTTCTTCCACGCTGATGCCCTTGGCGGGCAGCGACATCAGGGCCGAGCCGCCGCCCGAGATCAGGCACAGCACCAGGTCGTCCGCCGTCAAGCCACGCACCATGTCCAGCATGCGTTTGGCGGCGACGTGGCCCGCTTCGTCGGGCACCGGATGGCCGGCTTCGATCACCTCGATCTGTTCGGTGGCCGCACCGTGGCCGTAGCGCGTCACCACCAGTCCGCTGAGCGGCCCGTTCCAGTGGCGCTCCACCCCCTCCGCCATGCGCGCCGATGCCTTGCCTGCGCCGATCACGATGGTGCGGCCCCTAGGTGGCTGCGGCAGATGCGCGGCGATGGCGTGCAGCGGATCGACCGCCTTCACGGCGGCGCGGAACAGGTCCAGCAAAACGGTGCGTTGCGTACTCACGTGCCTATCCTTTCCATGTATCGCCCTGCCGCCACGGTCAGCACGGCGCCCGCCACCAGGCTGGCGGCCAGCACCAGCATGCCGGCCGTGGTGCTGCCGGTGACATCCTTGATGGCACCCACCAGGTAGGGACTGACAAAGCCAGCCAGATTGCCGACCGAATTAATCAATGCAATCCCTGCGGCCGCAGCCGCGCCACCCAGCAGGGCCGTGGGCAGACTCCAGAACAGCGGAAAGGTGCTCAGGATGCCTGCCGTGGCCACACTCAGCGCTGCAAGTGCCAAGGCTGTGTTATCACTGTAGACGGTGGCGGCGATTAATCCAATGGTGCCAGCCAATCCTGCGCACGCGGTGTGCCAGATGCGCTCCCCCGTGCGGTCGGAATGGCGCGCAGCCAGCACCATCACCAGCGCCGCCACGCCATAGGGAATAGCAGTGAGCAAGCCGACGTCCAGCACATTTTTGACGCCGCTGTTCTTGATGAGCTGGGGCAGCCAGAAGCTGACGCCATACAAGCCCATCACAAACAGAAAGTAGATCAGCGCCAGCAGCCACACCCTGGCGCTGGCAAACAGCTGCGCCAGCGGCAGATGCTGCCGGGTTTGCGCATCGGCGGCGATGGCTTGCTCCAGCGCCTGCTTTTCTTCTTCCCGCAGCCAGCGGGCGCTGCGGATGCCGTCATCCAGGTAGAACAGGGTCCAGATGCCGACCAACACGGCGGGCAAACCTTCCAGCACGAATAGCCACTGCCAGCCGCGCAATCCCTGCCAGCCGCCGAAGGCTTGCATGATCCAGCCCGACAAGGGACCGCCCACCACGCCGGCCACCGCCACGCCGCTCATGAACAGCGCCACCATGCGGGCGCGGCGCCGGGCCGGATACCAGTAGGTGAGGTAGAGAATGATGCCGGGGAAGAAACCCGCTTCGGCCAGGCCCAGCAAAAAACGCAAGAGGTAGAAGCTCCAGATGCCCTGGACGAACATCAGGGCGGCAGAGATCACACCCCAGCTGATCATGATGCGGGCGATCCACACGCGCGCACCCACGCGGGCCAGCAAGAGATTGGACGGCACCTCGAACAGGAAATAGCCGATGAAGAATATGCCGGCGCCGATGCCGTAGACGGTGTCGCTCAGCCGCAGGTCGGCCAGCATCTGCAGTTTGGCGAAGCCGACGTTGACGCGGTCCAGGTAGGCGACGACGTAGCAGAGGAACAGGAAGGGCATCAGGCGCCAGCTGACGCGGGCATACAGGGCATCGTTTGCGGTCATGGGTTGGAATATTGACACAAGTTCCAGCCCCCGCTGTCATGGCCAAAAAACATTTTTATAAATTATTTTCGAAAAACCCTTGCGGAACGCAAAACGCTCCCTGTAGAATACGGCCTCGTTCAGCAGTTGTGACAAACGCTGACAAGTTTCAAGACGGGCGCTTAGCTCAGTTGGTAGAGCGGAGCCCTTACAAGGCTTAGGTCGGGAGTTCGAGCCTCTCAGCGCCCACCAGTCTGAAACTTGATACGAATTTGGAGCGGTAGTTCAGTTGGTTAGAATACCGGCCTGTCACGCCGGGGGTCGCGGGTTCGAGTCCCGTCCGCTCCGCCAAATTCCGAGAGACGGCGCATATCGCAAGGTATGCGCCGTTTTTCATTTGCGCAAAATTTTTGCGCAAAACTTCCAAACCGGGCGACAATGACCATCTTGGCAATACTTAAGGTGGAGTTCCCGTGATCTTCGGTTTCCTGAAAACGCCTGCGATGACGCCGCGCCAGCTGCGGCTGAAGGATTCTGCGCTGTTCTCCACGCTCACGCCGCTGGAGCTGAAGATCGTCGACGGCCTGATGCATGAGCGCCGCTACCTCACCGAGGAAATCATTTTCGATGAAGGCGAGGAAGGGCAGGCGCTGTATCTGGTGATGTCGGGCCGGGTGCTGATCAGCCGCAGCATCGACAGCGATGTGGAAGTGGTGGCCGAGCTGTCGGCCGGTTCCTTCTTCGGCGACCTGGCCCTGCTGGACAATTCTCCCCGCAATGCGCAGGCGCGCGCCCTGGATAACTGCGAGCTGGCGGTGTTCTTCCGCGCCGACTTCATGGGGCTGATGGAAACCGACGCCGTGATCGGCTACAAGATTTCGCTGTGCCTGGCGCGCCATATCGGCTGGCGTCTGCGCGAATGGATGACCTCCGGCCGTTCGCAGATCGAGGCGCTATGAATCTGATGCCGGCCCAGCAGCGCTCCGGCCCGGTGGTGTGGAGCGCCATCATCGGCGCCACCTGCCTGCTGCTGTATCTGATGCAGCAGGTCTTGTGGCTGGCGATTCCTTCGCTGTTCGCCATCATTCTGTACTACATTCTGCTGCCGCCGATGCAGCGGCTGATCCGGCTGGGCATCGGCCATAACGCGGCTGCGCTGCTGGTGGGGGCGCTGTTTCTGCTGGTGGTGATCGCAGGGACGCTGACGGCGGTATTCTGGTCGCCCGCCACGCCGACCGAATCGTGGCAGGAGCTGATGGTCCGCTATCTCAACGGCGGGCTGGCTTTTGTGCGGGCGACGGTGCTGTCGCTGGAGCAGCACTTCCCCATCCTGCACGACATCAAGCTGAGCAAGATGATCAACAGCCGCATGACGGCTTTTACCGAAACCTTTTTGCAGAAGCACCTGACCGATATCCTGGTGTCGATTGCGGGCTGGCTGCCGTCGCTGATGCTGGCGCCGTTTTTAGCCTTCTTCTTTTTGCGCGACGGGCTGCGCTTTAAAAAGTTTCTGGCACGTGCGGTGCCGAATGCTTTCTTTGAAAAGACCCTGTACCTGCTGCATGAGGTGGACCAGACCGCGCACCGCTACTTCCAGGGGCTGATCAAGCTGACGATTCTCGATACGGCGGTGCTGGCCCTGGGACTGTGGGCGATTGGCGTATCGTCGCCGCTGATCCTCGGCCTGATTGCGGCGCTGCTGGCCTGGGTGCCCTATGTGGGTTCGATCGTCGGATGCGTGCTGGTGGTGATGGTGGCGTCCACCGATGCGCCGGCCGATCCGCTGGTGGCGTATAGCGCCGTGGGTGTGTTCATCTGCGTGCGGCTGCTGGATGATTTTGTCTTCATGCCGCTGACGGTGGGACGCAGCCTGCACATCCATCCGCTGATCACGGTGCTGATGATCTTCATGGGCGGCTCGGTGGCCGGGGTGGCGGGACTGATGCTGGTGCTGCCGCTGCTGGGCGTAGTGATGGTGGTGGGCGAAACGCTGGGCCGCCTGATCACCAACCCGCGCCTGCGCGCCCGCCACCGCTACGCAAAAACCCTGCGCCTGCGCCAGGCCAGCGCCGACTTGACGCTATAGGCGCACGATAGAGGTAAATCAAACGCGCACACGTGATGGCTACTAGACTGGCGTAATGGCATACGTCAGGAGGTAGCCACCATGTTCAAATTCAGCAACCTCACATCTGCAGAGATTCGCGAAATTGGTCGCAGAGTCGGCGAGACAATGTCGCGTCGGCCATTTGAACGACCACGCTTCTTTTTCTCAGACTGGCCTTGCGCTCAGTTCAGCCGGGAAGAATTGCGAGCTGCTGTGCAAGCCGCTTGGGAAGATACCTTTAAGCGCTGAGCCTTTACCATGCCCGGGATCTACCAATTGCTGGCACAGGAATGCGAGCCAGGACTAATTCCGTTTGCCTATGCGGCCTACAAGGAACATAAGGCAGAGGTGTTGCAGGCCATCGAAATAGAAACTGGAAGGCCAGCAACACAGGAAGATCTCCATGCTTTTTATCGAATCGCGAGCGCCCCTGCTGAGCTTGCTATGTACGTTCAGCGAGGAGAGGTGATGCTGCACAGCTTGATTGACCATACTCTGGACGTACGTTGGAATGAACTGGAAAACCAATTTATTACGACAAAGATCGGTGAACAGTTGCAAATACTTCAGGCACAACAGCAACAAAAGCGCAGCTGGAGAGGCTGGGCTGCGGACGTCAGTGGCAATCTGGCGGTGAATTTTGTCACCATCCTTGTGATTGCGGGGTTGCTGTTCGGGTTTCGGGGGTTGGATGGGATGCTGGCCAATTTCGGGCACCGAGCGGATGTACTCGAGGTGCAGCATGGGGCGCCAAAATAAAAAACCGGGAGCGAACTCCCGGTTTTTGTTTTGTGCCGAGACTGCTTAAGCGGTCAGGGCGACCTTGGCGGCGGATTCATCCACTACTTCGCTGTCATCCGAGCGGATCAGGTGGTCGAAGGCGGACAGCGCTGCTTTCGCGCCTTCGCCGGTGGCGATGATGATCTGCTTGTATGGCACCGTGGTCACGTCGCCCGCTGCGAATACGCCCGGCAGCGAAGTCTGGCCGCGGGCGTCCACTTCGATCTCGCCGTGGCGCGACAGGTTGAGCGTGCCTTTCAGCCATTCGGTGTTTGGCACCAGACCGATCTGTACGAAGACGCCTTCCAGATCCACTTTCTGCGCCGTGCCCGACACACGGACGGTATAGCTCAGGCCGTTCACTTTCTTGCCGTCGCCGTGAATCTCGGTGGTCTGGGCGGAAACGATTACCTTCACGTTCGGCAGGCTGTGCAGCTTGCGCTGCAGGACCGCGTCGGCACGCAGCTCGGCGCCGAATTCGATCAGGGTCACGTGGGCCACGATACCGGCCAGGTCGATCGCCGCTTCCACGCCGGAGTTGCCGCCGCCGATCACCGCCACGCGCTTACCCTTGAACAGGGGGCCGTCGCAGTGCGGGCAGTAGGCCACACCGTGGTTGCGGTATTCCTTCTCGCCCGGCACGTTGATCTCGCGCCAGCGCGCGCCGGTGGCCAGGATCACCGACTTGGCTTTCAGCTTGGCGCCACTGGCGGTTTCCACTTCGACCAGCTTGCCCGGTACCAGCTTGGTGGCGCGCTGGGTGTTCATGATGTCGACTTCGTACTGCTTGACGTGCTGCTCCAGCGCGACGGCGAACTTGGGACCGTCGGTCTCGGTGACGGAGATGAAGTTCTCGATCGCCAGGGTGTCCAGCACCTGGCCGCCGAAGCGCTCGGCCAGCACGCCGGTCTTGATGCCTTTGCGGGCGGCGTAGATGGCCGCTGCCGCGCCGGCAGGGCCGCCGCCGACGATCAGCACGTCGAACACGTCTTTCTTGCTCAGCTCAGCGGCCTGGCGGGCGCCGGCGTTGGTGTCCAGCTTGGACAGGATCTCTTCCACCGAGGTACGGCCCTGGCCGAAGTGCTCGCCGTTCAGGAACATCATCGGCACGGCCATGATCTGGCGGTCTTCCACTTCTTTCGGGAACACGCCGCCGTCAATCGCGGTGACCTTGATGCGCGGGTTGATGACCGACATGGCGTTCAGTGCCTGCACCACTTCCGGGCAGTTGTGGCAGGTCAGCGAGATGAAGGTCTCGAAGTGGAAATCGCCGTCCAGGTTGCGGATCTGCTCGATGACTTTTTCATCCAGCTTGATCGGATGGCCGCCCACCTGCAGCAGGGCCAGCACCAGCGAGGTGAATTCGTGGCCCATGGGGATGCCGGCAAAGTTCACGCTGATGTCGGTGCCTTTGCGGGTGATGTCGAAGGATGGCGCGCGCTTGGCGCCGCTGCCTGCCACCACGGTGATCTTGTCGCCGCCGGCGCTGCGGACGTCTTCCAGCAGGGCCGACATTTCCGCCGATTTGGCCGAGCCGTCGGTGTAGGCGATGATCTCGAGCGGATGGACGACGCGTTCGAGGTAGGCTTTCAACTGGGCTTTGAGATCTGCATCCAACATGGCTAGGTTCCTTTCAATGGCCGACGGGCCAGCTGCCCGTCCTACGGTTTGAGATGTTTAACGGTACGGGGCAAACCCTACCGCTTCAGTGCCTCAAGGCGGGACCAATGCCCGCCGCTCCGCAGGACGGGCCGCCGGCCCGCCTGGTACTGCTTTAATTTTTTAAGATCTTAGATCTTGCCAACCAGGTCCAGCGATGGCTTCAGGGTCGCTGCGCCTTCGGTCCACTTGGCTGGGCATACTTCGCCTGGGTGCGAAGCCACGTATTGAGCGGCTTTCACTTTGCGCAGCAGTTCGCCGGCGTCACGGCCGATGCCGTTGTCGTGCACTTCCATCACTTTGATGAAGCCTTCTGGATTGATCACGAAGGTGCCGCGGTAGGCCAGGCCTTCTTCTTCGATCATGACTTCGAAGTTGCGCGACAGGGTGCCGGTTGGGTCGCCGATCAGTGCATATTGCACTTTCTTGATGGCGTCCGAGGTGTCGTGCCAGGCTTTGTGGGCGAAGTGGGTGTCGGTCGAGATGCCGTACACGTCTACGCCCAGTTTCTGGAATTCGGCGTGGTGGTCAGCCAGATCTTCCAGTTCGGTTGGGCAGACGAAGGTGAAGTCGGCTGGGTAGAACACGAATACCGACCATTTGCCCTTCAGGGATGCTTCGGTCAGGTCAACGAATTTGCCGTTGTGGTAAGCGGTGGCCTTGAATGGTTTGACTTGGGTGTTAATCAGCGACATGGTGTTTTCCTTTGGGTTGTGAATCATTGAGACGCCAGTGTACGGGTTTTTGACCGATTATAAAAATTGATTGTTCCAATACACTCAATTTGTTTTAGCTATCGACCCGGTGCATGGGATAGCTATTATCCTCGTTCTGGACGACAGGTGCGTGACAGCTTGTGATGGTGACGAAGCAGGCCTCCTGCCGGCCAATATAGACGCCTGGGTGGACCTGATGGCGCCGCAGGCTCGCCTCGGCAACGTCAATTGCCGCCTCCAACGTCATGCCAGGGTGGCGCTCCAGCTCCTGGCGCAGCGGCGTACCCATGCAGTAGGCCAGCGCCACATCGCGTGGCGAGCTGGTTCGGGCAAAACGGGTCATGTGCTCGAAACGAGGCGTGCTCGTAAAACCGGCTTCGATGAGATCCGCCTGGATCTGCTTCTCGTCGTGGTAGCCGTGGAGCAGGTCTGCGAGGAATGTGGAAGGTGGAAGTGAAAATCTGCTTGATAGCGCTTCGTTGATGCTGCTGGCGTAATCGTTATGCGCCAACGGTCCCCAGACCGACAACAGGAGTGTGCCGCCCGGGCGCAATACGCGGTGCATTTCAGCGAAAGCTTCAGCTTTGTCTGCAAAATACATGGCGCCGAACTGGCAGATGACTGCGTCAAAGCTTGCGTCTTCAAACGGAAGCGCCAGCACTTCGCCGCTGTCAGCTGGAATTTCCAGCACATCACCAGGCGACAATTCCGAGGCACGGCGCGCCATGTCGCCAGCGTAGTGCCCGGAAATGTCGAACAACTTTTTCATGCCAGCGCTTTGCGATACTGGATAAAGCCCGAGCGTTGCGCGACACGGTCGTAAAGCTGCCTGCCCGCATGGTTCGTTTCGTGCGTCAGCCAGTGCACGCGCGTGGCCTGCTTCCGCTTTGCATGCGCATAAACCTGTTCAATCAATGCGCGGCCAACACCGTACCCCCGCGCCGCCTTCACAACAAACAGATCTTGCAGATAGCAGTTATCGGCACTGGTCCAGGTAGAACGCTGGTAGACAGAATGCGCGAAGCCCAGCACCTGATCGCCCCGCCACGCCAGAAAAGCATGCATCGGCTCATCGGGGTCGAGCAGCCGCGCCCACGTTTGCAAGCTGACCGTCTCAGGAATATCAATCTCATAGAAGCGCTGATACGCTTTCCACAGCGGCAGCCAGGCTTCCATATCGCTTTCACGAATGGGTTGAATCATTATGGATTGCATAAAATTGGTCCAAAAATGCGCGCTAGGCGGCAAGAGGCAGATCTTCTTGCTGAAGCTGGCCGCGAAAACGTCCGCTGGAAACCGCCGGGCGTTGCGATTCGATCGCGTCGGCAAAAAACACTGCGGGGTCTTTATGCAGCTGTTCAATGTAATGTTGCAGGTGCGAGTAGCGGGAGATTTCCATCCCGGCGTGCTGGCGGGCCCAACGGACGGCCGCCACCAGGCATGCGTCCGCAACGGTGCGCTTGTTACCATCCAACCATTCCCGGTTTTCCAATTGCGCGTCCAGGATTGCGCAGAGCGCGAGTAGCCGCGCCGGCCCGGACTGGAATCCCTCATGCAGTCTATCCAGCAGGCGTTCCAGACGCTGGTGGTCTACCGTTCCCGGCTTGTAGCCCAGCAGGCTGCGGCGCTGCGAAGCGATATGGCGCAGGATGCCGCGGCAATCGTGCATCACACGGCGATCCGTCGCCAGCACCGGGCTATGCTGTCCCGGCAGTTCGAGCCGAAGCAAATGATAAGGACGGCATAGCCATTCCAGTGCGACGATCGCGCCGAAGGTGCAGCTATTGGCGGGATCGTAATAAAGGATGGGGACCATTGTCTTACCTCCATGTTGAAGCGGTCGCGCGTTCGAGCTACGGGAAACAGCGCGACCGGGCAGATGGTCAGATCGAACCTGCCGGCGCTACGGCCGGGAAGTCCTTCTCTGGATCGAACACGTTGTTGATGAAGTTGGTCAGGGAGTACATGGCCACCAGGGCGACGATTTCCATGACGTTTGCTTCCGTGTATCCGGCATCGCGCACCGACTGCAGGTCGGCATCGCTGACGCGGCCGCTGGTCGAGAGCACGGCGCGGGCGAACTGGACCGCCGCATTACGCTTTGGATCGCTGGCACGGCCCTTGCGCGCCAGGATGATTTCATCCGCCGGCAGCTTGGCCATGTGCTCGGCCGTGAAGCTGTGCACGGTCAGGCAGTAGTTGCAGCCGTTCGCTTCGGATACGGCGAGGCCGATGCTGTCGCGGGTTTTAACGTCCAATGCTTTGCTCAGGGAGCCGAGCAGATTCGCCCAGGCGTTGAAGGCGATGGGGCTTTGCGCGAACGTCGTCATCATATTGGGGGTGAAGCCAATATTTTTGGTGAAGGCGTCGAGAGTCGGTTTCGATTCGGCCGGTACTTGGTCCGGGGTATAGGTGGTAGAACGTGGCATTGAAGACTCCTTGGGTTGCGAAAGTGAATTGGTAATCAGGTGATGGATCGCTGGCTTGCGCTTAGACGAAATCCAGTACTTCGTTGAGCGGACGGCGAGGTTTCTGCGCCCAGTTCCCGGCGCGCTCCAGGCCAACCGACAGCAGCATGACCGGCACTTCATTCGCGCCGAGGCCAAATTGCTCATGCACCGCGTCGGCATCGAAGCCGATCATCGGCGTCGAACCCAGGCCGAGGGCGCGAGCGGCGTAGATCATTGCCGCCGCACCAAAAGTGCCGGTGCGTACAGCTTCATCACGCTGACGCTGTGGGAATTCCTTGTACAGGTCGCGCGCCGGCTTCTCCCATTCAGGGACAGTCGCGGCAGGCATGACGCCGGCATCGACCAAAGGCTGCAGGCGGTCCGGGATCACGCTGGAATCAGCCAGTTGTCCGCAGATGATGAAGGTCACGGAGGCTTCGGTGATGGGCGGCTGGTTCCATGCGATTGGGCTCAGGCGCGCTTTGGCTTCCGGCGTGCGTACGGCGATGAAGCGCCAGTTCTGCATGTGGAAAGAGGTTGGTGCGCTGGTGCCGATTTGCACGAGCTCATGGATCTGTTCATCGCTCAGGATGGCCGACGGATCGTAGTATTTCGCCGCGCTGCGGCTCATGATGCATTCGATGACGGCTTTGGCGGTGCTGGTTTGGCTGTTCATTTCTGGTCCTGTGAAGGTGGTGGTGGAGAGCCTTCACTTTAGGCTCTTCATGTGCGCATTTCGAGACTGGAAGGGATCAAGAAAGTGCTGGAAAGGATCAAAGAAGCGCAGGCACAAAGCAGGTCGATAAGTCCAGATCCTTGAGCGCCTTCTCGTGCGCCAGCCGCACTTGCGTCTGGTCGAGGAAGGCGGTGGCCTGCACGGACAAGAACTGCACTTTGGTCAGGCCGATGCTGGCCAGTACCTGCGATAAATATGGCGTGAGGAAGTCGGGCTGATTGGCCCGGCTTCCGCTAAAGACGCCGCCGGAAGCGATGGCGATGAAGACAGAGCGGTTGGCAAGCATCCCGATCTTGCCTGCCGGCGTGGACATAAACGTCCGGCCTGCGCGCAGGATCTGATCGATCCAGGCCTTGAGCACCGCAGGCACGGTGAGGTTGTACATCGGCGTGCCGATCACAATGACATCGGCCGCTTCGACTTCCCGAATGAGTGCCTCAGACAGATCCAGCGAACCCTTCAGCGGCGCGGCCAAGGTGAGCGGCGACGACAGCGTGGTCGCGTAATCAGGGGCTACATGCTCCGTTGGTGCGGCGCCGAGGTCGCGGCGGCGGACGACCGTCCCGGGTGCGATGGCGCGCAGCTTTTCAACGATCTGCGCCGACAGCTGGCGGCTGTGTGATTCTGGCCGCGGACTGCAATCGATATGCAGGATATTCATCATTGCGATACGGCTCATGGCTTGGCACTCTCTGGTTGAAGTAAGGAACCTCAACTCTAGATTGCACGCCTGCCGTCTTCCAGACTGGGCTAGCTCAATTCGATGCCCGGAAAGATCAAGTTACGCTCTCGTGCGCCAGGCGGCGCCACTGTCCCGGCGTCACGCCCATCTTGTCGGTGAACACGCGCCGGAATGCTGCCACCGAGCGGTACCCGACTGTGTCGGCCACTGCCTCTGTGCTCATGCCCGGCTTCTTGAGCTCGGTCGATGCAAGGCTCATGCGGATGTCGGTCAGCAGTTCGATGGCGGAGCGCCCGACCTTGTCCTGGAACTGGCGCATGAACGTGGCGCGCGACATATTGCACAAGTCGGCCAGCTCCGGCAGGTTCCAGGCGCGCGCCGGGTCGGCAAACATCGCCGAAATCGCAGGGGCCAGGCGCGGATGGCCTGCCAGCGCCAGCAAGCCCGCAGGCGCTTGTCCCGACTCGCTCGACGCCCGCAGGATCAACGTGAACAGGGCCGACGTCAGCGCGTTAAGGATGGCGTAGCCGCCAGGCTTGTTGCCAGTGAACTCCCGCCGCATCAAACCCACCAGGCAGGCGAGCTGGGTGGAAGCAGGCTTCGGCTCTTCGTCTTCAGACGGTTCGCTGGAACGCACCACGAGCGTTGACGGGAGGTAGTCGCGAATCAGGCGGAAATATGGCGGCGCGATGAAAAAACGCCCGCACAGCATGTCCAGCCGCTCGCCCTGACCGTCATTTTCACTGCGCATCCACCCGGTGGACTCCTTCCGATGGCGGAGAGGCGCCGGTAACTCGCCGCTGCCATCATGCAGTACGTGCGGTGAGCCGTGGGGCAAGAGCACGATATCGCCAGCGCCGAGTTCCCTCACGCTCCCCGTTTCAGAATCTTCAAGAAATGCTTTACCCTGAAGCACGATATGGTAGGGAATCTCATGCGTGGCCGCCTGAGGCCAGTCCACGCGCCATGGCGCTGCGTATGTGCAGTGCACTTCCAGCCGCCCGGTAACGGTGATCATTTGCAGGAGGTGGCTTAACCAGTCGAATTGACGCATAGGGGCCTCGAGAAACTTGGGTATCCAGTTATTGGCACTAATCTTGTAGCATCTTGATAGGTGTATTCTGCACCATTGATGGTATGGAAAAAAGAACCAAGAATTCAGATTTTTGTGTGTACCAAGATGATCAATGCAGACCTGAAAATTCAGCTGGACCGGTCGGCAAAGCTGTCGATCACGGAGCAAATCCGCTTGAGCATTATTCGGGCCATTGAGTCCGGCCTGCTTGCGCCCGGCACCCGGCTGCCTTCGTGGCAAAGCCTGGCGGCGCGCCTTGGAGTGGCGCGCGGCACGGTGCAGACCGCTTACGAACGGCTATCCGATTCCCAGTTGATCGAGACCTTTGGCGCCGGGGGAACGCGCGTAGCGGCGCGTGCCCATGTCATACCGGCGCAACCGGAAAAAACGCCGCCCGGGTCGTTTATGAAGGCGTATCTGGAGATGACCGCAAAGCCGGGCATTTTTCAGCTGGGCATTCCGGCATTGGAGACGGGCTTGCCGCAGCAGCTTTTCGCACGGGCGCGATCGTCGAACCTGCTGAAAACCGGTTCGTTCTCGTCACTGGTCTATCCCGATCCGAGGGGGGAGTTTGAATTGCGCCGCGAGATCGCGGGCTATCTCTCTATTTCGAGGAACCTGCAATGTTTTCCGGAGCAGGTATTTATCACGTCGGGATTCGCCTCCGGTCTGGGCCTGGTTCTGCGTGTGCTCGGCCTGGAGGGCAAAACGGCGTGGATGGAAGAGCCTGGCTTCCGGTTTACCCGGAAAGGATTGGAGCTTGCGCGTTTGCGCGCCGCACCGGTTCCCGTCGATGCCGAGGGACTCAATGTGGACTATGGCATTGCCAACCATCCGGATGCCGCACTGGCGGTGGTGACGCCCGGCCAGCAAGCACCGCTGGGCGTGACGATGCCCTTGCGGCGCCGGCTTCAGCTGCTCGACTGGGCGGCCGCGAGCGGCGCCTGGATCATTGAAGACGACTACCTGAGCGAGCTGCAACTGGAAGGCAGGCCTGCGCCTGCGCTGGCTTCTTTGGATAAAGGACAGCGGGTCATTCACATTGGCTCGTTCAGCAAGACGATCAGTCCGGGTTTGCGCCTGGGTTTTGTGGTGGCGCCGCCGGAATTGGTCACTCCGCTCTCCGAGGTGTCAGGAACGCTTGCGCCTGCCCCTTCGCCGGTGATTCAGCTGGCCACAGCGCGCTTCATGCACGATGGGCATTACATGCGCCGGGTCCGTCGGCTCAAGCGCCTGTATCTGGCGCAGAGCGAGGCGCTATGCGCGCAATTGCGCATGCGCGATGCGCAGTGGGTAAAGGCCGGTCTGGCCATCTTGCTGAAACTGCCGGATGGGGTATCAGACTCGCAGGTCGTGCGGGAGGCGATGCTGAGCGGTATGGCGCCTTCGCCATTCTCATCCTGGTTCGGCACACCATCGTGGACCTTGCAGGGCCTGCTGCTTGGCATTGCAACGGCGCCGGAAGCCCAGGTGGCGGCCGCCTGCAATCGGCTGTTTGAGATCATCGATCAACATCGTTAGATATTTTGCCGGTCGAGTATAAGGAGATAATTTTCCAGCCCAGGGTTTGGTAGAGGGCGCAGCCGGCATCGGTGGCGACCAGCAGCTCCGGCGTGGCGGCGCGGCGCTTGTGGGACAGCAGGGTCTGCACGACCAGCGTGCCCAGGCCCAGGCGGCGGTGCTCCGGCCCGGTGGCGATGCGGTCGATGACGAAGGCGGCGTCGGTTTCCGCGCAATAGCCGCTGGCAGCCAGCGCGCCTGTCGCGGCCAGGATGCGGACCTGTGTGACCGGACCTGCCTGCGCAACGTCGAGCGTATAGCCCGCAGGGCAGCCGGGCGTCACCGGCAAGGCACCAGGGCCGGCCATCATGAAGCCCGAGGCCTGCACCTGCCAGCCAGGAGGCAGCAGGGGCCGCAGCTGCTCAACCGGGCGGCACAGCTTGATCAGGTAGCCGGGCTGCGTAATCTCCTTCGCCACGCTGCGGATGCCTGGCTCGGGTTCGGCAAAGACCCAGCGCTTGACCTCCGCCTCTTCGCTCGTATCGACGCGGTAGCCGCCACGGTCAAACACCGGAGCGGGCAGGCCGCGCGAGACGGAACGCGCCGCGAGCCAGTCGCGTACCAGCGCGGCGTTCAGGGTGACATCGGCATGCTGCGCCATCAGCTGGTCTGCGCCTGCAGCAGGGCGTCGAATTCTTCGGCAGGCATGGGGCGGGCGAACAGGTAGCCCTGGCCGTAGTCGCAGCCCGCCGCGACCAGCAAGTTGCGCTGCTCGGGCGTTTCGACGCCTTCGGCAATCACCTTCAGGTCCAACTTGTGGGCCATGACGATGATGGCGTCCGACAGCGCCATGTCGCTGGAATCAGGCGCCAGGTTGCGGGTGAAGCTGCGGTCGATCTTGAGATAGTCGATGTCGAACTTCTTCAGGTAGGACAGCGAGGAATAGCCGGTGCCAAAGTCGTCCAGCGCCACCTGGATGCCGGCGTCACGCAGCTGCAGCAGCTTGTTGGTGACGGCGTTGCTGGCGTCCAGCAGCAGGCCTTCGGTGATCTCCACCGCCACCGACTGTCCCGGCAGATCCAGCGTACGAAGGTACTGCAGCCAGCCCTGGTAGCTGCCGTCTTCGCGCTGGAATTCCAGCGGCGACTGATTCACGCTGACCTGGAACTCGGGATGGTATTGCTGCCGCCACTGCCGCACCCAGCGCGCCGATTCGCGGAACACCCATTCGCCGATTTCCACAATCAGGCCGCTGGCCTCCGCCAGGGGAATGAACTCCAGCGGGCTGACCATGCCGCGCACGGGATGGTTCCAGCGGATCAGCGCCTCGGCCTTGTGGATGCGCCCGCTGGCCAGGTGCACGATGGGCTGGAAGTACAGCACCAGCTGGTTCCCTTTCAAGGCGCCGCGCAGGTCGTTGGTGAGGCGCATGCGGTTCAGCGCCGCCACCTGCAGCGCGGGCGTGAAGTAGCTGAAGCGGTTGCGGCCCGCGTCCTTGGCGGCGTACATGGCCTGGTCGGCGTGCTTGAGCAGGTCGCCGATGTCGAGCGCATCGTCCGGATACAGGGTGATGCCGATACTGGCCGAGACGAAGGCCTGCTCGCCTCCCAGCGCAAAGGGCTGCAGCAGGCTGTCGATGATGTTCTGGGCGATGGCGTCAACGCGGTCGGCGCCTTCCAGCTCGGACAGGATCACGGTGAATTCGTCGCCGCCCAGGCGCGCCACCGTATCCGACTTGCGCACGCAGTGGCTGATGCGGCGCGCGGCGTCGACCAGCAGCACGTCGCCCTGATGGTGGCCCAGGGTGTCGTTGACTTCTTTGAAGTGGTCCAGGTCGATGAACAGGATGGCCAGGCGCAGGCCTTCGCGCTGGCTCTTGAGGATGTCGTGCGCCAGGCGGTCGAGGAACATGCGACGGTTGGGCAGCTGGGTCAGGGTGTCGAAGTTGGCCTGCTGCCAGATCATGGCTTCGGCTTCCTTTTTCTCCGTGACGTCTTCGATCATGCGCAGGTGCAGGGGCTGGCCGGCGGCCGTCTCGATGGCGACGATGTTGGCGTCGATCCACACCGTCTTGCCATCGGCGCGCAGCAGACGCTTGCTCAGCTTGTAGCCGCTGCTCATGCCTGCCACCAGCTGGGCCATCTGCAGCAGCTCGGCTTCCACGTCGTCGGGGTGGCTGATGTCCATCCAGCGGCTGCCCTTGATGTCCTCGGCGCTGCGGCCGGCGATGTCCAGGTAGCGCGGGTTGACGTCGCGGAACTGGCCGGTGGCCGAGTCCAGCAGTGCAATGCCCATTGGCGCTTTTTCAAAGATGGTGCGGAAGCGCGCCTCGCTTTTGCGGATGGCTTCTTCAGCCTGGCGCCGCTCGCGCGTCAGCAGCGCGAAGTGGATGGCCAGGCCCAGCAATAGCAGCAAGGCCGCCGCACCCAACACGCGGTACAGCCAGGCCAGGCTGTTGCGCCCATTGTCGACGTTGTACAGGAAGCCCTCGAATGAGATCCCGCGCGGCAGCATGCCCAGGTCGGCATACACGTCGGCGATATGGCGCCAGCGCTCCGGGTTCATATAGCCCACTTCCACCAGCACGGGCTGCACCAGCGGCACCATCTGGCGCGCCTCGTACAGCAGGTGCTGGCGGTCGTTGCGGCGCGAGTATTTGTTGAGGATGAGGTCGACGATCTCTTCCTGGTGGCTCATGGCGTACTGCCAGCCGCGCATGCTGGCGACGCGGAAGGCGCGCACGCGCGCGGGATGGGAGGCGATCTCTTTTTCGCTAGTGAACAGATTGTCGCCGTAGAAGTCGATGCCGGCCGAGCGCGGGCTGTAGATATCGTAGGGGAAGCCGACCCGGTCGAAAATATCCGGCTCGTTGGTGGTGTAGATGGACATGGCTTCGACCTTGCCATTGATCAGGTCGTCCGGATTGAAGCTGTGCTCGACGCGGCGGAAGCTGTTGAGCGATACGCCTTCCTTCTTCAGATAGGCGAGCAGTTCATCGGCGTTGGCCAGCTCGTCGGTCAGCGAGCCGATCATGGCGCGCTTGCCGCTGATGCGGTGGATGTCCGGTTCCGGCCCGCTCTGGCGCATCGCCAGCGCATAGGGCGAGTGCTGGAAGATCACCCCCAGCACCACCAGCGGCTGTCCGGCCGCATGCGCCAGCAGCAGGGTGCTGTTGCCGACGCCGAAGTTGGCGGCGCCGGTCAGCACAGCACGCTCGGGCTGGCCGATATCGGCGCCATCGAGGATGCGCACCTCCAGGCCCGCGTCGCGGTAGTAGCCCTGCTCCACCGCAGCGTAGTAGCCGGCAAACTGGAACTGGTGGCTGTGCTTGAGCTGCAGGGTGACTTTGTCCAGCTCCACTGCGCCGGCTGAAGTCCACAGCAGCGCCGCCAGCATGGCCAGGCGCTTCAGCGTGGATGACAGACGATGGCTGGTGGCGAAAATCGGCACTATGGTCCTGGCTGGCGGCAGTGGGTGTTAGCAGAATTGTAGCCGCTCCCGTCCGCCTTCTGCACTATCTTTCAGCACAATAGCAAACGGCCAGCGAGGCTGGCCGTTGCATGTGCCGGAGAGGCGGAATTACTGGACGGTGATGGGCAGGGAGACGCTGCTGTTGGTGTTGTTACCCAGCTCGCCTTCAATATTGCGGCCCCAGCCCCACAGCGTGCCGTCGGTCTGGACGCCCATGGTGTGGGCGCCGCCGGCCGAGATGATGGTCCAGCTGGCGGTGCCGATCTGGATCGGCGCGGCGACGTCCTGCAAGGTGCCGTTGCCCAGCTGGCCGTCGCTGTTGCTGCCCCAGACCCACAGGGTGCCATCCGTGCGCAGGCCCACGGTGTGCTGGTAGCCCGCCACCACGGTGGCCCAGTTGGTGTCGGAGGTGATCTGTGCCGGCGCGGTGACGTTCAGGGTGCCGTTGTTGCCCACCTGGCCGTTGCTGTTGGAGCCCCAGGCAAACAGCGAACCGTCGGCGCGGATCGCCACCGAGTGCGAGGCGCCAGCGGAAACCTGGACCCAGGTCAGGGTGCCGATCTGGACCGGCTTGGTCTGGTCGACCACGCCGCCATTGCCCAGCTGGCCGTTGGTGTTGCCACCCCAGGCCCACAGGGTGCCGTCGGTGCGGATCGCCAGGCTGTGGTTGCCGCCTGCAGCGACCTTCTGCCAGACGCCGGTGGCCTGTTTGGTCGGCACCAGCTTGTCGGCATTGGTGCCGTCGCCCAGCTGGCCGTTGAAGTTGCGGCCCCAGGCGAACAGCACGCCGGTCTTGTTGACGGCCAGGGTGTGCGCCTTGCCGGCCGAGACAGCAACCCAGTCCGTGGCGCTGCCGATGCGGGTCGGGATGGGGCGGTCGGTGGTGGTGCCATCGCCCAGCTGGCCGTTCTGGTTATAGCCCCAGGCCCACAGCGAGCCGTCGCTGCGGATGGCCACGGTGAACTGGTCGCCCACCGAGATGGATTTCCACAGGGTCGAGTTGCCCGACACCTGGGTCGGCGTGTTGCGGTCGGTGGTGGTGCTGTCGCCCAGCTGGCCCTTGATGTTGGAGCCCCAGCCGAACAGGGTGCCGTCAGCCTTGCGCGCCAGGGTCTGGTTACCGCCGGCGGCCACATTGGTCCATGGCGCGGTCACGGTCAGGGTGATCGAGCCGGAAATGCCGCCCTGGGTCGCGGTGACGGTGTCGGTGCCGACCGCCTTGCCGGTGACGGCGCCGGTACTGAACAGGGTAAGGATGCTGGAGCCGTTCTTGGCGGTCCAGGTGGGTGTGGTCAGCGCCGCACTGGAGTTGTCGGAATAGGTGCCGATCGCCTTCAGGGTGACCTGGGTGCCGATGGCCAGGGTGGTGTTGGGCGAGGCCGTGACGGCGATCGACACCAGGGTCGGGGTGGTAGTGCCGCCGCCCGTCGACGAGCTGTTGCCGCCACCGCCGCCGCCACAGGCAGCCAGGATTGCCAGCAGGGGAATCACCAGCCAGTTTTTAAGGATTTTTTTCATGATCTTCCAATTCTCTGAAGCGGAATGCAGGCACGTTAATGCATCCAGTGTAATGCAGGCTGCCCGGCGGCATCGCACGAGCAGCAAGGCATTATCGCCGCAATTGCCGCGATGGGCAATTTACCAATATTTCCATAGAGAATTGAAAGACAAAACCGGGGTCAGTACCGGCAATCGGACACGAGCCCAGCCGTTTGCGCTGCTACGGCTGGGCTCGTGTCCGATTGCCGGTACTGACCCCGGTTTTTTTACTTGCGGCCGCGCACGGGGGCGGCTGGCTTGGCGGGCTTCTTCACCTTGATGGTGTCGAGAATGGAAGGACGGGCTTTGTCTTCGACCGACTTGCGTGCGGTCAGCGAACCGGTCAGGGCGTTGGCCTTGCCGCGCGCACCCATCACCGGCTGGCCACGGCCGCCGCGCTTGTCGGCGCCCGGCGCCATCATTGGCATGGCGCGCTTGCCCTGCGAAGCCTTGAAGTTCTCTTCGCCCTGCACATACGGCGGGATCAAGTGGCGTTCGCCCGTACCGATCAGATCGCCCCGGCCCATGCGGCGCAGCGTGTCGCGCAGGATCGGCCAGTTCTTCGGATCGTAGTAGCGCAGGAAGGCTTTGTGCGCCTGGCGCTGCTTGAGCGTGCGCGGGGTGAACACTTCTTCCGAATCGTCGGTGACCTTGTGCAGCGGGTTGCGGCGCGAGTGGTACATGGCGCTGGCCATGGCCATCGGCGTCGGCATGAAGGTCTGCACCTGGTCCAGGCGGAAGTTGTTTTTCTTCAGCCACAGCGCCAGATTCAGCATGTCTTCGTCGGTCGCGCCGGGGTGGGCAGCGATGAAGTACGGAATCAGGTACTGCTTCTTGCCCGCTTCCAGCGAGTACTTTTCGAACAGGGCCTTGAACTCGTCGTAGGCGCCGATGCCCGGCTTCATCATCTTGCTCAGCACATTGGTTTCAGTGTGCTCGGGCGCGATCTTCAGCAGGCCGCCGACGTGGTGGGTCACCAGTTCCTTGACGTACTCAGGCGAACGGATGGCCAGGTCGTAGCGCAGGCCGGACTGGATCAGGATCTTCTTCACGCCCGGAATTTCGCGCGCGCGGCGATACAGCTTGATCAGCGGATTATGGTTGGTGCCCAGGTTGACGCAGATCGACGGATACACGCAGGACAGGCGGCGGCAGGTCGATTCGATCTCCTTGTCCTTGCAGTTCAGGCGGTACATATTCGCCGTCGGACCGCCCAGGTCGGAGATGATGCCGGTGAAGCCCTTGGTCTTGTCGCGGATGTGCTCGATCTCGCGCAGGATC